>Ga0209598_10002285_pt1 | contig 15053 bp, 17 predicted proteins | sample M_140807_EF_Meta_FD_187317 | JGI IMG/M metagenome (GOLD analysis project Ga0209598, IMG submission 187317) | Freshwater microbial communities from Lake Montjoie, Canada to study carbon cycling - M_140807_EF_MetaG (SPAdes) (version 2) | ecosystem: Environmental > Aquatic > Freshwater > Lake... | reverse complement strand
GAATTAAGTAAAAAAAATGTTGAGTACTACTCTCATGTTTGGGAAGTAGCTATCAACGAAGGCCGAATCAATATTTTAGATTCAGCTTATGTAGACGATGCAGTGCTACACACTGTTCCTGAAATTAAAGGAAAAGCAAATGCTAGAGCTTTTTATGAAAATTATGTAACTGGATTCTCTAACAGAAAATTCATTGTTAAAGAAATTTTTGCTGATGGCGATAAGTTAGTAAAACATTGGGAATTTAAAGGAAAGCATACGGGTACATTTTTTGGTATCCCAGCTACCGGTAAAGACATTGATGTTTTTGGGGTAACCATTGCAAAAATGAGAGATGGTAAAATTGCCGAAGAGCAAGATTTTATGGATAATCTTGAATTTATGCAACAACTTGGTTTAATTCCGAGATAGTAACTATTTAATAATACATCTGAAAAAGCCGTCAGTAATGATGGCTTTTTCTTTTTAATAATTTATTTTTTGTTGAGTAACCTATGTGAGCCATCACAGCTCGGCATTCTTTTTGAAAGTCCACAAGTACAATCTGTAATACCCTTACCACATAAAATTTGTTTTGTGTATTTTTCAATTCTGGCGAACCTGGTTTCGGGCTGTTTTGCAGCAGAAAAAAATATTAGATAACCCCTTTGTCTTCCTGCTGTTAAAGATTCAAATGCTTTTTTAAGTGCAGGATCCTTTTTAAAAACAGTATTTAGTTCTTCTACTACAATAGCTGGTGCTGCTTCAGATTTTAATGGCGCAAGTGCTTCTTTACTTATGGCTTCTTTAATGAACTTTTTAATGATTGAAGTTTTCTTTACAATGTCTTGGGTATTTTCAAGCCTTAGTTGTCTTCCAAATCTAGTATGCTCGCCAGGTTTAACCAAGAGGCCTTTAGGATCCGTTAATTGAGCCCCATTAAAAAAGCCTAACGCAAAGTATTCTTTATAAGGTGCCAGAATTAAAATGTTCTTATCATTAAAGGTATAGCATGGGGCGCCCCATTTATAAGACTCTGTTAAACCAGCTTCCAATAGTATTGGACGAATTGCATTTATCTCCTCCTTCCAATTTTTTGCTCTCGAAAAATAAGTTTCTATTTCTTTGTTCATATTTTAAATTCTAGGCTAAAAAAATTTCCTTCCTCAACCATATTCCAGTTATCAATTAGATGATACAGCGATGTTCTGATTGCTGCTATATCTGTATCAGAAAATTGTTTCATTGCAATGTTAGGATTATGTTCTATCATACATTGTTTGAATACTTCATTGATATTTTCAAATGCCCCTTGGGAATATTCAATCAAAAACAAATTGGCTAAATGCTCAGCATACCAAGCTTCGTTTGATAAGTTAAGCCTATCTCTTTTTTCCTTGTCTTCAAAATCAGAAGGATTTATTCCACTATTTACAAGCCCCCAAAACGCCGTTTTGTACCCTAAAGTTGTTTCTATGGCAAAATGACAAAGATCGTGCAACACTAAAAAATTATCTGCTTCTATCCAATAGGCTTCTAATCCATCTCTTACATAAGAAATTATATGTTTACTATTACCTCTTTTTTTAATCTGAATTTTCACAAAAATTATTTTTTCAAAACAAAAACAGCAATTTCTTTTTCTATTGCTTCTTCAATAATACAGTAATTTTTTGTTTTGTGTATGAACGCGCTTAGCTTTTCTATAAAAGGATTGGTAGTGATTCTATTGGGAGTAGCAAGTACAACATTACAACCTAAATTTAAAAACTTAGTAATTGAAATAACCAAAGCATCAAAATGGGTTGGATTATAATTTGTATCACTTAGTAAAATAGTATCGGCTATTATATGCTCAGGTATATCATTCCAATCTAGCACAATAGAGGTAAGGTTTGATAAATTTAAGTGTGCAATGTTTTTATGAGCAAGAGCAACTGCTTCATTATCATAATCTGAGATTATAATATTACTTGCTTTATTTGCTATACAAAATGAAGGAAGCCCAATACCAGCGCCAATTTCCAACACTTTTTTATTTTCTATAAAGTGCGGTTCTTCTTGTAAAAAAGAAACCATTGCTTTAGAGGATGCCCATACTTTAGCCCAATATGGAAATGGTAAATTTGAATTTTGTTCCTTTAAATTTTCATACACTATTTTAACAGCTTCACTATCAGGAATCCACAATGAAATTTCAGGACTTATTTGCTCTAAAATAATGGGATACACGTTAATTATTTTCCTCCACCGCTTTTTCTAGATCAGCAATAATAAATTTAGACATTTGTAAAAATGCATAAGTTGCTTTTGGTGCTGTTGCAGGGTTGGTCATATACTTTCCTAATATCGAAGGAACTATTTGCCAATGTACGCCATACTTATCCTGAAGCCAACCACATTTTCCTGGGGCACCTTCTTTTGTTAAATAGTCCCAATAGTAATCGATTTCTGTTTGGTTATTTACGGTTACTGTAAAAGAAACTGCATCTGTAATACTAAAAGCATGAGGCGCCGAACTATCCATAATACCAAATGGTAAATTATTGAGTTCAAACTGAGCGTACATAATATATCCTTCGGTATCAGGCCCGCCCTTTTCGTATTTTCGAATTTCTACAATGCTTGAATTTGTAAAAAGCGTCTTATAGTATTCAATTGCTTCAGCCGCTTTACCTGCATTGTCTCCACAAAAAAGCATACTAGGCATTACTTTGCAGTTACTTGTATAGTCTACAATAATTTGCCAGTTAACGCCAAATTTGTCTGCACACCAACCGTATTTTTTACTCCATGGATATTCGTTTAAAGGCATTAATACCTTGCCATCTATAATTAGCTGACTCCAGATAGTTTCTGCCTCCTCATCACTTTCGGCCATAATATAAAATGAAATAGCTGGTGTAATTGGATGTCCGGGTCCGCCGTTTAGGTGCATAAAACGTCTACCATATAAGTTGTAAACAACCGCCAATGGATTTTGAGATACAAGCTCTGCGCCACTATTAAAAACTTCTTTATAAAAGTCAAAAGCCTCTTTAGCTTTTCCATCAAACCACAAACATGTTCCTATTGAATGAGACATACGTATTTTAATTAACGATTAAATTTTGATATAAAGCGTTTACTGTTTTTCTAATAACATTATTGTATCCTTTGGTTTCGCCAGGATGACATCCGTTGCTAATTACTACAATGCCGTATTTTTCTTGCGGATTAAAAAACATAGCACTAAATAGTCCATAGGCGGAACCTGTATGTCCTATCAATTTTTCGCCATCAATGATAGATCCTGGCGTTTCTAATGCAAATCCGTAACGCGCTACATCTGAAACAACTGTTTGCATGAGCTTCGAACTCTTTTTTGAAATAATTCTAACCCCATTATATTTTCCATAGTTAGCATGCATCATCATGTAAGTAGCTAAATCTTGTGCAGATATTTTCATGCCCCCGGTAGGCGAAAATATGGGTGCGCTATATCCCATTTGATAAGCAGCTACCTCTGTGGTTTTTGGTGCATAAGCATTGGGCGACACTACAAATTTTGATGCATCTGGCTGGTATTCATATATCGTTGCAAATTTAGACTTGTCTAATCCGTTAACGTAGTACCCTCCATACAATTGTAATGGTTTTAAAATATGATTTTGAATGTAGGTATCAAATCTTTCGCCACTTACTTTTTCTATGATCGTTCCAATGATATTAAAGTTGAGGTTGCAATAAACATAGCCTTTACCAGGTTCGTAATTATTATAACATTTATTCCAATTATCGGATTTAGCAGGATTAATTGAATCGAGCGAAAAATAACCTTGACTATCATTAATCGATGAAAGGTGCGATAGCATGAGTCTTAAAGTAATAACTGTTTCTGGGAATTTAGGGTTCCGAACTTTAAAGCCAATCAGTTCGCTAACATCTTGATCCAATGAAAGTTTTTTAGCTTCTACCAATTGCATGATTGCAGTTGCAGAAAATGATTTTGAAATAGAGGCAATTCTAAAAATATTTTCGTTACTAAGTGGGGTATTGGTTTCGGCGTCTTTTAATCCAAAAGATTGGGTGTAAATTATTTTATTGTTTTTTACAACAGCCACCGATAAACCCATCACTGGGTTTTCTTGCATAATTTGTTGAATAGCTGCTGTGGCTTTAAATGATTGAGCTTTTGCATTAACCCCAAATAAAAAAAGTAGCGTAAATATTTTTCCAAATTGCATGAGTCGCATAGCCTTTAATTTTTTATTTAAAGATATTCAATTAGATTTGAAAATAGATTTCTATTAAAGATTTATGAAAAATATTTTAGTACTCTGTACCGGCAATAGTTGTCGAAGTCAAATAGCACATGGCTATTTGAAAACCTTTGCTTCCGATAAGGCAAATGTATATAGCGCTGGCGTAGAAACACATGGCGTAAACCCAAGAGCCATTGCAACAATGAAGGAAGATGGCATTGATATTTCTGATCACACTTCTAACAATGTGTTAGAGTATACTGGTATTGATTTTGATTTTGTAATTACAGTTTGTGATCACGCCAAAGAAGTGTGTCCGTATTATCCAAGCAATGCCCAAAAATTTCATTATAATTTTCCGGACCCAGCAAAAGCAGTTGGCACCGAGGAAGAAATTAATAGGTCATTTATTGAAGTGCGCGAGATGATTAAAAAATACTGTTTACAATTTGTAAAAGAAAACATTTGAGTGGTCTTACAGCACTAGTTATTGGAGCTACAGGCGCCACAGGTACGGAACTTGTAAAGCAATTAATCGATGACAACCGGTTTGCTAGCGTGGTTATATTTTCTAGAAGAGCACTAGATTTCACGCATGCTAAATTAATATGCCATGTAGTAAATTTTGATCAACCAGCATCTTGGGCGCATTTAGTGCAGGGTGATGTACTATTTTCGGCGCTTGCTACTACCCTTAAGCAGGCGGGAAGCCAAAAAGAACAATACAAAATAGATTATACCTATCAGTACCAAACAGCCGAAACAGCTGCTGCTAAAGGTGTAGCAAAGTACGTGTTGGTATCTGCCATGGGCGCAAACGCTGGTTCTTGGCTATTTTACCCGCGTATTAAAGGGGAGCTCGATAACGCAGTAGCGGCATTACCATTTAAGCAGATTCATATATTTAGACCCGGTTTTTTACTAAGGCAGCCCGATAAAATAAGACCCATGGAAAAACTAGGCATTGCCATCATTCAATTCTTTAATAAACTTGGTTTATTAAAAAGCCAAAAGCCACTTCCGGTGGAGGTGCTCGCGCAAAAAATGCGTTCCGTATTATTAAATCAGGTGCCCCAAAAATTTCAAATCTATTCTTTGGATTCAATATTTGATTTGTAGTATCTTACTATTTCAAATACCTCCTGTCATGAAAAAATTTGTTACAGTAATTACCATCTTAGTACTATTTATTGGTACCAGCTTTGCGCAAGTATTATCACCCCTACTTACAAGATCTAAAAATTTAGATCCCGTTAAACTTGCCCAGATTGATACCCTACTTAACGATTATGTTAAAAATAATTGGCTGGTAGGTGCTTCAACGATTATTGTTAAAGACAATCAGGTAGTGTATTACAAAGGCCATGGTTTTGCAGATAGGGCAACAAAAAAACCAATGGACCCAAATTCTATTTTTAGAATCATGAGTCAAACCAAAGCTATCACTAGCTTAGCGGTACTTCAGTTATTTGAACAAGGTAAAATTGGTTTAGATCAAGCAGTTGGAGATTTTATTCCAACCTTTTATAAGCAATCCGTATTAAAAGATTTTAACGCCGCAGATACAAGCTACACAACGGTTTCAGCAAAAAGAAATATTACAATACGCGATTTATTAACCCATACTTCTGGTATTGATTACGCTGGCATTGGTTCAGAAAAAATGAAAGCTATTTATGCAAAATCAGGTGTACCATCTGGACTAGGAAAAATTAATGGTACTTTATTAGAGCACATGAAAGCGCTTGGAACTTTACCACTTGTACATCAGCCAGGTGAAAAATTCACTTATGGTTTAAATTCTGATTTGCTCGGTTGTATTGTTGAAGTTGTTTCTGGCATGACGCTTGAGGCATATTTCAATAAATACATTTTTGAGCCCATGGGTATGAAGGATACTTATTTTAATGTTCCTGCTTCCAAAGGCAATAGACTTCCAACTGTTTACACCGAAGACAGCAATAAAAAAATTATTGAATGGGGTCCTACATATAGAAATATTGACCCTAACTATCCATTACTAGGGACAAGCTTTTTTTCTGGTGGTGCAGGCTTATCATCTTCTGCTTTTGACTACGCTATATTTTTACAAATGATTTTAAATGGTGGAAAATATAATGGCAAACAAATTATTTCGCCAAGAACAGCCGAGTTAATGCTGAGCCCACAATTAGATTTTAAATTTGAAGGACTTAACGATTTTGGTTTAGGTTTTGCGCTTACTTCTGAAAAAGCAGCAAATTTAAATGCACGAAACAAAGGCTCTTTTTCGTGGGGTGGATATTATGGAACAACATATTGGGCCGATCCAAAAGAAAAGCTCATTTGTTTGATCATGACTCAACATACGCCCAATTCACATACTGGATTTCAGGCTAAAATTGAAAATATCATTTACGGAAGTTTAATTAAATAGTAAACCGATGCATTACTAGTTAGACAAACTCTATCATAAGTTTGTCATTTTATAGTTTAAAGCCCCCAAACAAACAATTTGCAATCCTCATTGTTTTAGTTTTGCGGCCAATTATAAAACGGGACGAATTCTATGAGTGCGTATGTTCAACAATTAAAGTCAGCTATCGAGCCAGTAAGAAATACATTACTTGCACATCCGGTATATAGTCAAATACAAGATTTACAAGGTCTACAAAAATTCTCCGAAACACATGTGTTTGCAGTTTGGGATTTTATGAGTTTACTAAAATCGTTACAAATTGGATTAACATCTGTATCCATCCCTTGGGTGCCTGTTGGAAACGCTGATACCAGATATTTGATTAATGAAATAGTATTAGGAGAAGAATCAGATGTAGATGAAGCTGGTAATAGAATTAGTCACTTTGAGCTTTATATGAAAGCGATGCAGCAGATGGGTGCATCTACAAGCATCATCAATCAATTAATAACAGAAATTAATAATGGTGCATCTGTTTTACATGCTATTGAATCTATAAGTGTACCAAACAAAGTCAAAGATTTTTTACAATTTACTTTTGATGTTGCATACAACGCACCTATCCATGTAAAAGCAGCCGTATTTACTTTTGGACGTGAAGATTTAATTCCTAGCATGTTTATGAAAATCTTAGATAAGATTTATGCTGATGCCCCTGATAAGGTAAGTATTTTCAAATACTATATCGAAAGACACATTGAAGTAGACGGCGATCATCACAGTCATTTGGCCTTAAATATGGTAGAAGCTCTTTGTGCATCTAATCCCACTAAATGGGAAGAAGCCACAAACGCCTCCCTTAAAGCGCTTTCACTTCGCATTGGACTTTGGGATGCAATATTTGAAAAATAAATTACGCTTTTGGAAAATCTGCGCCTTCTGTTACAGTAGCCCAGGTATCAAAGTCGTGTTTTAATTCTTCCAATTTTTCTCTTGCGCCTCTTAAGGCAGCAACACCTAATAATAAACGCATAGGTGGTGTTTCAGATTCAACTACTTGAATCATTGCTTTTACGGCCCTTACTGGATCGCCAGCCTGATTACCACTGATACCTCTAATGGTATCTTTATTTTTGTCGGCTGTTTCGGCATAGTCAGCAATGGTTGCAGGACTTTCGTTGGCAGAACGGCCAGCCCAATCTGTTCTAAATCCAGATGGTGCTATAATCGTTACTTTAATACCAAGTGGTCCAACTTCTTTAGCGAGCGCTTCACTAAACCCATCTACTGCATATTTTGTAGCATTGTAAAAACCTACACCAGGGAACGATCTTAAACCAGCAATGGAAGCAATATTTAAAATGTGTCCACTTCTTTGCTTACGCATATGTGGTAATACTTCTTGTGTCATTTTTGCTAAACCAAACACATTGATTTCAAACATTTTTCTTACTTCTGCTTCTTCACTTTCTTCGATAGAGCCAAAGTATCCAATTCCGGCATTATTTACCAGCACATCAATTTGACCAAAGTGCGCCATTGTTTGTGCAACGCTTGATTTAATTTCTGCGTCAATGGTAACATCTAATTGAATGGCAATAGATGTGTTTGGGTATGCTGCTACAATATCATCTACATCACTTGTTTTGCGCGATGCAACAGCAACTTTATAACCTTTTGATAAAACTTCTTTTGCTAATTCTCTTCCAAATCCTGTAGAGCATCCTGTAATAAGCCAAACTTTTTCCATGATCATTTTATTTTGAGTGATTTGCGTTATATGCTTCGATTCCTTTGATAATTAATTTTTGTCTTCTAATTTCTCTTGGTACCACAATGATACCGATTAATAAACCAAATGCACCATAAGATGAATTTTGGCCAGGACTAAGCGTGTTAGAGCTCAGTGCAGATAATCCCAAATAGCCTCCCCAAAAATAGTTCCAATCTCTGATTCTTTTTGCACGATTAAAATATAAATAGGCTTCCGGTAAGGTTACCGATAAATCTCTGGCATCGGAAATAGTTAATGCCCTGCTTCCAAGGTATATTTTTTTGCCAACGAGTTTCATTTTTTCTCTTGTTCTGGTTTCATCTTGTGCCATTAGAAATTGAGTACAAAAAGAAATGCATAACAAAAGGGTAATCTTTTTTATCATAAATTAATAGTTATATTTATTTTTCAAAAATACCAATTAACATGGATCAAAGTCATTCGTCGCGCCGTTCATTTTTAAAAAATGTTTCTTTTGCTACTGCATTTTTTGCAGTGGGCGGGTATCAAAAAATTAGCGCGAATACTGTTTTTGAAAACAGGAGTAAGGTGGCACTTCGTTTTGTAGTCGCTTCTGATGCGCATTATGGCCAACCTGGCACTGCCTATGATGAGATGATTGAAAAAATTATAAGCCAAATAAATAATTTTCATACAGAAGCACCACTTGATTTTTGTGTGATCAATGGTGACATAATTCATAACGAAAAACATTTACTAGCATTAGCCAAGAAAAAATTAGATGCCCTTACACCTGAATATTATGTGACTAGAGGAAATCATGATATGGTGAGTACGGCCTATTGGAATGAAGTGTGGGGAATGCCTGTTAACCATAGCGTAAAGGTTAAGGGCCATGCCATTGTTTTAGCAGATACGTCTAATGAAGAAGGAAAATACTTGTCTCCAGACATACAATGGCTTTCTGGCCAATTAGAAGCTTTCAAGCAACAAAAGCATGTTTTGCTTTTTTTACATATTCCCCAAAAGGCATGGACTGCAAATGCAATCAATACCCCTGATTTTGAAAGCCTAGTAGACAAGTACCCAAATGTGACAGCTATTTTTCACGGTCACGAGCACGATCAAGACGGCGTAAAACTTTTGGGTACCAAACAAATACCTTGCTTATTTGATGCGCATATGGGTGGCAATTGGGGAACACCTTACAAGGGATTTAGGGTTGTTGAAGTTTTAAAAGACGGAACCTTGCTATCTTATATGATGAACCCTTCTCAAAAGATAAACGAGTATACGAAGGTTAAAGCATAAAAAATGAGGGCCCGGTTACCCAAAGCCCCCATACCCCCCGAGTTTAAAACTCAATCAAATAAACGTAACAACTTGTAGCATAAGGTTGGTCTTTGTTTGAATTTCAATAATCTTTTATCGAGTAACCTCTATTTTTCTTAAATTATTATATTATATACATTTACACTTATAATATATATTTAATATATACCATACATATCTTATTTTTATTAATCTAAATGTATTGGTTAGTTTTGTTTCATGCGATTAAGATATATATACCTACTGGTAGTTTTGTTTTTGGCGAATCAGGCATTGGCACAAAAAAATTTAGTACGTTTTTTGGCAACTCAAAAAGGTTCATTTGAGCTTCAGTTATTGACAAAAGAATTTAAACTGATACCAACTCCTGTTGGTTTAACCTGTACAGATTCCAAGCACGAGTATATAGTGAATGATGGAGTCCTGTATTTCCAAATAAGTGGTACGGGAAAGCTTTATAAACTGGACTCTACACTTAAGCCAATACGACTCGATAATACTTGTTATGAGGGGTATAATTTTGGGTCCTATTCTTATATCAGGAACAACAAATTCTACAACTTAGGTGGTTGGGGCTTTTGGCAATTTAATAGCGGACTCAGGTACTTTGATACCACTTCCAAAGAATGGTTTAGAGAACCCATTAATAAAGAAGTGCAATTGGCAAAACATATGAATGCGCTTTTCTACCCCGATCAAAAAAACGAACGCATTTATGTAATTTATCAGGCTTATCCTAATTCTTATTATAAAATACAATCGGACCAAAAAAACGACACCGTGTATTTACAATGCTTGAATTTACAAACAAACGATTGGTGGAAAGAACCTAAAATAATTAGTGATCAAATTTTTCAAGAAACAGTCCTCAATACAAGCACTTTAATTTTACCCGGTCTTGGAATTTTAACAGAGTCCTACAATCACTTGTATTTGATTAACCCAGTTACAGAAAAACTATACGAAATTGAAAATGAAACTGGTGGAACTATTATGAATTATGCAGCTAGCAACAATAGCATGTTTTTTTATAATGAAGGGAAATTAAATTTTTATAACCCTAAATTAGATTCATTGGTTAGTATGCCATTATCAAGTGTAAAATTTACTGAAATCCCTAAGCCGCTTATTAAAAAAATAACTCCAACACTTAGTGATAAAATTAATATAACACAGTTAATTTATGGCAGTGCAATTTTACTATTGTTAATGGTTGTTGTGTTTTTACTTATCAAGTTAAAACGCCTTGGTAAATTGCAGCAAACTACTGCTGGCATTGGTTTTAATAAAAAGTCGATCGAAGTAAATAAGCAGCTAGAGTTCTCCGATAATTTAACAGGAACGGAAAAATCGGTACTTGATATTTTATATGAATTTTCTAAACAGGGAGAACCCACTTCTATTGATCAAATTAATAGAGCACTAGGTGTAAAAAATAAAGAAGTAACCATTCAAAATAAATTACGATCAGATACACTTCAAATGATCAATAAAAAATTTATGGTCTTTGCTTCTACAAGTGATATGCTAGTAGAACGTGAAAAAACTGAATTAGATAAAAGGGTATATCAATACAAACTTAATGAGCGCTACCTAAATAAAATTAAATTAAATAGGTATCTCTTACGTATTAAATACTAAATGGGAAAATAATTAACCTTCTGCTTCTTCCTCTTCTTCTTCTTTGAAAAGTGGATTTCTGCGAGATGGGATAACCATTTGTTCATCATCACTTAAGAATACCCAGAAGCTATTTAATTCAAAAATGTCACCGCTAGTTTTACTATCACCATCTGCGCTTCTACGCTCGTAGGTGCCTAGTAATTCACCGTTGTGTCTTAATTGATTTAATTTTTCTTCGTGTGTTAATTCTTTAAAGCTTTCGATCGTCATCATCTAGATTGATTTTGTGCAAATATATATTACTCCTTCTTATTGGCCATATAGTATTACCGCCGAACTTCCGGCTAGTGTAAAATTATTACCCATTTTAGAAGATCCATTGCTGCTAAGACCCAGTTTCCAGGTTCCTTTTGGTAGTGTAAGGGTTTGTGGGGTTTGAGATCCGTTATAAGCCACCCATATTTTTTTCCAAGAATCACCTACAGCAGCTCCGTTGATGCTGTAAGCGATGATTCCAGCAGGATGATTGCTTTCAAAATTCAAATGCGTGGCAATTTGCGCTGCAGTTTGCATTCTAAATGCTGGATGTGCACGTCTAATTTGAATTAAACTTTTTATAAATTGATAGGTAGCGTTATTTTTTGTTTTTAAATCCCAATTAATACCATTTACCATATCTCCTTTATCAAAAGAATTTTCAACACCATTTTTAGTTCTTAAAAACTCTGTTCCTGCGTGCAAAAAACTAGCACCTTGTGCAGTTAATACAATGGCATATGCCAGTTCATGCATTTTGGTTCGGTCCTTTTCAGAAGCATCTTTAAATGACAATTCTATTTTGTCCCATAAAATATTATTATCATGACAGTCTGCATAATTAATAAGGCCTGCAGGGCATGCTGTATAAGGACCTTTAGAATAATTGACCTTGTTATAATTTATTTGTGGATGATTACCAGCTGCCACTATTCCAAATTTTACAGACTCACTATTTCCAGTATTACCGGTAGCAAAACCACGATCATTGATATTAAATACACTGCCTTTAATACCATCGCGCATATCATCACTAAATACAGCAATACCATTTAATTGAGCCGCATTTTTTTTGAGTGCTCTTTTTTCTTCGGAGAGTGGTGAACTACCAGAGGTCCAACCTTCACCATATAAAACAATGGAAGGTTTTATTTTATGAAGTGTATCTGAAATCAAATTCATGGTTTGGATATCATGCACCCCCATTAAATCAAAACGAAAACCATCTATATGATATTCTTTAACCCAGTATACGACACTTTCAATCATAAATTTTTGATACATAGCTTTATCACTCGCTGTTTCATTTCCACAACCACTAGCATCAGAAAAAGTTCCATCGGCTCTTTTTCTATAATAATAATCAGGCACTAGAATATTAAAGTTAGAGTTTTTGGTGAGGGCTGTATGATTATAAACAACATCCATGATAATGCGCAAACCATTACTGTGCATGGTTTTTACCAGTTCCTTTAGTTCTTTAATACGCACTTTGCCATCTACTGGGTTGGTACTATAAGAACCTTCGGGAATATTATAATTTACTGGATCGTACCCCCAATTGTACTGCGTTGCAGCCTTTGTTTCATCTACCGAATTGTAATCATAAAAAGGTAAGAGGTGAACGTGGGTAACGCCTAGTTCTTTGATGTGTGAAAGTCCAGTAGATTGTCCAGCATTATTTTTTGTTCCAAGCTCTGCCAAGCCTAAAAACTTTCCTTTATTTTTTATACCACTACTTGCATGAATACTTGCGTCTCTTACATGAAGCTCATATATGATGGCGTCTGTTTGCTTATTTGCAGTAGAAAAATTGGGTGATGTATCCTGGGCCCATCCAATAGGGTTGGTTTCAGTAAAGTCAACTACCTGTGCTCTCAAACCATTGGTACCACAAGCTTTTGCGTAGGGGTCAACGACTTCTTCACTCCAGGTATTACCAATATTAACTTGAAAAGTATAATAGCTATTTTTAAGATTTTCAGGAAGTGTGGTGAGCCAAACACCATTTGAGCCCTTATTCATAGTAACAGAAAGCCAAGCAGTTCCACCCATATCTGATTTGTACAAATTAAGTTTAACAGCCGTGGCTGTAGGTGCCCATATTTTAAATGTAGATGCTTTAGGTGAGTAGGTTAATCCTAAATCTTTGCCTGTATAAACTGGGTAACTACTATTATTTTCTTGAGCAGTAACATGCGTTACTGATGCTAACAATAATACAAATACAAAGAAATTTTTCATAGGGTGCAAATTGAGAAAGCTAAGATACGCACTTAGATAAAATTAATTTTCAATCAAATGTTATTTATCTTGCTGTTTAAGAAGGAATGATGCAAAAGAACCAAAAAATAGACGTAATTGAAAAGCTCCTCACTTTATGTTATGAGCACAATAAAGACGCCTTGTTTATTATGAGTCTTATGCATCAATATGAAGAGCGTGGAAGTCTTAGTAAAAAACAATTAGAGGGTCTATTACTTAAAGCGCAAAAAATTAAAGCAATACCAGCTCATCAAATAGCTGCAGTAGAGGCCATTGTTTTAAAAATGCCCACTCGTGATAAAACACCGCTTCAAAAAAATAAAACAAGCCTTGATCCAAATGCAATATCTATACAATTGTCATTAGAAAAAACGAGCGCTATTTTGGCAGCATACCCTACACATAAGCAGGTACAACTCTTTCAAGTAAAACTTCAAAATCACCAAGTGTTAACACCTCAAGAACAAACAGAACTTGACAAATTTGGTAGACTACTATTAAAAAAATGATTCAGCTGTAATCGAAAATTATACACTTACATTTGTGTACTCGATTTAAATTTTCTACATAACAAATGGAAATAGTAGTTGGATATATTGCCGCACTTGTAATTGGTATTACCCTTGGCCTTATTGGTGGCGGGGGATCCATTGTAACGGTTCCAGTACTTGTATATTTATTGCATGTTGAACCTGTTTTAGCTACTTCCTACTCTTTATTTATTGTAGGCGTAGCAAGTATTGTAGGCGCCTATCCAAAAAATAAACATGGTAATGTAGATTTTAGATTGGCGGCTGTTTTTGGTGGGCCATCCATTGTCACCATCTTTTTGACGCGTAAATTTTTAGTTCCACTCATTCCCTCTACATTAATTCATATAGGTTCGTTGGAAATTACAAAACCAGTTTTTATGTTGTTGCTTTTTGCAATGCTTATGTTATTAGCGGCTTTTGCAATGATTACGAATTCTAATAATGATAAATACGACTTTACTAAGCAAGCAAGACCTTATCGTTTTACAGATTATGTTGGACACTCTATTGGCGTAGGCTTGCTAGCAGGATTAGTTGGCGCAGGAGGAGGGTTTTTAATCATTCCTGTACTAGTTTCTAAGCGCAACATTCCTATGAAAAAAGCAATAGGAACATCGCTCGTTATTATAGCAGCCAATTCTTTAATAGGGTTTACGGGAGATTTAAAACATACCACTATTAACTGGACTTTCTTATTGTTCATTACCGCACTTGCCGTTGGTGGTATTATTATTGGAAATAAATTAAGTACCTACATTGATGGCCAGAAGTTAAAAAAAGGATTTGGATGGTTTATATTGGCAATGGGTATTTCTATTTTATGTAAGGAACTGATTTTTTATGTCTAAAGCAAGAATCTATTTTTTATTACAACTGCTGTTTTTTGTCCTGATTCTGGTTAATCTTTT
>Ga0209598_10002281_pt1 | contig 15059 bp, 6 predicted proteins | sample M_140807_EF_Meta_FD_187317 | JGI IMG/M metagenome (GOLD analysis project Ga0209598, IMG submission 187317) | Freshwater microbial communities from Lake Montjoie, Canada to study carbon cycling - M_140807_EF_MetaG (SPAdes) (version 2) | ecosystem: Environmental > Aquatic > Freshwater > Lake... | reverse complement strand
CAAACTCTTCTCCGAGCAGGCTATCTTGTGGAAAACGCCGCTGGATCGCCTCGCGGACGGCTTTCTCTGCCCCCTTGTCGGCCGCCGTAACCGGCGATCGATCGCTCTTTCTTTCAACTTGGTAAGCCTGGGTGCGAAAAAATCCCAACGTCACCTCGCTTGCAATCCCCGCCAATTCTAGAGCAAATTGGATCCTTTCGATGTACTGTGCCGGACTCAGTTGCATTTCCTTCAGGGATACTGGGCCAGTCTCAAGGTCACCCACAAAAATGCCGCCAGCTGCAAAGTTATGGGGCAGTTGCAATCGAGGAAATCGGTACATCAGTTAGAATCCTTACAGGTTTCATGGATAGAATCCGCCCGTGTTGCGGAATAGCGATTTTAGTCGATTACAATACATTCGGGTCATTGGTTTGCGAACCCGTCTCCCCTCCATCTCCCTCCTTCCCCCCCAAATGAACTTATGTCGACTGCCCCCAAGCTCGACGACGGCGATCCATTGGTCGGCGTAGTTGCACCGAACGAGTCGAATCGGTCAAAAGCAGCCAGAAACTCTAAACCTTGGTGGTACAAACTCCTGTCATTCCTTTTGGTGGCGAGTTTGTTTGGATTTGGCTACTGGACCCGAGGCCGATGGGAGCCGATCCTCGAAGGCTGGATTCGACCCGCTGCAGCCAATCGGCCCAAGCCCCGACCTCCCTTGGTCTCAATTGCCGAAGCCAAACAGGACACGATCCCCCAGTTTATTAACTGCCTTGGAACCGTCACGGCTTTCAACAACGTAACGGTCAAAAGCCGAGTCGATGGAGAGCTCGTCGAAGTCGCCTTTCAAGAAGGTCAGATGGTCCAGGAAGGACAACTCATTGCTCGAATCGATTCAAGAACCTTTGACGCAGCACTCAACCAAGCCAAAGGCCAACTCGACAGAGACTTGGCAGCCCTTGAACTGGCTCGCCTCAACGTCGAGAGATCCAAGAACCTGCCTACAGGGGGAACCCTCTCCCAACAAGAACTGGACGAACTCCAAGCCGTCTACAAGCAGGCCTTTGCTTTGGTCGATGTCGATCGAGCCTTGGTCGCCAACGCCCAGCTCCAAGTCGCCTACTGCAATATCGCCGCACCGATCAGCGGTAGAGTCGGTCTGCGTCAAGTCGACCGGGGGAATATGATCCAAGCCAACAACCCCAATGGCATCGCAGTGATCACCCAGTTGCAGCCGATTTCGGTGGTCTTCTCGATCCCTCAAGACGAGATCCTGCGAGTTCAAAAGCAGCTCAAAGAAAACTCCGCTGTTCCAGTGATCGCTTTTGACCGAACCTTTCAAAACAAGCTTGCCCAGGGCGCCCTCACAGCCATTGACAATCAGGTCGATTCGACCACCGGGACACTTCGGCTCAAAGCGGTTTTTGAAAACCAAGAGGGACTGCTGTTTCCCAACCAGTTTGTCAACATTCGGCTCTTGGTCAAACAATGGACCGATGCGATCGTAATTCCCTCCTCTGCAGTCCAACGCGGAGCGGATTTCCTCTACGTCTACGTCGTCCAAAGCGACAATGAATCGGTCGATGTGGCCAAGGTCCAAGTCGCATTTGCCGAAGCCGGTCGCTCGGTGATTTCCGAAGGTCTTTCGAAGGGGGATCGGGTCGTGACCGAAGGCACAGATAAGTTGCAGCCCAAAGGCAAAATCACTCTGCCGGGAGCGGGTCCCAAGCCGCGATGAATATCTCAAAGATCTTCATAATGCGGCCGATTGCAACAGCCCTGTTGATGGTTGCAATCATCCTCAGCGGCTGGGTGGCTTATCGCCAACTCCCCGTCGCTGCACTTCCTCAGGTGGACTACCCAACGATCCAAGTCGTCACGTTCTATCCTGGAGCCAGCCCCGAGGTCATGGTCTCCTCGGTCACCGCGCCCTTGGAAAAACAGTTCGGTCAAATTCCAGGCTTATCGCAAATGACCAGTTCGAGCACCCAAGGTTGCTCGGTGATCACACTGCGATTCCTCTTAGACCTGAACATCGATATCGCCGTTCAGCAGGTCCAAGCCTCAATCAACGTGGCAGGGAATTTCTTGCCTCGCGAACTACCTAACCCACCGATCTACTCGAAGGTCAATCCAGCCGATGCCCCGGTTCTGACACTGTCCCTTTCGTCGAGTACCATCCCTCTGCCAAAGCTCCAGGATCTAGCCGATACCCGTTTGGCTCAGAAGCTCTCGCAGGTCAAAGGGGTTGGGCAAGTCACGGTCACTGGCGGTCAAAAACCTGCGATTCGGGTGCAGGCCAATCCTACGAGTTTGTCTGCCATGGGTTTAACGCTCGACGATGTGCGCAATGCCTTGATGGCTGCTAACGTCAATCAGGCCAAAGGGAGTTTTGATGGCCCCAAGCAATCGATCATTATCGGAGCCAACGATCAGCTCTTCACCGCCGAGCAATTCCGCGATTTGATCGTCGCTTATCGCAATAATGCTCCAGTGAAACTTTCCGAAGTTGCGAATGTCATCGACGATGTCGAAAACATCCGCCAGGCGGCTTGGAGAGACACCACTCCGAGCGTTCTATTGAATATCCAAAGACAACCTGGGGCGAACATCATCGAGGTGGTGGATCGGATCGAAGCCATGTTGCCACAGCTTCAGGAATCCCTCCCAGCGGATTTGAAGGTAGAGGTTCTGACCGACAGGACCACGACCATCCGAGCTTCCGTCGAAAGCGTCCAGCATGAACTGCTCCTGACTATCGGCTTGGTCATTCTCGTCATCTATTCGTTTCTGCACAGTATTCGAGCCACGGTGATCCCAAGCGCTGCGGTCCCGCTGTCGATCATCGGAACGTTTGGGATCATGTACCTGATGGGTTATACGCTCAACAACTTGACCCTCATGGCGCTGACTATCTCGACCGGGTTTGTCGTCGACGACGCGATTGTGATGATCGAAAACATCATGCGTTACATCGAGGACGGGATCGATCCGCGGACGGCGGCTCTGAAGGGGGCGGCAGAAATCGGTTTTACTATCGTCTCGCTGAGCGTCTCGCTTGTCGCGGTGCTCATTCCGCTGCTGTTTATGGGGGATGTGATCGGTCGGCTCTTTCGCGAATTTGCTGTGACCCTGAGCGTTACGATCTTCGTTTCGGCGATCGTCTCTTTGACCCTCACACCGATGATGTGCGCGCTGCTTTTGAAAACCATCCCAACGAACGCCCGCACAAGCCACGGTCACGGCGCCCAAGGCTGGCTATTTATTTGGCTGTTGCGATTCTACGAGAGCACCCTACGCTGGACCCTCAAGCACCAAGGTTTCACGATGTTGGTCTTTCTGGCGACCTTGGCCGCCACAGTTTTTCTCTACGTGCAGATCCCTAAAGGATTCTTTCCAACCCAAGATACCGGCGTGATTCTCGGGATCACCGAGACTGATCAAGACAGCTCTTTTGCCAGGATGCAATCCAAGCAATCCGAACTCAACGCCATTCTAGCCTCCGATCCAGCCGTCGAAAGCATTGCAAGCTTCATCGGTATCGACAGCATTAATCTGACCCTCAACAACGGACGGATCCAAATCAATCTCAAGCCTCACCAGGACCGACACGAATCGATCCAGCAGGTAATGGCAAGGCTCTCACAAAAAGCGATTGCCGTCTCGGGTATCCAATTATTCCTTCAGCCGGTCCAAGACCTCTCGGTCGAGTCCCGAGTTTCCCGAACTCAGTATCAATACTCTCTGGAAACTCCCGATCCTGAGGAACTCGCCGAATGGGTTCCAAAACTCGTTTCGAAACTCAAGGAGCGACAAGAACTCCAGGATGTCGCCAGCGATCAATCGGTCCTGGGCCGCGAAGCCAAAATCGTGATCGATCGAGACACCGCATCGCGGCTCGGTGTCACACCGATGATCATCGACGATGCTCTCTACAACGCTTTTGGACAACGCCAAGTATCGACGATCTTCACGCAACTCAATCAGTACCGAGTCGTGCTAGAGGTAGCCCCAGAGTTCCGCGATTCGCTCAGCGATGTGGGGTCCCTGTACGTCAAAACCAATACGGGCCGCCCGGCTCCCCTAGAGTCGCTGACCAAAATCGAATACCAAAACACCCCCCTTGCAATCAACCATCAAGGCCAGTTTCCGGTCGTGACCGTATCGTTCAATGTCGCCGATGGAGTGTCGCTCGGCCAAGCCGTCGATGCGGTCGAACAGACCGTGCGCGAGATCCAAATGCCTGCCGGAATCGTCCGTGCTTTCCAAGGCTCCGCGGAGGCTTATCAACGGTCGCTTGCGACCACTCCCCTGCTGATCTTGGCTGCACTTGTCACCGTCTACATTGTCCTGGGAATCCTCTACGAGAGCTTTGTCCATCCCTTGACCATCCTCTCGACTCTACCGTCTGCTGGAGTCGGTGCGCTGGTCGCCCTGATTCTCTTTAGACTCGATCTGGGCGTCATCGCGTTGATCGGAATTATCTTGCTCATCGGTATCGTCAAAAAGAATGCGATCATGATGATCGACTTTGCCCTCGAAGCCCAACGCAAACAGGGTCTTACCGCCGAGGATGCGATCTTTCATGCGTGCTTGCTCCGACTCCGACCGATCCTCATGACCACCATGGCAGCCCTGCTGGGCGCCGTGCCGCTGGCCTTCAGTGGCGGAGTCGGCTCGGAGCTTCGACAACCGCTCGGAATATGCATCATCGGCGGATTGATCTTCAGCCAAGCCCTGACGCTCTATACCACTCCGGTGATCTATCTGTGGTTTGACGCGTTGGCATCCAGGCGATCACAGTCGCAGGATTCGCAGCCACCGCATTCGCGGCCACTCGATTCTCAGGAGTTACTTGCATGATCGGGAGCGGATCGAATTTCTCCGAGTTCTTTATCCGTAGGCCCGTCGGCACGACGCTCCTGACGCTGGCGATCACCCTTGCAGGGATCCTCGGATACTTCATGCTCCCGGTAGCACCCCTTCCGCAGGTCGAGTTTCCTACGATCTCGGTAAGTGCGAACCTGCCTGGTGCCAGCCCCGAAACGATGGCTTCGGCCGTGGCAACTCCCCTTGAAAGAAGTCTCAGTCGCATCGCAGGGGTCACCGAGATGACCTCCAACAGCACGCTCGGATCGACCTCGATCACACTGCAGTTCGAACTCGATCGGGATGTCAACGCCGCAGCCCGCGAGGTCCAAGCCGCCATCAATGCCGCGCGCAGTCAACTGCCCGCGAATCTTCCAAATAACCCTTCGTATCGCAAGGTCAATCCATCCGATTCACCGATCATGCTCCTGACGCTCGTCTCGGAGATCTATTCCAAACCTCAGATGTACGAACTAGCCTCGACGATCGTCCAGCAAAAGCTCTCGCAGATCAGCGGCGTAGGTCAAGTCTTCGCGACCGGAGCCTCGAATCCAGCGGTTCGAATCGAACTCAATCCGACCGTCTTGAACCAACTCCAAATCGGGCTCGAAGATGTCCGTGCAGCGATAGGCACCTCGAACGCCAATCGCCCCAAAGGAGTTCTCGAAGAAGGGGATGTTCAATGGTCTCTCAATACAACCGACCAATTGATGGCAGCGGAGGATTATCGACCACTGATGATCGCCTTTCGCAATGGAGCAGCCGTCCGCCTCGAAGATGTTGCCAAGGTGACCGACTCGCTCGAAGACATCCGAAACTATGCCATCGCTGACGGACGACCCTCGATCAGCGTCTTGATCTTTCGCCAGCCCGGTGCCAACATCATCGAGACGATCGACAGCATCAAAACGGTCCTGCCGCAGCTCAAGGCCCAACTCCCCTCAGCGATCGAATTGGGGGTTGGCATGGATCGATCAATCACAATCCGCGCCTCGCTCGAAGAGGTCCAAAAGACTCTCTTAATCAGTATTTTGCTAGTGATCGTCGTGGTCTATCTGTTCCTGCGGGATATTCGAGCCACGATTGTTCCGACCGTTGCGGTGCCCATCTCGCTGATCGGAACGTTCGGTGTGATGTACTTGCTCGGTTACAGCCTGGACAATCTCTCCTTGATGGCTCTGACCATCTCGACTGGCTTTGTCGTCGACGATGCGATCGTCGTGACCGAAAATATCAGCCGTTACATCGAGAAAGGGATGAAGCCTTTGGATGCGGCGATCAAAGGATCTGGCGAGATTGGGTTTACGGTCGTATCGATTACCCTCTCGCTCATCGCTGTCTTTATTCCGATTCTGCTGATGCGAGGCGTCGTCGGGATGCTCTTTCAGGAGTTCGCGGTGACCCTGTCGGTCGCAATCTTGATCTCGCTAGTTATCTCGCTTACCACCACTCCCATGCTCTGCGCGCTGCTGCTCAAGCAGACCGCATCCGGGGAGCATCCCAACCGCTACTGGATGGAAAACGCCTATGGGAAAATGCTCGATGTGGTTCTGAAATTCCCGGGTTGGACGATGGTGGTGCTGGCTCTCATCGTCGCCTTCAACGTCTATCTTTACGTCAAAGTTGCCAAAGGATTTTTCCCGCAACAAGACACCGGCCGATTGGTTGGGAACATCGTCGCCGACCAAGGAACCTCGTTCCAGGCGATGGTGGATTTAGTTGAGAAGTTCGGCAAGGCCGTCAGCGACGAGCCATCCATCGACCGAGTCTTGGTCTCGACCGGCAGTGGTGGCCCCGGCGGTGGCGGGACCAACAACGCTCGAATGTTTGTGACCCTCAAGCCCCTCTCGGAGCGCAAGCAGTCCATCGACGAACTCTTGGCAGCGATTCGCAAGAAGACCGCCGGGATCAGCGGCGCAAATCTATTCATGCAGGCCACCCAAGATCTGCGAATCGGTGGCAGGCCATCGGGTGCTCAGTTCCAATACACGCTCCGTGGTGGCGACCTCAAAGAACTCAACGAATGGACGCTCAAGCTCATTGCGGCCATGAAAAAAATACCAGAGATCACCGATGTTAACACCGATCAACAGGACAAAGGACAACTGTCGCGTCTAGTGATCCACCGCGATTTGGCATCGGTCCTGGGACTCGATATCGCAACCATCGACAACACCCTCTACGACGCGTTTGGACAAAGGCCCGTCTCGACAATCTATCTGCCGATGAACCAGCGGCGCGTCGTGATGACCCTCGACAGAGAATATGCCAAGGGCCCAGAGTCCTTGAAGAACATCTACATCCGGACCAAGAACAACGCCCAAGTCCCCCTGCAGGACCTCTACTCGCTCGAAAGCCGAAACACCTCGCTGTCGGTTGCACACTCGGGCCTCTTCCCCTCCTCGACAATCTCTTTCAATCTCAGCCAAGGAAGCGCCTTGGGAGATGTCGTTCCGATCATCCGGAATGTCGGTGCTGAAATCGGGATGCCGTCTAGCATTCAAGGGAATTTTCAGGGGACCGCCCAAGCTTTCCAAGACTCCCTTTCCAGCCAACCGCTGCTGATCCTCGCAGCCTTGGTCGCCGTCTACATCGTTCTCGGGGTGCTCTACGAGAGCTTGATCCATCCGATCACCATCCTTTCGAGCCTGCCCTCGGCCGGCGTCGGAGCCATCCTGGGCCTGATCCTGTTTCGAATGGATCTAAACGTTATCGGGATGATCGGGATTCTGCTCCTGATCGGGATCGTCAAGAAGAATGCGATCATGATGATCGACTTTGCGATCGTGCTGCGCAAGGATCGAGGTTGGGGGCCACGCGAGGCGATCCACGAAGCCTGTTTGCGGCGGTTCCGACCGATCACGATGACCACTCTGGCAGCAATTCTCGGAGGTATTCCCTTGGCGATCGGACGCGGAGACGGCGCCGAATTGCGCCAACCCCTGGGAATCGCGATCGTCGGCGGATTGATCGTCAGCCAATTCGTGACTCTCTTTACCACGCCGGTGATTTATCTGTACATGGACCGATTATGGTCCTTTTTTCAATCGCGCACTTCGGTTCGACCTGTGGTAGAATTCAACGAATTCGCCCCTTTTTCCCTCCCCGCTAAAGGAACTTAATCCATGAGTCATTCCTCTCGCCGTAGCTTTCTCAAACGCTCTGCTCAAACCACCGCAGCCCTGGCCTCGGTCCCTTATTGGTCATGGTCTGATCAAGCCCATGCGTCGAGCCTTCAAGATCGCATGAAGATCGGTTGCATCGGATTGGGTGGCATGGGAACCGGCGATGCGCACGACCATAACCGCTTCGGGGATATCATCGCTGTGTGCGATGTCGATGCAAACCATCGAGAGCGGGCTCGAAATGACGAAAAGATCGGCAAGGGCAAGGCCGAATCGGTCGAAGACTACCGCAAGGTCTTGGATAACAAAGACGTCGAAGTCGTCAGCATCGTGACCCCTGACCATTGGCACACCAAGATCGCGGTCGAAGCCCTTCAAGCAGGCAAACACGTTTTCTGCCAAAAGCCTCTGACGTTGACCTTGGCCGAAAACCTCGCGATCAGAGCGGCTTGCAAAGCCAACCCCAAACTCATGTTCTTCATCGGAACACAGCAACGCTCCGACCGCCGCCTCTTCATGCGAGCGGTCAACATGGTCCACCAAGGTCTCCTAGGTGACATCAAGAAAATCACCTGCGGTATCAACGGTAGCCCCACCGGCGGACCGTTTGCCAAGACCGCCGCTCCAGCTAATTTGAATTGGGACATGTGGCTCGGACAGTCACCTAAGGTCGATTACATCCAACAGCGTTGCCATAACGATTTCCGATGGTGGTACGAATACTCGGGAGGTAAATTCACCGACTGGGGCGCTCACCACATCGATATCGCGCTGTGGGCCACCAAGATGACCGAACAAGGAACCGGACCGGTCGAAGTCGACGGCACCGATTGCAAACATCCGGTCGAACTCAAGGATGGTAATACCTTGGTCGACGACCATTTCAACACGTCACACGATTTCAACATCGTGCACAAATTCGCCAACGGGATGGAAATTCACGTCACCAGCCGTGGCGATAACGGCTTGCTAATCGAAGGGACCAAGGGCCGGATCTTCGTCAACCGCGAACGGATTACCGGCAAACCTATCGAAGAGGAATGGGACAAGGATGTCTATGGCGATCAACAGCTCCAAGCCCTCTACAAAGGCAAGCCGCACGAAGGGCACAAGGCCAACTTCTACCGCTGCATCCGCGAAGGGGGATTGCCGGTTTCCGATGTCTACTCGCACCTGCAAACGATGAACATGTGCCACCTGTCGGCCATCGCCGGCCGGCTCGCCCGGAAGATCAAGTGGAATGCAGCCACCGAGATGATCGAAGGTGACCAGGTAGCCGCAGCCATGCAAGCACGTGCTCAGCGGGCTGGTTTTGAAATCCCCAAAATCGGCTAAGGCCATGAACAAAAGACGCATTTTTTTCCAATGCTTGTGCTCTCTCGCCGCCGCAATCCTCTCGGCCAGCCAAGCATTGATGGCTCAAGAGCCTGCGTCCGAACCGGATTTTGCTTCGCAGATCAAACCGATCCTTGCCAACCACTGCTGGAGTTGCCACGGGCCGGACCAACAGGCCCGCAAGGCCGATCTGCGACTCGATCGTCGAGAGGATGCAATTGCGGCAAGAGCTATCCTGCCGGGCAAGGCCTCCCAAAGCGATCTGGTGACTCGTATCGAATCAACCGATCCAGATCTAATCATGCCGCCTCCGGAGACCAAGAAACCTCTCACCGAGCTGGATCGCAAGCTGCTCAAAGAGTGGATCGACTCCGGAGCAAAATACACTCAGCACTGGGCGTTCGCTCCGCCGAATCAAACCAGTCTAGCGAACAATGGACTAGCCAGACCCGCCTCGGATCGAATCGATCAGCTCGTCGCCCTGAAGCTCAATGCTCACGGCTTGCAACCCTCGCAGAGTGCTAACCCTGGGACGCTCCTGCGACGCGCCAGTCTAGACCTAACCGGCCTGCCACCGACCCTCGATGAGCTCGATGAGTTCCTAAAGGATCCATCCGAGAATGCTTACGAAAAAGCCGTCGATCGATTGCTCCAAAGCGATGCTTATGCCGAGCGGATGACCTCCCAATGGCTTGACCTGTCTCGTTATGCCGATACCAATGGCTACAACAACGATGAAGATCGCCAGATGTGGCCATGGCGAGATTGGGTCATCGACGCCTATCGGAGAAACATGCCCTACGATCAATTTCTGACCGAGCAGCTTGCCGGTGACCTAATCCCGAACTCAAGCCTGCCACAGCAGGTCGCTACCGGCTTCCTTCGCAATCAAGGGCACAACACCGAGGGGGGGATCATCCAAGAGGAATACCGCGTCGAGTATGTGGCTGACCGAGTCCACACTGTAGCGACGGTCTTCCTCGGATTGTCGATGCAGTGCGCTAGATGCCACGACCACAAGATCGAGCCGATCTCTCAAGCCGAGTACTATCGCTTCTTCTCACTGGTCAACAACCTCGAAGAGAAACAAGCCAGCTACAGCAAATTTGTCGGTGCGGAACCCTTTGTTCGAGTCCCGACCGCCGAACAAATCGAATCGAAGAAACAACTCAATGCACAGCTCGAGACGCTCAGAGCCCAATTGCAAACCAAGGAAAATCAGCTCGAAACGGCCTGGAAGATGTGGGTTGACGCCAACTCCGACCAGACCATCGACCAAACCTTGGGCACCACCCTGCGTGACTACGTTGATTTCGAAGAGTCTAATCCGCAAGGGAATCAGCAGATCTGGGACAAACCCGAGCAACTCACCTTCTCTCCAGGCAAACAAGGAACCGCAGCGACTCTAGATAACGGACGCTTTTTGGTCTCCAAACAGCTAGGCAAACTCGAATCGGATCGCCCCTTTTCTATCGGCGTGTGGGTCAACGTCCCGAGCCTTGGAAGCATGGCGATCCTCTCGCGGATGGACGAGGCGATGAACTTCCGCGGCTACGACCTGCTGCTGGTCAACGGCAAGATCGAAGTTCATTTGGTCGATCAATGGCCAAGCAATGCCATCAAGATCAGCTCACACCAGACGATTGCACCCAACCAGTGGAATCACATCGCCCTGACTTACGATGGATCCAAGAAAGCCGCTGGTGCAAACCTCTACATCGATGGCAAGCCCACCAAGTTCGATATCCCTAACAACAACTTGACCGGAACTCTGGCAACCGACAAGCCGTTCCACCTGGGCCTTCGAGAAAAGTCCCTCCCATTCACCGGCTCGATCGATGAACTTCGTATTTTCGACGGGGTTCTCTCTGGTAGTGACATCGAGCGATTATCGCAGTTGCAGGTCCCAGAGCCCAAGCTGACCTGGGTGCGCAAAGCTTGGCCAGAGCTCACCGAGGATCAGCGAAGTCTTGCCAAAACCTGGACTCGCGAAAAGATCGATCCTGAGCACGGCAAGCTTCAGGCTCAAGTGGCAGAGACAGAAAAGACGATCGGTGAGATCGACCAAGCCGCTCCGGCGGTCATGGTCATGCGAGAGATGAATCCCCCTCGCGAGACGTTCATTCTCAAGCGTGGGCAGTATGACCAGCCCACGACCAAAGTCGAACCTGGGACCCCTGAATCCCTACGCATCGAAGGGGTTGATCCTCCAACGAATCGATTGGAGTTGGCCCGATGGCTGACCCATCCGAAAAATCCACTGACGGCACGCGTTGCGGTCAATCGACTCTGGGAGCAGTGCTTTGGAACGGGAATCGTTCGCACCAGCGAAGACTTTGGTGGATCCGGTGAGTACCCGTCCCATCCTGAATTGCTCGATCTGCTGGCTATTGAATTCATCGAAAGTGGCTGGGATGTGCGCGGTATGCTCAAGCAGATCGTGCTGAGCAAAACCTATCGGCAGTCCTCGCGGATGACCGACGAGCACAAGCTCAAGGATCCTGAGAATCGATTGCTGGCCCGTGGGCCCCGACATCGGCTCTCGGCCGAGACGATCCGTGACAATGCACTTGCGATCAGCGGATTGCTGGTCCGCAAGATCGGTGGTCCAAGCGTGAAACCTTATCAACCCCCAGGCTTGTGGGAAGACGTCACGGTCGAGCGACGGGGCAAGTATGTCGCCGACTCAGGCGAGGGGCTCTTCAGACGCGGCATGTACACGTTCTGGAAGCGGACTTGCCCACCCCCAGCGATGGTCAGTTTCGATGCACCTAACCGAGAGGTCTGCATCGCACGTCGTTCACGTACCAACACGCCTTTGCAAGCCCTGGTTCTACTCAACGACCCAACCTACATCGAGGCGGCTAGGATGTTTGCCAGTGATGTACTTCGTGCCGGTGGCAACGATGAAATTTCGCGTTTGAATTATGCGTATCGCAAAGCACTTGCCAGAGAGATCCTCCCCGAGGAGATCCCCGCGATGAGGGAACTCTTGGAGTTTGCTCGGAGCGATTTTGGAGAGGATTCAAAGCGAATCGAGGAATTCCTAAGTGTCGGGACCGTCAAGGTTTCTTCGGAACTCACTCAGCTCGATCTGGCGATTTGGACCGTCGCTCTGTGCGCGATCCTAAACCTTGACGAGACGATCACAAAATACTAACTAGGCCAAGGTCCGATCACTATGGATACCAACTCCAGCGCTGTATCGATGTCCGCACGACGAGGGTTCCTCAAGCACTCGGCAATCGGGACAGTGGCACTGGCTCAATTGCTCGCTGGCAGGTCTCCAAGCTCTGCTGCCGATCAAGAGCCACACTTTAAGCCGTTGGCCAAGCGGGTGATCTATCTGTTCCAATCCGGGGGACCCTCGCAGCTTGAGCTTATGGACTACAAACCCAAGCTCAAGGATCTCCATGGGAGCGAGCTTCCAGAGAGCATTCGCAACGGACAGCGGCTCACTGGGATGACCTCCGGCCAAAAGAGCTTCCCGGTCGTGGCGCCCAAGTTCAAGTTCCAGCAGTACGGCAGCAACGGTGCTTGGTTCAGCGAACTCTTGCCCCACACCGGTTCGATCGCCGATGAGCTGTGCATCGTTCGGTCGATGAACACCGAAGCGATCAATCATGACCCGGCAATCACCTTCATCCAGACCGGCTCGCAACAACCCGGTCGGCCCTCGCTCGGAGCTTGGCTCAGCTATGGCTTGGGTAGCGAAGCGGAGGACCTGCCTGCCTTTGTTGTCATGATCTCCCACGGCACGGGCAACGATGCCAACCAGGGGCTTCTCGATCGGCTCTGGGGAAGTGGCTTTCTGCCGTCGAGTCACCAAGGGGTCAAATTCCGTAGCGGAACAGAGCCCGTGTTGTACTTGAGCGACCCGCCTGGGATGCGTCGATCTCTTCGCAGAGGGATGCTCGATCAGATATCCAAACTCAATCAACTCGAGTTGCAGCGCGAGCAAGATCCCGAGATCGCTTCGAGGATCGAGCAGTACGAGATGGCCTTCAAGATGCAAATGTCCGTACCCGATTTGACCGACATCTCCGACGAGCCTGAATCGATCCTGGAAATGTACGGACCGGACGTCAAGAAGCCTGGGAGTTATGCAGCGAATTGTTTACTGGCGCGAAGGATGGTCGAGCGTGGCGTCCGCTTTGTGCAACTCTACCATCGCGGCTGGGACAACCATGGCAGCTTGCCGTCGAACATCCCCAAGCAGTGTAGGGACATCGACCAACCCCAAGCGGCGCTTGTCAAGGATCTCAAGCAGCGAGGGTTGCTCGATGACACGATCGTCATTTGGGGTGGGGAGTTTGGACGAACGGTCTATAGCCAAGGATCCTTGCAGGACGATTACGGGCGGGACCATCATGGCCGCTGTTTCTCGATGTGGATGGCAGGGGGAGGATTCCAACCTGGCGCGGTGATCGGTCAGACCGACGATTATGGGTACAATGTCACCGAGCAGCCAATCCACATCCATGATTTCCACGCAACGCTCTTGCACTGCCTGGGTTTGGACCACGAGAAGCTAACCTATCGCTACCAAGGTCGAGACTTCCGGCTTACGGACGTCCACGGCAAGCTCGTCTCTGAACTTGTCAGAACCAAGACAGGTTGAAAAACGAGTTCGGACTATTCGAGGGTCCAAACTCCGTCGATGCAACGGTAGGTCTTGCCCGTCGGATTGGTGTCCCTAAGAACACTTGGCAAACGGGACTCTCGCACCGCGTCGTAACAAGTCAGCTTGCCAAACCGCAGCATGCTCGCCGGAATCCCCACGGCTGTAAATCCAGGATGACTCGTGGCTGGATAAGGCCCTCCGTGATTCATCGCAGGACTGACCGCGACGCCCGTAGGCATCTTGTCGTTGAGCAACCTGCCGACGCGTTGCTGCAATGCATCGGCCACCTTTGCATAGTACCCCTCGTCGGAGCCTTGAGTGTCGCTATAGATGGCTCCCGTGAGATTTCCTTCGAGAGAATCGATGACGCGAACAATCTGCTCTAGCGAATCGCAGACGGTGATCAGGACAGCGTTGCCAAAGGCTTCGGTCTGAAACACATGCGGATCCTTGAGGAACTGTTCTCCCGTGATCCGCAAAACGGTATTTGCAACCGCACAGCGAGCACCGGCCAATTTAGTTCCGCCTGTCAAACACTCCGCTCCGGCGTGGGTGAGAAACTCAAGGCTCTTGACGAGCGAATTTTCGACAGATTCCGACAGCAGTGTTCCGGCTGGTGCCGATTGGTACTTGGAGACAACCCCGGCGACAAAAGCATCGGTCTTGGGGCCACGCACCATCAGTAGCAAGCCTGGGTTGGTGCAGAACTGGCCGACACCCATCAGGCCGCTGGTGGCATACTCGTCGATGAGTTTATCGCAACGCTCGTCGAATGCCCCTGGAAGAAACACCACGGGGTTGACGCTCGAAAGTTCAGCATAGAACGGTTTGCCCACCCGATCCGCAACCGCCTTGAGGTGCAAGCCCGCTTTCCTGGCTCCGGTATAACCCACCGCTCCCACGCGTGGGTCGGCCACGAGTCGCTCGCCATCTTCGTGCGTGGTTCGATAGATTAGTTGAACCAGACCCGTGGGCATGCCGGTGGCATGCATGGACTGTGCCACCAATTGCCCAAGTCGCTCGGTGGTCGCCGGATGCGACGAATTGGCTTTGGCAATCACCGGATTGCCCGCAGCGATCGCTGCGGCAAAATCACCGCCGGAGATGCTGTTAAAAGCGAATGG
>Ga0209598_10002280_pt1 | contig 15060 bp, 9 predicted proteins | sample M_140807_EF_Meta_FD_187317 | JGI IMG/M metagenome (GOLD analysis project Ga0209598, IMG submission 187317) | Freshwater microbial communities from Lake Montjoie, Canada to study carbon cycling - M_140807_EF_MetaG (SPAdes) (version 2) | ecosystem: Environmental > Aquatic > Freshwater > Lake... | reverse complement strand
ACGTTTTCAACTTTGGCAACCGCATCCGGTTTTTTCTTGGATTCCGCCATCGCATGGCCTTTCCGACGAGCAGTATTTTGGAGGTAACATGTCGATAAGTTGCCCTGTTATACACCCCTTCGGGGGATTCGCCAAGAACACTGCCCGGGAGTGGTGGAAAGCATTTGATCCACTTCAACGGCGAGCGGTTTCTCGGTGCAGCATGAGGCATCATCGGGGCCGCACGAGGCACCATCGGGGTAGTGATTGGCTAGGCGTGGTGCTTTTGAGGTAGGCTCGCTTTGGCATTGTGTGGCACGCAGCAGATATGGCGGCCAAGAGCCTCTGCGGCCTGTTCGGGGAGGACGGTGTTGATGTAGCAATCCGAGCTCCATTCGAATCCTGCGACCTTGATGAGTCTAGGCAGGATCTTGAGCCGCCAATGGAATGCGGCTGGATTGTGAGCATCCAGCGGTGCGGTTTGCAGGACGTAGTTGTAAGCCGCCCGGGGGTGTTCGATTTCGATCGCCTTGAGGGTGTGTTGTACCAATCCGGAGAGTTCTGCAAGCTCTTTTGGGGAGCATTCTTCGAAGGCGGCTTGGTGGCGTTTCGGGAGGATCGAAACGCTGTAGGGAAGCCTGGATGCAAATGGGCAGAAGGCTACAAACGATTCGGACTGGGCGACGATGCGTTGGTCGGCTTGAAGTTCTTTTTCCAGGACATCGCAAAGATAGCATCTGCCGTGGGATTGGAGATATTCCAGCGATCTGCGTTGGGTTTTGAGTACATCGCTTGGTAGAAAATCGGTACAGATCAGTTGGCTGTGGGAGTGGACTAGAGAGGCACCTGCGTCGGCACCGTTGTTCTTAAAGACTACGGCGTAGCGCATAGCGTGGACGCTTCTCCAGTACAGGAGTCGCTGTTGGTAGGCCTCAAAGATCAGCGTCGCTTGGTCGGCGGGCAATTGCGTGATGCTCTGGACATGCGTTGGTGCCTCGATGATCACCTCGTGCCCCCCTCGGGCCTGTTTGCGCATAAAAAGCGCATCCTCAGTGCTGGCGGCAGTGCTGGCGGCGATTTGATTTAGCCCATCGCAGCAAGGGACCGGGTCGCTTATCCGCTGGATCGCAGGGAATTTGTTGGGCACGACGCGGACCGACCAAGGGACTTTTGGGTTGGTTCGCAGGACGAGCATCGTTTCGGGCGTTTCATCTTCCGATCCGGGGCAAAATGGGCACTGTTGGTCGTTTGCGTCATGAGAATCATCAGAGGCTAAGGGATAGCTTTTATGTTCTCGGTAGTTGTCGGGCCGGCGCAAGCGGTTAGGAGCGAAGATGACCCATCGGTCACCGAGCCAATCGTACCGCGTTTCGTTCATAGAAAAGCCCTCGTTGTTTCTGTGCATCGAGCGGTATGCACAGTCAGCAGAAGAGGGGAGGCTTCGGCCAGTGCGGGTTGCTCAGGGGCGGAGTCTCTGATCGATTCTGGCAAACTGCCTTGCTCGCTCATAGACATCGAGCATGGCTGTGGCACTTTTGGTCCATGACCAGTCTTGATTCATCCCAGTTTCGACGATTTTACTCCAAATCCCTGGCGAGTGGGAATAGATTTCCAAGGCTCTGATTGTGGCATTAGCAAGGGCCTCAGGGGTGTAATCATCGAATGCAAAACCGGTCGCGATACCTTGTTCGATATGTTCGGCGGTAGCATCGCAGACCGTATCGGCCAGTCCGCCGGTGGATCGAACGACGGGAATGGCTCCATAACGAAGGCTATAGAGTTGGTTTAGGCCGCATGGCTCGTAGAGGCTGGGCATGAGAAAGATATCTGCGGCGGCTTCGATGCGGTGGGCAAGAGGATCAGAGAATGTGGTTTGGAGTGAAACTCGGTCGGGTCTTTGCATCGCCAATTGGAACAGCATGTCTGCGTAGCGTTGTTCACCACTTCCGAGAATCGCCCATTGCACATCCCGATGTTCGATCCACCATCGCATCAGTTGGACGATCAAGTCCCAGCCTTTTTGGTCGGCCAATCGGCCGACGATGCCGATCAGAGGAACATCGGCTCGGATGGGGAGCCCGAGCGATTCCTGCAGAGAACGTTTGCAGGCGGCTTTTCCCTCCCGCCATGTGTTTTTATTGAAATGAGCCGCTAGGTTTGGATCGGTCTGAGGATTCCAGACCGACTCGTCGATTCCGTTGACGATCCCAAAAAGCCGATCGCTGCGTGAGCTCAAGAGGCCTTCGAGCCCACAGCCTTGCGGATGCGATTGGATTTCTCGGGCGTACGTTGGGCTGACGGTTGTCAGGGCGTCGGCAAACGCGATGCCTGTTTTGAGCAGATTCAAATCCCCGTAGTGCTCCATCCATTCCCAGTGGAAAAGGCCATGGTCCAGGCCGGTTAGGACCATGTCGGGTCCCCAGAAGCGGCCTTGGTAAGCCATATTATGGATGGTCATCACCGAAGCGCTGCGACGATACCAAGAGTGCTGGTTGGTTTGGGTGCGATGGTAAGCTGGGATCAGTCCTGTTTGCCAGTCATGGCAGTGGATGATGTCGATCGGGATCCCCAGACGTTCAATGGCCTCGACCACCGCTCGAGAAAAAAAGCAGTAGCGAGCGCAGTTGTCGCCGAAGGTTCCATGGGAGTCGCCGTAGAGTCCATGTCGGTCGTAGAACATCGGCTGGTCGACTAGGTAGAAATTGACCGGACAGTTCGGTAGTTTGACTCGATGGATCCAAGCATGGACAGGGTGGCCAGCTAAGTCGACGACCAGCGATGCGACCGACTCGTCGACTTGAACCTCGGGTCGCTCGTAGGCGTACCGTTTGGCAGTTTGATAGGCTGGGAGAAAAACCGAACAGTCGTGTCCTAGTTTGCACAATTCGACCGGCAATGTACCGGCGACATCAGCAAGGCCTCCGGTTTTCGCAAACGGAATTGCTTCAGAGGATACCATCACGATATGCATAATAAGCAAACAACCTTGGTCGATGTTTTTGGAATCCCTCCCAAAGGGACGTTCGAAGCTAGCGTGGGTCAAGAATGTCGTTTGTCAACACCGGGTTGGGCGATTTCCATCAATTATGCAAGAGTTTAGGAACACGCAAAGTTGACCTAGTTTGCTAGTCGTTGCAATCGTTATAATCCGCGTCACTTGTCTAGAAACGCCGCACTACTCCCAAGCAACAAAAAGTCCCTACCCGTGCTATCGATCCGTCCTACGGTTGCAGAACATGTCTTGAGCGTATTTGGAAGATCGGTCCATCCGGAGCTTTTGCAAACGTACAAAACGCGTACGATCGCACGAAGCAACTATCGGGCTAGGATCGATATCACCAGCGATGGGCATTTGGTTAGCTTCACAGGCAGCCGCGGCGCGACACTTTCGGAAGTCGTCGGGTCGCTTCAACAGATACTCCCCCAGCAGCGCAAACTCATGTCGATGCTGCTGCGAGGCCGATACGTCGAGGAGATCCGAGGCAAAAGGGGCCTGCGATACCGCTCGGAATTTGAGCTCGAGCAAGTCTCCGCAGAGATGTTTTGGATGTTGCAAAATCAGCTCAAGAACTGCTCGTCCCAAGACGAATTGATCCACGCATTCGACTCTAGCGGACGGATTCCCTTTGGTGCCATCAGCTTTGTTCACATGGAGGCCCGAGAACGGCAACTGCTGATCCAAGCCTTCCACACATTCCCGGACGATTACTCGATCGTCAAATCCGTATCGGTCTTCAGCATCGATCCACAAAGCCCAGATCAAGCAAGCCCAGAGCAGGCAAGCCCAGAGCAGGCAAGCCCAGAGCAGGCAAGCCCAGAGCAGGCAAGCCCAGAGCAGGCTTGAGCTATCTGTGTCCCGCATCAGCTATCGACCACCTTGATCAGATAGCTCTCGTCGTCATAGTCCACGTGGATGCTTCCCCCCTCATGCCCATCTCTTTTGAGCATCTCGGTGGCGATTGCGTTTTGGAGTCGTCGCTGAATGACCCTCTTTAGGGGTCTAGCCCCATACACAGGATCGTAGCCTTCGCTGGCAATCGCGTTGATAGCCCGTTCGCTGACGGTGAGCTTGAAATGGGATTCGGCGAGTTGCTTTTCCAGATGTTTAAGCTGCAGGTTGACGATCTTGTGGATCTGTTCGCGCTTGAGCGGTTCAAAGACAATCGTCTCGTCGATACGGTTTAAAAACTCTGGCAGGAACTTGGACTTGAGCGAATCGGTGACAGCTTTTTGCATCTCCTGGGCATCCCCACCTTCGTCGGCCACACGCTGGATCATCTGGCTTCCGACGTTGCTGGTCATGACGATGATCGTGTTGGAAAAGTTGACGGTCCGGTTTTGTCCGTCGGTCAATCGTCCGTCGTCGAGAACTTGCAGGAGGATGTTGAAGACATCGTTGTGAGCTTTTTCGATTTCATCTAGCAGTACGACGCTGTAGGGGCGCCTGCGGACTGCCTCGGTCAGTTGACCTCCCTCTTCGTAACCGACGTATCCTGGAGGGGCACCTACGAGTCTGCTGACGGTGTGGCGTTCCATGAACTCGCTCATATCGATGCGGACCATGGCTGCTTGGTCGTCGAACATTACTTCGGCCAGGGCCTTGCATAGTTCGGTTTTTCCGACCCCAGTGGGACCGAGGAACAGAAACGAGCCGATCGGGCGGTTGGCATCGCCCAGTCCACTGCGACTTCGTCGCACGGCATTGCTGATCGCTTCAACGGCTTGGTCTTGGCCGATGACTCTCAGGTGCAGTCTTTCCTCCATGACCAGCAGTTTGGCGCGTTCGGTTTCGAGCATTCGAGTCACAGGCACGCCGGTCCAGGAGCTGACGACCTGCGCGATTTCCTCGGCGGTCACTTCGGTACGAAGCAGTTTGGGATGCTCTTCTTCTTTACCGCTCGAGGTGTCCTCCTGTTCGAGTTGTTCTCGCAGTTTTCTTCGCGATTGGTCCAGCTCGTAGAGTTTTTGATAATCCGATTCGTTGACGGCCAAGCCTGAGGACTGTTTGTCCTTGATGGAGTTCTCTAAATTTCGGTAATCGGCCTCGGCTTGATCTAGCGATTTGCGGACTGATTTGACATCGGAGAGGCCCATCTTTTCGGCTTCCCATTGTTCGCGCAAGCTGGCGACTTGTTTTCGCACGTTGGCCATCTCGGTTTCGATTTCCTCGAGGGCTTGTTCGGTGCTCTCATCGGTTTCTTCTTTGAGTTGGCGTTGGGCGAGTTCTAGCTGGCGGAGTCGTCGTTGAAGCGAATCTATTTCGGTAGGAACGCTATCTCGTTCCATGGCTAGTCTTGCAGCGGCTTCGTCGACTAGGTCGATGGCTTTGTCGGGCAAGAAGCGGTCGGCGATGTATCGATGCGATAACTTGGCGGCTTCGACCAATGCAGCGTCGCGGATCTTCACTCCATGGTGGGTCTCGTAGCGAGGCTTCAGGCCGCGCAAAATCGAGATGGTGTCTTCGACGCTCGGTTCACCGACGTAGACCGGTTGGAAACGCCGTTCGAGAGCCGCGTCTTTTTCGATGTGTTTGCGGTATTCATCCAGGGTGGTTGCACCGATGCAGCGAAGTTGTCCGCGTGCGAGCTCTGGCTTGAGCAGCTGTGCCGCGTCGCTGGACCCTTCGGCCGATCCGGCTCCGATGACGGTATGAAGTTCATCGATAAAGAGGATAACCTCTCCTTCGGCGTCTTTGACTTCGCGGATCACCGCCTTGAGCCGCTCCTCGAATTCACCTCGGAACTTGGTGCCTGCGACCAGCCCACCCATATCCAAGGCGATCACGCGTCGGTTCTTGAGCGATTGGGGTACGTCACCTTGGACAATTCGCTGGGCTAGGCCTTCGGCAATCGCAGTCTTTCCGACCCCTGGTTCGCCGATCAGGACCGGATTGTTTTTGGTTCTGCGCGAGAGGACTTGGATCACTCGACGGATTTCGTTGTCTCGACCGATGACCGGATCGAGTTTGTTCTTCGAGGCTTGAGCGACTAGATCGACGCCGTACTTTTCGAGGGCTTGGAATTTTCCTTCCGGGCTTTGGTCGGTAACACGGGCGCTGCCCCTTACGGTTTGGAGACCTTGAAGGATGTCTTTTTCGTTAATGCCAAAAAGTCGCAAGAGTTCCGAGGTGTTTTTATCCGCCTTGGCAAGTCCCAAAAGTAGGTGTTCGGTGCTAACGAATTCGTCCTTCATCCCTTCGGCGGCCGTCGCGGAGGCTTCGAGAGATTTCTGTAGCGAAGCGCCGATGCCGGGTTGTCTGGCGTTGCTGCTACGGGGCAGTCGTTGCAGTTCGCTCGCAGTGCTCGACTGGAGTTTATCGAGTTGGGTGCCAATTTTCTTCAGCAGTGGGACCACGACGCCTGCGGGATCATCCAGCAGGGTGGAGAGCAGGTGCAGGCCTTCGATTTCCGGATTTCCCTGGGAGGCGGCCAGAGACTGGGCTCCAACGATAGCCTCCTGGGCTTTGATGGTCAGTTTATCCATGCGGAATGGCATCTTGAATTCTCCCTTGAGCGTCTTCTTGGCAGTCGAAAAACCCGACGGGTAGCTCTAGATGCAAAACCCAGGCCAAAGACGGTCCTCAGGGAGACTTACCCAAGAACCGTTTGGGGTTATCTAGGAGATATCCAGGAAATACTTGACCCTGCGGACTTGAAAATCCATGGCCTGTCTCGGATACTTGGGGCCATGAAAGCGACGTTTGCCAGAACCCCGCCCGCTCCCTTTTTTGCCGGTTACCGAGGTTTTTACTTCGGGTCTGGCCCTTGAGTGGTGTCGGATGATTTCGGAAGCTTTCGGGATCCAGACAACCCAAACCTCAAGGCCGATGAACCTTGAGGTTTTTTTGTTGGTCTTTTCGATTCGATAGTTTCAAAACACTTGTTAAAAACCCAAACAGAGAATCACACGCATGATCGTAGTAATGGACCAAAATGCCGCCGACGAGCAGATCGAGAACGTCGCCAAGCGGGTGCAGGAGTTGGGGCTCAAGGCCCATATTATTCGGGGGACCGAGCGCACGGTCATCGCCGCGGTGGGTGACGAGCGAATCGTCAAGGTCGAGTCGTTTGAGAGTTTCCCGGGCGTCTCTGAAGTGATGCCGATTTTGGCACCTTACAAGATGGCCTCTAAGGAGCTCAAGAGCGAGTCGACTCAGGTCAAGGTTCGGGATTTCCGCGCGGGTCGAGGAGCCGTGGGAGTCATCGGTGGACCTTGCTCGGTCGAGAGCGAGCAGCAGATCGTCGCATGTGCCAAGGCGGTCAAGGCTGCCGGCGGCACGGCGCTGCGAGGCGGGGCGTTCAAGCCTCGCACGAGCCCTTATTCGTTTCAAGGGATGAAAGAGGATGGTTTAAAGCTCCTGGATTTAGCTAGGCAGGAAACCGGGCTTGCGGTCGTCACCGAAGTCATGAGCACCGAGGATGTGCCGCTTGTGGCCAAGTATGCGGATGTTTTGCAAATCGGTGCACGGAATATGCAGAACTACCGACTTCTCGAAGCGGTGGGGCGGTCGGGTCGAGCCGTGCTTCTCAAGCGTGGTCCGAGCGCTTCGATCGAAGAGTGGCTATTGGCTGCCGAATATATACTCAACGAGGGGAATCCCGACGTGATGCTCTGCGAGCGAGGGATTCGCACGTTTGAGACCCATACCCGATTTACCTTGCCCTTGGCCAGTGTGCCGTATTTGCATCGCAAAACCCATTTGCCGGTGATTGTCGATCCGAGTCACGGCACGGGGCATTCGTACTTGGTGGTAGATATGGCCGCTGCGAGCGTCGCTGCCGGTGCCGATGGATTGATCGTTGAGATGCATCCGAATCCCGAAAAAGCGATGAGCGACGGTTATCAGTCCCTGGATTTTGGCCAGTTCCAAGAGATGATGGATCGATGTGATGTGATCGCAAAAGCTTTAGGAAAAACGTTTGGTTGATCCATGCAGGACATGACCCAGCATCGAACTCCCATCAGCTTGCCCATCCTCACTGTCATCGACAATGAGCATCCTTGTTCGTATTTGCCGAACCGGACCGCTCGAATGCCGCTGATCATTCCCGAGCGGTTGGTCAACACCGATGAGTTTGACGTGATGCTGGCTCAGGGGCTGCGACGATCGGGTCGGTTTGCTTACTACACCGCTTGTGATGGTTGCCAAGCTTGCAAGCCGATCCGGATCGAGGTAGCGAAGTTTCGCTGGAGTGAATCCTGGCGCCGGATTCTCAACCGCGGGGATCGCATGCTGCATATGGAGGTTGGACCTCCTGAGTACTCCGACGAGCGGCTCAAGCTCTTTAATCTCCACCGAGGCGTGCGCGATTTGTCCAACGGGGATGGCGATTACGGGCCGTACGACTACGAAGGTTTCCTGGTCGATTCCTGCTGCGAGTCGACCTTGGAGTTGCGTTACTATTTAGAAGGCTCGCTGGTCGCCCTGACGGTCATCGATGTCGGGACACTTTCAATTTCCGCTGTCTATACCTATTTCGATCCGGCTCAGAGCAAACTATCCTTGGGTTCCTACTCGGTTCTCAAGCAGATACAGCTTGCCCAAAACACCGACCTGCGTTGGGTCTACCTAGGACTGTATGTCGAGCAGAATTCGCACTTGAATTACAAGGCTCGGTTCAAGCCCCAAGAGCGTTACATCGATTCTGCTTGGGTCGAATTCCCCTGAGAGTTTTTCCTTGAACCCCTCCTGTGATCCTGCGAAATGAATGACCAGAACGAAAAGACCGATCGCAAGCCCAAGCCTCTTTTTCGTCGCTGGTCGACTTGGTCCCTCTTGGGACTCGTGAGCCTGATCGCTCTGGTCGGGGCAATCCCGACGATCATGGGGTCCAGGTGGCTCTATCAGCGGCTCGTCGATCAACTGGCCATCGAAGGCTTTCGGTTGAAAGTCGACTCGGCTCAGTTCGCTTGGTTTCGCCCGCTGTCAATCCACGGTATTGAGCTTGAACAAGTCGATGCGCCGCAAAAGGCTCGGAGCTTGCTCTCGATCGATTCGATCGCCTCGAATCGATCCTTGATGGGGTATCTGCTTTACGGACGGGATCTCGGGCGCGTGACGATCCACAATCCCAAGCTCGATATCGAGCTGCTCGAGAATTCATCGAACCTGGAGAAGCTTGCTCGATCGATCGAAAACTCTACGCTTGCTTCCAAACCAGGCTCGGCCAAGAGCAAACCCAAGCTTGATGTCCAGGTGGTGGTCAAGGATCTGACTGTTGCGGTCCGAAGGCAGGAGACTGGTCAAGATCTTTTGGTTATCCCGCCGGTCGATTTGGATTTGAGATACTTGGCCCTGGATGGGAATGCCAGGTTGGAATTCGCACCGACGCAGCTATTGGATCGAGTCGAGGTGACTCAGGAATTGGTTCGCCTGGGGCTCGGACGCGCCGTGCCGCTCCTATCGAAATCGGCGTGGTTCGATGGGCGCGTTTCGCTGCACGTCGACAAACTTGAGATTCCACTCGATCAACCTCTGTATGCCAAAGGCCGAGCCGAACTGGCTTTGCACGAGGTCCGCAGTGGGCCTTCGGAACCCATCGTGGTGAACATCATCGACATGATGTCGCGACTTCGAAAGACCGAGATCCCGCAGGAGTTGGTTTTCATCGATGGCTCGATCATCCAAGTCCGGTTGGCCGACGGGCGGGTGGAGCATCAAGGCGTGCAGGTTGGATTTCCCAAGGTCGATCAGCGGCTGCAGCTTTCGAGCGCCGGGACAGTGGGCTTGGTCGACCGGGAGCTCAACGTTGGGCTGGGCATACCGGTCCCACTGGAGATGCTTGCACGTCGCGAGTCGGTTCAGCAGATCGGGGTTCCGCAAGTGACCTTGCCAATTCGAGGGACGATCGATTCACCGTTTGTTGATTGGAAGGCTCTGCGCGGGGACTCGGCCGATCTGCTCTCGCTCGTGAGCGCCGCGCTTGGGGATGAAGCCCCTGGGACAGCGGCTTTGATCGACATGGCCAGCGGAGTTGCCGGTGGCAAGGCCGACGAGGCGATCGGTGCGGCGGTCGATTTGATCAAAGAGCTCCGGCAACGGCGGCTCGAGCGCAAGTCACGTTCGAGCGGCGATGCCGAATCGGGGGTGTTGCAACCGATCGATGAATCCAACGAGGAGACATCCAAGCCGCAAGCACCCAGGCGACCTTTGAGAGACGCGCTGAAGAATATCCTCGGCGGGAGTCCTTCTGGGGGCTAAGTCCGACCAAATACGACTACTCGTCGTGTTTGCCTTCCCCAACTTGTTCCTTTTCGTCCTCGTCCTCGTCCTCGTCCTCTTCTTCTTCTTCTTCTTCTTCTTCGGCTTTGGCAAAGACAAAGGCGGCGCGGATCGGAGCAGGCATCGGGCTCTGGGCGCCTCGGACACTTCGCCAAACGATGTCGTTTAGGATCAGATCGTCGGCAGCGTCGGGAATCGAAAAGTCCATTTCCTGGGAAATGCCTGCGCCCCAAGCCAGAGCTTGGTTCGTCGCGTTGATGTCGACCTGCGGAGCCAGTGCCTCGTATCGGGTAACATCCGGTGTGGGTTGGAAGGCATTGAACATGGGCCGTGCAGCTGCGTCGAACTGGGTCATCGGTTCGACTCCCAGGATCAACTCCATGGTTCGAAGCATGCTCGAGGTCGAGTACATCGTCGAGTCGACCGACCCGCGACGAATGTAGGGGCTGATCGCCAGTGCCACCGATCGGTGAGCATCGACGTGGTCGCTACCGTTTTGCACGTCGTCTTGGATGACGAAGATCGCGCACTGGGGCCAGAACTTGCTCTTGGTGATCGCCTCGACCACTTTTCCAAGAGCCGCATCGTTCTGGGCGACCATGGCCGTGGGGGTCAGTTTTCCGACTCGAGTACCAGCGGTATGATCGTTGGGCAAGTGCATCGTGATGAAGCTTGGGAGATTGTCCTCGGCTTCGAATTGTTTGAGTCGTTTGATAAAGGACTCAGCGCGGTCCAAGTCGCTATAGTCCAAGTCATAGGAGCGGTAGTTAGGATCGAAGTGGCCTTCGAGTACCGGGATCTTCGCCCGCGAAGGTTCGCCAGGCTTGGATCCATTGGCGATGAACTCGCCGAAACTGAAGTAGGATTTGCCCGCCTCGGCGCACTTGCCCCAGAGGTATCCGCTCGAGGGTTGACCGATCTTCGTAGCACCTTCGGCTGGATAAGTTAACTTACCGCGGCTCTTTCCGTAGGTCAGAGGCCAAGTCTTTTCCACGAAGTCGTTTGCATAGGCCGCCATGGTCCATTCGTGACCATCGGCGCTGACTTCGCCATCGACGTAGAAATTATCCAGCAGGGTGAATTGGTTGGCCAAAGCGTGTTGGTTGGGAGTGACTTGCTGGCCGAAGATGCACAGGGCTGAATCGCCGTTGCCTTTGGCGATGTCACCGAAGACTTGGTCGTAGGTTCGGTTCTCTTTGATGATGTAAAAGCAATGCTTGATGGGGCTTGGATCACCGACCTTGGCCGGGATCGGATTGTTATCGCTGCGTCCTGTGTTGTCGACCTTTGAGTCGGCTTGCAAGGGCGCTGATAGAAATGCCAACCGAGTCATCGAGGCGAGTTCCTCGGGGCTTGGGGTTGGGATCGCGCTGAGGGTGCCTTGGAAAAGGCCTCCGATGTATTCGGTCAGATTCCTTGGGGCGGATCTGGTGGGGTTCGGTCCGTATCGGTTGTCTTTGCTGGACATCCCTTTGCCATTGGTCACAAAAATTTGTTCGCCGTTCTTGGAGAACTTGACGTTGGTCGGATACCAGCCGACGGGAATGAATCCCAGGGAGCGAGACTTCTTTGGCTCGGACAAATCGAACAGAGCGATGTTGTTGTTGCACGAATTGACAGCGACCAGGACTCTCTCGTCAGGGGACAGGGCGATGGCCGATGGAGTGCTACCGTTCTTTGCTGCTGGATAGAGGGCCGTGGCCAGTACCTCTTGGAGTTCGCCCGATGATCGATCGAAGATCGCGACGCTGTTTTCGTCTGAGCATGCCACAGCGAGTCGATTGGTCGATTCCAGAAGCAGCATTTCCGTCGGGTGGGATTTGGTCTTCCAGGTAGCTTCGATTTTCCAGGTTTCCAAATCGATCACTGCGATCTCGGCGCGCCCCCAGAGACTCACGTAGAGTTTCTTGTTTTTGGGGTCCTCCAGGAGTGCGTAGGGATAGCTTTGTTCTGGTAGAGCGAGAATTTCGGCGGGCACGATGTCGCTAGGCGCGAGGTCTGCAGGCACGGCGCCGGCAGGGACAGGGTCGGTTTTTGTCGAGTCGGTCTTGGAGGGGGCGGAGTTACCTGGAATGCTCATCGGATTACGGATCCGTTTGATCGCGTTTCCCAGCAGACCGCAAGCGTAGAGATTTTGGCTGTCCTGGGACAGGAGTACTCCGGAGACAACGAACTTGTCGGTCTTGGTCGCTAGGGTAAGGATTTTTGGAGGGCTGAGGAAACCTTGGTTGTAAGGATAGACATAGACCCTTTCGTCTTCGCCACCGGAGGCGAGGATGAATTTTCCATCGGCGCTAAAGCTCAATCCGTAGAAGGACTGTGGGATCGGGGTTCGGGTGATCTTGTTGAGGGTTTTCGGTTCGATCGTGATGATCTCATGCTCACCATACCCGCTGTGGAGGATGGCCAGTTCGTTGCTCGATGGGCTGGCAAGCATGTGCACGGGGAAATCCCCAAGGGTTGTTTGTTTGCCTTGGGCGTTGATCGTCCAGCCGTTTGGCAATAGGACGCTGCCTGAGGCTTTCAATCCCGGGAGTTTGGCAAGCGGGTTGTCTTTGTCGAGAGTCTCTTGGGCCAAGGCTCCGGGGAGGTTCGCGGCCAGCGCAATGAGCAAAGCGATTGAAGCGGTTCGTCGAGATTTGGACATTCTTTATGGCAAGGATGCGAGGATAGAATTGGTTGCTAACAGAGCGTCATTGTACCCAGGCTCAACCTTAGAAACCCCCACAAGATTGTTCAGATTGCGTTAGAACTTTTGGCGCACGTTTGAGACCGGTCAGCATGTTCGTCTGGAGCCCGCCATGGCTTGCGAGGTCAAAACGCATAAAAACCCTTGGGAAATCGGATCGCTGGGCCTTGAAATCGAGGAATATTTCGGGAAAAACGGATCCGTTACGGGTATACTCTACGATGCTGAAATAGGTCACTGGCAAGAGACCATTAACCTGCATGTAGTAACCTGCATCTAGATTCCGAAAAAAACCGGAGCCCTCAGGATGAGTGAAAATCAACGTCAACCGATCCTTCTACCCGAATCGTTGGGCAGGCAGCTACAGGCTTTCCGAGCCCACCTACGACGTACGAAAGTCATGGAGAGCCTCGGCATCGCGTGCTTGGGTGTGCTTGCCGGCTACCTGACGGTTTTCCTGATCGACCGGTTGGTTGATCTACCGAGTTGGGGGCGTTGGATCGCATGGCTTGCGGCATTTGCGAGCGTTGCGACGATTCCGATCTGGGTTGAGCGATGGATTTTGCGTTACCGGTCCCATTCATCGCTAGCGCGTTTGATGACCAAAAAACTACCATCGCTTGGGGACTCTCTTTTGAGCGCCATCGAACTTGCTTCGGACCCCCAAGAGCAAAAGCGATCACCGGCATTGTGCCGAGCTGCACTGGACCAAGTCGCCCAGGTGGCCGCGAGCAAGGACTTGACCGAAGCGGCCCCTGAGTCGCTCCACAAGCGATGGTGGTCTTTCGCTGCCCTTGCGGGCGCTTTGGTCGTGGGGCTTGGGATCATGTATCCCCAAGCCTCCGCGAACTCCTTGGCCCGCTTTGCAGCCCCATGGAGGTCGATCCCTCGCTACACCTTTGCTCAGCTCGGTGAATTCCCAACCAAGTGGATAGTCCCGCACGGTGAGTCGATCTCGCTGAAGATCCCTCTGGACCATCAATCCCCTTGGAAGCCTGCTCAGGCAAACCTGTGGCTGCCAGGCCAGCCGAAGATCGAAAGTCCGCGTCAATCAGACGCTTATGAGTTCGATCTGCCCCCGATGATCCAACCTACCACGCTGACGCTTCGCATCGGAGATGCAACTCCCACGATCGAGCTCATCCCTACCACCCGTCCGGAACTCATCGCAGCCAGCGCCAATGTGCAACTGCCCAGCTACCTCCAACGGCCTGAGGAGCTGACCAAAGATATCCGTAGCGGCGCGATGACGATCGTCGAGGGTACCACCTATTCGATCAACGGCAAAGCCTCCCGAGAGCTATCGAGTGTGACTCTCGATAGCCAGGCAATGCGTGTGGCCAAAGAGAGTTTCGATTCCGATGAGCTCAAGGACACATCGAGCTCCTCGCACGAAGTTCAATGGGTCGACAGTTATGGACTCCGCGCCAAGAGCCCCTTTCCACTCAATGTCGTTGTTCGAGCCGACGAAGAACCGACGATCTACACCGAAGGCATGCCGCGAGCCAAGGTCCTGTTGGATTCAGAACAGATTCAATTCCAGGTCCATGCATCCGACGATTTCGGAGTCAAGCAGATCGGCTTTGAGTGGAAGACCGCCGAAGGTGCGGTGGCCTCGAAGAAAACCCAAGGCGAGCGGATCCTCATGGCCGGTGGCGCGGCGGCAGAACGAGTCGATGCAGATGCGGTCTTCCAAGCCAGCTCGCTTGGGATCGAACCCCAACCGCTCGAACTCAGACTCTTCGTCGAAGACTACTTGCCAGGTCGCAACCGAGTCTATTCGAATCCTGTGCTGCTCATGGTCCTCAGTCCATCGGATCATGCCCTTTGGATCCTGCAACAGTTAAATCGCTGGCAGCGCGAAGCTCTCGAAGTGCGAGATCGCGAACTGCAATTGCTCGAGACCAACAAAAAGCTCCGGGCCCTGTCCGAGCAGGAACTCGAGTCGCCCGACGTGATCAAGCAAATCGAACAGCAAGCAGCAGCCGAACAAGCCAACGCTAGGCGACTGGGTAACCTCACGTCGCGCGGCGAAGACCTTCTCCGGCAAGCCTCCCGCAACAACGAAATCGGAGTCGGGCACCTTGAAAAGTGGGCCGAGATGCAAAAGATCCTTAAAGACATCTCCGCCTCTCGCATGCCCTCGGTTGCCAATCTTCTCAAGCAAGCT
>Ga0209598_10002276_pt1 | contig 15072 bp, 10 predicted proteins | sample M_140807_EF_Meta_FD_187317 | JGI IMG/M metagenome (GOLD analysis project Ga0209598, IMG submission 187317) | Freshwater microbial communities from Lake Montjoie, Canada to study carbon cycling - M_140807_EF_MetaG (SPAdes) (version 2) | ecosystem: Environmental > Aquatic > Freshwater > Lake... | reverse complement strand
AACTCCTTCGTAGTAAACCCTGAGGCCGGCTGAATGATAGGCAGGTTCCATTTTCATTCCACCAAGTGATTTTGCGAGAGTTGAATGGGCCCCATCAGCAACTATTAGAGTTTTAGCTTTGACTAAATTGCCATTTGAAAGTCTGATTTGAATATATTCTTTTTCCTGCTCAACCCCCACTGATTCGACATTTTCTACAAAACATGAGCCTGCAATTTTTCTAAGTCTGTTTGCCAATAAATTATCAAAGTCCATTCGGGTTGCTAAAAATCCTGGAGGTTCATCAGCCGTATTGTAATTCAACCGAAAGGGTACTTTTAAGCAATTTCCATCAGGCGAATAAAATCCTAAACCCCATGAACCTACCTGAATAGGGCTCATTCTGAGCTCTTCCAATAGCGAAGGGTCATATTTTTTTAAAACCTCAACTACCTTTCCACTTAAGGCATCACCACAAATTTTATCTCTTGGAAAAATGGCTTTGTCCCATACGAACACCTCCAAGCCCAGCTTTATTGCAGTTAATGCAGCCATTGCACCTGCCGGTCCAGCGCCTGAAACAGCCACATCGCAGGTAATTATTTCAGTTGCCAATTCATTCAAGTGTAAAGAAAATTATTCCGGCAGTATTGTTCCAGACTGCAAACATACTGATAGGATTTTGGGCAAAGAAAATTTTAACCTTTTGTCCGGTAACTTATTCGCTTAGGAGTAATTTTCGAACTTGATAGAAATGCTGGCTTGCTGCGGTACAAACCACAAATCCTTTAAATGCATCCGGTACTGAAATCTGCCATTGCATTTCACGCTCTGTATTGAACACTTTGAATGACTGACCTAAAAGGTTTATCAGGGTTAAATATTCAGCTGGGGTGTCCCCCGATACAAATATTTTTCCATTTGAAACAGAAATATACCACTTGGAAAGCTTGTCCTCTTCCATTCCAGTTACCTGATGAAGTGCAAGAACAGCATCTAGGTCAGCGCTAAGTCGATCCGGACTTTGATATCTGGTTGCATCCTGTAATCGAACAAAATAAACAGAATCCATTCCTGACAAATCAAGATCAAAGGCATCTCCACCCGAAACGTTTGGGTCAAAAAAGTTAACAGAACCAGAGGCCGTTGGAGTTTTGCCGGCAAAGCCTGTTCCTGAAATTGAGTCAAAAGGAAAAGTAAACCAGTTTAAACCATCTAAAGACACAGAAACCAACATCCATTCTTCAAAAACCAGATAAGGACTATCGGAATACACAAAAGCATTTTCAAAAACCGTGAAATCTTTCCCCGGCCCATTAAAAATTGGAGGATCGAATTTTAGGGTAATCCAGCCATCTTTTCCAAGCGAACATACTTCTGAGGGGGAGGCACACGGGGAATAAGTTGACGCAGGAATACAAGCCTGACCCAAAACATTGGAGGGAAAATTACTGCTATCCTGTCCAAAGGTTTGACCATACCCAAAGGAATGGTCTGAAACTTCATTTGCCCATGCCGATTGTGCTTGGATATTATTGAAGTAAAAAATAAATAAAGCTAAAAATAAAAGTCTGATATTCATGATTTATCGGAATAAGCCAACAAACCGCCGAATAATGCTTTTTTGATATTACTCAAAATTGCCTGACGCGGGCGGAGATTTGAATACCGGGATCTGACTTTACAGTTGCGCGACAGTGTGGGAATTTCACCCTACTTCACCAGAATTCAATTCAAAAGTACAACTTTTAAAACGTTCTCTGCAATCCTGCTTTATAAACTTTCAAAGCTCTTTCCCTTGCTTGTTTATAGTCAATAATTGGCATGGGGTATTCCTGCGTTCCAAATTCAGGAATCCATTTACGGATATAAGTAAATTCTGGATCAAACCTTTTTTGCTGCAGATCTGGATTGAATATCCTGAAATAAGGCGCGGCATCTGTTCCACATCCTGCAGCCCATTGCCAGCCCCCGTTATTTGCAGATAAATCATAGTCCAGCAGTTTCTCGGCAAAATAAGCTTCCCCCCATCTCCAGTCAGTCAGTAACAGTTTGGTCAAAAACCCAGCAGTAATCATTCTGGACCTGTTGTGCATAAAACCGGTTTCATTCAATTCCCTCATCCCGGCATCTACCATCGGAAAGCCTGTACGTCCATTGCACCAGGCATAAAAAGCATTTTCATCATTTACCCAAGCAATGCCATCATATTCGGATTTAAATGATTGGTTTTGAACTTGGGGGAAGTGCCATAAAATCATCATATAAAACTCTCTCCATATTAATTCATTTAGGAAAACGGCATTTAGCTGTGAGGCCTCAAGTACAAGTTTACGAATGCTTATTGTTCCAAACCTCAGATGCACCCCAAGTCGACTTGTGCCAGATATTCCAGGGAAATCTCTATTTGTGTGATACTGTTTTATACAATTTAAATCAAACCCTGAGTTAGGAAAATTCGAATTGAGGGGTAAAAAACCTGCTTTTTCCAAAGAGGGTTCAGAGTAAATCAACCCAGTCTGTTTAAATGCAGATGCTAGCTGAATTGTTTGGTATTCATTGGGGGGACTTATAGTTACTTCTGAAATCCACTTTTTACTATATGGCGTAAAAACGGTATAAGGAAGTCCATTTTCTTTAGTTATTTCATCCTGTTCAAATATCACTTGGTCTTTATACAGTTTGAATTCAATTCCTTTCTGCCTTAATAAATCAGAGACCTGTTGATCACGGGTTCGTGCATAAGGTTCATAATCTTGATTGGCATAAACTGCATGGAGCGTGTTTTCTGAAATTATTTTAGCGAACACCTCCGCGGGTTTTCCATATTCCACCTGTAAATCAGAACCCAAATCAAGGAGACTTCTTTTAATCTTTATTAGTGCTTCAATAATAAAGACCAGCCTTGCATCTTTTTTTTGTTCCAGCTTTTCTAGAATTTCTGAATCAAGGATAAACAAGCATTGAACCGCAGAAGATTCACTTAAAGCTTTGAAAAGGCCATGATTATCCTCTATTCTCAAATCTCGTCTAAACCAAAATACCGAATTTTTCATGTTCAAAATCCTACATAGAACAAGAGATATAGAAGGATAGTTTATACCTGCAGGAATTTGGGTTGAGGCATTGTTTAAATTTACTGCCAATTCAGGAAAAATGGATAAAATTCAATTTGGAACCGATGGTTGGAGGGCAATTATCGGAGATACCTTCACACTGAAAAATCTTGCCAGAGTTACGGAGGCAACAGCTTTATGGTTAAAATCATCATCTGAAACACCTTCAGTTGCATTGGGATATGATTGCAGGTTTAATGGCTCCTTTTTTGCAAAAGCCGTAGCCAATCAATTGGCTCAATCGGGTGTTCGGGTATTTCTTTCACCCGGGTTTGTAAGCACCCCAATGGTTTCGCTTGCCACTCAGAAAAGGCAACTTACGGCTGGAATCATTCTTACAGCCTCACATAATCCTCCTGAATATTCAGGGTTCAAAATCAAAGGATATTATGGTGGACCAGCAACTCCAAGTATGATACAGGCAGTTGAACAATTGATTCCCGAGAATACTGCATTTTTTGAGGACAAATTTGAAGCTTTATTAGAGGCGAAAATGATAGAGTGGTATGATATGGAAGCTTTATATGAAAACCATCTCAAAACCTCATTTGATCTTTCAGCAATCAGAAGCAGCGGCATAAAAATAGGGTACGATGCAATGTATGGCGCAGGTCAGAGTGTATTTAAAAAAGTTTTTCCAACTGCTGAGCTGCTGCATTGTGAGTTTAATCCTTCATTTATGGGACAAGCACCAGAGCCCATTGAAAAAAACCTTGTTCCATTTTCGGAATTAATTCGTGGAAAAAATCTCGATATAGGATTAGCAACAGATGGAGATGCTGACAGGATTGGACTGTATGATGAAAATGGCAATTTTGTTGATTCCCATAATATACTGTTACTGCTTATTCATTATTTAAGGCATTACAAGCAAGAATCTGGGTCAGTAATTTGCACTTTTTCCTGCACATCAAAAATAAAGGTTTTATGTGATTATTACGAAATTCCAATGCAGATTACAAAAATTGGATTTAAATATATCGCAGAAATCATGTTAAATGAAACTGTATTGGTTGGTGGTGAAGAATCCGGCGGCATTGCCGTAACTGGTCACGTTCCGGAAAGAGATGGCATCTATATTGGAATAACGCTATTTGAATTTATGGCAAAAACCGGAAAAAAACTGACCGAATTAATTGAGGAAGTATATGCCATTACCGGCAGTTTTGCTGTTGAAAGAAATGACCTGCATATTACAGAAGAACTCAAGCAACACGTTTTGACTCAATGTAAGAACGGCTCATATACCGGTTTTGGAGAATACCAGGTAGTAAATACTGAGGATTTAGATGGTTTTAAATTTCATTTTCCTTCTGGAGAATGGGTTATGATACGACCTTCCGGAACAGAACCTGTTTTAAGAGTTTATGCAGAATCTCAAAATAAAGAAGGCGCTTTCAAAATTCTTGATTCTGTAGTAAAAACATTATTAAACAAATGATTTCAAATCAGTATCGGAAATTAATTTACCTTATACTGATATTAATACCGATATCTGGCAACTCGCAAACTGTATATAGAAAACCTGATTCTTTTTTTGCTTCTGATACAATACTAAACAAAAAGAAAGTATATTTTTGTTCAGCCACAGCAGGATTAGCCCTGATAGGAACTTATACCGGATTGGGAGCAATATGGTATTCAGGTGAGGAGAAATCACCCTTTCATTTCTTTAACGATTCTCAGGAATGGTTACAAATGGACAAGGTTGGGCATGCCTACAGCGCGTATCAGGTCAGCAGGATAATGAGCCAGGCATTTGTTTGGTCAGGAGTAAAGTATAAAACTGCCACATTGCTTGGTAGTGGTATTGGATGGCTGATGATTTCTCCGGTTGAAATTTTTGATGGCTTTAGTCCAAAATATGGGGCATCAGCAACTGACCTGGTGGCAAATGCATCAGGAAGTGCACTTAACCTTTTAAACGGATTGGTTTGGCAGGAACAGCGACTACAATTAAAATTTTCCTTTCACCCAAGTGGGTATGCCCAATTTCATACAGCCCAGCTTGGGAGCTCGCCTATTGAACAGATATTTAAGGATTATAATGGGCAAACATATTGGATGAGCGTGCGTGTCCATTCTTTTTTACCAGAAGGACATTTAAAGAAAAAGTATCCCAGATGGTTGAATCTAGCTGTTGGCTATGGAGGCGAAGGAATGACTGGCGGATATTTTATTGAGCCCTGGGGGGCAATTCATTCCCGGGAATACCGGCAGTTTTATTTAGGCCTGGATATTGACCTTTCAAACATAAAAACCAGAATAGGATTTTTAGATGCAGCTCTGGGTGTATTAAATATGGTGAGAATACCTATGCCTGCCTTAGAATTCAGCAAAAAAGGCGTAAAGGCTTATGGCTTTTTTTAATTAGTTGACAGATAACCTTTTATTCTGAATGGCAGAACCATTCTGGCTGATTTCCATCACATAAAATCCTTTTGGAAGGTCTCCAAAATTTATCTTAAAACTTTTTTCACCTACAAACTCAGGGAATTCGATTTTATATACCGAAGAACCAATAGAATTATAAATAGTAAATCTGTAGGGTGTAAAATCAGCGCTTTTGAGAGTAACTGTAAAGTCACCACCTGTAAACGGATTTGGGTAAGCAGCAATCAATACCTCTTCCTTCTCTTCTTTTTTAACAACAGAATTCTCCTGAGAGAAGGCGCCAAAAGAGAGTGATATGAAAATTACAAGAAGGGTAAAGAATTTTCCCAAATGATTTTTTACTAGCTACCTGCAAATATAAATGAAATTAAAAAAAACCACAAACAGTTAGTGAATAATTTTATGGACAAAATGGTACCTTTGTCTTAAGGCTGTTTGGTCGCCTCTGAAAAAGGGGAGGAAAGTCCGGGCAACATAACGCCGCCTGCTTCCTAACGGGAAGGCATCCGTAAGGCCTGCGGGTGACAGAAAGTGCCACAGAAAATAACCGCTCTGGCTCATCCAGAGTAAGGGTGAAAAGGTGGGGTAAGAGCCCACTGTAGCAGCAGGAAACTGTTGCTATGGGTAAACCTCAGGTGTTGAAAAGCCAAATAAATCCTGTTTGAGGGGCGTTCTCCGGAGCAGCAATGCTTCACAGGAAGGGTAGGCTGATTGATTCCCTCGGTGACGGGAGGAACAGATAAATGACCAAAACCGCAAGGAACAGAACCCGGCTTATAAGCCTGATTGGCCCCCGCTTCGGCGGGTTTTTTTTAGGCCGGTAACAAGGTCAAAAACTCAGTTAAAAACCGGGCATCTGTTTCATCGAAAAAATCATATTTTTCACTATCGACATCAAAAACATAGGTCAGTCCCTCTCTATGTACCACCGGAACCACTATTTCGGACCTAGAAATTGCGCTACAGGCTATGTGACCCGGGAACTTATCAACATCTGGAACAACCAAAGGTCCTCCTTGTCGGAGTGCTGCGCCACAGACTCCATTTTTTACCGGAAATCTAAGACAGGCAACAGGCCCCTGAAATGGCCCAAGCACAAACATTTCATCTCTGACAAAATAAAATCCAGTCCAATAAAATCCCATTCCATGATGCAAAGCGGCACAAAATGAGGCCATTGCCGCAATTAAATCGGTCTCTCCCTCCAGCAATGCTTTAACCTGGGAAAACAATACTTCATACTTTTCAGATTTACTTAAATCAGCGGGAACAATTATTTCTTCGGACACAGGAACTTAATTCTCCTGCAAATGTGCTTATTTTGACCAGATTTTCCTTAAAGCTTCTTCCCGACATATGCATAATGAGTTTTATTTCTGGGTAGTATTTTTTGTTTTGATTCTGACGTTCATAATTGTTGACCTTGGATTACTTAACAAAACATCCAAAAACATCACCCTAAAATCCGCACTTTATCAGACTTTATTCTGGATTTTTATTGCGATTGGATTTGGCATTTTCATTTACTTTTTTGATGAAGGTGATTTAAACACACGCAAAAACACCACTCTGGAATATTACACAGCCTGGCTAATGGAATATGCCTTAAGCATTGATAATATTTTCGTAATTCTTCTTATACTACAATATTTTAAAGTAAAAGAAGCCTATTATCATAAAATATTAATATGGGGAATTTTAGGGGCCTTGCTGATGAGAGGAGGATTTATAGCTGTAGCTTCTAGTATAGTACAATTATTTGAGGGTATTTTGATACTATTTGGACTTGTACTATTCTATTCGGGACTTAAGTTATTTAAAGGTGGTGATGAAGAGCATATTAATCCCGAAAAAAATCTTTTTTTAAAATTTCTCAGAAATTACCTGAGGTTTACTCCTGAAGACCATGGAGATAAATTTTATATTCGAAAATCTGGAAAGTTATATTTTACAACCCTCTTTTTAGTTATAATATTAATTGAATCTACAGATTTACTTTTTGCTTTAGATTCTATTCCTGCAGCATTTGCCATTACCAGAAATACATTTGTCATTTATACTTCCAACATTTTTGCCATTATGGGTCTTAGAGCAGTATTCTTTTTGTTAGCAAGTATTCTACCTAAATTTCATTTACTCCAAAAAGGATTATCCATTATCCTTATTTTTATAGGACTCAAAATGGTCCTGGAATGTTTATCTGGAGAGTGGTTTAAATCTCTTACAGGATATTCAGCAGGCATTCACCTGCCTCCTGCAGTTCCACTCATCTTTATTACCTTAGTTCTGAGTGGTTCGGTAATTGGGTCAAGATTTATAAAAGCTCAGGAAAAGTAAATTTCTGAGAACTTAAGGAAATATAAATCAGGAATCAGCAGGATCATCATCCTCTTCTTTTGCCTTTTTAATTCTTTCCAAGATATCTGCCGGAAGTTCATCTGAATAATCATCCTCAACTGGATTTTCATCATCCTTACCTCCTTTTCCAAATTTAATTTTAGGATCTAATGCAGAACCCTTAACCATTACAGGAATACCAAAAATCCCCATTGGAGGAAGCCCAATTCTAATTTTCATATCCATAATTCCATCAATGGTTGTTCGTCCGGCTACTTTTATTCTAACACCAGCAGTTTTGAATTTAAAGGGTTCAATTTCTATAACATTGTTCTCAATGGTTGATTTTATTTCTATGCCTTTAAGACGTGGTTTGTCAATTCCTTCTTTTTGAGTTTTTTTACTGACATCTCCCAGCACTTTTATCCCTGAGAATTTTACATCTTTCATATTCAAAACACCTCCACCAGATAAGGACTTATAAACTGGCATCATATTTCCGTCAAGCCGACCTTTAATTTTGTAATCAATAGAAATAAGTCCTTTTGCGGATTCAAGAGAAGATGCAAGTTCCTGAACCATTTTTACTTCTTTGTATGCCCTTTCGATATTAAAATCTTTTGTGATAAGATGATAATCAAAGTATGCTGAAACTGGATTAATTTCAGTATAGGTTGCATCCATACCAACAGAAGCCCCTAACGTATTAAATGCCAATTCCTTAAGATATAAAACCCCATCTGAAACAGCTAATTCTCCTGCAACACTGTCGAGTGCTAAATCTTGGTAAAGAACTTTTCCAACCTTTGTTTGAAAATTCAGTTTTATATTACGGGGCAACATGACAACACCAGCAGTTGGAGAAGGTGGCGCATCAGAAGCTGGTGATGAAGCATTGAATGCCATAAACTCGTCTACAATAATTTTACCTGAAGTAAGTTCTGCTTGAACTTTTAGTTTACCTGTGTCGGATAATAAATAAGGTATTACATCATTTATTTTTCCATTCAACATCATTTCAGAATTCAAATAAGACATTTTTAATTTGTCAATACTAATTTTATCATTATTAAAAGTAAACAACCCGGATTTAATAAAAAATGGGTAAGGATACAAATCGGATCGCCAGGTTATGTCCTGTATTCTAAGATTTCCAGAATTACTTATTTTATCAAACTGCATTGCCTCTGCATCGCTTTGCTTACCCTTGAGACGGAAATTTGTTTCAATGGTACCTTCCAGTTCGTTTGCTTTCCCTGTAAACAAGGCATATAGCCGTCCAAGATTCAGCTTCCCGTTGGAATAAATCGAATAGGATAAATCATCAAGGTTTGATAAATCTGCCTTAATAGCAAAGGGACTTCCTTCAAAGCTAAAACTCAGCGGATCAATTTTAATTTTGGTTGTTTCGGGTTTGCCGTTTTTAGAAGCTGCATATACAAAGAGATCAATGTTCTCCAGTTTACCCGGATATTTCACCGAACTGAAACTGCCTTTTTTAAATTTTACTTCTGCAAATCCGGCAGGGAATATGTCTTTTTCAGGATCAAATACCCCTTTGGCCCTTACATTGATATCCAGAATTCCGGCAACACTATAACTGTCAATAGGAAAGGCTTTATACAAATCCGCCAGATTAAAATGTGTATTGACATCAGCAGAAACATTAACTGGTGTTAGTCCTGTTAGCAAGCATTTTGCATTTATAAAATTGTCTTTAAGTTTAGCTTCCATCCGATTCACCTGCAGTCTGGTATCAATTGGTTTTCCAGTTTTATTATCTCCTTCAAATTCAAAAAAGAGTTCCTGAATACCTTGTTCATATTTATCAATTTTAAAGTATCCGTTTTGAAGATGAGTTGAAATGCTAAACTTTGGAATTTCAGAAATCACAGTATCAACTTTATTATTCCTTAATCCGCTATGCACTATTTTTGTTCTATAATACCCGTCTGCAGATAAATCAATATCATATTTTCCCTTTACTATATATCCTGACAAACCAAGCGTTTTCCATAGTTCATCCAGTCCAAGATATCCTTTAGCATACATTTTTATAAAGGGTTCCTCTATACCTTTAAGCAATACCTGACTTTTAAAATAACTATCTTTCATTTTAAAACTGAATGAATCCAATTGTACCTGAAGGCTATCCGGATTTAGATTTGGTAACATTGTTTTAAACCTAACCTCAAGGTCAGAAAGAGGCATAGGGGCATTGGCATACTGAATAAAACCTTCATAAACATCAAGCTCAACTTTTACATCAGGTGCTATGTTTTGTTCATAAATATATTTCCCATTCAGGCTAACCTGAAGTTGTGCTTTACCTTCTATTTTGGTATCTTCCATCCAAGTGAGGTATTCCTTTGGCAAGGCTGTAAAAAGACTTCTAAAGGGAACCAGCTCAGAATTAATTTTAAATGACATATCATACCCTTTATCAATAAATTCAAAATATCCGGTAAATTTTACAGGAAGTTGATTAATTTTTAAATCATTTCTTTCAAAATTAAATCCAAGTGTTTTTAGATTCATTTTGGTTTGAAGGTCAGCTGTTATGGATTTGTTCTGAAGATATTCACTCCCATCATAATTAAGTGTCATTGACTTAACATCCATTTTGGAAATCAGGTCAAAAATATCCTTGCTCAGATTCCCCTGCCCTTGATAGGAAAATCCCTTTGCAGATAATGAAAAAGGGAGCGTTGAATCTGCGTAATTCAGTATACTATTAATTATAGTTATCTCTCTGATTTTAAGACTTGCTGCAGCTGTGTCTGAAGCTGTACTATCTTCCTCGGAGCCAAAAATCATATAATTGGCACTTCCGTCTTTTGCGACCAACAAATTCAGATCTGCATGGTCCAATTCTACCTGATCAATAACAGTCTTGTCAGAGAACAAACTCATCACATCTATTCCAAAAATGATGGTTTTGGCTTTTACCAAATTAACTTTGTCAAATTTATCCTTACCGGAAATTTTTACATCATTAATAGAAAGGGTAAGGTTGGGAAATCTGGAAAAAAAGGAAAGGTCTGTTCCCGAGAACTCCACTCTGGCCTGTAGGTTCTGATTTGCCCAATTTTTAACTTCTTTTTCTATGTCTTTCTGGAAAAAAGAAGGCAAAATTAGTAACGCTCCCATACTGAGAACTAAAAGAGAACCCAGCGTAACTCCTGTCCAGATCGCAATTTTTTTTACCATAATCTGTAATTTTCTAAAACTGAAGTATGTTTTGCCTAAATTAGGCTTATTGAAATAAACTGCAAATTAACATGTTTCAACTTCAATAACCCATCATATCGGCATACATTTTCCTTGTCATGCCCACTACGACAATTTGAAGTCGGTCAGCTTCATCCAGATGTCGGCGCCAATTGGCCATAGTTCCAGGACCTTTATAACTCGTAAAGAATTCCTTTTCACAAAAAACCTGATAACGCAGTGATTGTATGCCTTTATCAATAAAATAAAAATTTTGTTGAAGATAAAAATCTGTTCTTCCGGTGTATTCTTTCAAAGTTGCACGTACTACCTCCTGAAGTGAATCACGGTCTATTCCCCAGGGCATGTTATTAACTCCAATTACAAAATAGCCTTCATAGGCAAAGGGTTTAATATCATGGTATAACCAAATGCCTTTAGCTTTTTCTAGTCTGGAAACTGCATTTTTCACACCCTCACTGGTTTCAAATGAAATCCTGGACCAGTTTACCTTTTCGAAGGTGGATTTATATTTGAACAAATCCTCTGACATAAAATCAAAAGATAAGCCACCAAGACTGATATAATTACAAATGAGGTTTACTCTGAAAGTGCGAACCAACTCTCCGTTTTTGTAGAATTTAAGCGCATAATGGTAATCACAGAAATCCTCAAACTGATAATCGAAATCCCAATTTGTCTGAAATGCCTTCAGGACGGCCATGTCTGAACATACGAAAGTGCCAATTTCCTCCTGCTCAGGCACCAGTTTAAAGTTGTGCAGGGTGACCCCAACCATTTCCCATTTACCCTCAGAAAAGTCGAGGTCGCTGAGTAAAACTCTGGAATAGCCCTGATTAAGGCCTAATATCAGCAACAGAAAAATGAATTGCCTCATAGTTTTAACTACAAATTTCTTCAGGTAAACAGCGCAAATGAAACAGTTTATCAACACCTATTCCTGTAATTGCTCCAAAAAATAAAGTTCTTAACTTAACAAAAGGCTAACATTCGCTTAACAATGCACTACTTTTAACAGGGTATTTTTGCACCGCCGGATTTCCAATTCCTTTACAATCCGAATTCAATTTTTACTTTCAACTTACTTTAAATCATGAAATTAAAGTTTACGATTTTAAGCCTGTTGGCATTCATGCTGCTAGGTTTTTCATCCCATTACCAGGCTTTTGGTCAAACTTTAGGTAAAATTACTGGTAGGGTTTTTGACAAAGCGAACAATGAGCCAATGATAGGTGCAACTGTTCGCATAGAAAACACCACTACAGGTGCAATGACTGATTTGGATGGAAATTATACCATATCTGTTGCTGCAGGTAAGTATAATATCACCATGACCTATACTGGGTATGCAACCCTCACCATCCAGGATATCATTGTTACAGCAGGAAAAGTAACAAAGGTTGATGCCTATATGGAAGAAAAATCATTAGAGGTTGAAGAAGTAGTTATTACAGCAAAAGTTAACCAGGATAATATAACTGGTATGATGTTGTTGCAGAAAAACAACATTGCTGTAATGGATGGTACCTCCGCAGACCAGATTCGTAAATCACCGGATAGAAGTACAGCGGACGTTCTTCGCAGGGTAAGTGGAACTACTCTTCAGGATGGAAAGTTTGCAGTTATCCGCGGTCTTGCAGATCGTTATAACCTTGCACTTGTAAATGGTGTGGTACTTCCTGGTTCAGAACCAGATAAAAAAGTATTCAACTTTGAGATGTTCCCTTCCAACATGCTGGACAATTTGGTTATTTCAAAGACTGCTCAACCAGACCTACCAGGTGAATTTGCAGGAGGACTTATCCAGGTTAACACCCGTGAAATTCCTGATTCCGGATTTTTCTCTGTTTCGGTTGGTTCTGGTTTGAACACTCAGGCTACTTTTGGTGATTGGGCAACTTACACTGGTGGAAAAAGAGATTGGCTGGGATTAAAAGATGGTGTTCGTCAATTACCCAATAGCTTCCCGGATGAGCTTGATTATCGTAGAGCCGGTTTAAAAGAAAGGTTACGTCTAAGCAAGCAATTAGATAATACCTTTATTATGCCTGAAGATGAGACAGCACTTCCTTTCACCCGTTTACAACTTACAGGTGGAACAACCTATAAAAAAGACAAACTGGATTTCGGAATGGTAGGTGCATTAACTTATAATCAGGATCGTACCAAATCCCTGAATACCAGAGCAGATTATTTACCTAAGGATTCTGCAACAAATACTGTATATCAAATGGTTGGCTTTCGTGACGAATCTTACAACAGAAGTGTAACCTGGGGAACATTATTGAACTTTTCTTTAAAAATCGGAGAAAGAAACAAACTCTCCTTCAAAAACACTTACAACGTTACCAGCGACAACAATACAGTGCTAAGAGAAGGATTTAGGTACGACCAGGGCGATTCAATTATCAGTCGCCAATTTGACTTTATCAGCAATCAACTTTTAAGTTCCCAGTTGAAAGGAGAACATGTTTTCGGAAATAAGAAAATAAAATTAGTTTGGGGTGGTGGATATAGTAAAACTGTAAGGGACCAACCAGACATGAAAAGGACATTATACTCAAAAAATCTTCAAGACCCTGAAGATTCAACCTATACCATGCCTGTTGCTTTTAATGCAGACTTAAATGTTGCAGGAAGATTTTTCAGCCGTCTTGAAGAAGATGCTTCCAGTGCTTATGCTGATCTTGCAATTCCTTTTAAACTATTTAATCAGAACCACTCCTTTAAGTTTGGTACCTATCAAACCTATAAATACAGAACTTTTGCGGCAAGAGTTTTAGGCTATGTAGTAGCAAGACAACAACAGTTTGATTATGATTTACTAGACCTTCCAATCAATAATATTTTTGCTCACCAGAATATAGATTCTTCCGGCTTTGTAATCAGCGATATCACCAATAAAAGCGATGCGTATGATGCAAATTCTTATTTGGGATCTTATTTTGCTATGTTAGATAATTCTATTTCAAAAAAATTAAGGATTGTTTGGGGATTAAGGGTTGAAAACTTTGAGCAACGGTTAAATTCATACAGTTTCTCATCTCAAAGAGTTAAGGTTGATACATCTTACTTAGATTTCTTACCTTCTGCTAACTTTATATATTCTTTAAATGAAAAAATGAATCTGAGGGCAGCGGCATCCAGATCTGTATCAAGACCAGAATTCAGGGAGATTGCTCCATTTGCCTTTTATGATTTTAACCTGTTTGCACTTGTGGCAGGTAATCCGGTTTTGAAGCGCACACAAATTACCAACCTGGATTTAAAATATGAATACTTCTTTGGCAAAGGACAGATGGTATCATTAAGTCTGTTCAGTAAGTACTTTACCAATCCAATTGAACAATATGTAAACCCGGGAACTATAAGTGGAAGTTCACTCCAATATACCTGGATTAATAGTGCAAAAGCTACCAACTACGGGGTAGAATTTGTTTTCCGTAAGAATTTTGATTTCCTGGCTAAAGCTGTTAATGCTGAATGGTTGGAAAATCTGGTATTTTTTACCAATCTGGCCTACATTAAATCTGAGGTAGAAATTCCTTATAATGCAGGAAGAAGTACATTCTTGAGACCATTACAAGGACAATCTCCTTATATCATCAATTTCGGATTGCAGTTTAATGAACCAAAATCTGAAACTTCCTTTGCATTATTGTTTAATCAAATTGGAAGAAGAATTGCTTATGTTGGTATACCTGATTATGATATCCTGGATGTTTACGAAAATCCAAGACCATTACTTGATGCACAGATTTCAAAACGAGTGGTAAAAAATGGTGTTGTTCGTTTAAATTTCTCTGACCTGCTAAACAAAACCCTTTATTTTTATCAGGATCAGGATAACGATAAAAAATTTACAAAAGGAGATTATACTGACAATGTAAATGGTGATCCTCAGAAACCAGTTAATGGAGACACTATTTTTATGAGTACTAAGCCGGGTACGAACATGTCAATTAATTTCATCTATACTTTTTGATAGGTTTTACAGATAATTCGAAAGGCTGTC
>Ga0209598_10002275_pt1 | contig 15074 bp, 12 predicted proteins | sample M_140807_EF_Meta_FD_187317 | JGI IMG/M metagenome (GOLD analysis project Ga0209598, IMG submission 187317) | Freshwater microbial communities from Lake Montjoie, Canada to study carbon cycling - M_140807_EF_MetaG (SPAdes) (version 2) | ecosystem: Environmental > Aquatic > Freshwater > Lake... | reverse complement strand
TGCATCGAGCGGATGGTCATGACGATGGCCGATGCGACAACGATCAACACCACCGTGGCGAAGAGGATCGACAGCGTGCCCTGGATGAACGTGTTGCGGATGACATCGTTGAGCTGGTCGGGGTTCTTCGCCGCACCCAGTGACGTCTTGCCGGCGTCCCGCGCATCGCGGTACTGAAAGTGCTGGGTCCAATAGCCCAGTTTGGGATTGCCGGAGAAGATCTTCTGCCACGACGCGGTCAGGGTGACAGTTAGATCCCACAGCAGCGGAATGCCTGGAATCCAGGCCCATTTCAGCAGTCCCATCTTGATCACCACCACGGTCACCACGGTCAGGGCGATTGCGGCGAGCAACTGGTTGGCGATGCCGAACAGCGGGAAGAGAGTGTTGATGCCGCCCAGTGGGTCGGTGACGCCCATCAGCAGGATGGAGCCCCAGGCCGCGACGACGATGATGCTGCACACCCACGCACCGACCTTCCAACTGGGATCGTGCAGACGGCGCAGCGGCCCGCCGAGGTTGCTCAGCCCGTCCGACAGCATGAACCGGGCCACCCGGGTGCCTGCGTCGATGGTGGTGAGGATGAACAGCGCCTCGAACATGATCGCGAAGTGGTACCAGAACGCCTTCAGGCCGCTGCCGCCGAAAACCGACAGCACCTGGGCCATACCGAAGGCCAGCGTGGGGGCACCGCCGGTACGCGACACGATCGACTGTTCACCGACACTCGCGGCGGCATCGGTGATCTCCGCGGGAGTGATCGGCGGTCCGGACAGGCCTAGCTTGTTGACGTAGGCCGCTGCGGTCTCCGCGGTGCCCCCGGTGGCCGCGGCGGGGGCGTTCATCACAAAGTACAAGTGCTGGTTCAGGATTGACGCGGTGATCAGCGCCATGATCGCCACGAAAGATTCCGTCATCATTCCGCCGTAGCCGATCAGCCGCATCTGGCTTTCCTTCTCCAGCAGCTTCGGCGTGGTGCCCGAGGCGATCAGCGAGTGGAAGCCCGACAGCGCGCCGCAGGCGATGGTGATGAACAGGAATGGGAACAGTGAGCCCGCGAACACCGGACCGGCACCGGATTTGGCGAACTGGGAGATCGCCGGGGCATCCATGACCGGGCGGGCCAGCAGTATCCCGACGGCCAGCAGTGCGATGGTGCCGACCTTCATGAACGTCGACAGGTAGTCGCGCGGGGCCAGCAGCAGCCACACCGGCAGCACAGACGCCGCTAGGCCGTAGATGATCAGGCACCACGACAGGGTGACCTTGGACAGCGTGAACCACTCTGTGCCCCAGTCGGTCTGGGCGATCCAGCCGCCTGCCACCACGGCCAGCAATAGCAGCACCACCCCGATCAGCGATACCTCCGAAACTCGGCCCGGCCGCAGGTAGCGCAGGTACACGCCCATGAAGAGGGCGATCGGGATCGTCATCGCGATGGAGAACACGCCCCAGGGACTCTCGGCGAGCGCGTTGACCACCACCAGGCCCAGCACCGCCAGCAGGATGACCATGATCACCAGCACCCCGACGATCGCCGCGGTTCCGCCCACCGTGCCGAGTTCGTCGCGCGCCATCTGACCCAGCGAGCGCCCCCGCCGGCGGGTTGAAATCGCGAGCACCAGATAGTCCTGCACACAACCGGCCAGCACCGCGCCGAGGATGATCCAGATGGTGCCGGGCAGGTAGCCCATCTGGGTGGCCAGCACGGGGCCCACCAATGGTCCGGCCCCGGCGATCGCAGCGAAGTGGTGGCCGAACAGCACCCGCCGGTCGGTGGGCATGTAGTCGGTGGCGTTCTCGTAGATCTCCGCGGGTGTCGCGTGGTCATCGCGCGGACGCACGATCTTCATCTCGATCAGCCGCGCATAGAAGCGGAACCCGATGACGTAGGTGCAGATCGCCGCAACCACGAACCACACCGCGTTGACGGTCTCGCCGCGCAGGAACGCGATGACGGCCCACGCCAGCGCTCCGAGCACAGCGACAGCGCCGAAGACAAGCTTGTGCCGGGTGGTTATCGGTGAGCGGTCGATGATCGCGACCGGCGGCAGATTCCTATCGGTGCGGACGAAGGTGACGTCGCCGCGAGTCTCCTCGATGAAGTCCGGTGGTGCGGCGGGCGGCGATCCCACGGTTGTCTCCTCTGCTGGGCTCGGCGGTGATCATTCGACGGGGTTGCTTATCGCGTCTTCCGGCGGCACGATCAGCCGGCCGCGAATCGTCCGGTGACCGGCGGCAGGTCCTTCAGTGTCACGATGCCCGGCTTGGCGGCTACCACGGCGGGCACCGCGTTGGTCACCGGTAGTGCGGTGTAGATCATGCCGAGGCCCATGAAGCCGTCTTCGGTCCAGTCTCTCGGCGGAAGGCAATGCAGCACGGTGCGCATGTTCGGCACCCCGAACACCTGAATGACGTGACCGTGCTCCAGGGGCTTCGGCGGCACCACATGGTTGCCCATGATCCAGTTGAATCCGACGCTGACGACGTTACGGTCGCCCACCCAGCCGCGGTGGTAGCCCATCACGCCGGCCACGGTGCCCTCGGGGATCGTCATGAACCCCAGATCGGTGTCGCCGGTGGCCGCGGTGAATGTCACATCGAAGGACATCCGGTCGAGTTCGGCGCCGATCGCATCGGCCATCATCGCCGCCGACTCGGCGAAGACAGCGCTCTCTTCAGCGACGCTCTCGGCCAGACCCGGGGTTTCGGGATCGCAGGAGAACCCCATGGCGGTCTGGGTGCCGGCTGACTCGTAGGTCGAGCAGTCCACGGATTCGGTGATGCGGATCTCGTCGACCCGCTCGCAGGAACCCGAGAGCACCATCGCGATCATATTGGTCATGCCGGGGTGCGCCCCGTTGCCGAAGATGGTGGAATGGCCTCGTGCACACGCGTTTCGGACTCGCATGAGGTCGGCTTCGCTCTGCTTGCCGCCGGTGATCCAGGCGGCCGACGTGCACACGTTGACACCCGATTCCAGCAGCCGTTCGAGTTCGTCGATACTGGGCCACAGCGGGTTGTAGCAGCACGCGTCGGGCTCGGTCGCCAGTAGCGCGTCGATGTCGTTGGTCGCCGTGACCCCGGTCGGCTTTCCCGGTCCCAGCGGCCAGCCGGCCAACTCGGCGGCGTCCATCCCGACCTTGTCGGCACCATGCGCGTAGACACCGACCAGTTCCATATCGGAGCGGCCGATGATCGCGTGCAGCGATCGGCGCCCGATATTGCCGGTGGTCCACTGGATCACCCGAAGCGGCCGGTCCGTCGTTGCGGTCATATGCGTTCTCCTGTGTCGGTTCGGTCGTGTGCAGTATGGACACGCGCGGGGTGCACAGTCCGGGATTCGTCCACAGCTGGGCGACGGTACGGTCCCGGCCGACGGTCCCGCGTCGGTTCCCGACTCTACGGTCGCCGCATGCGCACTGAGCAGCCACTGGCCATCCTGCACCGGCGCCTCGGAGCCCGGCCCGAGGCGGTCGCCCTCCGTGGCCCAGACGGCGACGGCCCAGACGGTGATGGCCCAGACGATGACGAGAGCGGCGACGGCAGTGCTGACGAACTCGGAGTGCCGGTCCCGAGTTGGGTTCCCGACGGTCGGTCACCGCGAGGGCAGGCCTGGCTCTCGGCGATCCGGGCCGACCCCGGCCGCTCCGGCGGTATCGCACTGGGCGTCATCGGCGCGCTGGCAGTGCTGATCACCGTGTTCACCCTGGTTCGCGATCGCCCGGCGCCGGTGGCCTCAGCCAAGCTGCCCCCGGTGGAGATGGTGTCCACCGCCGCCCCGGGCGCCTCCCCGAGCGCCGCCCCGGGAGTTCCCCCGAGCGTCCCCCCGGGGCCGGGCTCGCCGACCACGGCGCAGCCGGGTCCGTCGGTGGTGGTCAGCGTCGTCGGGTTGGTGCAGCAGCCGGGTCTGGTGACACTTGCTCCCGGCGCACGCATCGCGGACGCGGTGTCGGCGGCGGGTGGTCCACTCAACGGGGCCGATACCGTCGGCCTCAACCTGGCCCGCCACGTCGCCGATGGCGAGCAGATCGTCGTCGGTATCGCCACCCCGGCCGGCCGGCCGGCGGCGCTGGGCAGTTCGGTCAGATCCGGATCTCCGGAAACCGGTCCGGCAGCCGCCAGCACCACACCTGCCGGTCCGGTCGATCTCAATACCGCCACCGTCGAGCAGTTGGACACCCTGCCCGGGGTCGGGCCGGTGACCGCCGCGGCGATCGTCGCCTGGCGCCAGGCCAACGGCAAGTTCACCGCCATCGACCAACTCGGCGAGGTCGACGGCATCGGCCCGGCCCGGCTGGAGAAGCTGCGGCCGCTGGTGCGGATCTGACCGGGCAGATCCCGCAGACGGCCACCCGGCTGGATGTCCGCCTGGTGCCTGCCGCGCTGACTGCCTGGTCGGTCACCGCAGCCGGAATCTGCTGGAGTATCGGCCCGGTGATCGCGGTGATCTGCGCTGTGGTGGGCACCGGGTGGTGGCTGCGTTGGTGGTGGCCGAGTTGGCGGGGACTGGGCGCCGCACCGGAGGCGCTGCACGCTGTCGGCGCGGTCGTGCTGGGTGTCGCGGTCATCGGGGCCGGTTTCGGCATTGCGATCGGACTGCGCAGCCACGCTGTGGATCACCATCCGACCGTCCGGCTGTTCGGCGCGACCGCCGAGGTGACCGTGACGCCGGAGGAGACCCCACGCGCACTGTCCAACGGGCGGCTCATGTTCCGCGCTGCGCTGGTCGCGATCGCCGATGATGACAGCACCGGCAGTGTGGTGGTCTTCGCCTCCGGTGTCGACTTCGCGGAGTTGAGTGCCGGCCAACCCGTACGGTTCCGGGCCCGGATCACCCGGCCCGCACGCCGGGATCTCACGGTGGCCACGCTCACCGTCGTCAGCAGACCCGTGTTCGGTGCGGCGTCAGTGGTCCAACGCATCGCTGCGGGTGTGCGAACGCGGTTCGCCGCCGCCGCGCGCGAGGCGCTGCCCGCCGGCCCGGCCGCGATGCTGCCCGGCCTGGTCCTCGGTGACACCGCCACCGTAACCGCCACCACCACCGCGGAGTTCCGCACCGCCGGCCTGACCCATCTGACCGCGGTATCGGGCGCCAATGTCACGATCGTCTGCGGCGCGGTACTGCTGTCGGCCCGGCTGGTCGGACCCCGGGCGGCGGTCGCGTTGGCCGCGGTGGCACTGGTGGTGTTCGTCATCGTGGTGCAGCCGACCGCAAGCGTGCTCCGCGCCGCGGTGATGGGTGCGATCGCACTGATCGCGGTGGTGTCCGCCCGGCGACGTCAGGGCATCCCGGTGCTGGCGGCCACGGTTATCTCGTTGATGGTCTTTGCCCCGCAACTGGCCGTGAATGTCGGTTTCGCGCTGTCGGTGGCGGCGACGGCGGCCCTGATCGTGGTCGCGCCGGTCTGGTCGGCCAGGCTGGTGGCTCGCGGGTGTCCTAAACCACTTGCCGACGCGGTAGGCATTGCGCTGGCCGCGCAACTGGTGACCGCTCCGCTGGTGGCGGCGATCTCAGGACAGTTGAGTCTGGTTGCGGTGATCGCGAATCTCGTTGTGGCACCGGTTATTCCACCGATCACGGTGCTGGGCACCGCCGCTGCGGCCCTGTGCCCGGTATGGCCGGCGGCCGGGGACCTGCTAATCCGGTTCACCGGGCCTGAGGTGTGGTGGCTGGTGCACGTGGCGCACGGTGCCGCGGCGCTGCCGGGCGCGGCGATCACGGTGCCGTCCGGTTGGCCGGGTCTTGCCGTCGTGGGCATTTCGGCGCTGGGGTCCGTCATGCTCTGGCGGTGGCGGTGGTTTCGGCTGGGTATGGCCGGGGGTCTGCTCTGCATTGCCGCGTGGTCGGTGTCGGGTGTCGTCGGCGGACCGTGACACCATCGACGGGTGAGCGCGACGGTTGAGCCCCTGCACCTGATAGTGGGTGGCGAGGTCTTCGCCAGTGGTAAGCGGACCCAGCGGTTGGAAGAGTTGCTCGTCGAACGGGCGCTCAGCGATATCGTCCGGTCGGCCCGAGCAGCTGCCGGAACCGATGGCATCCCGGTTGACCATCTGCGGGCCGGGGAAGTGTCGACCAATGAGCTTGCCGAACTGCTCAGCCCGTCGTTGTTCGCCGATGAACGGGTGCTGGTTCTGGACAACGCAGATGAGGCCGGCAAGGACGCGGTCGCGCTGATCGCCTCGGCAGCCGCCGACCTACCGCCGGGCACCGTACTGGTGGTGGTTCACACCGGCGGCGGCCGGGCCAAGGCTCTTGTCGGCCAACTGCGCGAGTTGGGTGCCGAGGTCCACCAGTGCGCCCCGAAGGGCAATACAGGCGAGCGTGCCGCTTTCGTGCGGGGCGAATTCCGCACGCTGAAAATCAAAGCCGACGATGACACCATCAACGCGATGCTGGATGCCGTCGGTTCTGATCTCCGTGAACTGGCCGCGGCGTGTTCGCAATTGGTGGCCGATACTGACGGGCAGATCGACGCCAACGCCGTGCGGCGCTATCACAGCGGCAAGGCGGAGGTCACCGGCTTCGACATCGCCGATAAGGCGGTCGTGGGCGATATCGCCGGTTCGGCGGAAGCGCTGCGGTGGGCGATGTTGCGTGGGGTACCGCACGTGCTGGTCGCCGATGCGCTGGCCGAGGCGGTACACGCCATCGCGCGAGTGGGCGCACTGTCGGGCGACCCGTACCGGATGGCGGGCGAAGTGGGGATGCCGGGCTGGAAAATCAAAAAAGCAATGGAGCAGTCGCGGCGCTGGACGCGGGATACGGTCGCAACGGCTATCCGGCTGGTGGCCGACCTCAACGCTGATGTGAAAGGCGCAGCAGTCGATCCCGACTACGCGCTGGAGAACGCGGTGCGCAAGGTTGCGCACTTGGCCGCGGATGGCGGCCGACGGTGATCAGAGTTTCTGCAGCGCCGCCGACAGCGCGGACTTTTTATTCGCGGCTTGGTTCTTGTGGATGACGCCCTTGCTGGCGGCTTTATCCAACTTGCGACTGGTGGTGGCGAGTAGTGCGCCGGCTTTGTCCCTATCACCCTCGGCGGCAGCGGTACGGAACGCTCGGATCGCCGTGTGAAGAGATGACTTCACCGACTTGTTGCGCAGCCTGCGGCGCTCGTTGGTGATGTTGCGCTTCTGCTGCGACTTGATGTTGGCCACGCGTTAGTTCCTTCACACAATTCAGGGGCGGTCGAAAAGCTTCTTGTCTCTGCACAACGCCGGGACAGGTGCCCTCGCGGCGCCTTGCGAGAATACCAGCAATGGTCGGATAAGCCCAAAGTGGAGGCGCTCAGCCTGCGGAAATGGCGGATTTAAACTCCGCATCGGTACTCGACCGCACCGCACGGTGCGGGGGCACGCCGAGCTTTTCAGCCCACCGAAACCCGAAGTAGGTCATCGCCGAGTTCCACCCGGCCGCCGAATTCGCCAGCCGCCAGCGCACGCCACTGCTCCTCCTGGCCGGCCGCCAGGGGCGGTACGTAATGGGTGAGCACCAGGGTGTCCACCCCGGCACGCGCTGCGGTGGCCGCGGCCTGCTGCACTGACGAGTGGTAATCCAAGATGTCCCGCAATCGCTGAACGGGTATCTGCTCGACGAGATCGGCTCGGATCACTGTGTGTACCAACGCATTCGCGCCGCGGGCCAGTTCATCGAGTGAGTCGCACGGCACGGTGTCGCCGGCCAGCACCACCGATGCGCCGCCGAACTCGATGCGGAAGGCGATGGTGGGCTCTACCGGCCGGTGGTCGGTCGGCGCGGCGGTGATCACCACGCCACCGCTGTCCCACACCTGTCCGGCCGCGTACTCGTGGACCGAGATTTCGGGCGGCGCGGTGATGTCGGCGTGGTGGCCGATCCGGTAGGAGATGTCCGGGGCCAGTGCGGCCAGGGTCGCCTCGACCACCGCCCGCGTACCGGGCGGACCGATGATCGGCAGTGGGGCCGGACCCAGTGAGGTGACCCACCGCGTGGTGATGACATCGGAAAGGTCGGTGATGTGGTCGCTGTGCAGATGGGTGAGCAGTAGCGCGGTGAGGTTCGCCGCTCCCACGCCCACCGCGGCGGCCCGCATCAGCACACCGCGGCCACAGTCCACCAGGAACTTTTGATCTCCGGCCGTGACCAGCGTGGAGGGCCCGGCCCGGTTCGGGTCGACCATCGGGCTACCGGTGCCGGTGAGGGTGATTTCGATCGTCATTGGTGTGAATCGTAGTGCGCTGATCCCTCGACGGGTCGCTTAGTTGTAAACCGCACAGTGGGTACACCCGCGGGTACGGGGGACGGTTGGCTGAGGGGTCGTTGCGGGCGATCGGGTGCCAAGTTGAAGTTAACGTGAACAGCGTTGCCAAAAGTGCGATCAGATGCCTAATCTCAGCCAGAATCAGACGGTGGAGTTGGTGCCCGACAGGTGGGCTATCTCAGAGAGTGGCAAGTGCTGACGTGACGCAGGCAAAAAATGGAGATCGCCGGAGAACGGGTCGGCCAGCAAAGATAACTGCTGGTAAAGACGAGGTTAACGAGTCCGTCATCCAGCTGGCCGCTGAAACCCTCACCGTCGGGAAACGCGTCGTCGAGACCGGTCGCGTGCGCGTGCGGCGCACCACGACGGAGCGCCTGGAAAAGGTCAAGGTCCCGCTGTCGGTCGAGACCGTCGAAATTCGCCGTGTCCCTATTGGCAAACCCATTAAACGTAAGCCCCGGGTTCGCGAGACCGCCAACGAGATCATCATTCCGGTGGTCGAGGAGGTTCTCGTGGTCGAGCGACGCCTGGTGCTCAAAGAGGAATTGCACATCCGCAAAGTTCGCTCGACCGAGAACCACGTCGAGCAGGTCACGTTGCGGCAGCAGAACGTCACCGTCGATCGGGTGGCGCCACAGAGTTCAGATGACGGCCAACCCTCGGCCGCTCGTCCGAAACGACCGTCTCGTAGCCGGCGGCCGGGAATTCAACAACGCAAGTAGAGAAAAGGAGCTGTTTATCTATGTCCACGAAGAGCCACGAAATTGTTGTGCTGTTCGACACGGTCGCTGCCAGCCGTCGCGCTGAGAAGGCACTCGAGGCCGCCGGTTTCGCCGATCCCGATGTGAACACCCTCGACCAGGCAGCCGTCGCCAAGAGCTCTGGCCGTACCGCGGCCGGTCCCGGTCTGTGGCGGTCGCTGTTCGGCAACGACGTCAAGCTGTACGAGGGAGCCGCGTATCAGAAGGCGCTGGCCAACGGCGGCGCAATCCTCACCGTGCGGGTCAAGGACGACGCCGAGGCCGCTAAGGCCGAGGGCATTCTCGCCAAGCACAACTCGGTCGACCTCGAAGCCCGCGGCGCTGGCATCGTCGCCGAGCACAAGGCGCTGGGCGACGTCAAAGAAGAGGTCCTGCGGCTGGCCGAGGAGCAGCTTGAGGTTGGCAAGCGCACGGTCGAGGCCGGCAAGACCCGGGTCCGCCGCTACGTGACCGCGCGCGAGGTCGAGGAGAAGGTCAACCTGACCGAGGTGCACGCCGAGGTGCTGCGCAAGGTCGTCAACCAGCCGGTCGCCGACGACTGGGACTGGAGCGACTCCACCATCGAGGTCGTCGAGACCCGCGAGGAGGCCGTCGTCTCCAAGACCGCTCACGTCGCCGAGGAGATCCGGCTGCGTACCGAGGAGACTGAGCACACCGAGGTCATCAAGGAGACGGTGCGCAAGCAGCATGCCGAGGTCGAGCACCTCGACGAGGACGGCAAGGTCGTCAGCAAGTAGAAGCACTTCGCTTCCCGGTTATCCGGGCAACGGCCGCCACGTTCACCCGTGGCGGCCGTTGTCGTGTGGGCTTCCCCGCGGGGCCCGCAGGCCGTAACCTCACGTGATATCAGTCACAACAGTCAGACACGGGGGCGACGGACATGCGGATCGCGGACATTCTGCGCGACAAGGGCCCGGCGGTGGCAACCGTGACCGAGGGAACCACGGTCACTGCATTGCTCGCCGATCTGGCGGCCCACAACATCGGTTCCATGGTGGTGATCGGTACCGGCGGGCAGGAGCGCAGCGACTCGGGGAATGTTGGCGGCGGGCAGGAGCGCAGCGACTCGGGGAATGTTGGCGGCGGGCAGGAGCGAAGCGACTCGGGGAATATTACCGGCGGGGAGGAGCGAATCGTGGGCATCGTCTCCGAACGGGACGTGCTGCGAAAACTGCATGAATACGGTCCGGGTCTGCTGAGCCGCCCGGTGGCCGACGTCATGAGTGCCGTCGTGGTGACCTGTGGTCCCGAGGACCGCATCGATGACCTCGCGGCGCTGATGACCGATAACCGGGTTCGCCATGTTCCCGTTCTCGTCGACGGCCGGCTGGTCGGCATCGTGAGCATCGGCGATGTCGTCAAGCACCGGATGGAAGAGATGGCGGCCCAGCATCAGCAGTTGCAGGCCTACATCACCCAGGGTGCCAGTTAGCCTTCAGCTCCAGAAGTATTCGGTGCGCAACCGGGTGGCGACGATCTCAAAGGTGTGGCGGTCCATGATGGCGCCCTCCCGCCGAATACCTTCCTCGGGTACGTCCAGAACCCGATCCAACCGCACCCAGCTGGGTCGGCCCTCGTGGTCCCAGTCGCCGGAGCCGATGCCGATCCAGGTCGGATCCTCGGCGTGGTGCACCTGACTGGACAGCATCAGGCCGAGCAGGGTGTTGCGCTCGCGACCAACAACCAAAACCGGGCGATCCTTGCCGCGGTCCGGGTCGTCCTCGTAGACCACCCACGTCCACACGATCTCGCCGGGATCGGCGCGCCCGTCGAGGTCGGGGGCATAGACCACCGCCCGTGCCCGGTGCGCGCTGGGCAGGCTGCTGCTGGTGACCGGACGGCCCGCAGTGATCGCGGCGGGCGGTTGGGCAGGCAGTGCGGTGGCCACGAGGGCTTCGAGGCCCAGTCGCAAACCGTGCTGAAGTGTCCGCTGGAGCGAGTTCGGATCCTGTAGTTGCCGCAGCAGTCGCGGAGCCTCGCTGAAGACCAGGTGCTCCGCCAATCGCTGAAACGTCCTCCACTGCGACGCCATGGTCAAAGCATAGGTGAGACGCGACACTCGACGGCGCGTCGCGATTGTGTTCGGGTGCCCCGGTGTCGATACGCTGGGCCTGCCGGATACGACGTCCGGAAAGCCTCGAACGAGTACCGCTCACCAGGAGATTCCCATCAGCAGTTTCGCCGACCGGACGTTCACAGCGCCGGCGCAGATTCGGAACTTCTGCATCATTGCTCACATCGACCACGGGAAGTCGACGCTGGCCGATCGGATGCTGCAGTTGACCGGAGTGGTCGCCGACCGGGACATGCGCGCCCAGTACCTCGACCGGATGGATATCGAGCGCGAGCGCGGCATCACCATCAAGGCCCAGAATGTCCGGTTGCCGTGGCGGGTCGGTGACACCGATTACGTCCTGCATCTGATCGACACCCCCGGCCACGTCGACTTCACCTACGAGGTCTCCCGTGCGCTGGAGGCCTGTGAGGGTGCGGTGCTGCTGGTCGATGCCGCCCAGGGCATCGAGGCGCAGACGCTGGCGAACCTCTATCTGGCGCTCGACCGCGAGCTGACGATCGTCCCGGTCCTCAACAAGATCGACCTGCCCGCCGCCGACCCGGATCGCTACGCGGCCGAACTCGCCCACATCATCGGTTGTGAGCCCGGCGACGTGCTGAGGGTGTCCGGCAAGACCGGTGCCGGAGTCACCGAACTGCTCGACGAGGTCGTCCGCGTGGTGCCCGCTCCGGTGGGGGATGCCGCCGCGCCGGCCCGAGCGATGATCTTCGACTCGGTCTACGACATCTACCGTGGTGTGGTCACCTACGTGCGGGTGGTCGACGGGAAGCTCAGCCCGCGCGAGAAGATCACGATGATGTCCACCGGCGCCACTCACGAACTGCTCGAGGTGGGCATCGTGTCGCCCGAGCCCAAGCCCACCGAGGGCCTCGGCGTCGGCGAGGTGGGTTACCTCATCACCGGGGTGAAGGATGTTCGCCAATCCAAGGTCGGTGACACGGTCACCTCCGCCCGGCACGGCGCGACCGAGGCGCTCACCGGTTACCGCGAGCCCCGACCGATGGTCTACTCGGGCCTCTACCCGGTGGACGGTTCGGACTACCCGAACCTGCGCGATGCGTTGGAACGCTTGCAACTCAACGACGCGGCGCTGGTGTGGGAGCCCGAAACCTCGGTGGCGCTGGGTTTCGGATTCCGCTGCGGCTTCCTCGGTCTGTTGCACATGGAGATCACCCGGGAGCGCCTGGAACGCGAGTTCGACCTCGACCTGATCTCGACCTCACCGAACGTGGTCTACCGGGTCGTTGCCGAGGACGGCGCCGAGAAGATCGTCACCAACCCCTCGGACTGGCCCGACGGCAAGGTGCCGGCGGTCTACGAACCCGTGGTCAAATGCACGGTGATCTCCCCGAGTGAGTTCATCGGCACCATCATGGAACTGTGCCAGTCGCGCCGCGGCGAACTCGGTGGAATGGACTACCTCTCGCCGGAACGGGTCGAGTTGCGCTACACCATGCCACTCGGCGAGATCATCTTCGACTTCTTCGACTCGCTGAAGTCGCGCACCCGCGGCTACGCCAGCCTCGACTACGAGGAGGCCGGTGAGCAGGAGGCCGCGCTGGTGAAGGTCGACATCCTGCTGCAGGGTGAAGCGGTCGACGCCTTCAGCGCCATCGTGCACAAGGATTCGGCCCAGGCTTACGGCCACAAGATGACCACCAAGCTCAAGGAACTCATTCCGCGCCAGCAGTTCGAAGTTCCGATCCAGGCGGCTATCGGCTCGAAAGTCATTGCCCGCGAGAACATTCGGGCCATCCGCAAGGATGTCCTCTCGAAGTGCTACGGCGGCGACATCACCCGTAAGCGCAAACTTCTGGAGAAGCAGAAGGAAGGTAAGAAGCGGATGAAGACCATCGGCCGGGTCGAGGTGCCGCAGGAGGCCTTCGTCGCCGCGCTGTCCAGCGATGCTGCCGGCGACAAGTCGGCCGATAAGTCCCGGAAGTAGCGGACTCATCACAGCAGACGATTCAGTAGCCCGGCGGCGATGGACGCATGCGGTGGGCGCCATCGTCGCTATCGGCCTGCTGGCCGGGTGCGGCACAGTCGTCGACGGCGTCGCCCTTCGACAGCCCCCCGCCTCGCTGCTGCGGGTTCTGCCCACCGTCGAGCAGGTGGAGGCCGCGGCCGGCAACCCGTTGGACGCCACCGGTCAACCGACGCTCGGCTCGATCGATGTGCTGCCCAACGGAATTCGCGGTGATGATGCGGTGGATCCGATCGAATGCCTCGGCGCCATCACGCCGCTGATGCGCTGGGTCTACGAGAAGGGTGACGTGCGCGGCGCGGCATGGCAGGATTTCGCCCGCTTCGGCCAGGGGCAGACGGTCTCGAGTGTCAACACCGGGGTGGTCCGGTTCTCCTCCGACGCGGAGGCATCCCGGATGTTCTCGCAATTTGTGACCCGGTGGCGGTCCTGCGAAGGCGGCCGGGTGGGCATCCGTTCCGGTCGCGCCGATCTCGGGCTGACCGTCACCGATGTGACGGTGACCGGCCCGATCCTCTCGGCGACGATTCTGAGCGGGGAGAGCGACACCGACCCCGGGTTCCCCACCGAACATGCGGTCGGGGTGTCAGCCGACTGCATCGTGGACGTCGATGTTGCAGTGACCGCTCCCGATCCCGCCCGGCGGGTGGCCGGCAGCCGGGCACAAGATCTCGCCGGGGCGATGCTGGCCAATCTCGACGGTATGAGCTGAGCCGCTACTGCGGCGAGTTGGCCGGCTGGAAAACCCCGGTGCCGTCGGCGAGGTCCTCGGCGCGGATGACGTGCACCACTGCGTTGATCAGAGCGAGGTGGGTGAATGCCTGCGGGAAGTTGCCCAGGTGCCTACCGGTTCGAGGCTCAATTTCCTCGGCGTAGAGATGCAATGGGCTGGCGAACGACAGCAGTCGCTCGCACAGGTGCCGTGCCCGGCTGATCTCACCGATCTCCACCAACGCCGATACCAGCCAGAACGAGCAGATGGTGAAACTGCCCTCCGCACCGGACAATCCGTCATCGGTCTCCTCGGTGCGGTAACGCAACACCAGACCCTCCTCGGTGAGTTCGTCGGCGATCGCCAACACGGTGGCCCGCACCCGCGGATCGTCGGAGGGCAGGAACCGCAGCAGCGGAACCAGCAGCAGGGATGCATCGAGTGCGTCGTCGCCGTAGCGCTGGGTGAACACACCGCGGGAGTCCACGCCATGGGCCAGAATGTCGGCCTTGATCTCCTCGGCGATCACCCGCCACTGCTGTGCGTAACTCGTGGAGCCCTGCAGTTCGGCTAACTTCGCGCCGCGATCAAGCGCAACCCAGCACATCACCTTCGATGAGGTGAAGTGTCGGGGTTCGCCGCGCACCTCCCAGATTCCGCGGTCGGGTTCGCGCCAGTGTTTGATGGCCTCCTCGACCTGCTCCTTGAGCACCGGCCAGAGTTGATCGGAGATGTGCTCCCGGGACTTGGCGTGCAGGTACACCGAATCCAGCATGGTGCCCCAGATATCGTGCTGGCGCTGGTTGTAGGCGCCGTTTCCGATTCGCACCGGTCGGGCGTTGTCATAGCCGGAGAGGTGGGTCAGCTCCTCCTCGACGAGTTCGCGTTCGCCACCGACGGCATACATCACCTGCAACGGCTGCCGCTCGCCGTCGTTGGCACCGGACACATCGGCGATGAAGGAGAAGAAGTCGTCTGCCTCGCGGTCGAGCCCCAGTGTGTAGAGACCCCACAGCGCGAATGTCGAGTCACGTACCCATGCGTATCGGTAATCCCAATTGCGTTCTCCGCCAGGAGTTTCCGGTAGTGACGTGGTGCTGGCGGCAAGTAGCGCCCCGGTCGGGGAATACGTCAGCCCCTTCAGCGTGAGTGCACTGCGTTGCAGATACGACCGCCACGGGTGGTCAGGGAATTGACCGATGTTGATCCACTGCCGCCAGGCCTCGCTGGTCTGCCACATCCTGTCGGTGGCTTCCTCGTAGGTCTGCGGCGAGGGATGCCCCGACCAGGACAGCGC
>Ga0209598_10002262_pt1 | contig 15126 bp, 12 predicted proteins | sample M_140807_EF_Meta_FD_187317 | JGI IMG/M metagenome (GOLD analysis project Ga0209598, IMG submission 187317) | Freshwater microbial communities from Lake Montjoie, Canada to study carbon cycling - M_140807_EF_MetaG (SPAdes) (version 2) | ecosystem: Environmental > Aquatic > Freshwater > Lake... | reverse complement strand
CATAAAAGTGTCCTTACCAAAAAATGTAACGCCTATTAACGCATACAACATATATTCAATGCGAGCCATGCGTTTAGCCCCACGATCAAATGATTCCTCAATGCGCTTATATCGTTCGGCGCATACTGCTTCATGCACGCTAATTCGTGTATTGTTCTCGGCTTCCATAATTACCTTGCAAGTGCGTTTTGGTTTTGTTGTTCGTTTAGTTGCGTAACACCTAAAGCGCCACGTGAGCTTAACGCATTTAAAGTATTTTCAGTTGCTGTTTTAATTGGCTCTCTAACTCTAGCTATTTTTGCGTCTCTTGTTTGCGCTTTAGTTAACGCAGCGGCAGCTGTTTCAGAGTTAAGTAATTCATGGGCGATTTCAACGGCTAATTTATTGTCAACTTTTCCTTTTAATCTATTAACCACAAGATTGGCAACGCTCCATGCTTTACCATAAAACCCAGTAGGTTTAACAGTAATTTCCTTACTTAATAAGTTACCCGCGCCGCCGCCTGCTGCTTTACCTTGCGCGGCTAATTTTTCAAAATCAACGCCTTGTTGAATTTCTTGTTGAATTTTTTGTACCGCCGCGCGGACTTCAGGTAAACCCTGAGTTAAAGTATCAAGATTTTTAGCTGTTGTTAGCGCGTTAACGGAACCAGGCGTAACAGACAGTTTATTGCCTGTTTCTTCAATTAAGCGATATAAATCAGCCATTTGTTTAGCATCAGCAAATGTTTTGGCTGCGGTTTTAGGATCGGCAGCTTTTAACGCGGTCATAATAGTTGATTCATTTTGAGTCAAATATTCTAAAGCTGCTGCGCCGCCACCTGCTTTACCAGATATTACTCCAGACATAGCATCTTCCATAACTCCACGCGCTAAAGCTGATTTAGCTGGAGCATCCAAACGCCGTAAAGCCATATCCATAACCATTGGATCTTTAACTACCGCCGCGCGTAAATCATTTACATTTTTAAAATCAAGATTTTTAACCGCTAAAGCTAAGGCTTCTTCGCCTACTTTAACTTTACCTAGGTCTTTGTTAATATCATCTAGTCTAGAACGAATACCTAGCCCTGCCTGATCTAACGCCGCAAGTTGTTTTTCGTTATCAAACATAAATTTTGCGTGTGCGTTAGCCCCAACACCAGGCTTTAAAACTTCTTGACGATATAAATCTTCAACGCCTGTTTTAAGGGTTTGTAACGCGGCAGGATCTTGGCCGTATATTTTAAGAAAATCTCTTGTATTACCTTCGTTTTTTAACGCAGTTGATACAATGTTTTCGGGCAATAAAATTGATTGATTTAAATTACTTTGCCGAGTTAAATTAGCTGGCTGACCTGTACGGAATACATCAACAATACGTTCTTTAAATAAATCGTTAGCGTCTTTAAATAATTTAAACGCTTCTTCTGAAGTACCTGCTTTAATAGATTTATTTACTTCATCATATAGTTGACTTAATCTTAACCGCGCTGTATTGGCTGATGCGTCAATAGATCCTTTAAGCGCGGCGCGGTCAATGTTAATTGCTTGGCGTATTTTATGCGCTTCTTCTAAAGTAATTGGTTTAGCTTTAACAGGTACGGTAGTAGTAACGCCATCGCCCATATTAATTACTTGCGTTTTTGGGCCGTATTCTTCTAGTAACGCAGCAGCGTTAGGTGCCATTCCTTTAAGCTGGGTTAATAGATCACCTAGTTGTCCTTTAGCAACAGTAGCTAAATTACTTACGTCAATAGTAGCTTTAGGCGCCGCCGCAAACGCTGCGCTATAAGCTGGCTGAGTAACTGTTTCTGTAGTATTTTTTAGTATAGCTGCGTTAGCATCCGCCAATGCGCTACCTGTTTCTAACTGGCTTACATTAGCTACTTTGGCCGCTGCTGCCGCTTGTTGCGCTGCTAGCGCTTCTGCTTCTGCGGCTAACGCTTGATTAACTACATTACGAGGCGCGTTAGGGGATACATTGCTAACAGGTAAATTAGCTTGATTTAACGCATTTAGGTTGGTTGTTGCGCCTGCTAATTGATTAACTTGACTAGCTTTTAAAGCAGCATCACGGGCGTTGTACAAATCACGAACAACTGTAGACGCGTCTTGCGCTGTTCTAGCAAATGATGCTAATCCGCTACTATTTAATGCTAAAGCAGTTTGTTCAATTGTATTGCCTGCTTCTAACATTTTAATTGCAGCGTCTACTTTGGCAGGATCATTACCCAAAGCCTCTAAATATCCGCGCGCTTTAACGCCAGCAGCGCCAGATGGAAACATAGGCGAAATAACATTGTATGCGCCTGCAAGAGGATAACTTAACGCTTTACCCGCTACGTTTATTATTGGGCCAACGGGTGCTAAAGGATTAGTATATTTACCTAATGTTTGTGCAACATCGCCTGCGCTTTGTAAGACGGCGCCTGCTTTTGATATAGGTTGGGCAGCGGGGGCAGCGGCAATTGCTGCTTTTGAAATAATAGGCGTTTCACTTAATGCGCCTGTAAATGCTGCGGCAGGGGCTAATTGAGCAATTTTTCCTGCTTTTGACGCAAGCGCGCCGCCGCCAGTAAGTAAAGTTGAAATATCGCCAACTGCGCCAACGGGATCTTTATATAACGTGTTTGCAATAGCATCAGCGCTACCGTAACGCTCTTTATATATACCACCAATAGTGTTGGCCATCTTAATGGCACGTTCTTTATTAGCGGGGTTAGAATCAAATTGATCTATAAAGCTAACAACTTCTTTAGGTAATACGTTGTAAACACCGCCTGCGGCAATATCTAATAAATTCTTTCCTGTTTCAATAGGACTTGTAACAGCTTGATACAAACCGCCTAACATCTCACCACCACTTTTTAAAACATTACCTGCAAAACCAGTAAATGTTTTTTGTGGCTCGGCACCGACATTTTGACGTACAGGTTGCGCTGAAGATAAATCAAACCCACCAGACGCGGGTTGTATTGGTTGCGCTGTGTTTATGTCAAACGCCATTATTTTACCTCTATAATTTCTTTAGGATTAGCAGGGTTTACATACGCTTTATTGCCGTTTCCGTCTTGCATCAATTGCCAATTAGCTTTAACGCCTGGAGGTAGCCCACTTGCGTTGTGTTGTTCACGAACGCTTTTAAACGCTTTTTTAGCATCCCCAGTAAGTTTTTTATCAAAATCGGTGCGGCCTGTTGTATTTTCATACTGTAAACCTAAACTGTTAAGCTGACCACCCAAGAGTTGCATATACGTATTAATAGCACCTTTAAGCTGGGCTGGGCTATTTGCAGTTGAAAAATTAGCTTCTGCTTCTTGACGTTCTCTAACACCACCACCGCTTGCAACTACCGCTTTAATAATTTCAGCCGTAACAATCTGTTTAGCTGCGTCAAAATTAACTGGCGCTGGCTGGCCTGTTTGTCTAGCAACAATGTTGCCAAGATAATTAAAGGCTTTAATATCGTTATTTTGCAATGCGTCAGACAACTTATCCATTGTTGCTAAATGGTCAATTGCGGTATTAAACGCTGTAACTTGGCGGCCTTGTATACCAGTAGAAAAATCTTTAGCTGCTTTAGTTCTAGTCGCAACGTCCATTTTATTACCAACAATTTGTTCCGCCATGTTTGCTGCATTAAAAGGTACGGGCGCATTAGCGCCTGCTGGTGCGTTAACATTTGGCGCAGCGCCTGCTGGATTACCATATAATTCGGTTGCACGATTTAAAATTGATGATTTAAGGTTACCTGCGTTTTTGCCAATCCCTAACGCGGGCAATTGCCCTGTTTGGATATAAATTTGAGCTGCCACGTCAATTGCAGCGGGGGTTAATGTACCTGTACTTTGTAATTCAGCAGCTAATCGTTCTTTAGCTCTTGCATCTACTAATAATTCGCCAGGCGTTGGAGTTTTCTTAATAGGTGTTCCTTGACTTATTTGCGCGCCGCTATACGGGTCAAGTACACGTGGCAGTATACTTCCGCCAATATCTGTTTCTTTAATAGTTGGTTTTAAATCGCTTGCTGTTGCGCCTTGACTTGCTAAATACGCTTGTCTATCAGGTATAGGCATCGCTAACAATTGGTCACGTTTAGCTTGCGCGGTAAGTATTTCATTTGGAGTAAAAAGTTTACTAGATGCAAAATCTTCAAAGTGAGCTTGAATGTTTGCATCAGATGGATTTCTACTTAAATCGCGTGACATTCCCGACACAAGTTTTCGTTTAGCATCTTGAGTTTCAACATTTGTTTTATTTAGCGTTGCTTCGGCTTGTTGTGTTTCACGTTGTGTTTTAAGAAGACTAGGAATAGCTGACCCAGCACCGCCTTCAGCTAATCGTCTAGTTAAAAGGCTATAGTCTAAAACACCTGTGTCTGGGTTAAACGCGCCTTTATATGCTTCAGCTAACGCATTTTGTGTATCAAAGTCTTGTTGCGCTTTACGCATTTGTAACGCATTAAGTTGTTGACCTTGTTGCCCACTTTGAATTTGCGAATACGCCGCCAACTGATTTAAAGGGTTTTCAATTTGAACGGGCTTATAGCCCATTGCAATACTTGGATCAATAGTTGCCATAATCAGTCCTTAAAAATCGTAATATACAGGGTTACCTGAAGTAACGCCAACTGGTTGTGTATTCATCATATTAGCGCCATAAGCATTTGGATTTCTAGCTAAATTTAAATTATTTAAATACTGTTGATTTTGATAAAAGTTTAATCCTTGACCTAATCCGCTACTTAACGCATTAGCCCCACCAACGTAACCAGATGCTCTTGCATTACCTGCGCCGATAATGTTACTGCCTTGGGCAGCGCCAAATGCGCCTAACGCGCCTGTTTGCCCTGCGCCTAATGCACCTAAAGTTCCTGTTTGCCCTGTTGCTAAATTAGCGTATGTACCAGAAGCGCCTGTAGCATAATTTTGCGCTGCTTGTTGGGCTTGTTGCGTAGCTGACTGTCCTACACCTGCTAGACTTTGCAATGGTGCTAACGTGTTAGTTCTTTCAGCTTGGAAACGATTAAACGCATTACCATAGCCTTGTTCTCTTGCTGCACGTTCAGCTTGATAACGGTTAAACGCATTTTGATATTCTTGCGATTGCGTGGCACGATTAGTTTGAAAACGATTGTAAGCGTTACCGTATTCTTGCGATGCTAAATCAGATCCGTAACGTTGCGCTCCTTTAAGAGTAGCGCCTGATAACAGTCCACCTCTTGACGCGGCTGTACGGTCAAGGGCTTTCATGCCTTCAGATAGACGGAACGCATAGCCTGGATCTGTTTGAAAATCAGCAGCGCTAAAATTTCTCATAGCAGATGCTGGATCGTAACCCGCAACGCCACCAAAATCTCTCATAGCAGATGCTGGATCGTAACCTGGCACACCGCCAAACTTGGCTGAACCGTATGGGCCTTGCAACTGCGCTAACAACATATTTTGACCAGTAATACCACCTTGCCTAAACGGTTCGCCTAATTCAATTTGTTTATTATATTGTTCACGTTGTAAGGCTAATTGTTTTTCACTAATACCAAGTTGCGCTGCTAATTGTTTATCTGCAATATCGCTTTGAATTTGCATTTGTTGAAGCGAAGTATCTTTTTGCGCTTGCGTAGCTTCGCTTGCCGATTGTTGTTGCGCGCTAGATGCTTTGCTAGATGAATAAGCGCCTACTAAAGTGCTAACTGCTACTGATCCTGCTACCCATCCGCTCATGTTAATTCTCCTTGTAATACTATACCAAAATTTATCTTCATAGACGTTCTATAATCTACTAACAGTTCATCGTCAATTTTAATATCTTTAGTTGCTATTGCGTAAATATCATCGCCATTCTTTACGGGTTTAATATTAGCATTAAACGAATGATTTATAAACCTACCACCAGGCGTTCTTTTTCCATTTAAACGTCCTGGGCAGATAATTTCACCAATTTCAAAGGATTTTGTTGCAAATAATCCTTTTCCGTGAATTTTTGAGTCACGTAACTCAACAAAATGACCTTTTGGCATATCTATTAGATCGGACTCATTTTCAGCAATTGCGTGTACTTGTTCACGCGTCATGCCTATTTGCTTTAAAAATAACAAATAATCAATTTGCGCTTGTTGTTCGGCAGTTCGACTATCACCCAAACCATATACAGGCACAACATAAAGTCGATCTTCTAAGACTGCTATATCTTTACAATCGTCAGGATTTGCGTAAATATCTACCCAAACTACTTCATCTTCAAATACGCGCCCAACACGTTGTTCGCCTGCACAAGCATCAAATTCGCATGGCGCAGTCAATATTTTTACTTCTGTGCCAATATTAACAGCAATTGTACCTTTTTCTAGCCGAACTTTGTAATCTGTTTTATGCGCTGCCCCTGTTAGAACACACCAAGGCGGTATTGTAATTTTTCGTTCGTAAATGCCTAGCGCAAACGTATGTTCAGTTACAATGTCTGCTTGAGGCATTTTAAGCAACTCATCTTGCAACTTAACAATCTTGTCAGGTGTTACGTCAATTTTAGCCAAACCCATATTTGCAAACATAGGTAACGTAGGTAAAAACCCTTGTCCGTAAGTGACGTTCATCTCAATTTGCATATTAAGCCAAATACGTCCTAGAGTATAAGAAATCTTCGGCTTGTACTAAACTACTAAATCGTTTTATTTGATACGCTGATATTGAAAAGTTAATAGATTGCGCTGTTGCGTCATTACTTGTAGCGCCTAAGTTAACGGTTGTCGGTGAATTAGTATACGCAATACCACCATAAGTACGCCAAATACTATCTGCGATAGGTCTTACAGAAACAATTACGGGCGTAGTAGTTGCGTTCCATACGTTAAAATCTATAGAGCCTAAATTAACCGCAGACATTTGAAATGTTACAACAATATAACCTGCAGATATAGTAACTTGTGTATTAGAAAAACTATATACTTGAATCCCTGTTGGGGATGTGTAAGTAAAATTATTAACGCTGCTATAAATAGCGTTGCCTGTTACTACAGAACCAGTTGCTATCACACCAGAACCATTAGACCAAGTTTGTGAAGTTTGAAAAGTTTGATTAAAACCAATTTGATTTGTGCCAGTTGAAATATTCCACATCTGTTGCAAAAACCTAGCTTTTGCGGCATTAGCAGTTAAACTTATATCAAGACATCTATTTCTGTCGTAGTCAATGCAGTTATTTATTTGTGGAAACCCGTTTGTTGTAACGCAATTTTCCATTAAAATACAAGGTTGCGAATCGGCAGGAGGTATATAAAATGGGTTGGCATTAACACCCGCAGTACATTCAACTCTAGCGTTGTTAATTTTCATTAAGCAGTTACTTGAAGTGGCTAAGCTAAATCCACAACAAAATCCACCATTCCATTCAATTTGATTAACTGACATTACATACGGGTATTCGCAACTAACAACTTCTGTGGTAACAGCCGCGCTACTGCCTGTGTTACTCCAAACATCAAGCGTTACGGTGCTAGGGCCACCTGATCTATATAAACCGTTGGCTTCGTTCCAACAATTTCTAAACATAAACGGCGTATAAAGAGTACTAGTTATGGGTTGTTTTGCCCTAACGCAAATTGAATTGGATTCAAACACATGATTATCAAAACTAATTTGCCCTAAATTTTCTTGTTGAACATCAAAGTAATGCGCGCATATACAAGAATTACTTTCGCCATTTAACAAGAAAAATTGACCTGGGGGAAATCCTTTACCTTGTACGTTGTAAGTTCCGTAATAGCAAGACGAAAAATTACAATTAGTTATTTGCAAGGCCAAATTTCCTGATGGTCTTTGTATACCTTTATAAAGACTTAAAAACCGACAATTTTCAAAAGTTACAAATCCAATAAAACAGTCGTTTGTATCATATACAGTTGGATCCGTATTGCCATAAGTAAATCCAACACCACCAGTTGTAAGGGTGCCACTAGTGCCTTGAAAACATACACTTCTAATGATTGTGTTGTAAGACCATGAAACGCCGCCGCCAGATAATTTGTAGTTAATAGCAGCTCTAGTAGAGTCATACGGTCTAATAAAAGTATTGACTGAACCTTGCCCAGTTAATATAAATGGTGACGTGGCTATAACATTAAAATAATACGTTCCAGCAGGGAATAAAATATTTTTACCTGTATTAAAAGCGGCTTGGATTTGACCGCTTAAATCGTTTGTGTAAGAACCACCTGCAATAGCCGCATAAAGTGAAGGCTCAATAAAATCTAAAACGCTAATGCTTTCTTGAAGTTTATTGTGTACTGTGCTACCAATAGAACCTGTTAATAAACCTGACGTATCTGATTGTCTAAAACCTACTAAAGCATCGCCTAACGCTATATCAGATGTATTGGCTAAAGTATTAGCATTTAAACTTCCAGTTAAATTGTCATAACTTGCAATTTGAACATTGTTTGAGTCACTTAATACAAATTTATACGATGAACCTATTGTTAGCCAAATTTCATACGGAACTCGCCCCGCAGAATTTAAGACAATTGGATTAGTGTTAATGGCTAAACCTGTATTACTTGTATAGGTTGTAAGTGGCGTTGTGGTACCCGCAGCGTAAGTGTAGAGTAGACCGCCCGAAAGAGGAACGCCGCTATCAGTAAAAAATTGCGCCGCAGCCCCTGCAACCGTAGATAAACTTATAGCCATTTTCTTAATCCTTAATAGTTGTTAACCGCCAGGTATATTTTCAATAGGTACTATTTTTATTGGCTCAACAATCACATCACCATTTGAATCTGTCCAATCCGTATCCATAATATGCTTATCTTGTCGTTGCCCAATAACTAACCAATTAACTGTTGCTGTCGATGTAGCATCTTGAGCCATTATAGTCAATATATTCCCTAAAACTGATCCTTTTACTGGCGTCCAATCTGATTCATTACTAGTAAAACAATGCACATTTTTGCAAAGGGCTACAAATGTTCCCTCAGTCATATTTGCAGATGTATCAATATTAACAGTAGCCGAGCCATTTATCAAATTAACTGAACCCCTATAGTATAGATCAGGCTGTGGACTTTCAATAAAAGAATGGACTAATTCATGCGTTTCAGTTAACTCTGGCAAAGGGTGATCTATTCTAAAAGAACCTGAACCTTTAGACAACGAACCATTTATAACTAAACCACTTGAATTCCAATAACCCACTCTTGACCCTGCAATACCAAAATCAATTTCAGTAAAGCCGTCTAACCCTAAACTTCTAGCCGCGGCAGGGCCTAACAATGTGTTACCAGTACCTACGCGTCCGCCATACCCTGCTTCATCACTACGCCAAAATCTTGCAATTGTATAACCGGGGCTTCCATATACGTCAATATAGCAAGTAGGGCTTGTTTGGCCTATACCTACAAAGCCTGGTGTATAGTAAATATCTGTACCGCTAGTAGTCCATTGGCTAGATACTTTATTGTTGAAAGTTGTCCAATCAGTTGATGTTAAATAACCATTAACGCTTGTTGTTGCAGCCGCCATACTAATTGCAGGTGTTGCGCCGCCGCTACTTACTACGGGCGCCGTACCTGTAACAGACGTTACAGTACCTACACTAATAGACCCGCCAAGGCTAGTTGATGTTCCATTAATAGTAATAGCGCTATTGTTTAATTGACTATTAGCTATTCCACCTAATGTGCCGCCTAAAGTTAGATTACCGCTAGTAGTAACTGTACCCGTAAGTGTAATACCGTTAACAGTACCCGTACCACCTACAGAAGTAACGCTTCCCGACCCTTTATTATTAAATGTAGTCCAATCCGTACTTGTTAAGTACCCATTAGCAGACGCTGAAGCAGCCGCCATGCTAATAGCTGGCGTAGTACCACCAGAAGATACGACGGGGGCTGTGCCTGTAACACTTGTTACGGTACCTGAGCCTTTATTATTAAAAGTGTTCCAATCAGTAGATGTTAGATAACCGTTAACGCTACTTGTAGCTGCAGGCATTGAAATAGCTGGTGTAGTACCGCCAGAAGATACAACGGGGGCTGTACCCGTAACTGATGTTACTGTACCGCCTGATCCTGTAGCTGATAATGTACCGCCTGCAAAAGACACGCCTGTGCCTATAGTTACATTACTAAACCCACCTGCACCGTTGCCGTACAAAATAGACGTACCACTTGTAGCGGGTGCATAGTCTGTACCGCTTGTTGCTGCGCTGATTGATGTGCCGTTACCTTTAAGAATACCTGTAACCGTTGTAGTTAAAGTAATTGCTGGCGTCGTAGTGCTGTTAGCAACCGTACCCGCAAAACCATTGGCAGATACAACAGATACGCTAGTAACCGTACCACCTGTGCCATTAATAGTTATACTACCTGCGCCGTTGCTAATAGTTATACCTGTGCCAGCAGTCAAAGTAGACTTAGTTAGGGTATTCCCTGTCGTGTTACCAATTAATAATTGACCGTTGGTATACGTTGTTTGTCCTGTACCGCCATTATCAACGTCTAGGGTGCCAGCAAGCGTTATGGCACCTGTAGTAGCAGTATTAGGCGTTAAGCCTGTAGAACCCCCGCTAAACGATAATACGCCTGTATTAGCAACGCCGATAGTTCCAGCGCCGTTAGTAACGCCAATACCTGATCCTGCTGTTAATGTATTTAAAACATATTTTTGACCTAATGTATCACCAATTAATAATTGACCATTAGTAGGGTAATCACTTAGCCCTGTACCACCGTTTGGTATTTGAACAATACCTAAATTAGCGCCTACAATCGTATAAATGTTATTAAAGAATCTAAACCATTCACGCGACATTAAACCCGTGCGCGGGTCAATTAATTCAACTCTAGGCGCAGGAATCTGCGTAATGTTAATTGGATCAGGCATTAGTTGCTGACAACAATAATTCAGCGTTGGTAATAGCAATTTTTACCGCATCGGTGCCTGACACTTCATAGACACGATCTCGTAATTTTTGTGTCATACCAAGCCGACGCCAAAAAGTACGGAAACCATAATTACCAATCTTGCCCATTGATGCCCAATGTTCATTTGACCATGTGTGACCACCATCGTCTGACCAACGCAACATGGCTTGAGGATCATATCCAGGCGCGGCTAAATAACCATTAGTCGATAAAATATACCCACTAAAATCCGTATAACTTGTATTAATACCTAAAAGTTCAAATTGATCGTTAGCTTCAGTAGTTAGATCTAGCCCAGCTTGCGTAATTAAATTAGTTTGTAAATATTCCGCAATAATGTCTTTGCCATCTTCGGTTGTTAAATCTTCAGCGTCATATCCTGGGTATAAATTTAACCCTACGCCTGTTTCAGCGTTAAGTTGCAAAGAATGTTGTGCCGTACGTTTAAAGTTATTTTGTCCTGGCATTAATGCACGCCATGATCGTAACCATTTTTGAGGTTGACCATTATCTGCGTAAGTATCTAAATCAAGTTCGTAAATGTTGCCGTTTTCGTAATCGCCAACAATAATCGTACCGCCAAAGTTACATTGGTTATTACTGCGATGTCTTGTAAAATTGCCATCCATAAACCCTGCTCGTTCATGCCATGCTTGTGTAGACACGTCATAAACCCATGTAGCATCGCCTGTTGGAAAACTAATTACATAGAACGCATGACCGTCTTGTTGATACGTGTACGCTACCGCGTCAGATATATTGCCGTACTGTTGTATCTGCCATTCAATTGCATGAGTAGAAACCCGAACGCCTGTGTAACCATTAGCACGATAAACAATACCTTGACCGCGAGCGTCTGTACCTAGCCAAAATAAACCATTGTCTAACTTAGCAACTGAAAATGCTGCAACGCAACCAATTTCATTAAAAGCGCCTTGAATACGTGTAAGAGGAAAGTCCGCTGCGCCTGAGTCGTACCAAACTTCTACTGAATCAGTACCAAATACCCATAGCTCACGATGGTCGGATATTAAAGCTACTACCCCGTCTGGTGAACCTTCAGCGCTAGCAAAATCTAATGGATCTACAGATGTGCCATCCAATAACGCTGTAACCCATATCTTTTGGCTATTTGGCTCGTTGTATACAAAATAGCCATCTAAATAAGTTACGGTTACAGCGCCTGTAAAATCAGGATCGTTAATTTGTGCAAATACATTAGTTACTTCGTTATAGATGTAACCATTTGGATTACACGCTAAAAATATTTGTGTACCGTTATCGGCGATAGATACGGGGCCTGTACCTGATACATTACCTAAAAGTACGGGTGCAGATGCTGTACCTGTTAATTTATAAAATCCTTGCCCAGATACAACATAAAAATCTGAACCATTTGTTTGATGCGCCCATAATGCTCGAATAGGGCCAGTTCCTATATTTTGTAAAAACTTTAATCCAGGAGCGCGTTGTAAAAACCCTGTTTCTTCCCCTTCTGTTACAACTTCAGGAAAAAGATTAACCATACGGGCATCCGCTGCATTAACGCTACGTGCAACATACGATTGACCTAAAATCGGGGTTTTCATTGTTTATGCAACTACGCCTTTAATTACCGCAAAATTAAACACAGGCACTTCCGTAGTTGTTCCACCTGTAGTTCTAAAAGTAATGTTAAAACTACCTACGCCAACCGCAGTAACCATTAAGTCGTATAAATCTGTACCTGATTTTTGATTAAGAATAATTACATCTGTTGATGCAACGGTGCTATTTGTTACGGTAAAAGTTGCTGCGGTAGCTGAACCTGCGGCGCTAACTAATGTAATTGAACCTGTTGTTTTGTTCAATGTTACACCTGTAGTTCGGCTAGTTAATTGCGTAACTGCACCGCCAGCTCCAGTTGCATAACCTACGCCTGCTGTGCCAGTTGAAACAACTGCACCAGTTGCAGTCAGGCTTGTTCCTGTAGCTACACCTATAGCGGGAGTTACAAACGCAGGGCTAGTAAATAAATTGGTTACAGACAGTTGTTTAGTCGTGCTAGTAGAGGCTTGCACAATTGGCAACACGTCAGCGCCAGCTTGGGAAGTTGCAACGGGTAAAGCTGAAATAGCAATCGTAGCCATGATTTATCCTTAATAATTTCCTGCAAATATATTGTATCGTTGGCGTGTACCAACAATACTGTATGGTAATGACATGATGTCATCTGGGTTGTTAATGCGTTTTAGGTTGCGTTTAGATGTCATCGCAATTCGTGATACTTGTGGACTTGGCTCAACACCAAACTCGGCAGCAAACTCACAAGCTAAATTATATTTAAAAGCCCTTAAATAGCCTGGTGGAAACAATATACTAGTTGAAAGCGTAGCAGGTTGTGTTAATTCATCAACCGAAATAAAATGCCATTCCAACACTTTAGTAGGTTTAGGATAAACATACATTTCAATATCAGGGTACGACATATTAATCCATATCACTTGCGGATATGTGCTAGTGACTGTTTTAACAGCAATACCATCATATTGTTGTTGATTAATAATCTTAATACCAAATGAAATATTGTTGGCAGGATCACGAAAATACGTGGCATCGTCTATTAAAACAGGTCGATTACCTACAAAATCACCTGAAGGCCCTAGCGTTCTACTTAATACATTAGGTGGCCAACTAAATACTTGGTCTTGCGTAGAAAATATTGATAGTCGTTCTGTATTCCACGAATCAATCATTTGATTTAAAGCTGTTAAAGCATCTTGCGATGTAGCAGCCGTCGGTGTTTCGGCTTCAGCCAATACCCCTAATAAACGTAGCGCCCCATTAATTTGATCGTTGGCGGTATAAATTGCCATAACTCACCCTTTACTCGATAGTTTTACGACGTCTTTTTATTTCCAATGTATTAACTGGAGCCGCAATCACTTCTTCTTCAGATGGCGTAGCATCAGTATAACGCACCCAACCATTTTGTTCATCATATTCTGCTTCTTGTTCCATCGTAGCAACTTTACTACCGTGGTCAGGATGTTTTAAATATATAGTCATGTTCGTATTCGGTAGGGGGCGTACTGCCCCCTGATTTTAATTAAAAATAAATTAAGCCTGTGCAACGTGAATAGTTGCAAAATTTATAGTTAATGCTTCACTTAAACTACCTGTACTTGCGTTTGTAATTACAATAGTAAATGAACCCGCAGCAACCGTAGCAATAGAAAGTAAATACGTTCCTGCGGTAGCAGCGCCGCTTGCTATTGCAACAACTGGTACATCATAAGCACTTATAGCACTATTAGTAACAACAAAAGCTACTTCGGCAGCAGCCGCTAATGCAGCGTTATTAGTCACAATTTGACCAACAGATGCGTTAATTGTCACGCCTGTTGATTTACTTGTGGCTTGTGTAACGGTTGACGGTGCTGTACTACTTGAGCCAGTATTGTAACCAATTTGACCTGTACCAGCCAAAGCGTAAATATTACTTGAACTTTTTAGATCTTGATCTTCAAAAGCTACGCCTATTGATTTGGTATTACCCATAATCTATTCCCCTATAAAATCCCCGCCGAAGCGGGGGGTTAATATTAACCAGCTACGCGATAGAATACATAAGTCGCATCAGCCGTTTTACGAACACGCCATGTCGCTGACGTGACCGCAGCAACTGCTGCAACACCAACCAAAGTACAACCTGTATTAGCAGTTACAGTTGCAGCGTTAGTTGCGCCTGTATTAATAATAACAAAGTCGAAACAGCTATTTACTTTCATACTTGGAAATGCGGTATCTAATTCTGTACCAAGAGGTACAGTTAAAGCAACTGCTGCGCCAGTATAAGTAATAATACCTGTTGCTAATTCGGCAGCCGTCAAAGTTGCTGCTGCTGTTTTAGCCGTTGGGGTTGATTGAGTAACCATGTTAATTTCGGTTAAATTACCGTCGCCAAACTGATAACCACCTGCACCATTAGGTAATGCCATAATAATTCTCCTTAAATATTAAAAAAGCCCCTGTCTACACAGGAGCATTTAGGTTTAACCCCACAAACGAACAGCCATTTGTGGTCGGATTACGCTGAAGCCATATAGAACGTCAATACGGCAAGGTAAACGGTCATTGTTGATGTCGTACTGACGTACTATACGCATCGAAATACCGTTGTGAACTTGACGTGAAGCCATGTCTACACCTTGTGGTAATAACAAGTCAGCAGTCGCAAAAGTGATCGCA
>Ga0209598_10002258_pt1 | contig 15141 bp, 12 predicted proteins | sample M_140807_EF_Meta_FD_187317 | JGI IMG/M metagenome (GOLD analysis project Ga0209598, IMG submission 187317) | Freshwater microbial communities from Lake Montjoie, Canada to study carbon cycling - M_140807_EF_MetaG (SPAdes) (version 2) | ecosystem: Environmental > Aquatic > Freshwater > Lake... | reverse complement strand
GATTGGTAGAACTGTAATTCACAGCAATCATAGATATGCTTACGAAGATGTACAACAAATCATTGAAACCCAAGAAGGGATAAACTTTAAAGCGATTTTGCTTTTAAATAATTTAGCAAAACAATTCCGGGCCAAAAGATTTGAACAAGGTGCAATAAATTTCTCATCAACCGAAGTGAAATTTCAATTGGATGAAAACGGAAGTCCTATTGGTATTGTCGTTAAGGAAAGTAAAGATGCGCATAAATTGATTGAAGAGTTTATGTTGCTTGCCAATAAAGCGGTTGCTGAATATGTGTCTAAGATAAAAATCAACAAAGAGGCCATACCATTTCCATATCGAATTCATGATACCCCAAGTGATGAAAAGTTAAAACCATTTGTGGCTTTTGCCAAAAAGTTTGGGTATGCATTTGACTTGCATGATGAAAAACAAGTGGCAACTTCTTTCAATAAATTATTGCAAGAAATTCAAGGCAAACCTGAACAACATGTGTTGGAACAATTGGGCATTCGTACGATGGCAAAAGCTGTTTACACCGCCGAAAACATTGGCCACTATGGGTTAGGTTTCGAGCATTATTGTCATTTCACATCTCCAATTAGAAGATATCCTGATGTAATGGTACATCGAATTTTATTGTCGTGTTTAGAAAAAAACATTAAAGTAGAAAATAAATTAGAAGATTGGTGTAAACATTGCAGCGATAGAGAACGTGCGGCAATGGAATGCGAACGTGCTGGAAATAAGTACAAACAAGTAGAGTTTATGAAGCAATACATCGGTGAAGAATTTGATGGTGTTATTAGCGGTGTATCTGGGTTTGGATTTTGGGTGGAAACCGTTGAACATAAATGCGAAGGATTAATCAGTATTAGAGATTTGAGTGAATACGATGATTTTCAACATGATGAAACGGATTACGCCCTTATTGGTTTAAATACGAAGAAGAAATTTAGAATGGGGGATAAAATCAAAATTCGTGTGGTATCTGCCAATTTAACCAAGCGTCAACTGGATTACGAATGGGTGGTGGAAGGCAGTTTATCTGTAAAAAAAGCAAAATCGAAAAGAAAATAAGATTATCTAAATAAAATTCATTTGTAAAATGAATTTATGGTGTACAAAATAGCGTATCAATTTCAATTGTAAAAAATTAAAACCAAGATTTAAAAATGCATTCTTTTGTTGATTTATCCTTAAAGTTTGAGCAGCATTTTAATAAAAGACAATTTCCAGAATCACCCGAAAATTTATATGACGCCGCGCAATATATTTTACAATTGGGTGGCAAAAGAGTAAGGCCAGTTGCGGTGTTAATGGCCAATGAATTGTTTTCAGATTTACATCAAGATGCGTTTCATATTGCATCTGCTATAGAATTGTTTCATAATTTCAGTTTGATACATGATGACATCATGGATAAGGCGCCATTGCGAAGAGGCATGGATACCGTGCATTCAAAATATGGTGAATCAACCGCATTACTAGCTGGTGATGTAATGTTGGTGGTGGCTTATGAACACATCAATAAAATGAGTTCCGATAAACTTCACGAAGTAATGAGCATGTTCAACAGAACTGCTAAAGAAGTTTGTGAAGGTCAGCAATTGGATATGGATTTTGAGCAAAAAGAAAATGTAGATTTTGAATCTTATTTACAAATGATTACGCTTAAAACTTCGGTTTTATTGGCAGCAAGTTTACAATTGGGCGCAATTGTGGGTGGTGCAGGTATCGGAAATCAGCAACATTTATATGAGTTTGGTAAAAATCTTGGAATCGCGTTTCAAATTCAAGATGATTATTTAGATGCATTCGGTGATCCCAAAAAATTTGGAAAGCAAGTGGGTGGAGACATAATAGCTAATAAAAAAACATTCTTACTGATACATGCTTTGGATGTGGCAAATGATGCACAAAAAAATGAATTGAATTCATTGTTAAAAGATAATTCACCTGAAAAAGTACAAAAGGTTTTACAATTGTTTTCTGAATGTAAAGTAGCCGATTGGGCAAATGAGTTGAAAGAACAATACTTCAAAAAAGCGATGGCTTCACTTGAAGCGATAAATGTATTAAGCAATAGAAAAACGGAATTAGAAAAATTAGCTCGGTTTTTATTAGACAGGGAAGTTTAATTTTTTATTTAAAATGATTCATCAATAAAAAATCCAATTTTATATGAGTAACGGATTATTTCGTAAAAAAAACATCAACAGTATTTTAGCAGAAGGATCTGATGGTAGCCATGGTGGCGGATTGAAAAGGGTATTAACTGTAAAAGACTTGACCTTTTTTGGTATTGCCGCAATACTGGGTGCAGGCAGTTTTAGTAGTTTGGGTGGCGCGGTTTTTAATGGTGGCCCTGGCGTAATTGTGTTGTTTATCATTACGGGAATAGCTTGTGCGTTTACTGCTTTCTGTTACTCTGACTTTGCCAGTCGTATACCCGTTGCAGGTAGCGCGTATACATACGCTTATGCTAGTTTTGGTGAGTTGTTTGCTTGGATTATTGGCTGGGCTTTAATCATGGAATATTCAATTGGTAATATTTATGTATCGTACAGTTGGAGTGATTATTTCACTTCTTTTATGGAACGCATGAACGTACATATTCCTGCTTATTTATGTACAAGCTACATGGAAGCAAAGCATGGTATTGAATCAGGAAGTACAAATACTGATATTGTTTCTGCTTGGAATAATGCACCAATATTTAGTGGAATAAAAATCATTTTAGATTTACCTGCTTTAATCATCAATTTTTTAATAACCTATCTAGTATATCGTGGCATTAAAGAAAGTAGAAATTTTAGCAACTTGATGGTGATTTTAAAGTTGGGGGTTGTGTTTTTAATTATTTTAGTGGGCGGATATCTTGTTTTACAAAATGGTCTTACTTCCAATTGGCTTCCACAAAATGATGACGGTGTAAAATCCTTTATGCCAAATGGATTTAGCGGTGTGATGGCTGCTGTGGCTGGTGTTTTCTTTGCTTATATTGGTTTTGATGCAGTAAGTGTGTTAGCAGAAGAAAGCAAAGATCCTCAACGAGATTTGCCCAAAGGCATGATTTATTCTTTGGTCATTTGTACGGTGATTTATATTTTATTAACCTTGGTATTAAGTGGAGCAGTAAACTACAAAAATTTTGAAGGAGTTGGAGACCCGTTGGCATTCATTTTTGAGCCCCAAAACTTAAACATCGCTTGGATGCAATTGCTGGTGTCTATTTGCGCTGTTGTAGCCATGACGAGCGTTCTATTGGTTTTTCAAATGGGACAACCCCGCATTTGGATGAGCATGAGTCGTGATGGATTATTACCGCCTGTTTTTCAAAAAATACATCCTAAATTTCAAACACCATCTTTTGCAACAATCATAACGGGGTTTGTGGTGGGTGTACCAATTATATTTACAGATAAAACATTTGTACTTGATTTTACAAGTATTGCTACTTTGTTTGCATTTGTGCTCGTTTGTGGTGGCGTTTTGCTTTTACCAACAAAAGAAAAAGAACAAGGAAAATTTCATTTGCCGTTTATTTCATCACGCATCATTTTTCCAGCAATAATCATCGGTACAATAATTATTCTTCAACTATTTTCTAAAAATTATTTTAGCGGATTATTTAATTTAAATGGCGATACATCGACCATAACTTTCAATATCTCATCAATTATTTTCTGGTTAAGCTGCATCATTTTTTCAGTTATAACGCTATTTAAAAACTGGTCTTTAATTCCTTTGTTGGGTTTGGTTACATGCTTGTATTTATTAACCGGTATGACTGCAATGAATTGGGCTTGGTTTGGTGGTTGGTTGGTATTGGGATTGGTTGTTTATTTTATGTACGGGTATAAAAAAAGTAAACTGGCTTAGTAGATTTATTGTTGGTGATAATACCAACAAGAGCAAAAAAATAATACACATTGAAATACGAAGTAGGAGATAAAATAATTGTGTTGATTTCTGATGAAGAAGGAAAAGTAGTGGAAATCATTAATGATAAAATGGTGATGATAGAAGTGCGTGGTGTCAAATTCCCAGCCTACATGGATCAAATTGATTTCCCTTATTTCAAAATGTTTACCCAGAAAAAAGTAGTAGAAAAGAAAAAAATCCATGTAGACAACATTAAGAAAGAAAAACAATCTACAAGGATCAAAACGGCTGATGGTGTTTTTATAAATTTCATTCCTGTTTATGATAAAGATATTTTTGACGACGACATTGTTGAGAAACTAAAAGTGTATCTTATAAATTTTAACGAAGAAACTTATCAGTTTAAGTACAATCTTGTATTTGCTGGTGAATCGAGTTTTGATTTGGTGGGAAATGTGTATGGATTGAGTGATTTTTATTTACATGATATCAATTTTGAAGATGTAAGTGATTCTCCAAGTTTTGAATTTGAGTTTTCATTAGCCGATTCAAATCCTAAAAAAGCGCCTTATTTTGAAAGGTTGTTAAAACTTAAAGGAAAACAAGTTTTTAAAAAAATCGAAGAATTAAAAGAAACAGGAGCGGCTTCATTTTCTTTTGAATTGTTTTTACATTATCCCGATAAAGTTATTGAAGAAGAAAAGTTAGATCTGTCTAAATTAAACAATGCAGGCTTTAAGATATACGACATCTCCAAAGTGAAATCAAATTTACAGCCGGCAAGAACTGTGGTTGATTTACACATAGAAAAACTAATAGATAACTGGTCTCATCTTTCAAATTTTGAAATATTAAATATTCAGTTAGATAATTTCGAAAAATATTTCGAGTTGGCCGTCTTGCACCGTCAAAATTCATTGGTGATCATTCATGGCGTAGGGGAAGGCAAATTGAAAAATGAAATTCACGAATTATTAAAACCTAGGGCTGTTGTAAAGTCATTTGTTAACCAATATCATCATTTGTATGGATATGGTGCAACGGAAATATTTTTTAATTTATAAATCAAATTATTTCAATCTTCTTTTCTTAATCATTCCGCCTTTCATATCTTTCACACTAGTCATGAATACAAAGGCATTGGAATCAATTTTTCAATTTCTTTTTTAAGTTTATTCACTTCAAGTCGAGTGATGATGGTGTAAACAATTTTCATGTCGTACATTTTTTCTCCACTTTTTCCAAAACCACGTTCTCCATTATATACCGTAACACCTCGCCCCAATTCATTTGTAATCATTTTTATAATTTGTTCTTCTTTAATTGAAATAATGGAAACACCCGTATATTCTTCAATTCCTTCGATTAAAAAATCAACAGTTTTTGAAGCGGCAAAATAGGTAAGCATCGCATAAAGTGCTGTTTCGATAGATATCACCCAAGCTGCAATAGAAAAAATAAAAATATTAATAACCAGAATCAAATCTCCAATAGAAAGTCCTGTTTTTTTACTCATTTCAATAGCTAATACTTCAGTGCCATCAATAACAGCACCGGCACGCATGGTTAATCCTACGCCTGCGCCAAGAAAAAAACCGCCAAAAACAGAGATCAACAATTTGTCGTTTGTAATATGTGGATATGGAAAAAATGCAACGCATATAGCAAGGCCAGTAATGGCAAAACAAGTTTTAATGGCAAATTCTTTACTGATGGTGTTTTTTCCGATTAATATAAATGGGATGTTGATTGAAACGATAAGTAGAGATAAATTGATACCCAATACTTGATTGACTAATAACGACAATCCCATTGAGCCACCATCAATAAAATGACTGGGCATTAAAAAACCTTTTAACCCAAAGCCGGCAGAAATTATGCCCAATAAGATCATCATAATATCAAAGCAAATTAATTTTATGGAAATGGCTTTTTCTTTAGCTTTTTTAATTTGTAAGAAATTATTTTCAGACAAATCAGGTTGTGATTTTACAATTTGTTTTTTAATTATTCCAACTATCTTCTTTTTCATTTTCTTTTCTTTACAATTCAAATGTCATCAATTAAAACACAAAAACCTTTTTTAAAACTAATTTTTTAATAGCAGTTCCAATATTTTTTACTTTTTTGATTTTTTACTTTATAATTTTTTGAAACATTCAATTTTCCAAACAATAATTTGACATACATTTACAAATACTATCAGCCGGTTATCGCTCTGTTTAATCAGAGAGGAAAGTCCGGACAGCAAAGGGCAGCATACCGGTTAATGGCCGGCTTCTTTTTGAAGAAAAAGAAAGAGAAAGTGCCACAGAAAATAACTGTCTCAATTTATTGAGATGAGGGTGAAAACGTGAGGTAAGAGCTCACGGTAAGATGTAGTAATATGTTTTACGGGTAAACCTTATGCGCTGTAATGCCACGTATATCAATGTTTGAGAGCGGCTCGCTCAAATTCAGCAATGATGCATTGAAGGGTAGGCAGCAAGATTGAGTTAGTAATAACTCAGCCAGATAAATGATAACCACCGTTGTTTACAATGGCTACAGAATCCGGCTTATGGCTGATAGTTTTTTTCTATGTTTTTGATTCTTGATATTGGATAACAGATCGTTTCAAATAGGACTTTGCTTGGTAGGAGATTCTTGTTTGTGGTTGGATAACCTTTTGAACGTTTTGAACACGTTGAACCTTTTGAACGTATTGAACGGGTTGAAAATCTTCAACTCCTCCAACCTCACAAACCTCAAAAACCTCTCCCTACTTCCTCACCAACTTCATCTCTTCAATTAAATGATGTGCGCCAGCAAATTTGTCGACGATAAAAAGTACGTAACGTATATCAACCATTACGTTTCTACAAATGGTGGGATCGTAATTCATATCGCTCATCGTTCCTTCCCAAACACGGTCAAAATTTAATCCAACTAAATTTCCTTTGGCATCTAATGCAGGACTGCCCGAATTGCCTCCAGTCGTATGATTTGAAGCGATGAAACAAACGGGTTGTTTACCGTTTACTCCATATTGACCAAAATCTTTTGAATTGTATAAATCGATTAATTTCTGAGGTACATCAAATTCATAATCTCCTGGTTTGTATTTTTCCATAATGCCTTCCATATACGTATAGAAATTATACTGCATCGCGTCTTTTGGTGCATAACCTTTTACTTTGCCATAAGCTACTCTTAAAGTGCTGTTCGCATCCGGATAAAATCTTTTGTTACTAAAAACAGTTAATTGTGCCTCCATGTAATTTCTTTGTAATCGATTTATATTGGCTTGCATATCTACCACAAAGCTCGAAGTCTCTTTTACATAAGTATTATAGATGTTCATGTACAACGAAAATGCCGGATCGTTTTTGATGATGTCTGTTACCATCGTCGGACTGTTATTCAACAAGTTTTTGATGCTGTCTATGTTGGTTAGTTTTGAATTAGTGTAGATATAATCGGCAACTTTATCCATGTCTTTATATTCATTTATAAGTCCCCTCAACGTTGGTGAAATGAATTCTGATTTTTGATCATTAATATACAAATTCAATAAGGATACAAATAGTTTTTTATCTACTGTCAGATCATATTCTTTTAAAATATCTTCTATTTTTTCGATTAATTCCTGATTTTTTTTATGGTTTAATGCGGTATCTTTCGAATACGTTTTTAATAACCCATTGAATCCAGAAGCTAGGTTAAACAATTCAATTCTAGGTACAATTTCATTGTAGTAATCCCTTGATATAATTAATGGTTTTAGATTGCCATATGCTGTAGATAATTCATCTAAAATATTTCCATATTTATTTTGCCATTCTGTATTAGTAGATATTAATTTCTTGAATTCAGTTTCATAATCCAATTTCTTTTTTATACCATTTGATTTTTGTAACCCCAATAATTCGCCTTGCCATTTTTTATAGGCGTTTTCAATATTGGCATATTTTGCAGCATATTTAATTTTGATTAGCTCATCTTTTCTCATGTAACCGCCCATTACATCAAGTACATGATGACGTATATTTATTTTAGCTGGATTGCTAATTTCCATAATTTGCTTTATTGCATTAGAGGGGAGGTATTCATTGGTACGTCCAGGAAATCCCATCACCATAGTAAAATCATTTTCTTTTAATCCTTTTAAAGAAATATTAAGCGAGCGTTTAGGAAAATAAGGAACATTATCTGGTGAATAACTCGCGGGTTTATTGTTTTTATCTGCATAAATTCTAAACATAGAAAAATCACCTGTATGTCTTGGCCACATCCAATTGTCGGTATCCTTTCCAAAATTGCCAATAGAAGCAGGAGGGGCACCAACCAAACGAACGTCTTTATAGGTTTCAGTTACAAATAAATAGTATTTATTTCCATCAAAAAATGGACGAACAATAATATCTTGATAGTTTTCTTTTTTGAAATCTTTTTTTATTTGAACAATGTTTTTTTCAATTAAAGCTTGTCTTTCTTTTTCTGGCATTTGATTTGAAACACCACGTAACACTTGTTCGGTGAAGTCTTCGATATTTATGATAAATGACACAAACAAACCTGGATTGGTAAGCTCTCCATTATTGTTGGCTGCCCAAAAACCATTTTTGATATAATTATTTTCAAGTGAAGAATGGTTTTGAATGGCATCAAATCCACAATGGTGATTGGTAAGGATTAATCCTTTATCTGATATTACTTCTGCTGTACAAAAACCACCTAAACTTACAATGGCATCTTTCAAACTGCTTTTATTTATATCGTAAATGTCTTTGGCACGAAGCTTCATACCCATTTTACGCATTTCCTTTTCGTTGAGGGTTTGCAATAATTGTGGCAACCACATGCCTTCATCAGCCTTAGTTTGAATCGATAAAAATAAAATGGCAATAAATCCTAGAATAACTTTTTTCATATTTTTTAATTTAAAATTCAAAAGTAAAAAGTCAAAATAGTAAATAATTATTTTTTTATTTTTTACTTTTTATTTTTTACTTAATTACTTTATTAACAATTTAGCCAAACGCTTTATTTCAGCAATCTCAGCATCTGTCAATATTTGATTATTCGTGCTTTTAGTGTGTAAAAATAAGGCCATTTTATGTTGTGGATACTTTTCCAAAATCTCTTCGATTAAAGGCAACACAGATTCTTTTTTCTCAGGCTCTGGCGCTTTTAATGGAATATCTGATTTGTATCGGGTTGGCTTCTTTTTTATGATTGCGTCTAAAGTGGCCAGCTTCGCAGTTGAAATAATACCTGATTTTTCTGCTTTTGAAAAAAGACCTTCCAGTTGTTTTTTACTTAAACCACCACGATTACAGTATTGATCATGTAGACTATTGATAAACACGGAATCAGGCTTTTCCCCTTTCAATGTTTCGAGTATGTTTAATATGATATTTATTTCTGCCAAGGTTTACAAACGTACATATTTTGTTTGAAAAAGTTTAATTCATTTTTATCGCTGTGGGAGCGAGATATTTTTGATTATTGTTTTTTTTGCCGCACCTACGGAGCTCAATTTGTTGTTGTTGTTTTATGATCATACCGCCCCGCAGGGCTTTGATAGTACTGATTTTAAAACTGAAAAATCTTGATGGACAAAATGATGCTTTTATTTTAAGCTTTAAAACACAAAAATAAAGGCCCGAAATCTCGAGCCTTTATTTTTAGTTCTATTTTGGAATATTTTACCAAACGATTATTAAATATCAATTGCTTCTCCGTAAGCAGCAGCGGTTGCTTCTTTTAATCCTTCACTCATGGTAGGGTGTGGATGAACTGCATTCAAAATCTCATGTGCGGTTGTCTCTAATTTACGTGCAACAACTGCTTCAGCAATCATTTCTGTTACGTTGTTTCCAATCATATGGCAACCTAAGAATTCGCCGTATTTAGCATCGTAAATTACTTTTACAAATCCTTCTGTTGTGCCACCTGCTACTGCTTTTCCACTTGCTATGAATGGGAATTTACCTACTTTAATTTCATATCCAGCTTCCTTTGCAGCCTTCTCTGTATATCCTACAGATGCAATTTCAGGAGAAGTATATGTACAACCCGGAATGTTATTGTAATCCATTGGTTCTGGCTTATGACCACTTAAATGTTCTGCCGCGTTAATACCTTCTTTTGCTGCCACGTGTGCCAAAGATTGACCAGGTGTACAATCACCAATTGCATATAATCCAGCTACACTAGTTTGTTGATTTGCATCTACTATGATTTTCCCTTTGTCTGTTTTTACACCCAATGATTCCAATCCGATATTTTCGATATTCGCTACAACACCTACAGCACTTAATAATACATCAGCTTCCAATACTACGTCGCCCGTTGCAGTTTTGATTGTAGCTTTTACCCCATTTCCAGAAGTATCTACTTTGATTACCTCACTATTGGTCATGATGGTCATGCCTTGTTTTTTAAATTGCTTTTCCATTTCCTTGCTGATGTCTTCATCTTCTACAGGAACGATACGAGGCATAAATTCTACAATGGTTACTTGTGTACCCATGCTGTTGTAGAAGTACGCAAACTCACATCCAATAGCACCACTTCCGCAAATGATCATTCTTTTAGGTTGAGTTGGCAACGACATAGCTAATCTATATTCAATAATTTTCTTTCCATCGATAGGCATTGTTGGCAATTGACGCGCTCTAGCTCCTGTTGCAATAACAATATTTTTTGCTTCAAGAATTTGTTTGCTGTTATCAGCTGCTATTACTTCCAATTTATTTGACGCAATCAATTTACCATTTCCAATGATTACATCAATCTTATTTTTCTTCATCAAAAACTGAATGCCTTTGCTCATCTTATCAGCAACCCCGCGACTGCGTTTGATAACGTTTTCAAACTCTGCAATGGCTGAATCTATTTTAATACCATAGTCAGCAGCATGCTTGGTGTACTCAAATACCTGAGCACTTTTCAATAAAGCTTTTGTAGGAATACATCCCCAGTTTAAGCAGATACCGCCCAAACTTTCTCTTTCTACAATAGCTACTTTTTTACCCAATTGACTAGCTCTGATTGCTGCAGGATATCCACCCGGACCACTGCCTAAAACGATTACGTCGTATGTCATAAGTTTTGATTTTTTATAATTGTATGCGAAAATAACTTGAAATAGGGGATTGACCAAAATCAAAATACTGGGAACGTTTACGAAAGTCTATAATTGGCCCTTTTTTCCTTTAATTTTACGAATATGAATAAAATAATTGTAGTAATCCTAGTCAGTTTTTGTTTTTTGAATGATGCTTCGGCACAAAAAGTCCCCAAATGGAAAGTAACTGATTTTAAAAATTTTACCGATACTTCCAATTCTGAATTGGTTGTGATTAATTTATGGGCAACATTTTGCAAGCCTTGTGTGGAAGAATTGCCTGATTTGATTCGCGTTTCAGAAAAATACAAAGGAAAACTGAATATGGTTTTTGTGAGTTTGGATGCAGATAAAGATTATCCCCGAAAATTAAATCGTTTTATTAAAAAGCATCACTTTAAGTTTAATGCGGTTTGGCTTGATGAAACCAATGCAGATTATTTTTGTCCCGCATTTGATTCTGCTTGGAGTGGATCAATTCCTGGAACTTTATTTATTTCTAAAAAAACAAATTCTAGATTGTTTATAGAATCGGAAATGAGCGCGGATGAATTTGAACAGCATATTCAATCATTTCTATTAGATAAAAAGTAAACATTATGATTAATTCTTAAAATCAATAACCACAAACATATCATTACTAATATTAGTGTTGTAATTTAGCATCATGCGCAAATCGTTTAGCATATTTCAAAATTCAATTCGTTTAACATTTCAGGAACTTAAAGTAAATAAGTTGCGTACTGCTTTGAGCTTGACCGGTGTTGCCTTTGGTATTTTTTGTATCATAGGTGTACTAACAACGGTAGGTAGCTTAGAAAAAAACATTCAAAATGAAGTGAAAAGTTTGGGTAACAATACCATTTATATCGACAAATGGGATTATAGTGGTGGGCCTGATAAACCGATGTGGAAATATCGGGCCAGGCCAATTATGAAAAACGAAGAAACGGTTTTGATCAAACAAAGGTCTGATTTGACTGAATCCATTACCTATTTGATGCAATCATTTACAAATGTATCCTACAAAGATGAGGTAATTGAAAATGCTACTGTCTATTGTATAAACGAATCACAAATTAAAATTCAACCATTGCAATTTGAAGTAGGTAGATATTTTTCTTCTTCTGAATTTGAAAATGGAACAAATAATTGTTTGATTGGTTATACCAATGCCGAAGATATGTTTGGATCTGCCGATCGCGCCATTGGAAAACAGATTGACGTAAAAGGGAAAAAAGTTACCATTATTGGGGTTATTAAAAAAGAAGGAAAAAGCTTTATTGGTTGGGATTATGATAAATGTTTCATGTTGAATAACAAGTATGCACGCGGTTTATTTGATCCTGAAATGTCAAACCCAATTTTAATTGTAAAGGGTGCAGAAAATACCACCACCGATGCACTGAGTCAGGAGTTACGTGGTGTAATGCGCCAGATTAGAAAATTAAGTCCATTACAAGAAGATAATTTTTCATTGAATAGTGTGGAGGCATTTAGTAAAGCGATATCAGACTCATTTGTAACGATAAATATTGTAGGATCTATCATAGGTGGAATCAGTTTGATTGTTGGAATGTTTGGCATTGCCAATATTATGTTTGTTACGGTAAAAGAAAGAACGCCAATAATTGGATTAAAAAAAGCTATTGGTGCTAAAAAAGGAACGATACTATTTGAGTTTCTTTTGGAAGCGTCTATATTATGTATTTTAGGTGGTGCAATTGGATTATTGTTGGTGTATATTTTAACCTTAATTTTATCAGGGCCATTAGATTTTCCGGTGTATTTATCGGCACCAATGATTTTTACCACCGTATGTATTTGTTTGGCAGTTGGCATATTAGCAGGTATTATACCCGCATCTCGTGCCGCCAAAATGGATCCGGTGAAGGCGATAAGAAGCTAGCAATAGAGGTTTAAGAGGTTTAAAACTTTTAAGACGTTTAAGAGGTTGAAAACATTCTATAATTTAAGAAGTTCCAACTTCACTATTGGGGGATCTAGGGAGGCTTAACAACTAACAATAAACACCAAACAATAAACACCAAACACCAAACACCAAACACCAAACACCAAACACCAAACACCAAACATATGTCTTACTGGCTTGTAAAATCAGAACCCTTCAAATACAGTTGGGATCAATTTGTAAAAGATAAAAAAACCTTTTGGGATGGGGTACGCAATTATGGCGCACGCAACAACCTAAAAGCCATGCAAAAAGGTGATCAAGTTTTCTTTTATCATAGTAATGAAGGCGTTGAAATCGTTGGCATTGCTCAGGTGGTGAAAACCTTTTATCAAGACCCTACAACAGAAGAAACGGCTTGGGTGGTGGTAGATTTAAAACCCATTAAAAAACTAAAAAATCCTGTTCCTTTATCTCAAATAAAATCTGATTCACGATTATCAAATATGGATTTGGTTCGTCTTGGTCGGCTTTCTGTGCAAACTGTAAAAGATGAAGAATGGGAAATCATTTTAGAATTGGCTGGAGAAAAATAGGTTTACATGAGTAAAAAACATATCGTAGTATTATCTGGTGCAGGGATTTCTGCAGAAAGTGGATTGAAGACTTTTAGAGATAGTGATGGCTTGTGGATGGGGCATAATATTGAAGATGTAGCAACTCCGCGTGCTTTTAAAAAGAATCCGCAAATGGTGCTTGATTTTTATAACATGCGTAGGAGAGACGTAGCAGAAGCAATTCCCAATAAAGCACATCACACCTTAGCCGAATTAGAAAAAGAATATAACGTAACCATCATCACTCAAAATATAGATGATTTGCACGAACGTGCTGGCTCTACAAATGTCATCCATTTACATGGCGAGATTTTTAAAATGAGGAGTTCTTTAGACGAGTCAATTATACATCCCATAAAAACGGATATTCAGTTGGGAGATACAGCCCCCGATGGAGCGCAATGGCGACCGCATATTGTTTGGTTTGAAGAGCCGGTTCCTTTGATAGAAGACGCTGCTATAATTATGGGAATTGCAGATATTTTTTTATTAATTGGCACCTCATTACAAGTATATCCCGCAGCAGGATTAATAGATTATTTGCCGGAAGAATCGCCCAAGTTTATCATTGACAAAAGAATTCCTCCAACTGGAGCATTGAAAAACATGAAAATCATTGAGGCATCCGCAACGGTTGGTATTGAAGAGTTTGTAAAGGGATTGAAATAAAACTAAGGGTTGAAGATTTTCAACACTTACAATACCTCCAACTTGATAAACATCTTTAACTTCATAAACCTCTTAAACCTTGAATTACTTCTCAATCCCCGCCACAATCCTCAACGGCGCGCCACTTCCTTTTCCTATTTTCATAGGCAATGCAATTACGCTTATTCCTTTGGCGGGTAGCTTATCAAGGTTTGCTACATTTTCAAATCCAGGCTTGTTAGCGCCTAATAAAATTTGATGCGTTTTGAAATCTTTCGATTGTCCATAATCTATGCTCGGGGTATCTAAGCCCATTGCTTTAATCTTTCTTTTTTCAACCAACCATTTTGTGGTTTCAGGATCAACACCAGGGAAATGCAACATTGGGATGGCTTCTGGGCCTTTGTTTGGTGTGCCGAAATACTTTTCACGATTGGGGTAGTATTGACCATATCCTGTTTTGAATAGGATAATTGTGTTCTCTGGAATTTGCCCATTTTCTTTTTCCCAGTTTTCAATATCGGCTATGCTTACCTGATAGTCGCGGTTTGCCAATGCATTTTTAGACACATCAATTACAACTGCATTTCCAATTAAACTATTTAAAGGAATCTCATCTACCGTTTCTTTATTTGCCGCAAAGTGAATAGGAGCGTCTAAATGAGTTCCTCCATGCTCTGGTGTACATATGCTATATGATGAATAGTAGAACCCTAGAGGTGTTATCCCTTCAGCATCTGTAACATGCTCAAAGTTTTTTACATTATTCGGCCAATATAATGTTGTGCTGTCAAATGCATAAGATAGATCAATCCATTCCATGCTATCCAATGAAATCGAATTTTCTTTTTTGGGAGAACATGAAATTAAAAACGCAATAGTTGAAATGGAGAGGAATAGTTTTTTCATGATTTATAGTTAAGTGAAAAGTCAAAATTAAAAATTAAAAAATTGTTGATTT
>Ga0209598_10002252_pt1 | contig 15179 bp, 10 predicted proteins | sample M_140807_EF_Meta_FD_187317 | JGI IMG/M metagenome (GOLD analysis project Ga0209598, IMG submission 187317) | Freshwater microbial communities from Lake Montjoie, Canada to study carbon cycling - M_140807_EF_MetaG (SPAdes) (version 2) | ecosystem: Environmental > Aquatic > Freshwater > Lake... | reverse complement strand
TTACAAGCCTTAAAAAAGGTGGCTTGTTTTAATTGACCATGAAAAAATTGAGGTGGTCAGGGTTTCTATTTTTTATTGCCATACTTTTTGTGTGTGCTACCATATTTTATTCCAGCTATGTAGCAAGTAAAATTGCCATTGCCGAAAAAAAATATGTAAGCGAATGGATAGAGGCACAACAAACAATATTAAGTAGTAAAGACAGCAGCAATCTAAATCTAGCCACTCAAATTAGCGCCAACAACCAAGACATCCCAATCATTGAAACCAATGAAAAGGGCGTCCCTACTGGCAATACGCTAAATCTAGACACAGCAAGCATTAAAGCCGACAGCAATTACCTAACAAAAGCGGTAGAAGACTTTAAAGATTTTTGCAAAACGCCCATTGTATTGGTAATTAGTGATTCACCCTATATTGCCAACCACTATTATTATGGCCCTAGCAAGCTTTTAAAAGAAGTTGAATGGTACCCTTATATTCAGCTACTGATTATTGCCTTATTTATATTTGTAGCGATTGGTGCAATACGCACCCGCTATAAAAATGAACAGGATAAATTATGGCTTGGCATGGCAAAAGAAACAGCCCATCAACTGGGTACTCCGGTTTCTAGCTTGCAAGGATGGATTACTTTATTAAAAGAAAAAGAAACCAAAGATCCCATTGTTTTTGAAATCGAAAAAGACATCGAAAGACTGCAACTTATTTCGGATCGATTTGGAAAAATAGGTAGTGCGCCTGTTTTAACGCTTAATAATCCATTTATAGAAATTGAACGCATGGTTGCTTACATGAAAATTAGGTCTAGCAAACAAGTTGTTTTTGAATGCGATTTACCCAAAGAAGCATTTGTAATGCTATCTATTCCTTTATTTGATTGGGTGCTAGAAAACCTCATAAAAAATGCACTTGACGCCACAGAAGGTACCGGAAAAATAACTATTACGGTTACAGTGCATCATAAGCTAGTGAGTATTTTAATTACAGATACAGGCAAAGGCATGGATAGTCAAACTGCGAACCAAATTTTTGAACCAGGTTATACCACCAAAAAAAGAGGTTGGGGACTTGGACTTCCACTTAGCAAAAGAATTATGGAAAGCTATCACCACGGAAAATTGTTTGTAAAACATACCGAACCCTTAAAAGGAACTACTTTTTGTTTGCAACTACCCATTGCCCAATAATTATTTTAATACAACCGCACTTAATGCAGGCAACTGTAAAGTAAGTTCATACCATTGTTCTTTTTTGTCGAGGCAAATGCATGGCACCAAAGGGTTGTAGACCACGCCAGTACCCCAAAATTGTTTGGCGTCACTATTAAATATTTCCTGCCAACTTGTTTTTCCTTGAACATTTATTTTCCAATCCTGCCTAACAACAGGTGTTGCATTAATCACAACTAAAATATCTAGTGATGGCTTTTTACCTCTTCGTTTAAATGCCATTACAGACTCGGACCTATGCCCCAAGTCTACCCATTCAAAACCAGCCGGATCAAACTGATTTTCATATAACGCAGGTTCTGATGTATAGAGTTCGTTAAGTTTTTGCACACAAAATTTCATACCTCCATGACTTGGGTGCGCTAGTAAATGCCAAGGAAGTTCTGTTTTATAATTCCATTCGGTAGTGGCTGCAAACTCATTACCCATAAACAAGAGCTTGGCTCCAGGATGCATAAACATGTAGGTATACAGTAGCCTTAAGTTGGCAAATTTTTGCCACTCGTCGCCAGGCATTTTATAGATCATCGGGCTTTTGCCATGCACGACTTCATCGTGACTTAGCGGTAGCATAAAATTTTCGTCGTAGTAGTACATCATACTAAATGAAAATTTATCCTGCACCCCTGAGCGCATCAGCGGATCCGTTTTAAAATAACTTAGGGTATCGTGCATCCATCCCATCATCCATTTCATACCAAAACCCAAACCATCCATAAAAGTAGGCTTACTAATACCCGGCCAATCTGTAGCTTCTTCTGCAATGGTTTGTATATCCGGAAAATCGCGGTAAAGTGTTTCGTTTAAATCTTTAATAAATGCAATGGCTTCTAAATTGCCATCGCCTCCCATTTCATTGGGCTCCCACTCTCCTTCTTTTCTACTATAATCTAAACGAAGCATAGAACTCACCGCATCTACGCGAAGTCCATCTATGTGAAAAGCATCTATCCAAAAACGCGCGCTGCTAATTAAAAATGATTTTACCTCGCCTCGCTTATAATTAAAAACATAAGAGTTCCAATCGGGATGAAAACCCTTGCGCATATCTGCGTACTCGTAAGTATGCGAACCATCAAATAAATAAAGACCATGCGCATCGTATGGAAAATGTGAAGGCACCCAATCTAAAATAACACCAATGCCCGCGTTATGAAAAGCGTCTACAAATGCAGCAAAATCTTGTGGATTTCCAAACCTAGAAGTAGGTGCAAAAAATCCAGTACCCTGATACCCCCAACTTCCATCATATGGATGCTCCATAACCGGCATGAGCTCGATATGGGTAAATCCCATTTCAAGCACATAAGGCACGAGCCTTTCTGCTATTTGCGCATACGTGTTATAACTTTCTTCATCGGTGGGAACAGGACGCATCCAACTCGCCAAATGCATTTCATACACAGAAATAGGTGCATCTAATGCATTTTTTTGGTTTCGATTTTTGAGCCAGTTATCATCGGACCAATTGTAATTTGTTTGCCAAGTTATAGATGCAGTTTGCGGACGTTTTTCGGCGTAATGTGCAAAAGGATCTGCTTTATTAAGCCTCACCCCTTCAAATCCATGAATATGGTATTTATATATTTCACCAGCACCAACCCCCGGGATAAAACCTTCCCAAATACCGGAAGCATCTGGGCGCACATACAAAGGATGCGATAGCTGATCCCAACCATTAAAATTTCCTGTAACAAAAACAGCAGTGGCACTTGGTGCCCAGACAGCAAAATAAGTACCTGCTACCCCATTTACTTCAAACTGCTTATTTCCAAAAAAATGATAGAGTTGGTAATGCGTGCCTGCCTGAAAATTACGTACATCTGCTGCTGAAAATATTGAATATTCCCAAACAGTTTTTTGTGCAGCATCTAAAGGTGTAGCAGTTGCCAAAGTATCAATTTCGTGAAAGGTACAACCTTTATTTATTCAATTCAATAATCCACATTTGCTTTGCTGGTATAGAAAATTGAGTACCTACTTGATAGCCCGTTACCACTTCTTTACCTCCTTTAAAACCGCCTGTTAATTCGGCGTAATCTGAAAACTGAATATCCTGAGCTTTGTCGTTGCTATTTACAACACACATAACTGTTTGATTTGCCGATTTTCTGAAATAAACAAAATAGCCATCCTTAGGAACAAACATGATTGTTTTACCTGTTGTTAATGCAGGAGATCCTTTTCTATAATTAGCTATCGTTTTTACAAAATTAAAAGCGTCGTTTTCTTTTACACTTCTTCCGGTAGCTTCAAATTTATTTTGCGTATCGCCAGGGAATCCACCCGGAAAATTTAAACGCACCATAGCATCACTTGGGTTCATGAAATTTTTCATTAAAATTTCTGTCCCATAATACAACTGAGGAATACCGCGGGTTGTATAAAGTAGGCCAAGTCCCATTTTAAATTTATTGTAGTCTTCGCCAACCATCGATAAAAAACGGTTGTTGTCATGATTGTCTAAAAAAATACAATTGTTAAGTGGGTTCTTGTACAAAATATCTTGCGATAAAGTCACATATAATTTAGACAATCCATTGTCCCAACTAAATGGTTGATTAACGGCGTCTAATAAAGCATAATACACGGGAAAATCTGTTACGCCTTCTACGTTATGCTTAAATGGAATATCCATGTTGCTACGCGTAAAATAAGCCGTGCCCGTAACTGATCTAGAAACAGTTTCTCCAAAAATGGTAAGCTTAGGATATTCAAGCATCAACGCATCGTTTACACGGTTCATAAACGCTTCATCACAATACTTATAAGTATCTACTCTCCAACCATCAACACCAAATGTTTCGGTAGTCCAAATAGCGTGTTGAATTAAATAGTTGGCAACATATGGATTGCGCTGATTTACATCCGGCAAATGTGGCACAAACCAACCATCTAACATTTTCTTTTTATCAATAGCGCTTCCATTGTTCGAATAAATGGTTTCTTCACGGTGCGTACTGCCGGTATAACTATCCCATTGATTTACCCAATCTAAAGCAGGCGCATCATCATGCATCCAGTGCTTATCACCCACATGATTGTACACCGCGTCTTGAATTAATTTTAATCCATTTTTATGCATTGCATCAGATAAAGATTTGTAGGCCTCGTTGCCACCAAAACGTTTGTCAACTTTGTAATGATCGGTAAACCAGTATCCATGGTATCCGCTCATCCAACCGGCTGCTTCCTTATTTTGAGGCATGTCATTTTCAATTATTGGACACATCCATATAGAGGTCATACCTAGTTCCTTGATATAATTTAAATGATTTTCTACACCTTTTAAATCGCCGCCATGACGAAGTAGTATATCACCTGCATTGGCAACACTATCACGCAAGTCTTTGAAGGCATCGTTGGTTTTATCGGCGTTGCTAAAACGGTCTGGCATAATTAAATAAATAGCGTCTTCGCTGCGCACACCTTGGGCAAACTTTGTTCCGTTACCTTCCCTTCTATTTAACAATGACCAGTCATATACAGTTACTTTACCGCCGTTTGATGCGCTAATTTTTACGTTGCCCGCTCTTGCTGAAGGCGCAATGGTAAGATCAAGCGCCACGTATTTGCCGTTGGTAAACTTGTGCGTTTTAGAAAGCGTAACACCTGGATACTTTACATCAAAAGTTGCTTTTGAAAAACCAGGATCTGTGCTTCTTAAAAGCACTTGCACTTTATTTAATTTCATTCCCACAAACCAATTGGTAGGATACATACTAACCTGTTGCGCTACTGCAAATAGTGCAACACAAACAAAAAATAAAGATGAAATAATTTTTTTCATAGCTACAATTTTCAAAATTCAATAATTATTTACTGGCTAATTTAGAAGCCCCTGGATCATACACAAATAACACACTTACCGAAGCACAAAGCATTAAAAATCCCGCTAACACAATTGCATAAATGGGTTGTCCGCCATAAATATGTTTCACAATCCAACCACCACAAATACCATTGATAATTTGAGGTAGTGTAATAAAGAAATTAAAAATACCCATATAAATACCCAGTTTACCAGCAGGAATAGAACCCGACAAAATCACATAAGGCATTGCTAAAATACTAGCCCATGCAAGCCCTACACCAATCATAGAATAGGTTAACATGGCAGGGTCTTTAATAAAATAGATAGATACAAGCCCAATACCTCCCGCAAACAAAGAAAAAGCATGCGTGCCCTTACGTCCTAAAAATTTAGCAACAACAGGTAAGAAAAGCGCATAAATAGCAGCTACTAAATTGTAAGTTCCAAACGCAGAACCCACTTTATTACCTGCTTCGTTGTAAGCCACAGATAATACATCGTCACCCGCTAATTTATAAACATGTGTTGCAACAGCATCTGTTGTAAAAATCCACATACTAAAAAGTGCAAACCATGAAAAAAATTGAACAAGTCCAAGTTGTTTCATCGTGCGTGGCATTTTTCTGAAATCGACAAAAATTTCTGATAAGCCCGCATTTTTTGTTGCTTCTGATTGTACCCCATGATACTGCTCATACTGTGCAGGCGGATATTCTTTAGAAAAAAATACAGTTACTAAAATAGCAAGTATAAAAACAGCAGCGCCAATGTAAAATGCGTATTTGATATTGTCTGCAACGCCTGATGGGCCTGCTTCTTGAGAGAACCCAAGTTTTGCCAACCAATTAGGTAGTTCAGATCCTGCAACAGCTCCTACCCCAATTAAAAATGTTTGAACTGCAAATCCACTTGTACTTTGGGCATCCGGCAAGTTGTCGGCAACAAGCGCTCTAAATGGCTCCATGGCAACATTAAAAGATGCGTCCATAATCATTACAATACCTGCTCCAATCCAAAGTGCTGGAACTACAGATGCGAATGCACCGGCGTTTGGTAAAAACAAAAGCGCCAAAGAAGAAAGTAAAGCACCTGCTAAAAAATAAGGTTTTCTTCTTCCAATTTTATTCCAGGTTCTATCACTATAATGACCAATGAGTGGTTGCACGAGCATTCCCATAAGGGGCGCTACAATCCAAAATGCTGGAAGTTGATCCACATCGGCACCAAAAGAACGAAGTATTCGACTGGCATTACCATTTTGAAGTGCAAACCCAAACTGAATACCTAAAAATCCAAAACTCATGAAAAAGATTTGGCCTAGGGTTAACCTTGGTTTAGAAACCGTATTTGACATAGCAATCGTATTTAGCAATGTGTAAAAAATACATATCCACTAAAATAGGTAAAAAACCTATCCAATTACTTATTCAATCACAAAACCGTCGGGTAAAATGGCCATTTTTTTAACCACCACAATGCCATCTTTAACGGCGTACAAGGGATGATCGGCATTGGCGAGGTGTTTACCTCCTTTTATAATTACGTCGTTACCTATACGGCAGTTTTTATCAATAATAGCAGATTCGATGGCACAGCGCTCTCCGATTCCAATGAGCGGCTTACAAGCAGCAGTATTTTCATGTATTTGCTCGAGGGTTTCGTAATAATCGTTACCCATTACATAGGCATTAGAAATGGTGGTTCCTTTTCCTATTCTGGCTCTAATACCCACCACAGATTGTTCGATGGCACTGGCATGTATAATGGAACCTTCCGCGATAATACTTTTATCTAGTCTTGTACCGCTAATTTTTGCAGGAGGCAACATACGTGCACGACTATAAACCGTTTTAGCATTGTCAAATAAATTAAACTGTGGTACATCATCAGTGAGGCCAATATTGGCCTCAAAAAAAGAATAAATATTTCCGATGTCTGTCCAGTAACCATCGTATTGGAAACTCACAACTTTGTAAGAGCCTATTGCCTGTGGCATGATTTCTTTTCCAAAATCAGTTGCATTTGGATGCACTTCATTTAATAAATGATAGAGTGCTTTTTTGCTAAAAATATAAATACCCATGGAAGCCAAATAATTTTTACCAATCGCTTGCATTTCTGCACCTGTATCACTTGTCCAATTTGGTAAAACGGCAGGTGCAGGCTTTTCTATAAAAGAAGTAATTAAATTATCATCGTTGGTTTTTAATATGCCAAACTCGGGGGCGTTTCTACTATCTACTGGAATGGTTGCAATAGAAATATCTGCACCTTTAGCCATATGTGCTTGCCACATTTCACTAAAGTCCATTTGATACAATTGATCTCCACTTAAAATTAAAATATATTCAAAATCCAAATTAGAAATATGACGCAGTGATTGACGCACTGCGTCTGCGGTACCCTGAAACCATCCTGGATTATCGGGGGTTTGCTCGGCTGCTAAAATATCTACAAAGCCACTACTAAAAGCACTAAAGTGGTACGTGTTTTTAATATGCTTATTCAGTGACGCCGAATTAAACTGCGTTAATACAAACATGCGGTTGATATGACTATTGATACAATTACTAATAGGAATATCGACGAGCCTGTACTTACCTGCAATAGGCACGGCAGGTTTGGATCTACTCATAGTTAACGGAAACAATCTTGACCCAGCGCCGCCACCTAAAATAACGGCTAACACAGATTTTGAAATCGTACTCATTCGTTTATTTTTTTAGCATAAAAATTTAAAGTGACTTGTAAACATTGGTATAGGACTGAACCGTTTGCTCCCAACTATGATTGATTTTCATCATGGTTTGTCGCATCCATAACAAATGTGTTTTGTGATCAAATACCTCAATGGCCCTTCCAATAGAATGTACAATATCTGTTTCATTCGCATGCGTATACCTGATACCATAACCACCCTCATCTCCCATATCTACAACCGTATCTTGAAGTCCACCAGTGCTGCGCACCATGGGCACTGTTCCATAACGCATGGCATAGAGTTGATTTAAACCACAGGGTTCTACTCTAGAGGGCATCAGTAAAAAATCGGCGGAAGCATACAGCTGATGACTTAAGATTTCGTTGTACCCAATATATACTTGTAGTTCGTTAACATTTGAAGAAGCGAGATGACTAAGTGCATGCTCAACTGCAGGGTCTCCACTTCCTAAAATCAGATAAGAAACTTTTGTACCATAGGTTTGAATGGCTTGAGCTATGGCCGCTGGTAAAACGTCGGCAGCTTTTTCACCCACCAATCTTCCTATAAAAACAAAGAGTGGCCGCGCCGCATCTAAACCATACTGATTACAAATTTTTTCTTTATTTTTTTGCTTTCCTTCCATCACCGTATGCATGGTATACATGCATGCTAAATTTGTATCGGTAGCAGGATTCCAAACCTCATGATCAATACCATTTAAAATACCAACACACTTGTTTTTTTCTGAAGCAAATAAAGATTCAAGTCCATTGGCATGATGCATCAGTTCAAGCATATAGCTAGGACTTACTGTTGTGATTTTGGAAGCACACTTTATGGCTGCAGCTAACGGATTTATGGCATTGTTCCAATCGAGTAATCCTTTTTTTGACAAGTCCCATCTAGGTATGAGCACTGATTGACTCCAATCCATCCAACCCTGGTACTGTGCGTTATGAATAGTTAGCACCGTAGGTACTTCTTTTAAATTTTGATAATCATAACAATGCTGCATCATAAACGGAATGAGCCCTGCATGATAGTCGTGACAATGCACCACAGATGGTTCGTGATTCCAATGTGACATCCAGTGTACCACCGCAATTTGAAAAGCAGTAAAACGCTCGGCGTCGTCGGGATAGCCATAAATTTTTTGACGGTCTAACAGTCCATGGATATCTACAAGGTATAGATCAAAACCAAGTTTATTGTTTGCTTCTTTAATGATGGTATATTCAAATTCCCAGTCACCCATAAAAGCCTTTGCCTTAAAATCCACTACCCAATTGGATGTATATAAAAAATTAGTGCGGTACATGGGCATCACTACTTTTGAGGTAATGCCGGCTTTATTTTGGTATTTTGGGAGCGCTCCTACAACATCGCCAAGGCCTCCTGCCTTGGCTACCGGATAACATTCTGCACTGATATGAACCACTTCCATCGCGCTTAAAATAGGTTTACCCTCTAATGTAAGAACTAATTATCAGCCTACAAATTCTAGTTTTACTTTTTCGGTACCTATTTTCTTATTATTTTACAGCTTACTAACAAATTAAACGATTGATATGAGCCAACCTAAACAACCTACCAACACCGGTGCACTTGCAACCCTTGTGATGGTGTTTTTCTTTTGGGGATTTATTGCTGCGTCGAACAGTATTTTTATCCCATTCTGTAAAACACATTTTAATTTAAATCAGTTTCAATCTCAATTGATTGGTTCTGCATTTTATGGAGCTTATTTTATTGGCTCACTCATTTTGTTTATTTTTTCCAATGTATTAGGAAAAGATTTACTCAATAAAATTGGCTATAAAAAAGGTATCATTTACGGACTACTTATTTCGGTGGTGGGTGCCTTATTAATTATTCCTTCTGCAAACGCCAATTCATTTCCAGCAATACTAGCATCGTTTTTTGTAGTGGCCCTTGGTTTTTCATTGCAACAAACTGCTGCTCAACCTTTTGCTATTTCACTCGGCGACCCTTCTACTGGCTCTCACCGTTTAAATTTAGGTGGAAGTATCAACTCACTAGGAACTACACTAGGCCCTATCATTGTAAGTTTTTTCTTATTTGGAACTGCAGATAGCAAAGCAGCGGTAGTAACCGTTACCAATATTAATATTTTATACATGATTGTTGCTGGTGTATTCGCGGCAGTTGCACTATTTTTTACCTTTTCTAATTTACCAGAAGGTAAAAACGACGAAGCGTTTGAAAAAGCAAATAAAGCTTCTTCTAGCTTGTTAATGATGACATTATTAATTGGTGCAATCATTGTTGTAGGTCAATTTACAGAAGTTCCAAAACTTACTTTATTACTAATTTCTTTGGTAGCGGTTGTTGGTATTTTATTTTACTCAAATACGAGTGCTATCAAAAATAATGATGGCTGGGGTGCAATGAAATACCCTCAATTAATTTATGGTATGATTGGCATATTTGTATATGTTGGCGTTGAAGTAACCATTGATAATAATTTTGGTGCCTTATTAAAAACACCTGGCTATTTAACAGATCTAGGGCTTGATGAAAGTGCTATTTCAAAATACGTATCACTTTACTGGGGTAGCCTTATGATTGGAAGATGGACGGGCGCTATCAGCGTATTTAATTTAAAAGGCACGCTTAAAACAATCATGATGATTGTGGTACCATTTATTGCTTTTGGTGTAGTACTTGGCGTGAGCCAGCTATATGGCAACGATGTAAGTGATTTATATGGTTATGCTGTATTCATTGCAGTTGCGCTTGCTGCCTTTTTCTATGGTCAAGAAAAGCCTGTTAAAACATTACTAGCTGTATCGGTACTTGCCGCGGTTTGTATGGTTATTGGCGTATTTTCAAATGGTATCATTTCTGTATATGCATTTATGGCGGGGGGATTATGCTGCTCTGTAATGTGGCCGTGTATTTTCTCATTAAGCGTAGGCGGTTTAGGAAAATATACCAGCCAAGGATCTGCGTTTTTAATTATGATGATATTAGGGGGTGCTATTATTCCGCCATTACAAGGTGCCATTGGAGATATGTCTGCGGTAGGCATGCATAAATCTTACTTATTAGCAGCTGCAGGATTTTTATTTTTAGCGTATTTAGCACTTAAGCAAAAAGCGGTATTAAAAACACAAGGCATCGATTTTGATGCACAGGTTAGTGGCGGTCACTAATTTGATTAAATAGTATTGAACGAAATTGAAAATACAAACATGTTAAATAATACGAGCGCATTGGAGGCATTAGCAATAGGCATTGACATTGGTGGAACAGGTACCAAATTTGGTATCGTAGACCGCGTAGGAAACGTTTTGTTTTCCAGTGAGATATCTACACGTAAACACAGTGATATTAATGACTTTATTGATGACCTATACAATGAGCTTAGTAAATTAATTGACAATGTTGGCGGCATAGGCCGTATCAAAGGGATTGGAGTGGGCGCACCCAATGGAAACTTTTACACAGGTACCATTGAGTACGCCCCCAACCTTCCTTGGAAAGGTATTATTCCACTGGCCCGCATGATGGAAGATAAATTTAAAATTCCAGTGGTGTTAACCAATGATGCTAATGCTGCGGCTATTGGTGAAATGATGTATGGTGCTGCACAGGGCATGAAAGATTTTATCATGATAACCCTTGGTACAGGCGTTGGTAGTGGTATTGTTGCCAACGGGAAATTGATTTATGGACACGATGGTTTTGCTGGCGAATTAGGACATACCACTATTATTCCAAATGGTAGATTACACGAAGGCACTGGAAAAAGAGGTTCGCTAGAATCTTATGCATCAGCAACTGGTGTTCGTGCCACCACCTTAGAGATTTTAGAAAAAAGTAGCGAGCCAAGTTCTTTACGTTCCATTCCGTCAGATCAAATTGATTCTAAAAAAGTATATGAAGCAGCTATTGCAGGGGATACGGTGGCTAAAGAAATTTTTGAATCTACGGGTACTATTTTAGGAGCAGCACTTGCCAACTTTGTTATGTTTTCAAGCCCAGAAGCCATTATTCTATTTGGCGGCTTAACAAAAGCAGGTGATTTAATTTTAAAGCCTACAAGAGAAAGTATGGAAGCGAACCTTATTCAAATTTTCCAAAACAAAGTGAAAATTTTGGTAAGCCATTTAAAAGAATCAGACGCAGCCATACTTGGCGCTTCTGCACTTGCCTGGGATCTCAAATAAGTATCTAGAAATGATTAACGAATCATAAATACGGCTGGAACCGGTCGTTGTCCTTCTTTATCAGAAGGTTTAATGGTTTCTTTTCCATTAATGAGTAAGCAACTACTGCCCCCGCCATCTAAGTTTAGCGCTTCAACGCAACCAATTTGTTTCATGAGTTTAGCCATTTCTGGAAGTGTTAAACCATCGGCCCTACCCGGAAAACGGCCTTCACAAACAAACATGATAAGTTGGTTATTGGCAGTGTAACCAACAGCCGTTCTAGGATGCTTATCTGAAATAGCTTTGCCAGCAAATTTTAATTCTTCGTTGTTGGTAATTTTAAGTTCACCTTCTTGTAATAACACTGGACCACCGCCAATCGCCGTTTTTATTTTCCACTTTTTAAAATTTCCTTTTGAAAGCATAACATTTGCAGGAACATCTGCAACAGAATCCTTAAACATAGGAATCACTGTTTGTGAAGCATATACATTGGCATCCGCAGTATCGGTGTAAACCCATGCTACATCTGGCTTATATGATTTTGAAATTCCTAAAGCTGCACCATATACATGCCTATAAGTAAGTGTATCTTTTCCTTTACCCGGAAGTGAATGCAAATGATACGATTTTATTTCGCCATTGTCTACCACCAAATTTAAATTTGAATTGTGTGCAAATTCAAAGAAGGTTGCATTCATAACAAGTAGTGGCTTGCTTTCGATAGAATCATAATATTTTTGAGGCGTATAACGTTTGCCATTTCCTATTGCAGTAGATAAACTGTGTGATTTATCTTTCAAATCGTAACTAACATAATAGGCAATATTGAGTTTACCATCAATGGCATCTGTCGTTTTATATACGTGCATAGAAGCTGGTAATGGACCAAAATCTGTGTCAACATTTGTCCAATTCACTTGCGCGTTTGTTGTTGAAGCAACAAACATTAACAAGAATAGGTAGAAGGTATTTTTCATAAGCTTTTCTCGGATAACCATTTTTCTTTGCCCCAACCCTTTATCACATGTTTTTCGCTGTGGTAAGATGAGCGCACCAGTGGACCACTCTCTACATAATCAAATCCAATTTGATAACCAATCTCTCTTAGTTCGGCAAACTCATCTGGGTGTACAAAACGTTGAACGGCTAAATGTTTTTTGGTAGGCTGTAAATATTGACCAAGCGTTAATACATCACAACCTACGTTTACCAAATCTTTCATGGATTGAACCACTTCCTCTTTGGTTTCACCAAGTCCAAGCATCATGCCTGTTTTAGTGCGCATACCCCCTTTTTTTAGGGTTTCTAAAACGCCTAATGAACGGTGGTACTTTGCTTGAACGCGCACTTGACGCGTAAGCCTTTCGACCGTTTCCATATTATGGCTCACCACTTCTGGCGCTGCATCAATAAGGCGTTGTATTTGATCCGGAATGCCTTTAAAATCTGGTATGAGTGTTTCAAGTGTTGTAGTTGGCGTTAACGCTTTAACAGCCCTAATGGTATTATACCAAATGCCAGAACCCCCATCTTTTAATTCATCTCTATCAACACTTGTGATAACCGCATGCTTCACCTTCATTAAATGAATGGCTTCTGCCACGCGCTGAGGTTCGTCAAAATCTACGGGAGCAGGACGACCGGTGGCCACTGCACAAAAACCGCAACTGCGCGTACACACATTACCGAGTATCATAAAAGTTGCTGTACCTTCTCCCCAGCACTCTCCCATGTTTGGACAGTTGCCGCTTTCGCAAATAGTATGCAATTTATGGGTGTCTACTAGACCTCTAACGTGCTTGTAGCTTTCACCAATAGGCAGTTTTACACGCAACCAATTGGGCTTTTGTATTTTAGAAGTAGTAGGATCTATTTTAGGTACAACGGGTAATTCTTGCATGAAACAGAAATTCTAAATGATTGCTTGAGCTGCAAAAATAGGTCACTTTCGCTTACCAAATGTCACAGAAATATAGGCGTTAAAAAAGAGGCTTTTTTCTGGGTTTAAGAGCATAATTGGCATCTTTTTAGAAAAATAAGTAGCCTTTAAACCAACTTCTAGCGCAGACACCATTTCATTGTATCGGCCATAATCAAAACGAAGGGCGCCTTTAACATGACCGCCTGGAACAAACTGCATTTCATTGAACCCTTTTCCAAAACTTGATTTACCTAAAACAATGGTAGGGTCTAAAAATAAATTATCGTTATTGTTGTATTTGATATCTTCTTGCTTGCGCGTTGTTGGATTTTGAATTTGCAAATAGTAAGGCTTTAATAAACCAGCAGATAAACCGCCACCATAAATAGCAGAAACAGCCACACCATTTTTATTTCCTTTTCCTCCAATTAATTTTTGTTGACCAAAGCCAAGCTTTACGTCATACAAATTATTTTGTTTGCCATAAATATAATTGGACACTATAATAAAGCCTTGTATAGAACTTGCGGTTGGTGTTTTTTCTTCTTTAGGATGCTTGTGCTCCCCTACTTCGATCCACCACAAATTTGTTTTTGTGATTGATTTGTATTTTCCTTTTTCATAAAATACACTCCACCCATCGGTGTTAAAATGTATGCCTTGCGTAATTTGTTTTTGATAAATTAAAGACCCCTCTTCTTCTTGCTTGATAAGCTGATTTATTTTTTCGCGGCGTTCATTTTTTAATCGAATTTTTTCTTGTTGCGCTGCAGACAATTTTTGCCTCTGTGCAACACTCATGCTTACAAAAAATAAGCAGGCAAATAGGGTAACCCCTAATTTTTGAAGGCTGGGGGCCATAAATTCTATTTTCTTCACGCTCGTTTGATTTGTTCCTTGTAAATTTAAGGCAAATTTGAACCAATGACTTCACAAATTATATATAAAACTAAGTTAAGAACCGAAGCTACACATATACAAAGTGGCACAACCATCGAAACAGATGCCCCCACAGACAATCAGGGCAATGGCGAACGGTTTTCACCCACCGATTTAGTGGCCACGGCACTAGCTACTTGCATGGTAACTACCATTGGTATTAAAGCACAAAGTATGGGCATTGCACTCGATGGAACCACCGCAGATGCCACTAAAATTATGGTAAGCGACCCCCGTAGAATTGGAAAAATAATCGTGCACATCAAATTTCCAGAGCACTTGCAACTCGACGAAAAAACAAAGGAGATTTTGGAAAAAGTAGCAAGAACCTGCCCTGTAGAGCGAACTTTACATCCAGATGTAGAACTTGATTTTAGTTTTACTTGGCCTG
>Ga0209598_10002251_pt1 | contig 15181 bp, 12 predicted proteins | sample M_140807_EF_Meta_FD_187317 | JGI IMG/M metagenome (GOLD analysis project Ga0209598, IMG submission 187317) | Freshwater microbial communities from Lake Montjoie, Canada to study carbon cycling - M_140807_EF_MetaG (SPAdes) (version 2) | ecosystem: Environmental > Aquatic > Freshwater > Lake... | reverse complement strand
GCAAACCGTCGGTGAACTGCGTGAATGGCTGCTCGAAGACACGACAGATGGCGCGGCAATATCTCGGGTAAGGCCGGGACTCACCCCTGAGATGATTGCCGCTGTTGTCAAGCTGATGGCCAACAAGGAATTGGTTTTAGTCGCTTCAAAGATCCGCATTGTTACCAAGTGCCGCAATACCATGGGCGGGAATGGTATTCTGGGTGTGCGCATCCAACCTAACCACCCTGCGGATGATCTGCAGGGTATTTTGGCATCGACCATTGATGGATTGTTGCTTGGGTGTGGCGATGCGGTCATTGGGGTGAATCCTGCCACCGATGACCCGGGTGTTGTGGGCACCATTCTACACGGGCTCGACCAATTGATCGATGGCTTACAGATACCGACGCAGCATTGCTGCTTGGCGCATATAACCACGCAGATGTCTGCTTTGGAGCAGGGTGCTCCGGTTGACCTGCTGTTTCAGTCGGTAGCGGGCACACAAGCGGCCAATGCCAGTTTTGGTATCAACCTTGCCTTGATCCGCGAGGGGCAACAGCAGGTGCTGGAAGCCCGTGCCCGCCGCAATGTCCGCTGGATTGGCAAGCAGTGCACTTATTTTGAAACAGGTCAGGGAAGCGCATTGTCGGCGGAGGCGCACCATGGTGTGGATCAATTGACCATTGAAGCGCGTGCCCAGGCCGTTGCCCGTGCTTTTGATCCGTTCCTTGTCAATTCTGTTGTGGGTTTCATTGGCCCGGAATACCTGGCCGACGAGCGGCAGATTGTGCGCGCGGGCTTGGAGGACCACTGCGTGGGCAAATTGCTCGGCCTGCCCATGGGGGTTGATGTCTGCCATACCAACCATGCCGATGCCGACCAGAACTCGCTCGACAACTTACTGTTGCTGCTGGCAGCGGCAGGAGTGAATTTTGTGATGGGCGTGCCGTGTGGCGACGATGTGATGCTCAACTACCAATCCACCAGCCCGCACGATGCGGCATTAGCCAGGCAGTTGTTTGGCCTGTTGCCCGCGCCCGAGTTCGCGCAATGGCTCGAGGAAAAGGGCCTGTTTCACGCGGGCCGATTGGCATCGACAGGTCGTCCGGCCCTGCTGGACAAAGCCGGACGATTGCTGAAAGGCTACTAGTTCATTACTTCAAATCCGGACTAAGCACACTGAAAGGCTTGGATGGTTTGAACCCGCCAGAGCAGTCACCAACAAGATCTTCCGAGCCATTAACTGCAAGCCGTCGCACACCAGCTTGGGTAGCGAAATCGAGACCATCCATACGAACCCAAATGATATTAGGGCTCATCGTGGATTCGTAGAAGTAAACTTTTTGGGTTAGGTCGAGGACCGTCCGCCACCGTGTGGGGCTGGTGTGCGGCCTTCGGGCGCGCATTTCGGCAACATTCACAGGAGCAAATGGCTGCGATACGCCGCGCATGACACTGAGGATTTCCGCAACGGCTTCACGGTCGCTTGTTGGTTTGGGCAGGTTTTCCAAATAGGTGGCAGCTCTCACGAAGCGGTCGGCGGCATCCACTGTGCCGGGCAGCGGTTTGGTTCCGCCGAATGGCTTGTAGTTCTTCAGGTTGGCCAGTTGCTGGTCATAAGGTGGGTCGTTGGTCATGACGGCGTATTGGCGGCCATGGTGAATGCGAGCGTTGCCATCCAGAATTTCAATGATGGCTGAATCGCCAGAGGCGTCGGCCAGTGCGAGGTGAACCGTTGATTCTAAGTTGTCAAAGGTGCCGGGGACAACTTGATAAGGCGATGCCTTCATGTGGGCAACAGCCTCGGCTACGGTTGCGAAGTTGTCGAGTTGGTACTGCAACCAGTGGCCGACGCCAATGCTGGGTCGGGATGCGTCGTACTTCCCAAAATTCGAGGTGCCCAGCCACAGCATGTTGGCGCCCAGACCTTTTTCATTGAGGCCATCCACCGCGCCTGCCGGGGAACCTGCCACTAGGCTGCCGTATTTTGAAGTCCAGTGGAGGGTATTGGGCCCTGTCTTGCCTTCATAGGCCTGCCCCCTTGGGAGCGTGTAGAGGTCTACGGGCATGGAATTGATCCAGTCCATGTTCCGACCGATCAGAACGGAACGGCCGCTGTTGTTCCACAGCACGCGTGAGCATGCGTGAGAAAGCGTTGATAAAACAGCTAAAATCAGGGTCGTGATGATCGTGACACGCGGCATTTCCTTAGCTCCGATGGAGGAGGGATGGCAATATTGCTTATTCTAGCGGATGACATCTGATTGGTCCATTTCTTGTCGCATGAAGGTTCGATAGATTTGGTTGTGGTGCATGGTTCTGAAAAGTGTAAGTTGAATTCTATGGACACATTACATCAATCTGCCGACGTCGATCGATTGCACCATTTGGGGTACCCTCAGGAATTGAAGCGCATTCTGAGTGGTTTCTCCAATTACGCGCTGTCTCTTTCCATTATCTGCATTGTGGCGGGTGGCATCACGTCGTTTCATGTCGGGTATGCGGCCGTGGGTGGTGCCGCCATTGGTATTGTCTGGCCCATCAGTACCCTCATATCGCTCTGCGTGGCTTTGGCCATGGGCCAGGTGGCATCCGCATTTCCTACTGCCGGAGGGCTTTATCACTGGGCAGCTATCTTTGGCGGGAGATTCTGGGGTTTTTTTGTGGCATGGCTGAATCTGGCTGGCTTGGTAACAGTATTGGCTGCCATCAATGTGGGTTCGGTGCGTTTCGCGGAAAGCCTGTTGGATTCCAATTTGGATCATCCATGGATTCAGGCCGTCTTGGTGGCTGCCATCACTGCTTCTCAAGCATTGATCAATCACAAAGGCATTAGTCTGACCCGGATACTGATAGATTTCAGCGGTTGGTGGATTCTCGGTGTGAGCGCGGCCATAGTTATTTCCGTGCTGATGGCAGCGCCATCGCTCGACATAGCCCGCGCCTTCACATGGACCAATTTATCTGGGACTCCGGAAGGAGATGCTTCGGTTTGGCCCGCTTCCGATTCCATCGTCTGGTTAGCTTTCATGAGCGCGCTGCTTCCTGCCTACACCATTACTGGTTTTGACGCCTCGGCACATGCCGCGGAGGAAACGATCGATGCGGCCCGTGAAGTACCTTTAGGCATGGTGCGATCTGTCGTGGTCTCAGGAATTGTTGGCTGGGTGATGTTGGGTGTTGTTGTTATCTCTATTCAGGATCCACGTGTAGTCGCGGAATCTGGAGAGAATGCCTTCATGACATCCTTGCGGCATGCCGTAGGCAGCGGCGTGGCGATGGCTATTGGGTTGAGTGCTTGCGTGGGCCAGTACCTGTGTGGATTGGCAACCGTAACAGCAGCATCGCGCATGACCTATGCCTTTGCACGCGATGGGGGCCTGCCTTATTCGGTAACTCTGGCGCGAGTATCACCAGGTGCGCGCGCACCTGTTGCAGCCATTTGGGCGGTGTCTGTCACATCGGTACTGTTCACAGTGTGGACTCCGGTATATGCCACCATCGCCTCGGTTTGCACCATGTTGCTGTATCTGTCTTATGTGGTTCCGCTGGTGCTAGCGGCCCGTGCCCTTGGAAGAACATGGACAGAAATGGGGCCATTCCAACTAGGCCGCTGGTTTATTCCTGCCGCCATGGTTTCTGTTATTGGTTGCGCGGGATTGGTGGTCATTGGCGTTCAACCACCTAACGATCAGGCGCTCATCGTATTGGTGGCGTTTGGGGCGGGGTTGATGGTGTTCTGGTTCTGTCTGGCACGCTTCTCCTTTACCGGCCCACCGGCTGGAATGCTTACATCGGCGCGGCTTAAAACAATTTTGGCGATTGAGAAAATGGAAGAAGCAGCGGACGCTGGAGGGGATTCTCAATGAATTTGCCCGAGGAATTGCCGGATCCTGTGCGGCTTGCCCTCGAACGCACACCTGCCAGATTGTTAGTGGGGCGTCATGGGCCGGCTTACCCTATGGCCACATGGTTGCGATTACGCGCCGATCATGCTGCTGCCCGGGATGCTGTTCAAGATTCTGTCGATCTGAACCGTGATTTGAAATCGCTTGTGGAATCGTTGAGATTGTACGAAGTGCGAACCCGAGCAACCAACCGCCATCAATACATAGGCAGGCCAGATCTGGGCAGAAAGCTAGATGAACCATCGAGGGAACTTGTTGCCAGGCAAGCAACATTTGCTGTCGATTTTCAGGTGGTTTTGGGAGATGGTTTGTCGGCTCGCGCTGTTACGTGTCAGGTTCCCGAACTGATTCCCTTGCTGGCTGACGGTGCCTTGGCGCGTGGCTGGAAGTGGGGACGTCCATTACTGGTGCACCAATGCCGAGTTGGTGTTATGAACGATATCGGCGATATTATCAAACCAGAAGTCCTTGTCTTGTTGGTGGGCGAAAGGCCGGGATTGGCTACGGCTGAAAGCCTGTCGGCTTACATGGCGTTTCGACCACGCGCCGGCCATACAGACGCGGACCGTAATCTGGTTTCCAATATCCATGCGGCAGGGGTGCAAGTTCCCGATGCTGCCCGCCGTGTGCTAGCTTGGGCTGAGCGTATGATGGTTCTGAAGCTATCCGGCGTTGCCGTGAAGGAAACAGCGTGGCCCGGTGGTCCGTTTTTTCTGAATGAAACCACATAAAGGAGGCAACCGTGCCCCTACCCGCATCTGTTTCAGATCTGACAAAATTGGATATTCAAGAACTTGAAACAGTACTTCAAACCGGCCCTGATGGACTCGATGAAGCAGACGCCAAAATCCGTTTGAAGAAGCTAGGGCTCAACGATCTAGGCAACGACCGCGAACAACCGTGGCCATTGCAGCTTGTTCGTGCCTTCAATACCCCATTTAACTACTTGTTGATGGCTCTGGCGGGTGTTGGTCTAGCTAGCAGCGATCTGGCTGTTGTTGTCATTATTTCATCTATGGTGCTCATCAGTGGCGGCCTGCGTTTCATGCAGGAATATCAAAGTGGCCGTGCTGCTGCCCGCTTGAAATCGATGGTTCATACCACAGCAACAGTGGTTCGCCCGGGTATGCCGCATGCGGAGATTGCCATCAGCCAGCTTGTGCCGGGTGATGTTGTGCTCTTGGCTGCCGGAGATCTTGTGCCGGCGGATGTGCGTTTTCTTTTGGCCAAAGACCTGCAAATCAATCAGGCCAGCCTGACAGGCGAGTCGATGCCCATTGAAAAGGGGCCTTTGACAGGAACTGAGGCCAAGGCCTTGCTTGCAAGCGGATCGGCACCGCTCGACCTGCCTTGCTTGGGCTATATGGGCAGTACCGTTATCAGTGGATCGGGCCGGGCGCTTGTGTTGCATACTGGCAAGAGCACCTACATGGGCTCTATTGCCGGGGGCATTACCGCGCGTCGCGGATCGACAGCGTTCGACCGGGGCGTGAATGCTTCCAGCATGCTTCTGGTGCGGTTCATGTTTGTCATGGTTCCCATCATTTTTGTGCTCAATGGTGTCACCAAAGGTGACTGGTTTCAGGCGCTTTTGTTCGGCGTTTCGGTAGCTGTGGGCCTGACTCCCGAGATGTTACCGATGATTGTCACGGCCAATCTGGCGCGCGGTGCTGTGGCCATGTCGCGCAGCAAGGTGATTGTGAAATACCTTCCAGCTATTCAAAATCTGGGCGGCATGGATGTCCTGTGTACCGACAAGACCGGCACATTAACGCAGGATAAGGTTGTGTTGATCAAGCATTTGGCAATCGATGGTACGGAAAGTGAAGAGGTGCTGAAGCACACGTTCCTCAACAGTTTCTTTCAGACAGGCTTGAAGAGCTTGCTAGACCGCGCCGTGCTTGATCACGAAGAAAAGCAGGTCATGACAGAAATGGCTGGTGGCTACGAAAAGGAAGACGAGATTCCGTTCGATTTTCAGCGCCGCCGTATGTCGGTGGTGGTGCGCGACCGACAAACAGGCAAGGACCTGCTTATTTGCAAAGGTGCTGCGGAAGAGGTGCTGGAATGCTGCGACACGGTTCTGGTGGGCGATACTGAGCAACCGCTCACGGACAGCATCCGCGAACAGATCAATACCCTCAAACGCGATATGAACGAAGATGGCTTGCGTGTGATTGCCCTTGCCCTTAAGCCCGAGATTCACCACGAAGGTCGGCCCTACACTGTTGCGGATGAAGCGGATCTTACACTGGCTGGTTTGGTGGCGTTTCTGGATCCACCCAAGGAATCAGCAGGACCGGCTTTGGCTGCCCTCGATCGCCTAGGGGTTCGTGTGAAAATTCTCACCGGCGATAACGATTTGCTGGCGCGCAAGGTCTGCCGCGATGTTGGTATCAAGGATCCTGTGATTATGCTGGGTGGACAGGTCGAGGCTCTTGGTGACGTTGCTCTTGAAGACGCCGCCGAAAAAACAACGCTCTTTGCCAAGATGTCGCCAGCGCAGAAAGCGCGGGTTGTGGCCGCTCTGAAGCGCCGTGGGCACACAGTGGGCTTTCTCGGCGACGGAGTCAACGATGCCCCGGCTCTCCGCGAGGCGGATGTGGGCATCTCGGTGGATACAGCGGTGGATATTGCCCGAGAATCTGCCGATATTATTCTTCTCGAAAAGAGCCTGATGGTGCTGAAGGAAGGTGTGCTTCTGGGGCGCGAGACGTTTGGGAACACGGTCAAATACATCAAAATGGCGGCAAGTTCCAACTTTGGCAACATGCTGAGCGTTCTTGTCGCCAGTGTCTGGTTGCCGTTTCTTCCAATGCTGCCCATCCACCTTCTGGTGCAAAATCTTCTTTACGATATTTCTCAGGTAGGCATACCGTTCGACCGTGCAGACGATGATTTTCTGGCTCAACCCCGGCCATGGCGTATTGCCGACTTGGGCCGTTTCATGCTGGTGGTGGGACCAGTCAGTTCATTGTTCGACATTCTGACATTCTGCATTCTAATTTATGTTTTTATGCCAGGATTCGATGGGAATCACGAATCCCTGTTTCAGTCGGCATGGTTTGTGGAAGGCCTGTTGTCGCAAACCCTCATCATTCACATGATCCGCACGGCACGCCGGCCTTTTATCGACAGCATGGCCTCCACTGGCTTGACAGCGCTCACACTGGGTGTGATGGCGGCAGGTTTGATGGTCCCGGGCTCCGCGCTGGGAGAGTGGATTGGCATGACCCCGCTACCTCTGTCGTACTACCCGTTTCTGTTAGCCATTCTGGCGGGCTATATTGTTTGTATTCAGGTGGTGAAGGCGTGGTACATCCGGCGGTTTGGATGCTGGTTATAAAATAGTGCTGTCAACCTGTCAGAAGTTTAATACAGGCCACCAGCATAACAATGGCCAATAGGCGCCTCAGCATAATGGGTGCCAGCTTGCCCAAGCCCAGCGAGGACCCGAACCACCCGCCTAGCGCCACAACGGGCAGCCATAGCACAATAGCCCAGGGCGGCGGATGGGACGATGCCATCGAACCGGCCAGCCCTGCGGCAGAATTGACGAGAATGAATAGTGCTGAAATAGCAGCAACTGTTTGCATTTCCGCCCACCCGCACAGCAGGAACAGAGGCGAAAGGAATATGCCGCCTCCTGTTCCTGTCATGCCGGAAATCAGGCCAATGGCCATGCCAACAACCAGTGCCAAGGGGGCAGAAAACGGCAGCTTGATCAGCGGGTTGGCATGATCGGGCATAAGGCCCAAGCGCGCCGCACCCAGAATGAGCACAATAGCCAAGGCCACCTTGAAGGTTGCGGGTGCCACCGGAAGCGTGGTCCCCAGCAGCGTCGCTGGAACAGAGCCCAATGCCAGCGGCCAGAACAGGTGCCAACGAAAATGGCCAGCACGCGCGAAACGCACGCCAACAAGGGTCGCCACGAGAATGTTCAGGCTGAATGCCGTGGGCTTCATCAATTCGCGAGGTACGCCCACAAGAATCATGGCCGCCAGATAAGCGGATGCACCGGCGTGCCCAACTGAAGAATACAGAACGGATGCCACAAAAAACAAAAGGGCCAAAAGGGCAATCGATTCTGTTTCCAGTGATTGTGCAGCCATCAGCCCAATCCGGGGATAGCGTCGTAGCTGGCAACACGCGAAAGGTCGCGGCCCAGATCAGCGCGCAATCGCAATTTGGGAACATCCCAAAGATGTCCGAAGATGCTGCCCAGCAGATTGCTGATAGTTACGGGTGCCGATGATGGCGCGCCACCGTCTCTGGCACTGCTACCCAAAATACCACCCGAACGGGCAGGCCCTCCCACCAACAGCATGGGCCCAAGTCCACCCCAGTGGTCGCGGCCACCTTTGTTATTCACGCGCGGTGTGCGCCCCATCTCGCCGCACACCACTACCATCACCCTGTCCGACAGACTACGCGCTTCAAGATCGTCAAGCAGCGCGGCAAGTGCCTTGTCGAGGACTGGCGCAAGCCAAGGCATGGCTTCCTTCATGGGAGCATTGTTCACATCGCTGTGGTTGTCCCAAACAAAGGCTGTGTTGACGGCAACAAAACCCGCTCCACGTTCAACCAAACGCCGCGACATGAGCATGAGCTTTCCAAGCGATCGCACATGTTCTTTGTAAAACAGATGGTTGTTCCACTTGGTGGTGATGGCTGACTCGGCTACCAGACCCGCCGTGTCGTAGCGGTCGAGCAGGTGCTGGGGTTCCTGACGCAAATCGAAGGCATCGGCAACCGAACCGGTGAGCACACGCAAGGCTCGCTCGCGGGTGCCATCGGCACCAGATTCATCCAACGCGCGCATGGTGTTATCGACCGCGGTCAGTAGCGCTCTCCGTTCGGCCAGACGCTCCGCTGGAATGGCCAAACGCATGTCCCGCAGCAATTCACCGTCGCCACCCGGCACAAACGGACCTGTGGAGCGCGCGAACGCACCTGTCAAAAGTGCGTTGGGCCCCATGAAGGGATCAGCTTTCTTTTCGCCAATGGCCTTGGGGGTGAGGTAAATATTATTGGGAAGGCCATCGATGTTTTGAACGCCAGCAACAGAGGCATGGAGGGCGCCCAGATTGGCCATGCCAGATGCCGCACACACCAGAGGTTTGAGGTCGTGGTTGGCGTCGCCTGGAACGAAAGAGCGTACGGTAAGGAAGCGGTTGGCCCTACTGGCAAGCATTGGGAAATGTTCGCTATACCGCAATCCGGGAACGGCTGTCGGAAGAGTGCCCAGAACGGAGCGGATATCTGTGGGGGCATCGGGTTTTGGGTCGAACGTCTCAAATTGGCTGGGACCACCGTGGAGATACACGAAAATGACGGAGTGGCCGGGTTTGGCGATCTGTCTGTCGGGTGCGGAAAGCGCGTTGCCTGTAATAGAAGCAAGGCTTGCCGCACTGGCCACGCGCAGGAATGCCCGTCTGTGGTCGGTATGGCCGATCCGGAGCATGGTGGCGGGTGTCCAGTGAAAAAGAGGTTGTGGCAGGATTCACGAGTTTACCATGGGTTGCGGCCAAGGCAAGCAGGTTGCTGTGGGCATTCCGCTATTGCGTGGCATGGTTGCAAGCCACTTTCAATCTGTCGCCAATCCCGCGGAGATGTCTTCTGGATTCCGATGACCATGTGAATAAACAAACAGGATCGGTGCCCGAAAAGGGTGGCATCAGTGGATTCTTTGGAGAACTGGGGCATGTCGTTTTATTACCAATCCAACTACATCACCTTCAAATCGTTCCTCTCAACCGAGGAAGAGGGTGAACGCCATCTCCTTCACGCCATTGGACAAAGGTGGGTAGCGGAACGATTCAACGCCACCATTGGGGAAGTGGTCTTGAATCCCGAGGGTGAGACCGTGGTCGAGATTTCGGGAATCAGTTCCCTGGCAGACCATTACCGCCTTGGCGTTGCTGGTGTTTTGGCCGAAGCCAAAGGGATTGTGAACCGGTTCAACCCAGATTCGGAATTGAACACCAACCCAGCGATGATGAAGCAGTTGGCTAAAGCCATTGTTGACGGGGTGAAAGCCCATGCCGGCAATCCCCACCACGGGTTTACCGTGGATGTGCCTTTCACTCCGGCTATTCCATCGCGGGAATCGGCGGCGTTTTCGGTCAGCTCGTTGGCACATCCCATTCAGGCCGGGCTCAGCGTCGATCAAGTTTACGAGGCACTGATTGAAATCTCCACCATTCTCAACGATCCATTGGAATGGGCAGATTTCAAAGTTCAGGTCGAGACCGGCAGACCACTTTAATTGAACTGATCTCAGCCGCTGGAAACCCCATCCAGCGCTGCAAGAGCACTGATTTCCTCCGGCTGGAACGAGCGCGCTGTGCCGTTTTCCAGCCGGAGTGTTATTCCATCCCACCCCAAGTGTTCAAGGTAGCCCAAAATGGTGTCGCCGCGAGCTACCGCGCGCACGGGCCGGCCTGTCAGGCCTAGTCCCTCGCGCCAGCGGCGTTCCACTGCCGCGCCATTGCCCTGTTCCAGATCGCGCCAGTCCAGATCCATGGCGTCGAGCAGCTTTTCTGTCATTTCCACCACATCCGGCGGATTGGCTATAAAGCGAACCAGTGAAGTGGCATCCGGCAGGCCCGCCGCTGCGAACTCATCCGCGGTTTGCCAGACATTCAGGCCTATTCCCACCACGGTTCCACGGCGTTGTTCCACCAGAATGCCAGCGATTTTTTGCCCACGAACAAGGACATCGTTGGGCCATTTCAAATCTGGCCGCCAGCCAATAACAGACTCAACCACACGTGAAACAGCCACCGCCACCCACGAGGTGAGAATGGCAGGCCTTCGGCAATGCGCGGGGGGATCGAGCAAGACTGACAGCAAAACGCCCCGGCGGGCGGGTGCCTCCCACACCCTGTTGTGTTGACCGCGGCCACTGGTTTGTCGGTCCGCTCGCAGCGCCAATCCGTGCCATTGCGGATTCACATCCAACGATTGCCCTAATTCGAGAGCCAAATTGTTGGTGCTTGCTAGTTCACTGTAATGCCAAACCTGTCCACCCAAAAGGCGGTTGGGACTTTCAGTGATTCTTTCGGGGTGGGGTCTCATTGTGCGCCTGGCGGGGCGTAGTCCAGCCCAATGTCGATGGATGTTGCCTGATGCGTCAGGGCGCCAATACTGATGCGATCGACCCCCGTTTGGGCAACAGCCCGCAAATTTTCCAGACGTATTCCGCCCGACGCCTCAAGCTTCACCCCCGGTGCCAAACGATTGCGCAACGCCACCGCCTGCCGCAGCATTTCGAGGCTGAAGTTGTCTAGCAGGGCCACGTCCGGGCTTTCGGCAAGCGCCGCTTCAAACTGTTCGATATTGTCCACTTCGACTTCAATCATCAGGCCCGGATGGGTTTCTCCATAGGCCCGCGCCTGTCTGATAGCCTTGGCAACAATACTTGGCGTGGCGACGGCTGTGCCCGATAGGGCTGCCAAATGATTGTCTTTAATGAGAATACCATCGGCCAAGCCCATGCGGTGGTTGGTTGCACCGCCCATGCGAACGGCGTATTTTTCCAAAACCCGCCAGCCCGGGGTGGTTTTGCGCGTGTCCAGAATCACACACGGCAGGTCGTCCACCACCCGGCTGAATTTTTCAGCCTGCGTGGCGACGCCGCACAACCGCTGCAGAAAATTGAGGGCTGTCCGTTCACCTGTCAAGAGCGCCCGCATGGGGCCAAATACGCGCGCCAGTCGGTCACCCGGTTTGATGCTACCTCCTTCCGTGGCAGTGAGTTCCACCTCGACCCGTTCATCGATCAGTTTGAAGACCGTGGCCAGCAGGGGCAATCCGGCAACGCGGCCATCCACCCGGCTGTCGAACCAAGCTTGGCCTGTCAAATTTTCCGGTACCAAGGCGAGGCAAGTTGCGTCACCTCTGCGGCCATCGGGCGCGATGAGGTCTTCATCCAGAGCGGACTGGGCCAAAACACGCACAGCCTTGTCTTCTTCAGCGCCCCAAGGGCGAGGACCGGAGGAATCAGTCATGGCTAGGTAAGGTCCAGTGGGTGAAAAACTTATGGAATCCTACTTCAAGTTGATACAGTATGATCCCCAAAGCTGCTACTTACTGAATCGAACCTGAAAATTAGGCACGGAATTCTGGTTTGGGTAAAACTAATGTTAATAAGGTACCGATACGTTGACTTAGGTTTTTCTGCATGTCAAACGCTCTTGTCGAGTCAGAAATTCCAATCGATGCCAGAAGACCGCGTCAGGTCCTTGTGGTTGAAGACGACCCTGCCATCCGCCATGCAGTGTCTTCAACCTTGATTCTCTCGGGATACGAGGTCGTGGAAGCGGACAATGGACTTGCCGCTATGAAGGTGCTTTCCGACCGCCAGTTTGACGTGATCGTACTCGACATGATGCTCCCAGGCCTCTCTGGAATGGATATTCTTCGGGAATTGCGCGGAACCATTTCCACCCCGATTATTGCCGTCACGGCCCGTTCTCTTTTGGAAAACAGGGTGGAAGGCCTGAATCTGGGTGCTGATGACTACCTTGTCAAGCCTTTCGATCTGGACGAATTGTTGGCCCGAGTAGCCGCTCTTTTGCGCCGTTCCGAGGGAAAAATAACCCAGACTTTGGAGATTGGGCCCATCAAGATTGATCGAGCTTCCAAGTCCGTTTTTTTGAACAACCTGTTGGTCCCGTTGAGCCGTACGGAATTCGAGGTGTTGATGTTGCTGGCCCGCGAACCAGGCAAAGTGGTGCCACGCGAGGTCTTGGAGCAAGCGATTCTGAGCGGCGAAACTTCCGAAAACATCGATAATTTGGTGGATGCTTTCATCTGGAGGATCCGAAAGAAACTAGGGAAGAAAACCATTGTGAATCGACGTCGTGAAGGCTTTTGTCTTTTCGTATGATGGGTGTTTTCGCGCGCAGAGGGATTTGCGATGTTTCGCTTGCCACGCATCCGTTCGCTGCGTTGGCGCTTTTTGGCTATTTCGAATCTTATTCTTATAATTTTGCTGATTGTTAACCGGTATCAAGCTATTTACGTCATGAGCCTTAGGAACATGGCGGTGATCGATCGTGATCTTGAAATAAAGATCAATGGGCTGTTGACCAACACCGCTCCAAAACTGTCATTGCCCGTGACCCCGAAGCTTGATTCTGTCATCAATGATGCGGATATGCATGTTCCCGATCTTGCCGCGATTCATAAAGAAGGCGGCCGATTGGCAAGCCTGTTCGACTTTAATTGGGCGGTGATCGATTACTATAAAGACAGGATAGATGATAGGACTGTAGTGGCGCGCGTGAGAGTTGATGGTTCTATCGCGGAAAGCAAAGAGTGGAATCTCAATATAATTCAAAATGATGCGGGCCCGCTGATCATTAATACGACCAGCGATGGCTGGGTGCGATACGCGGCGGTGCGCCTTGTTGACGGGGGAAGCCTATATGTTTCAAAATCGCTATCTGAATATTATAGGGATTTAAATACAAGATTTGCAGCCAATGTGATTGGTTCTTTTTTTGTTTTCACGCTCACGCAGCCTGTGTGGTGGTTCTTGATCACCCGATCGCTTAAAAGCTACGATGCCATAACCGCCACCGCCGGCATGATCGTCAAAAACAACCGTGCCGCGCGTATTGATGTCGCGCAAGTGGATACGGAAATGTCTGAAATGGCCACCAACCTCAACGCCATGCTCGACCATGTCAATGAGCTGCACGACGCGCAAGCGCAGTTCCTGGCAGATGCCTCGCATGAGCTGAGGACTCCTCTGGCCGGAATCATGAACAATGCCCAGATGGCTTTGATGCAGCCGAATAACACCGAAGAACTGCGCCGGGCGCTGGCATATTGTCAGGCATCGGCGACGCGCATGTCGCGGTTGGTGAACGAACTGCTGGACCTGACACGAAGTGAAGGACGCGTCGACAGACCGCACAGGAAAGTTTTCATCGATGCCTTGATTGCAGATGCTGTGGAGCAGGTCGAGCCGATGGCGCAGTGGCGCTCGATCAGGTTGGAAGAAAAAATTGAAAAATCGGGCTTGATGGTGTTGGGCGATTCTGGGGAGTTGTACCAAGTGTTGGTCAATCTTCTCACCAATGCCATTCAGCACAGTGAGGCAGGCGGAGTGGTCTGTATCGGTGCCAAGGGATACAGTCATAACTCGATACGCCATGTGATGTTATGGGTCAGCGATACAGGGGCGGGTATTGATCCCGCGATTGGCAGCCGGGTATTTCAGCGGTTTTTGCGAGGGGCGAACAAAGTTGAAGGAACGGGCCTTGGGTTGGCCATTTGCAAGTCGATTGTTCATGCGCATGGTGGAGTCATTAAATATCGCCCCAATGAACCCAAAGGTACAATCTTTGAAGTAAGCTTGGAGGCAACCACCACAACGACTGATTATCATTTGGCGTGAACCGCAGGAAGGTTAATCACGTTGTTTGGTTGAGGCGAGATGGTAAACTTCGTGGGCTGAACTGTTTAACCCATCTTGGGGACCCACATCATGCCTGGTTTCCATTCAGCGGCAGATGAAACCTTGCCGTCCAAGCAAACGCGTCGTGTGCTGGTGGTTGAGGATGACAGCGCTATCCGTTTTGGCGTGAGCACCGCATTTACCAATTCCGGTTACCAAGTGACCGAGGCGGAAAATGGTGAACAGGCCAGCTTGTTGCTCGGTTCGGGTTCTTTCGATCTGATCGTGCTAGACCTGACATTGCCGGGCATTGCAGGCTTGGAGATTTTACGGGAATTGCGAGCCACTCGAGCGACCCCTGTGATAGTGGTAACGGCGCGTTCATTGCTGCGCGAACGATTGGAAGGGTTGGAACTGGGAGCCGACGATTATCTGGTGAAACCTTTTGAACTGTCGGAGTTGCTGGCGCGTGCCGCGGCAATTATCCGCCGTGCCGAAGGGAAGGTCACGAACAATCTTGTGGTTGGCAGGCTTGTGATCGACCGTGTGTTGAAAAGCGTCCTTCTTGATGGCAAAGCTATTGATCTTACAGAAACGGAATTCACAATTTTGATGCTTTTGGCGAGCAATTCGGGCCGATTGGTTCCTCGGGATGTGCTGGAAGGAGCCATTCGGACCAACAATTCAGAAAACCTGCAGAATCTTCTTGACGCTTTTATCATGAAGTTGCGCAAGAAAATCGGGAAAGATTCAATTGTTAATCGGCGCAAAGAAGGCTTTCTGCTAAATGTGTGATTTGGCATCTCGCCATCAAATGCTTATGCAGAACCAATGGGAACGCGAATGTCGAGATTTTTGGGCATAAAGTCGCTTAGGTTAC
>Ga0209598_10002246_pt1 | contig 15189 bp, 14 predicted proteins | sample M_140807_EF_Meta_FD_187317 | JGI IMG/M metagenome (GOLD analysis project Ga0209598, IMG submission 187317) | Freshwater microbial communities from Lake Montjoie, Canada to study carbon cycling - M_140807_EF_MetaG (SPAdes) (version 2) | ecosystem: Environmental > Aquatic > Freshwater > Lake... | reverse complement strand
CATCCACCGCCTCCCACCAATGGCCCGCCCGACCGATCAGGTTGTAGCGCTCGCCCGCATAGGCCTCCATGCCGTGGCCCACCGCCAGGTTGCGCAGCCGCAGCAGGGCCGGGATGGGAACCTGCGAGGGACAGGGGAGGCAGGCGCGGCATTGGCCGCAGCGCTCCATTCCGAGCCGCTGGGCGCCGTTGCTGGCCAGCTGCGCCATCGCTTGCTCTTCCGCTGGCGTGAGGGGCCCGGAGGCGTTCGCAAGGCGTCTTGCCCAGGTCAGGTCCTCCGGCCGGGCCGCCCCGAGGGTGACGGTGCTGATCCCCGCGGCAAGCAGATACCGATACCCCAGTTCCAGGGGCGCGAAGGGGGCGCAGTCCTCCACGAGCTGGGCCGGCGGGTCATAGAGGCGACCGCCCTTATCGGCCGGCGAGATGGCCATCACCCCGATCCCCTCGGCCAGGGCCCAGCGGGCCAGGGGCAGCCGTTCGGGATCGAACAGGTGCAGATGCAGGCTGCAGAAGCTGAAACGACCACTGGCTAGAGCGGTTTCGATCAGGCCGTAGGCGCCATGGCTGGAGAAGCCCACCTGGCCCACCAACCCTTCGGCCACGGCGGCCTCGATTAGCTCGGCACCTGCCCCCTGCAGAGCCCAGGCCAGGTGGGCTTCGGTGTTGAGGCCGTGCACGGCCAGGTTGTCGAGTCGCGCGATGCGCAGGCGTTGCAGGCTGGCGCGCAGCTGCTCTAGCCCCTCGGCCAGCCCCACCCCTTCGCTGGAACCCGGCAGCAGCTTGCTGGTGAGCACCACCTCGGAGCGGCCGATTGGATCGCGCTCCGCCAGGCCAGCGAGAACCTCGCCGAGGAAGGCTTCGGCCGGGCCGTAGGCCGGCGCTGTCTCGATGTGGTTGATGCCGGTCTCCAGGGCGGCATCAACCACCCTCTCCAGTACCCGGCTGCTCTCCAGGGCCCGCATCGTGCCCAGCGTGAACAGGGAGACCGGCTTGCCCTTGCCAAACGGACGCCGGAGCGATGAGCGCTGGAGACCCTCCCCTGCTGCCCCTGCTGGGCCGGCTGCGGAAGCGGACGCGCCTTCGCCCCCATGGACGGGGGCGGCGGACCAGGCCGCCGGCTGGGCCTTCTGGCTCTCTCCCGTGATGGATGCCGGTGATGGCGAACCGTTGCGAGCTGCTTCCGGTCTGCCCATGCTGGCCTCAGGGCCCTGGTGTGGCCGGGCCATTGGCTCCAGGCTCACCGCTCCCCTCGGGCGTCTGATCACCGTTCTCCTCCTCGGCAGGTTCCGCTTCCTCAAGGCCCCGCTTCAGATGGCGGATCAACTCCGCGGGGCTGGTGCGGTCGAGGAAGCGCCGGAAATCTTCCTGATCCTCCGCATCGGCTTCGGCATTCACCGGAATGGAGGCATCGGCCACCACTTCCTCCAGCATCCAGATGCCACTGCCCGTCCGTAGGGCCAGGGCGATGGCATCGCTGGGACGCGCATCCAGCTCGAGCGCTTCCTCCTCGCCACGGCGAAGTTTCAGCACAGCCCGGAAGGTGCTGTCCTCGATCGCATGGATCACCACGCGCTCCAGCTGTAGCCCTCCGGCCTCGAGCAGCCTCACCATCAGGTCATGGCTGAGGGGGCGGGGGGGGCGTTCGCCGTTCAGGCCAGCCAGGATGTTTTGGGCTTGGGCCTGGTCGATCCAGATCGGGACCTGGCGACGGCCGGAAGGGTCCCGCAGCAGCACGATCGGGCTACGGCTGGCCGCGTCTAGGCCGATTCCCGCCACCCGCATCTCCACCATTGCCCTGTGCCCCCGGCGTTGGTCGTTGCGCCTGAAGCGATTATGGCCACAGTGGCAGGGAAGGCAGGCATGTTCACCGGACTGGTGCGGGCCGTGGGCAAGCTGGAACGATGCCCCGCGGGGGTGCGCCTGCGCCTCGACCCTGGGGCGCACCCTGGTTCCTCTGCCCCATCCGGCGGCCTGTGGCCCCTCGCCCTAGGGGACAGCGTCGCGGTGGATGGCGTGTGCCTCACCGTGGCGGAATGTCTCCCCGATGGATTCCGGGCCGACGTCAGTGAGGAGACCCTGGTCCGCACCACCCTGGCCGCTAGGGCCGCCTCCGGGGCAGCGGTGAATCTGGAGCCGGCCCTGAGGCTCAGCGACCGGCTCGGCGGGCATCTGGTGAGCGGCCATGTCGATGGACTGGGCACCGTGGTGGCTATCCAGCGGCTGCCGGACTCCTGGCGCCTGGTGGTGCGCTGGAACGACCCCGCCTATGGCCGCTATGTCTGCGAGAAGGCCAGCGTCGCCGTCGACGGCATCAGCCTCACCGTGGCCGGATGCCAGAGCGAAGGCCAATTCTGGGTGGCCGTGATCCCCCACACCTGGTCGGCGACGACCCTGGCCCACCGCCGGGTGGGCGATGCGGTGAACCTCGAGGCGGATCTGCTGGCCAAATACACCGAACGCTTGCTGCAGGGGGCCGGACTTCCATCGGGCCTGGATCACCAAGCCCCCCTTGGAGCGGCCATCAGTGGCGAATGGCTGACCCAGCATGGTTGGGGTTGAGCTAGGTCCTCCAGGACCGTGGCCTTCCGCCGGGACCCTGCCTACGTTTCTGGTGTCGAGTCCGAACCGCCGCAACCATGGCACCTGAGCTGAGCGATCTGGTTTCCGGCGCCCCGCCTGCGGGGCGGCTCGCCCGTGACAACAGCGCCCTGCGAACCTTCACCTTTGCCGAGGGGGTGCTGATGCTGGTGCTCGGCGTTCTGGCCCTGATCTTTCCCTTGCTGGCCTCCGTGTGGGTCACCGCCATGGTGGCCATCGCCTTCCTGGTGGGTGGGATCGTGGGCTGGGTCAACACCCTTGCCCGGATCCCCCGGCTGAGCACCGCCATCGGCTTCTGGCGCTTCACCGTGTCCACCCTCTTCCTGGTCGCCGGCCTCTGGATGGTGCGGCAGCTGGCTTCGGGACCGGAGCGGGTCGCCTCCCAGGTGGCATCCCTGGCGCTCGCCATTGGTGTGGTGTTTCTGATCGAGGGGGCGGTGTCCACCGTGGTGGCCCTCAGCCACCGCCAGATCAAGGGTTGGGGCTGGGGCCTCACCAATGGTCTGGTGACCCTGGTTCTGGGCCTGATGATTCTCACGATGAAGTCCCTGAGCCTGCTCTGGGTGCTCGGCACCCTGGTGGGGATCAGCTTTTTGTTCAGCGGAATCGACTTGCTCACCTTCAGCGCCAGCTTCCACGCCTCCCAAAACGGGGGATCGGCCACAACAGGTCTCCACGATGGAGGGGGCCCTGCCTGAATGGCAGGCTCAAGTGGTCGGCGGGGTCCAGGCTCGGCTAAGTGAAGTGACAGCCGCCGGTTGTTCAGTCGATGCTGTCTTCGCTTCCGGTGGTCGTGCCCATCGGCAGCAGCCAGATGGAGCCGGTCTCTTTGTGGAGTTCAATGCGAAATTCCTGACCCGGCTCCAATCCCATGCGGCGGGTGTAGGCCTGGCCGATCAACAGATTGCCGTTGCCGTGCACCCGGGTGCGGAAGACGGCCTGTCGCCCCTTGGCGGCCGCACCACCACCCGCTTGGAGGGTGGAAGGAAGGACGTAGCCCTTGGCGGCCACGAGGGCTCGGTAGAAGCTCTTCTTAAGGATCCGGCCACTCGGACCGACATACCCGCAGGCCCGGGCGATTTGGTCCTCAGGCCGGTTGCTCAGGGAGCGGGCCCGATCCAGCAGGGCCTTGCCTTCCAGGGGGGCTTCCCCGAGGCCAGGTCCACCATCGGAGCCAGTCGAAAACCTGTTGGCAGTCATCGAATTGAGCTTAAGCGAAATGAGAGCGGCTTGAAGGAGCCTCGTCCTGATCTCGATTGTGGCCAATCCGATGAGGATTCGGCAAGTGCTTCAACTTGAAAAGCAATCAGAGCAGATAAAGGATTCCGTACAGAACCAGCCAGATCCCATCCACAAAGTGCCAATAGAGCTCAGCTGCCTCAAGGCCAAAGGGGCTGGAGGCCTTGATCCTGCCCTCCGAGCGGGTCTGCCACCACACGATCAGAATGCAGATCACCCCCAGGGTCACATGCAACCCGTGGAATCCGGTGAGGGCGTAGAAGGTGCTTGCGAAGAGGTTGTCAGTGAGCCCAAAGGGGAGGTGGAAATACTCCACCATCTGACCGCCCAGGAAGGCCAGGCCAAGGGCGGCGGTGATCGCCAGCCAGCGGCGACAGGCCGGTCCCTCACCCCTCAGCAGCCCCCGGCCCGCCCGGTGGAAGGTGAAGCTGCTCAGCACCAGCAGGAGGGTGTTGATGCTCGGCAGCAGCAGTTCCAGTTCGTAGCTGGAGTTTTCCGGCAGCGGGTTCACGGCGCGGAAGGTGAGGTAAGCGGCGAAGAAGCCCGCGAAGGTCATGCCGTCGGCCACGAGAAAGGTGGCCAGCCCGAAGAGGCGGACATCGGCGTGGCCGCCATCGTCACCTCCGTCATGGCCGTGGCCAGCGGTGTCGACATCGCCCGAGATCTGGGCGATGTCACCGGTTCCTGAGGTGAGGCTCGTCATGGCGGGAAGTGAACGGTTTGACGGTTGTATGGGGATGGGGGTCAGGGGGTGCGGTCGTTCCAGATCTGCTCTGCGGTCACCACCTGGAGATCGAGACGATCGGCCGGGGTTCCATAGCCGTAGGGATGGGTCACCAGGGGCGCCTCGCCAATCCAGTTCTCCACCGGCGGCGGTGACGAGGTGAGCCATTCCGGCGTCAGGGCCTTCCAGGGGTTGTCTCCGGCCACCTCACCCCGCAGCGCACTGACCACCACGTTGATCAGGAAGGGCAGGGTGCTCACCGCCATCAATAGGGCTCCAACGCTGCTCACCTGGTTGAGGGTGGTGAAGGAGGGGTCGTATTCCGCCACCCGGCGGGGCATGCCGTTCAGACCGAGCCAGTGCTGTGGAGCGAAGCAGAGGTTGAAGCCGATGAAGGTGAGTAGGAAATGCAGGCGACCCAGGTGTTCATCGAGCATGCGGCCAGTAAACTTAGGGTACCAGTGGTAGACGGCGCCGAAGATAATAAACACAGTTCCGCCGTAGACAATGTAGTGGAAATGGCCGACGACGAAATAGGTATCGTGCACGTGGATGTCGAAAGGTACCTGGGCAAGGGCCACGCCTGTGATGCCGCCGAAAACGAAATTCACGATGAAGGCGCAGGAAAAAAGCATGGCGCTATTGAGGGCGATCTTGCCTTGCCAGAGGGTGGCTAGCCAGTTGAAGAACTTGATCCCTGTTGGCACGGCGATGAACGAGGTGGCGATCGTGAAGAACAAACGCATCCAAGGGGGTGTGCCGCTGGTGAACATGTGGTGAGCCCACACGACGAGTCCAAGAACCACAATGGCTATAATCGAATACACCATGGTGGTGTAACCGAACAGCGGTTTGCGTGCATGAACCGGAATAATTTCGCTGACTAGGCCGAAGGCCGGTAGAACCATGATGTATACGGCCGGATGGGAGTAGAACCAGAAGAGGTGCTGATAAACAACCACATTTCCCCCCAGTGAGGGATTGAAGAAACCGGTGTGAGCAATGATGTCGAAGCTCAGCATAATTAAGGTCCCGGCCAGAACGGGCGTGGAGAGAACCACCAAGATGCTGGTGCCCAACATGGCCCAGCAATACATGGGTAGTTGCATCATCTTGAGCCCAGGCCTGCGCAGCTTCAAGATGGTGGCGATGAAATTGATGCCACCAAAAATTGAGCTACCCCCCAGAAGTAAGACGCTGATGATCCAAATCACCTGGCCAAGGGCTGGAGTGGTCAAACTAAGGGGGGGATAGGCGGTCCATCCTGACTGGGCGGCACCGCCTTTGATGAAATAGCTGCTAATCAGCAGAATGCCAGCGGGGGGGATCAGCCAGAAGGCGACTGCGTTCAACCTTGGGAAAGCCATGTCCCTGGCTCCCACATAGAAGGGGATTAGGTAGTTGCCGAAGGCTCCATTCACCACGGGGACGATCCAAAGAAAGATCATCACTGTCCCGTGGAGCGTTAGGACTTCGTTGTAAGTTTCCCGGCTTACGAAGTCACTGATCGGGCTTGCTAGCTCGGTGCGGATCACGCCGGCTAGCGCACCGCCGAGGAAATAAAATATAAAACCGCACACCATGTACTGGAGGCCAATCACCTTGTGGTCGAGGCTGAAGCTCAAATAGCGGAGCCAGCCTTCCGGCTGCAGCCCCCGTGGTCCTCCCAGATCCGGTGAACTCTGCTGCGGAGCCTGAAAATCACTTGGTGAAGCAAGGGTCATCGTCGATCAGGCCGTTGGGTTGGAACCGGAGCTGGCCACGGTGGCCGGCGCTGGAGGGGTGTTCTTGCTAAGCCAGCCATCGAAATCAGCGGGTTCATGCACAACCACGCTGGAACGCATGCCGCCGTGGTACGGCCCACAGAGCTCTGCGCAGATGATCGGGTAGGTGCCCGGGCGGGTGGCGGTGAAGCTGAGCAGGGTGGGTTGCCCTGGAATCACATCCTGTTTGACGCGGAACTGGGGAACCCAGAATGCGTGGATCACATCCCGTGCTTCCATATGCAGTGAAACAGGCTGATTGACTGGGATGTGGAGCTCACCGGAGATGATATTAGCTCCGGGATAGTGAAAAATGAAGGCGAACTGCATCGCGGTGACATCGACCGTGAGCGTTTCGCTATCTGAAGACGCCACTCCGATGCCACCCCAAACTCTTCCCGTCTCCTGATCCGGTTCCGAAGGGGAAGCGTTGGAGGCCAGAACCGCCGGGTTAGACCCATGATCACCACCATGGTGGTGATGGTCAGCGGCGGGCTGGGCGGCATGCATAGCACTGTGATCGTTCAGCGGCGTCATCCCTCCCATTCGCTCATAAATGTCGTAGCTGTAGATGCCCACAAACAGCACAACCACCGCCGGAATGGCGGTCCACACAATCTCTAGGGGAAGGTTGCCCTCAATCGCCGCTCCGTCGCCGCTGTCGCCTTCGCGACGGCGGAAGCGCACAAGACTGAAGACCAGCAGCCCGATGATCCCAAGGAAAAGAATGGTGCCAATGCTGAGCAACACCTGGAATAGGGCGTCGTAGATCGGCGCGTTCGTGCTGGCCTCGAGGGGCAGGAGGGGGACGTTGTATCCCACCCAAAGCCCAGCCAGCACAAGTGCCATGCCCAGCAGGAGGGTGATCAGGGCGGAAGGGATCGGCACGGGGCGGAGGTGGACACGGGTCGCTGCCTTACCAGCCTATGAAGCGCAAAGCCGTGCTGGAAGTGACAACGGATTCGGAAGCCTGAACTGGCGGAAAGTTCAGATTTGATTCGTTTTTATCCCTGAGATGTGCGGGATCGCTCATCTTCGCAAACTCGCTAACTTGTGCCTCCAACTGCAAGTGAGGTCATGGTCGGCAGACCCTTCGCTTCCAGGGCTTCTGAAGATTCCAGCAATTTCGGCCCGTCGGTTGGTGCCCACCCGCTGTCCCCCGGCAGCTCTTGGCTTCACAGGGGTCTCGACTGGCTGTTGGCCCATTTGGTTGTTGCCTTGGTCGCCCTGGTCGGCATCGGCGGGGCTACCCGCGTGATGCAGGCCGGTTTGGCTTGCCCTGATTGGCCCCTTTGTTACGGCTCCTTGCTGCCAGGCCGCCAGATGAACCTCCAGGTGTTTCTGGAATGGTTCCACCGCCTTGATGCCTTTCTGGTAGGCCTCGCCCTGATGGTGCTGGCTGCCGTCTGCCTGGTGCGACGTGCCCTCCTCCCCCGCTGGCTGCCGTGGGCTGCCGCAGCAGCCCTGCTGCTGGTCGCCGTCCAGGGAGGTCTTGGTGCCCTGACCGTGCTGGGCTTGCTGGAGGCCTCCACGGTGACCGCTCACCTGGTCACCGCCCTGCTGCTGGTGCTGCTCGTGAGCGCCATGCATCAGGCCCTGCGGCCGTCTCCAAGCGGATCTCCTTCCTCCGTCTCCACCGCTTCTCCGCCTCTGTGGTGGACCTTTCTCTTGGGCTTTAGCAGCCTGGCCCTGTTCGGCCAATCCGCCCTTGGTGCTGCCATGGCCAGTCGCTGGGCCTCCACCCTCTGCCTGCAGTCGGGAGATGGTTGCCAGTGGCTCCTGGCCCACCGCCTAGGAGCCTGGGTGGCCCTCGCCGCCCTGCTCCTGCCAGCTCTCCTGGCCCATCTCCTGCCCGGCATTCCGGCTCGCCTGCGTCGCTTTTCCCTCGGATTGGCCCTCTTGGCCCCCTTGCAGCTGGCACTCGGGGTCTTCACCCTGCGGCTCCAGCTGCAGCAGCCCCTCGTCACCGTGGCCCATCAGTTGATGGCCGCTCTGCTCGTGGCTCTGTTTGGGGCTCTCTGGGGCATCACGCTGGCTTCCCGTTCCCCCGCCCAGGTCGTTTCCCTTTCCCCCTCTCTGGAGATGGCCCATGGTTAGTGCTCCTTCCCTGCCTCCTCTCCCCCTGGTACAGGGGAGCGGCGACATTCCGATCGTTGCGGCCCCGGCCCCGATCCGCCCCTCGGTGAAGTTGCCGGCCTGGTTGGAGGTCGCCAAGCCCCGGTTGATTCCCCTGCTGCTGGCCACCACCATCGGTGGCATGGCCCTGACGACGGGCTGGCCCCTAGACGCGGCCACCATGGCCGCCACTCTCGGCGGTGGGGCCATGGCTTCCGCCGCCGCCGGCGTTCTCAATTGCCTCTGGGAGGAGGAGCTCGACGGGCGGATGCAGCGCACCAGCCGCCGGGCCCTGCCATCGGGTCGTCTGGCAAGGCGCCAGGCCTTCGCCCTGGCCGTGCTGCTCACCCTGGCGGCCACCGTGGTGCTCGTCTTTGGGGTGAATCCCCTCGCCGCCTCCCTCAGCCTGATGGGCCTCTGCAGCTATGTGCTGCTCTACACCGCCCTCCTGAAGCCCCGCACCTCGCTGAACATCGTCATCGGGGGGGTGGCCGGAGCTATACCCCCCCTGGTGGGGGCGGCGGCCGCCACCGGTCATCTGGGCTGGGCCGGATGGTGGCTCTTTGCCCTAGTGATGGTCTGGACTCCGGCTCACTTCTGGTCGCTCGCACTCCTGCTGCGGGAGGACTATCGCTCCGTGGGCATCCCCATGCTTCCGGTCGTCAGGGGAACGGAGGTCACCGGACGGGCGATCGCTCGCTACAGCTGGCTCACCGTTTTGCTCAGTGGCTTCGGGGTGCTTGCCCTGCCCAGCGGCGGCTGGCTCTATGGATTGCTTTTGCTTCCATTCAACGGTCGACTTCTGCAGTTGAGTGGAGCCCTGCGCGAGAACCCCGACGACCCGCAGCGGGCCCGCAGCTTGTTTCGCTGGTCGATTTTCTACCTCTTCGGCATCTGCCTACTCCTGGTGCTGGCCCGCACCCCCCAGGCCATCGCCTCAGAGGGTTTTGTGCGCGTTCTCACGCAGCTCGCCTGAGAATCGGCCAGTCCTGGCCCCGGTCTCCTGCTGGGCGGTTCTCCACCAGCGCAGGTTGTGGGGCTCTGCCTAGATTCCTGCCCACAGTCCCATCGGGAGAGAGCCTGGCTTGATCGAGCTGCAGCATCTCAGCAAGCGCTTTGGAACCGGCCGCAAGTCGGCGCCGGTCCAGGCTCTGGATCACTTCTCCCTGGAGGTTCCGGCCGGGTGCCTCTATGGCCTGCTCGGTCCGAATGGCGCCGGCAAGACAACGGCCCTTCGCATTGTGGCCACCCTGCTGGCTCCCGATGCTGGCAGCGTGCGAGTGGGGGGACTCGATGCCCTTAGCAATCCCCGCGGTGTGAGGCGGCTGCTGGGTTATGTGGCCCAGGAGGTGGCGATTGACAAGATCCTCACAGGTCGGGAACTCCTCGCTCTCCAGGGCGACCTCTATCACCTCAACCGTTCCGAGCGGGATGGCCGCATCGCCGAACTGATCGCTCTGCTGGGGATGGCCGATTGGATTGACCGGCGCTGCGGTAGCTATTCCGGAGGCATGCGCCGGCGTCTCGACCTGGCCGCTGGCCTGCTGCATCGACCGCAGGTGCTTGTGCTCGATGAACCCACGGTGGGCCTCGACATCGAGAGCCGCTCCGCCATCTGGCAGGTGCTTCGCCAGCTCCGTGATCAGGGGACCACCGTGCTGCTCAGCAGCCACTATCTCGAGGAGGTGGATGCCCTGGCCGACAGGCTGGCGATCCTGGAAGCAGGTCGTGTGATCGCCGAAGGCAGCCCTCCCGAGCTCAAGGGAGCCCTGGGAGGTGACCGGGTGACGTTGAGGGTGCGCGAGTTCAGCGATGAGGCGGAGGCCACCCGGGTGAGGGCCCTGCTGGAGCACTGTGAGGGTGTGAGCCAGGTGGTGATCAACCGCTCCCAGGGTCACTCCCTCAATCTTGTGGTTGAGAACGCGGCCGTGGTGGAGCGGCTGCGGAACCAGCTGGAGGCGGCCCAGGTGCCGGTGTTTGCCCTCGCTCAGAGCCGGGCCAGCCTGGATGATGTGTATCTCCAGGCCACGGGCCGCACCCTCATGGACGCCGAACTGGCCGTGGCGGGCCAGCGGGATCCCAAGGCGGAGCGCAAGCAGGCCATGCGTTGATCGGTTCTACCCCGCCCTTCCGCCTGATCTTTTCTTCCCAGAACAGCAGCCTGAGCCATGACTAGTGCCTCCCCCACCAGCCTTGCCCCCCATCCTGAGGCGGCTGCCGAACCCTCGGCCCTTGCCGAGATCGGCCAAGAAACCCTGGCCCTTACCCGGCGCCTCTTCCTGCAGCTTTTCCGTCGTCCTTCCACGTTGGTGGCCGGGGTGCTGCAACCCCTGATCTGGCTCGTGCTGTTTGGGGCGCTGTTTGCCAAGGCACCCGAGGGCCTGCTGCCGGGTGGGGGGAGCTACGGCCGCTTCCTGGGGGCCGGGGTGATTGTGTTCACCGCCTTCAGCGCCGCTCTCAACGCAGGATTGCCTGTGATGTTTGACCGGGAGTTCGGCTTTCTCAATCGTCTTCTGGTGGCCCCGCTGCGATCCCGCAGTTCGATCGTGCTGGCTTCGGTGCTCTACATCACCAGCCTGAGCCTGGTGCAGAGCCTGGCGATCGTGGCCACCGCTGCTCTGCTGGGCTACGGCTGGCCCGGTGGCCCCGGCCTTGTGCTGGTGATGATCACCCTGCTGCTCCTGGTGTTCGCGGTCACCGCCCTGAGTCTGGGCCTGGCCTTCGCCCTGCCGGGGCACATTGAGCTGATCGCGGTGATCTTTGTGGCCAATCTGCCGCTCCTGTTTGCCAGCACCGCCCTGGCCCCCCTCTCGTTTATGCCGGCATGGTTGGGGTGGCTAGCGGCCCTGAATCCTCTTACCTTCGCGATTGAACCGATCCGCGCCGCCTACGCCGGCACTTTCCAGCTCAATCACATCGCCACTGATGTGGTTCTCCAGGCCCCTTATGGCTCGCTCACAACTGTGAGCTGCCTATTCATCCTGGCGACCCTCGCCCTGGGCTTGTTCCTGGCCATCCGTCCGCTGCTGGATCGAAAACTCACCTGAGCCCCCCCTGCCGTGTCCCTGAATCCGCCCAGCCAGCCCTCAGGACCAACGGCCCATCCTTCCCGCCCTGATCCAGAGGCTCGCTTGCTGGAGGCAGTGCGCCAGCGCCGCCGCCACGAGAGCCTCGATCGCCTTCAGCGCTGCGTGCACCGCAGGGGCTTGGATTGGCTCCACCAGTTCCAGACCCTCACGCTGCCGGCCCTGGAGGGCCAAGAGGCTGCGGCCTGGTTTGGGGCCCTGCTGGGGGATCCGTCTGGTCATGCTGCGCCAGGGGCAGGTGTTCTGCTGGGAACCCTTGCCGTGGAGTCCGTCACCACCGATGACCACCTCCTGATGCTCGCCGCCGCCGATCCCCCGGGCGGCGGCGAGCATCAGGCCTGGATCGAGCAACGGGCCACCGCGGCGGTGGATGGGGCGATCGCTTCGATGCTGGCGGAATTCCCGGACCTCGTCCCGCCCGCTCCTTCTCTGGCCTTCGTTCTGCCCCTCAAGGTGGCTCCGCCGGCCCCGCCCGTGCCAGAGGTGCTGCCGGCAAGACAGCCGCCCCCGGTGTTCTCCTTCGCTCGTGCGGTCGCTCTCATAGAGCCTGCAGCACCGCAACCGGAGCCCCTGCCAGGCGATGTCACCGATGGGAGTGACGATGAGTGGCTCTCCCATCTCGATCAGTTCGCTTCCGCCGCGTCCAGCGACGATCCTGCTCCGCTCGAAGGCCCGGCGGCCGATTCCGCTGCGCCATGGCAGCGGAATGCGGCGCAGATCAGTGCCGCCCTGGGTTCCCGCCTGCTGCGCCGTCTCTCCCGGACCGACTGGCGGACCCTAGCCCGCACCCGCTGGGATCCTGAGGCGGCCCCGCAGGCAACGGAGCCGGCTCCCGTTCCGGAGGAGGTCCAGGGACCGGTGGCATCCCCATTCCCCGACAGGACCGCCGCGGTTCATCCCCTGCCCGTGGTGGTCCAGCTGGCCGAGCGCCAGAGTGGTCTGGGCACCCTGGAGGATGCCGCCCCGGCTCCGGCGGCCCTGGCGGATCTGCGGGCCTGGCTTCCGGACTCCTCCCTGCCCTGGGCCAGCTGAGAGGGGCCGCTCCACCGAGTCCTGCTTTCCCTGTCGTTCTGCTGTCGTTCTTTTCCCCCATGGGTTCTGCCTTCCCATCGCTTCCCGGTCGTGCTGACCTTGCCGGGGGGCTGATCGTTTCTGTGCAGGCTCCGGAGGGGTCCCCCCTGCGGGATCCCCAGGTGATCGCAGCGATGGCGGAGGCCAGCCTGAGGCAGGGTGCCCTCGGTGTTCGGCTCGAGAGTCCTGAGCACATCGGCGCGGTGAGGCGGCGCTGCCCCGACGCCTTGATCGTTGGCCTGTGGAAGCGCACCTACGCCGATAGTCCGGTGTACATCACCCCGGGATGGGAGGAGATCCGGACGGTCTGGGCGGCGGGGGCGGATGTGGTGGCCCTCGATGCCACGGAGCGGCACCGCCCCGATGGTCAGGATCTTCGGGGGCTGATCAGCCGCTGCCGTGAAGAGCTGGGCGCACCGTTGATGGCGGATGTCGATGGTGTGGCCAATGGGCTAAGAGCCGCCGAGTTGGGCTGTGCCTGGGTGGGCACCACGCTGTATGGCTACACCGAAGCCACTGCCACCCTCCGCCCACCCGGCTGGGAACTCTTGCCGCTCCTGAGGCGGTCGCTGCCGGAGGCGGTGGCCCTGATCTGTGAGGGCGGAATCGCCTCGGCCGAGCAGGCGGTGAGGGCGGTGGCGGAGGGGGCCGATGCCGTCGTGGTGGGCACCGCGATCACCGGCATCGACCTCCAGGTGGCGGCCTATCGGCGGGCCCTGGGGGTTCGGCGGAGCCGTGGAACCGCCTGAGGTGCCAAGGCCTTGGGGTGGTTGGACGTCCCATGGTTTGCCAGCTGAGGGACTGGACCCAAACTTTTTTGTAGCTCAGGCGACCATCGGCCGAGGCTTGGACACCATGGATGCAGACGAGGCAGGACTTGGAGGGATCCATGGCAACCCAGGGCCGCAAGGGCGGGGATTCCATCTCGAGGCCCACTAAGGCGTGGCTTCCGCTCCTCACTACGGGGCTGCTACCCGGCGTCGGTGGGGTCTTGGTGTTCGGGGGGGCCCTGTTCGGCCTTCCTTTCAACACCCATCACCTCTCCCAGTTTGAAGCCCTCAACCGGGAGTTAGGGAAGCTGTGTTCCCAGCCTCCCCCCCAGGCGCACAACGTTTGTCGTCTGCATGCCCGGCTGTTGAGCAGCCTGTAAGACCACTCTCCAGCCGGGCCTGCAACGGCCTGCTGGCCGGCGGAATTACATCATGCCCATTCCACCCATTCCACCCATTCCACCCATTCCACCCATGCCTCCCATACCGCCATCACCGGCGGGAGGGGCGGCGGGTTCGGGTTTGTCGGCGATCACCGCTTCGGTGGTAATCAGCAGCGATGCGATCGACACGGCATCCTGCAGGCCGAGCCTCACCACCTTGGCGGCGTCGAGAATGCCAGCGGCCATCAGATCCTCATACTGACCGGTGAGGGCGTTGAAGCCCATCCCACCACGGCGGATCTGTTCCACCACCACATCGCCATCGGTGCCGGCGTTCAGGGCGATCTGCTTCACCGGGGCCTCCAGGGCGCGCTGCACGATGCTGATGCCGGTGCGCTCATCACCACTGCTGGAAGCCATCAGGGTGTTGAGGCCCTCAGCCAGCTGCAGCAGGGTGCTGCCACCCCCGGCGATGATGCCCTCCTCCACTGCGGCGCGGGTGGCGTTGAGGGCATCCTCGATGCGCAGTTTGCGGTTGCGCAGTTCGGTTTCGGTGGGGGCGCCCACCTTGATCACGGCCACCCCGCCCGCCAGCTTGGCGATCCGCTCGGAGAGCTTCTCGCGATCGTAGTCGGAATCGCTGGCCTCCAGTTCACGCTTGATCGACGCCACCCGGTCAGCCACGGCGGCCTTGCGGTCGTCGCTGGCGAGGATGGTGGTCTCGTCCTTGCGAATGGTGATGCGTTCGGCGCTGCCCAGTTCGGCCATGGTTGCTTTCTCCAGGGTCATGGCCCTGTCTTCGCTGATCACCGTGGCGCCGGTGAGCACCGCGATGTCCTCCAGCATTGCCTTACGGCGATCCCCGAAGCCGGGGGCGCGTACCGCCGCCACCTGAAGCACCCCGCGGGTCTTGTTCACCACCAGGGTGGCCAGCGCTTCGCCCTCCACCTCCTCGGCCAGGATCACCAGGGGGCGTCCGCTGCGGGAGACCGCCTCCAGCACCGGCACCAGATCCGCAACGGCACCGATCTTGCGGTCGGTGATCAGCAGGAGCGGATCGCTGAACACACACTCGCGCCGCTCGTTGTCGGTCACGAAGTAGGGGGAGGAATAGCCGCGCTCAAAGGCCATTCCCTCGGTGATCTCCAGTTCGGTGGCGAGGGATTTCGATTCCTCCACCGTGATCACCCCATCGGCGCTCACCTTCTCCATCGCTTCGGAGATCATGCGGCCGATCTCGGTGTCGTTGCCGGAGCTCACGGTGGCCACCTGCCGGATCGCGTCGCCCGCCACGGGGATCGCGAGCTGGGCGATTCCTGCCACCACGTGGGCCACGGCCCGCTCCATGCCGCGACGCAACTGCACGGGGTTGGCGCCGGCGGCCACGTTGCGCAGACCGTCCTTCACCATCGCCTGGGCCAGCACCGTGGCGGTGGTGGTG
>Ga0209598_10002245_pt1 | contig 15192 bp, 13 predicted proteins | sample M_140807_EF_Meta_FD_187317 | JGI IMG/M metagenome (GOLD analysis project Ga0209598, IMG submission 187317) | Freshwater microbial communities from Lake Montjoie, Canada to study carbon cycling - M_140807_EF_MetaG (SPAdes) (version 2) | ecosystem: Environmental > Aquatic > Freshwater > Lake... | reverse complement strand
CGTCGGATACCGGTTTTCAGGTTCATGGGACATCGCCTTGAGCACGACCGCTTCCAAGGATGCGGGAATTTTCCCTGCAGGAAGATGCGGCAGGGCTCCAGTGGATTCATCGTCGCCATCCGGCGTCGGCACTGCAACGGTCTGGGAATCGGGCGCAGAGTGGCGTTGCTTATTACGCACAGCGACTTTTGGGGTGAGAATGTCGCCGCTGATGACCTTTTGGAGAAGTTGTTCCGCAGTGTCCGCAATCACAGGGGGTTGGAGCGTTAGGGTGTGGTAAAGAATCGCTCCCAGGGAGTAAATATCGGCCCGTTCGTCCAGCAACTCCATGTTCCCAGATGCCTGCTCAGGCGGCATGTATTGCGGCGTGCCCAAAATGGCACCCGTCATCGTGTTAGCATCGGCCCGATAATCGATGCCATCCTGCAACTCTTCGCTATCAGCGGACGGGGCTTCCTCAGAGGGGACGGATTGCTCCGGTGGCCCGATTTTTTTGGCCAGGCCCCAGTCCATTACCAGAACCTCGCCGAAGTCCCCAAGCATGATGTTATCCGGCTTGAGATCTCTGTGGATTACATTCTGACTGTGGGCGAAGCGAATGGCATCGCAGACCTTCTGGAAAATGGTCAGAAGCGCAGGCAGTGTATGGGTTCGTACGGCGCCTTCTTCCCCGCGGGATAGATCTCTGAGTGCTTGATGTAAAGTCGCACCTCGCACCAGTTTCATGGTGTAAAACGGCTGCCCGTGTTCGTCGGATCCTAGGGTGTGAACGGGTATGATGTTGGGATGCTCCAACTGCCCCGTGATGCGCGCCTCATGGATAAACCGTAAAACGTCTCCAGTGGAATCTCCGCGCAACACCACTTTCATGGCCACCTGCCTCTGAATCGACGAGTCCTCGGCTTGCAGCACCGCCCCCATGCCTCCGCGTCCCAATAACTGCCCCACCTGATAACCCCCGTGTTGGAAAGTCACATCCTCGGGCAGCGATTCGAAAACGAGGGATTGCGCCGGCGCAAGTGAACCGCCTTGCTCGATGTCAGCGCAGATTTTGCGCAGCTTCAACGACACCGTTCCAATTAAAATCCGTTGACCATGCCAGATTTGAGTTCGGCCCGAGATCTGGCCTCCGTTGACGCTTGTGCCGTTAAAGCTGCCGAGATCCTCCAAAAACAAGTTGCTGAAGTTGATCGTCAGACGCGCATGCTTTCTGGATACCGTGTTTGAGGGGATGCACAGATCGCAGGCAGGGCTGCGTCCGAGCGTGTATTCTCCAGGCTGCAAAGTGCGCCGGAGTAATTCCTGACCTTCAGAGGAGATAATTAACTCTGTCTCGGGTACTAGCATGATTTTATTGGGAGGGCAGGGACGCCGCGTCTTTTTTCCAATCTAAACTAATTAAAAGTGCTTCGTCCCGAAGATAAAGCCGACCGTTGGAGAGTACGGGCCCAGTCCAACACGGATAACTCATTCCTGGCACTTGCCAATGGCCATGTTCCAGTAACTTCTCACCGTTTGGCTCCAACAGCCCAAGCTGGCCGCTTTCTCCGAGCACGACCAATTTTCCATCCGCCAAAATCATCGAACCGCGCCCGTAAACTTCCGGTGGCTTTTCGCCGTCCCTCAATTTGGAATGCCCCGCGTTGGGCCAGCCCTCGTACCGGTCCCATTGCAAAGCGCCGTCACTCCATCGTACACAACGCAGTCGCGCATCAGGCTCGTTGCGACCGCTCAGTGCAAAAATAAAACCGCCCGTGAGCACCGGTCGGCTCCAGTGCATTTCTAACGTCGCCTCCCTCCAAACTTCCTCAACACTCTTGCCGTCTGGGAGCACCCTCAGCATCACAGAGCCCAACTTGAAATACGCTGAAGAAAGCAGGATGCAATCGCCCTGAACTACCGGCGTCATCGCGTTGACCGAGGAGTCCTGACGCGCGCGAAACCAGAACGCGAAGCGGCGCTTCCCCGTGGCGGGATCCAGTGAGAGCAAACCTTGTCGCGTGCAGCACAAGAGGTGACGCTCTCCGTGAATCGTCGCCAGCACCGGCGAACAGTAACTGGCCTGCTTTTGAAACGCTGGATCCGACTCATTCCATTGTACAAGACGCTCTCCCGGCCAGCCAACCATCCGCTCCCCGTTCCATGTTTGCGCCCCACCATTCTCCCAAAGCGTCCTGCCAGTGTGCGCGTCAAGGGCCACCACTCCGGCATCTGGTTGGCCACCAACCATCACCAGCAGCCGGTCGCCATCGAGAATCGGAGTGCTGCCCACGCCAAAAAAAGCCTCCGGCACGTTGAAATCCTTCTGGCAGTCCCGTCTCCAAACCACGCTGCCATCCTCCATTTTTAGGCACAAGAGTACCCCCTCCGCTCCAAAGGTGTAACACAGCCTGTCCGTGAGCAACGGAGTGCATCGTGGCCCGTTGTTGTACCCGAATGGGTCCACAAAGCGACTCTCGTAGGCGTGCTTCCACAGCGGCGCCCCGTCAGACGCGTCCATTGCCTCGACGATTTCCTCCCCCCCAATGCGATGATGTAGCACCAGTTTGTTTCCCCGAACGCTTGGCGCACTGTAGCCTGTGCCCACCTTTTTGCGCCAAAGCTCGCGAACACCTTCCTTGGACAAAGTTTGTCTTAGCGAGGTTTCCGTAGAGCAATTGTCCCGTGTTGGTCCCAGAAACTCAGTCCAGTCGCCCGCAAAAGTCGATCCAGGGCTTAAAGCAATTAAAGCCGCAACGAAAACGTTTGTTAAAACGTTCTTTAGTATGATGCGCCACGTGTACATGGATGATTCCGACTAGTCTGTAAAGCTGATGCACTAGCTCGTTACTGACAAGACTTGAGATTGTGCACTCTGCAAGGGAAAGTCAGCCATGGAATGTTTTCCCAATTCGGTGCCTCACGAGTTCTTTGAGCGAGCGGGTCTGATGCATGCGCGCCGCCACGTATTCGTGTGTATTGGGCCGGAATGTTGCGCCTCGGCGGAGGGGGAGTTGCTTTGGGATGTGATTAAAAGGCGGGTGAAGCAGTCCGGAGTTGCCGCGATGCGGACCAAGGCGGCGTGTTTTCGGATTTGTGCGGGTGGCCCTTGGCTGGCCGTTTATCCGGAGGGGGTTTGGTATGGGGGCGTCACACCGGAGCGCTTTGAGGTGATTTTACAACAGCACCTGTTGGGCGACTCTGTGGTCGAAGAATGGGTCGCTGCACGCTGCCCTGCGGGGGGGGCGTGAACCGGATTAGTTTATCGTTGGGGAACAGATTTAAAAATGCGTCCGGCGATTTGTTCGAAATCATTGGGAGTAAGAATTTTCGCATCTTCAGTAGTGTTCCAAGTTGAGCTGGGAAGTTCTGCGGAAAATTCCACCTGATCCACCCGCACAACCGCTGAGCCCATAGGGGTGCTCATTCCGGCGCGCACTGGGGTTCCCGTCAGACTCAGCCACAACCGCAACGCCCAGTTCTGTGCATCGAGGGGAAGTAATCGGTCGAGCGCCGGTTGCATTCGCACGTCCATCACCCTGCAAGGTGTTCCTTCCAAGGGTGATGAACCTTTATCTTGCACCTCTAAAAGAACGGGCAGTAGCGCAAGCTGTTTTCCCGTAAACGGCAGAGCGATAGGCTGGAAGACTTTCCGTGGCCCGCCAGAGGGCAGGCCTTCCAGAAGTGGCCGCAGCGCAGACTCTGGGGCCGCCCAAGCGTGTTGGGCGTTGCGACAGGCTATTATCTGCGTCTCGCCCACAGGGAAGCTGAGCCGCATCCGGAGTGGCGGTTGGACGGCAAAGTCAAATGCTGGCATCTGGTCCGCTGGAAATTGCTTTTTCCCAACAGATTCCACGCGTCCTTGAAGGCGAAAGGCACGCGCTGTTCCCGCCGGTTGCGTGGAGAGAACGTCTAAGAACGGCATCAGTGCCGCCTCCGTTTGCTGTTCGGCTGTGGCTCCAAGAGCAGAAGGCGGTTTCAAAATCAGTGATCCGCTGCAAATGAGCAAAGTGCACACTAGAAACAAACGTAAAGTTGAGGCAGTATTCTTAATGAGTTTCACAAGGTTTGAATTTGAACCGTTAGATACCTTGCACTAACGAAACTTTGTCGCAAGGCGGTAGCGCTGTTCTCTCATGCTGACACCCATATTTTTATTTAGTTAATGTCGCCCGCCCCAGCCGCCTTTTTAACGCCGCCTTTCTAATGCTCGCGAACTTTGTCTTCACCCACCTACCAGTGCTCCATCCAATTCTTGCCAACAGCGATGGCGGCTTGGTGTTTGCTTTTCAGCAATCGACCCTTCCAGGCAAACTAGTGCTCGGGGTTTTGTTTGTCGGCTCCGTATTTTCTTGGTCTGTGATGCTCAGCAAAATGCTCATGCTGCGCGTCGCTAAGAGGCAGAGGGAACTGTTTCTCGAACTATTCCGCAGGGATCGCCAGCCCATGAGCGTTTTTTCTGAAGGGCTTTCCTTCGAAGGAACCCCTGCATTCACGGTCTATCAAGCTGGTTGCCAAGAGCTTGCTTATCAGTTACTGGGTTCCAGTGAGGTGGACGAAAGTTTTGCTCTCCGCCTCGAGTCTGCCAAGCCCCTCACTCCCTCTCAAATGCGAGTGGTGGCTGTCGCCATGGAGCGCGCAGTGGGGGAGTCCGCGTTAAATCTTGAGTCACAGATGATCATTCTCGCCACAGCCGTGAGTGGTGCTCCCTTCGTCGGCTTGTTAGGTACCGTTTGGGGGGTGATGGAAACCTTCGCAGACGTCGCGAAAGCCGGCTCTGCGAGTCTCGCTGCCATGGCTCCCGGCGTCTCCGCTGCGCTTATTACCACCGTAACAGGTCTCCTTGTCGCGATTCCCGCCATGTTCGGCTACAATTACCTCGTGACCACTGTGCGTGGCATGATTGTGGAAGTGGATAACTTCGCAGCAGAACTCATAAGCGCCATGGAGCACCGCTACGTTTCACACCGCTCGGACTCTTCCCATTAAGCGTCGGTAAATTGCTTTCATCACCTCACCTCATTTTTTATGCGCCGTTTTTCCGACAAGCACAGCATGCACACGCTTAACGAGTTGAACGTGACCCCGCTGCTGGATCTTGCGTTCGTGCTTCTCCTTATTTTCATGATCACTACGCCCCTTATGGAAAATAGCACCGAGCTTATCCTTCCTTCGGGACGCAAGGAGAGCGCTTCGGTGGATCCCAACAGCGTGCTGAACATTTCAATCCACCGAGACAACCGCCTTTTGCTCAACACGGAGGTGATCGATCTGCTGGACCTTCCCGCAAGGCTCGCCGCCTTGCACGCCGCCAAGCCTGAACTGGCAGTACTCGTACGTTCTCATAAAGAGCTTCCCATTCAACGGCTTATGGAGGTTCTCGATGCCGTGAAGTCAGCGCAAATCACAAAGGTCGGATTGGCCAAAATCGCGGAGGGGCAGTAACTCCCCTCAGTCCATCGATGACGGCCGACTCGTTTTTTCGTCGAAATCTTCTCGCTGTCGCTCTGCTTCATGTGCTGGGGCTCGGTGCCTTCTGGTTTTTTTCGCAAATGCACAAGACTCCAAAGGCTCCTGAGGTCCTGTGGTTAGATGGCCCAGCAGCAGGGGGAAGCTCTGGAGCGGAGGCTGGGGCACCCCCAGATGGAGGCCCGAAAACACCCCCCCCAGTACCGGAAGATTCGTTGCCGGATGTGCCTCCTCCTGCTCCCAAACCTGCGCCGCAAAAGACTGAGCCCGAGCCTGTACCCCTCCCGGTCAAGGCCACTCAGAAAGAAGTCGCCCCGGTGCCAATCACCGAACCGACTCCGAAGGACGAGCCTGCTAGCGCTATTGTGCTGCAAGCTGCCAAGCCAGCACCCAAACCCGAGGTGAAGCCCGTGCCCAAACCCGTGCCTAAACCTGAGCTAAAGCCCGTGCCCAAGCCTGAACCGAAGCCTGAGGTAAAGCCCGTGCCCAAGCCTGAACCGAAGCCCGAGGTAAAGCCCGTGCCCAAGCCTGAACCGAAGCCTGAGGTAAAGCCCGTGCCCAAGCCTGAACCGAAGCCCGAGGTAAAGCCCGCGCCCAAGCCCGAACCGAAGCCTGAGGTAAAGCCCACTCCCAAGCCTGAATCTAAACCCGAGGTAAAGCCCACGGCCAAACCCGATGTGTCCCCACCCAAGGTCGTGGTTCCCAACGGGAAAGGTGACTCCGCCGCGCCCCCTGCCGTTCAGGTGGTGCGTGCTGAAGTCCTCCGTGCGGAAGTCGTCAGGCCAGGAAATGGCAGCGGAACTTCCGGAGACGGGTCCGGTGGATCCGCTCAGGGCCGCTCTGGAGGGGGCGCTTCAGGCAACCGGGCCGGTCTCGGAGGTTCGGGTAACGGCACAGCAAGTGGCAGGGCTGCAGGCGGACCAAGTGCTTCTGAAATGGGACGCTACAATCAGATGATTCATGAACGTTTTTATGGCGTCTGGGAGCAACCCATCTCAGTGGTACGTTCTAATCAGAACTTCGTTGCCATTTTAAAAATCCGCATTCGCAAGGACGGGTCTATCATCGGCAGTGAAATTGTGACTCCCTCGGGTAATCCAGCCATGGATGAATCTGTGCAACGAGCGGCGGAAAAAGTGCAGCGCATTGAGGCGCTCCCGACTGGAATGATTGCGGACCCTTACGAGGTGCGCATTGCATTTAAACTCGACCAAGGTTGACGTTTGCCTTGCCGGCCCGAGGGTCAAACTTTTCTCCAAACGAGTTTACGGGTTTCTGGGTTGCACCGACTTTTTTGAGAAAAAACGTTCGCGAAACAACCCCTTCGGGGCAAATCTCGTTACGGACCCTGCATTGAAATGCAAGCATCGCGTCAGCGGGCTCCAGGGCGACCTCTAGCGATGGAGTGTTGCAACCCTCAAGGGGAATGGAATCGCCCTTGGATTCGTCCCATGCCTCCCATTGAAATTGAAGAGGCGCGGCTCCAGTCGCAACAACCTCCATCTTCACGGGTTCGCCGACAGGGGCGCGGAGTACGATCGGAGTCGTTGAGTCAAATGTGGGTGTCCCTTTGGGCTGTAATTTAGATTTCGTGCCCGACTCCATCTCCAAAGGCAAAGACTGTTGCTGCGTAGGAGTTACGGCCATCCGCTTTGGTGGAGCGTAGGTCTGCGCAAAAATGGGGCTCGCCGGGGTAGGTTCCTTGGAGAGCGTCACCTTGTCAGCACTTGGCTCTGTCGCCGCGGGTGTGGGCTCCTGCGAAAGCGGTGCGTCGCCCTGCTTTGTCGGTGTTCCTGCGGCGGAGGCTGCGGTTGCATCACCAGTAACCTCGACATCTGGCCGAGCTGCTGACTGTGGTTCCCCGAGAATATCCTTTCCGCCAGTCTCCTCATTTTTAATCGCGGCCGCCCCCCGTGCGTAAGCCTGTTTGATGCTGGAGTGGAAGTCCGGTCGAGGGGGAGCCTTGTAGGGTTGTGCGGGTAAGGGTTGGGTGAGATGTATTCGCCTCAAGGCCAGCGCGTCGTTCGGGGAGGACTCTGCGCCGATTTCGACAGGGGTGCTCTGCCGAGAGGCATCCATGTGCTTTGTTTCCCGAATAGACTTTGCAATTTTCGCCAAACTTGCAGCCCGCTCGGTAGTCAAATGCCGCCTGAAATTCAGGCACTCCGCCTGTGTGACAGGTGCCGTCCACTGGAACTGAGCCAAGCCCGAAAATGACTGCCAATAAGGATTTTCCGGCCAGCGACTGAGTACCTCGCTTTCGGAAAGGCCGGTGATCTCGCTCAAGATAATTAGGGATGCGAGGATCCAGATTTTCCCAGCGCTTAATCCCTCTTGGGTTGCCTCAGGAAATAAACCGACCACTTCCGCCCAATCCAATTCCCGCGTCACCTTTGCTAAAGGGCGGTTCGGATCGATAAAATCTAGAAGTTTGGGTTTCACTAGACTGGAAACGTACACCATTGCTGCAAATCTTGGAATTACGGAGAAAGCTGATTTTATCCCCACGCCTTCTTGCCGGATTCCCGACAACCCATCACGCTTTTCCGATGGCTTCTCCCCCTAAATTTCCCTCAGTGGAAACCTTGTCTTCGGCTCAGGGAAATCCCCTTGATTGGGATAGGACCCATGTCTGGCACCCTTTTACCCAAATGCAGGAATGGTGCGCCAGCGATCCTCTTTGTCTAGTGGAGGCTCAGGGAGCGCGCCTTCGCGATTCTGAGGGAAACTGGTATATTGACGGCAACGCTTCGATCTGGACCAATATTCATGGCCACCGCCATCCTCGCCTCGATGCCGCCCTTCAAAAGCAGCTCGGTCGCTTTGCTCATACTTCGTTTTTAGGCTTCACTCATCCTTTGGCCGCTCAACTTTGCGCAGAGCTTTGCGCGCTCTGGCCGCCAAATACCCTCACCCGCGCATTTCTTTCTGATAACGGCTCCACGGCCATCGAGGTCGCGTTGAAAATGGCCGCCCAATACTGGCAAATGCTCCAAAAGCCACAGCGCCGGCGTCTGGTTGCATTTCACGGCGCCTATCACGGAGACACGATGGGCGCCTCCAGTCTTTGTGGCGTCCCGCTGTTTGCCGAACGCTTCAGTGCTTGGCAATTCCCCGTAGAGCTCGTCGATTCGGCGGAGGCTCTCGAGAAACTCCCAGCCGAGGAAATCGCCGCTGTGGTCATTGAGCCTCTCGTTCAGGGTGCAAACCAAATGCGACTCTGGCCCGCGGGGCTGCTCTCTTCGGTTCGCGCCTGGTGTGATCGGTTTGGGGTGTTACTCATAGCCGACGAGGTGATGACCGGCTTTGGGCGCACAGGCACCCTTTTTGCGTGTGAACAAGAGTCTGTAGTTCCCGATTTTGTCGCTCTTGCAAAGGGTCTAACTGGAGGTTATATGCCACTGGCAGCTACTCTTACAACGGAGAATATCTTTCGAGCCTTTCTTGGTGGGCCGGAACGCACCTTGTATTATGGGCACTCGTATTGTGGTCATGCGCTTGCCTGTGCCGTGGCGCTGGAAAACCTCGCGATTTTTCGGGAAGAAGGGGTGTTAACCCGCCTTCAAAATCAAATTGTGCTACTCAAAACACTTTTGGAAAGGGAGTTAAAACCCTTGCCGAATGTCTACCAAGTGCGGCATGTCGGGTTTCTAGCCGGCATCGAATTGCGTCACCCAGATGGCGCTCCCTTTGCGCCGGAGCTGGGGATGGGGGCGAAGGTTTGTCGCGCAGCGCGGGGATTTGGACTACTGACCCGTCCTATTCGCGACACTGTCGTCTTGATGCCGCCCTACTGCATCACCGATGCTCAACTCGCGCAGGCTGTAGGCGCAATCGCGGCCGCTTTGCGATCCTGTTGTTAGGCGTGTTTCAATCGGAAAGGGGTCTCAATCCCTAGATTGCGTATTTCGTTAAGATATCCCTCACAAAGCTGTTGTTCTTTGCCATGTTCAACCTAGCCCAAAGCGGAGTTTCAAACTTTCTCCCAACTTTTTTATTAACCGTTATCATCGACCGTCATGGACCGTTGGACAGGACTTAAATCACAAGCGCGCGCAGCGCTTTCACAACGCAACTACGCAGCGGCTAATCTCTTGGAGCGGTTGGGCTCTACGGGCGTGACCTCCGCCGAGCTGCTCAACGCCGAGCGTTCCTCCCTAGAGGCAGGCTGGATTCCCGGCGTCGAATTCGTACCGCGGCGCGTCTTTCGGCAACGACATCGCGGCTTTTTTGGAGAGTTTGTCAGGGAAGGGACGGGGATCACAGGCAATCTTGCGCTGTGGCCCAGACAATGGGCTTCCGCGCGTATGTTTGCCGGCACAGCGAAGGGCTTTCATATACACCCACCCTATATTCCTGAGGGGCAGGAACCTGCGGCGTGGTTTGAGCACCTTTACGGAAAAACTCCAGCGCCCGTCGCTCAGCGTCCTTACGACAAGGAGCAGTGGGACGTGATGTTTTTTGTTCAGGGTAACGTTGAAATGCTCCTTGTAGATGAGCGCATGGGTTTGGAGCGGAGGATTATGCGTTTTATTTTAGAAGGGGATGACAGCGCGGCGCCGCAGCACGCAGGAGTAGTGATTCCAGCCGGGGTGGCCCACGCCCTGCGCGTTGAAGGCGCGCTGGATGCGATCATGGTGTACGGAACTTCCACCGTGTTTGACCCCGCCGCGGAAGGTCGCCTCGCTGACGATGTGGAGCGCGCTCCGCTCCCAGTCGAGTGGCAGGAGTATCTCGATAATGCGTAAGTAAGAACAGCGGCGCCGCTCGTTATCAAATTATTGCGCATGCCTATTTACGAATATGAACCGTGCTCGGGCGAATGCCGAGTTTGCAAAGGTGGATTCACTTTGACTCGTCCGCTGAGTGCTCCGCCCGTGGTGAACTGTCCATTATGTCGGCAACCGGTGCGCAAACTGATTAGCGCCGTGTCTTCGCCTAAAATCACCAAACCTCTTTCTGTTTCAGCTGCAAAAAACGCTGGATTTAAAATATTTAAAAAAGTCGGTAGTGGTGAATATGAGCGGCAGTAGCCTTTGGAGCGGTCCGGCTCGGATGTTGCCCCGTTGCCTAATTAGGCTTCCTATCGCTCTACCAACTCGGTGCTTACATTAACTATCCGTGTATGGTTCAGTGTAAAACGTCCCACGATCTTCTGACCTCCCGGAATCGTGCAAACCAGTTGTGGCAAACCGCCATCTCGGTACTCCAAGGAAAAAGTGCAATTCCGCTGTTGCAACGAAACGGCTAACCTCTGCATGCGTGTGAAAAGTGCTGGAGGAAGCCAGTCTGTGGGATCGGTCTTGAGGCTTTGGGCGTCGCACTCAATAAAGTTTTGAAAGTCGCTGAACACCATCCCTCGCCCGTAGCCTCGCCCGAGGAAGCTGCTCAGACCTGCAACTGCCGCGCGCGCTTCCTGATCTAATGAGGAGTTCAAGGGGAGCGTAAGCCAGAACTCACGCCATTTAGATTCAAAACCCTTCGAGCTTCCGAACGTTTCTGTCCACGCCTTTTCTTTGGAAGATCCGCGTGCTAGTGACTGAAGAAATCGCAGAAATGGCACCCGGTATTTTCCCTCTTCGGCGTTGGCAAGGAAGTGCACCATAGCCCAAGCTTGGTCATAATTCTCGCCTTCCAGTTTGGCGTTCCAGGACTCCTGGCTCATTGTCATCATTTTTGAAATGCTCACAAAGCGCCCGCTGTTCAAGCCCTGCGCCACCTGTTGGGCGCGCCTCGGCGGGATGACACCGCTCACCATGCCATCTCCGGTAAAGATGGCCTCCTCGAAGTAGCTAGCGAGTCCCTCACTGAGCCAAGGCGGAAGACTGTAGCGTATCACCGTTGCCCCAAATTGATGAAAGCCTTCGTGTTGCATCACGCGCCAAGTTCGCTCACTAATCGCCTCAGCCTCGTCTCGCTTCACTATCAGAAAAAGAGCCTCTCCGGTGAAAACCCCAGCGCTATCCGGATCAAAGCCGAATCGGCGATAGTCTCCCGCCTTTGAAAACAGGACGAGGGGCATGCGCTGGCGGGCTTTGATCACAAAAAGCTTTTCCAGGCGCGCCTGATACTCTGTCGCCATTTTCTCCATCCGTAAAATGGCCTCCGATGCCTCGTCGCTCGAAACATCCGTGTAGAGGCTGTAAAAAGGCGAGTCGTAGCGTTTGAAGTCGGCACTCAATAGTTGAGGCAGGACTTCGGTAAGCGGCACCTTCACTGATGCAACGCTTTCTAGAGCGGAGGTGAGCGTTATTAAGGTTATTAATAGGTAACGCATGACGACTTTCCTTAGAGTTTCGTTTGTGAACGCTTAAAATGCTAGCATCGAGACGGTCCTGTTCCAGCCCGCTGTGTATCTGAAAGTTCATTCCGGAGTCGCGCTCATCCTTGTTGAAAAAAACCTCGCTTCAATTCATCGCGGAGGTGGCGTTTTAGCCGCACTTTTGTTTCCCTATTGGGTTCTATGTTTTGGTGCGAAGAAGTTGCCGCTCAGTGTCACGGTCCGCAGATTATTAATGATTCAAAAACGCCCTCAGGCCGCGTCCATGTCGGGGCGCTGCGAGGCGTGCTCATTCACGATGCAATTTTCCGAACACTCCGCTCCAAAGGGATTGAAGCCAGGTATTTGTTCGGCGTGGATGATTATGATCCCCTAGATGAAATTCCAGCGGGTAAGGATGAGCATTTCTCCCAGTATCTTGGCCAGCCTCTTTGCAACGTTCCTGCTCCCGACGGTTCTGATGCTACCGATATGGCGGAGCATTACATGGGAGAATTCTGGGGCGTATTTCGCGAGCTTGGTGTTGAGGTCGAGCCTTACCGAATGCGGGATATTTATCGCTCGGGCCGCTTCAACAACGCCATCGACACGATCTTGCGCCACGCCGACGTCGTACGTCGCGTTTATAAAGAGGTGTCGAATTCCGACCGGCCGCCGACTTGGTATCCCTTTCAGGTCGTGTGCGAAAACTGCGGCCGGATCGGCACCACGGAGGTATTCGCTTATGCCGATGGTAAAGTCAGTTATCGTTGTCGTGAGGATTTGGTGAAGTGGGCTCGCGGGTGTGGAAATCAAGGGAGCGTATCGCCCTTTGACGGTCGGGGAAAGTTGCCTTGGAAGTTGGAGTGGGTTGCAAAGTGGATCACTTTTCCGGTCACCATCGAGGGCGCAGGAAAAGATCATTCGACCAAAGGCGGCTCGCGTGATGTGGCCTCCGCTTGCTTGCGTGCCATATTCGCCAAGGAGCCCCCGGCGAATGTTCCTTACGAGTTTTTTCTAGTGGGTGGCGCCAAGATGTCGTCCTCGCGGGGGCTTGGTGCGAGCGCGAGAGACATGGCCGATTTACTTCCGCCTGAGGTTCTTAGATTCCTGATGATTCGAACCAAGCCGAATTCGCCCGTGAATTTCGACGTCAATGAGGATGGTATCGTTAAGCTGTTCAATGAGTTCGATCGTTATCACACACGCGTGACCCGAGATAAAAACGCGACTCCCGACGAGGCTCTGGTTTATCAGCTCGCTGAGACTCGATCGAAGGGCGATTACTTCCTTCCTAACTTTCAGCTGTTGAGCACTTTGGCTCAGATGCCTCATCTCGATCCGATGCTTGAGATACAAAAACGGCACGGCGCGCCGCTCACAGAAATAGAGTGTAATGCCATGGAGCGCAGGCTCAAATCAGCGGCATTCTGGGTTGAGCATTACGCCAAGGAGGAGGAGAAAACGCGCCTGCAGGAGTCCCTTCCCGCAAGCCATGTGACTTTGTCAGCGACGCAATGTGCTTTTCTACAACGACTTGGTGTCACGTTGGCAAATGTCGTCTGGGAGGACGAGCAGCTCCAAGCCGCCGTCTTCGAGACCGCACGCCTCACTCCGATCGAACAGCCCCTCGCATTTAAGGCCATTTACCGCGTGCTGCTGGATAAGGATGCGGGCCCCAAGGCTGGTAATTTGTTCGCTTACTTAGAGCGTGCTTTGCTTCAAAAACGCTTCTCGGAAGTGCCTCTGGATAAGGCTGTTTTCTGGAAGGAGACAGCACTCACTCAGGAGCAACTCGTCGAGTGGATGGTTCTGCAAAAGCCGAAAATCGCTTCCTATGAACACGCTATTCAAAGTGCCGAATGCGGTCATGTCCTCGAATTGACTGTGACAATGCTGGACGGCAAGAAACACATGCGTCGTGTTTGGCTTCCTGAATCAGCGGAAAGTACCAGCGTACTAAGTGCTTTAGCTTAGGCTCATTCTTTGAAGAGCGCCCCCCAGCGATTCGATCGCCTTTTGGGAGTGCGCCGCACTGAGCGTCACTCTGAGGCGCGCGGTACCTTTTGGGACTGTTGGGTAGCGAATCGCGGGGACCCAGAAGCCGAGATCTCCGGCATTAGAGGCAGTCTGCAGTTCCTTGCTGGCGGATAGCGCTGCTTCATTTTCACCCACTATCAGAGGGACAATCGCGCTCTGTGGCTGATGTGAAAGGTTCGCGCACAAATGAAAGTGACGGATGTTACTCCATAAGAGATGTCTGCGCTGCGCTGCCGCCTCGGTGCCCATCCAACGTACAGCCGCCGCGCCTACCGCCGCTTGGGCTGGGGGAGGCGCTGTTGAGAACATGAAACTGCGCGCCTTGTTTGTTAGCCACTCTACCAATCTTTGGCTTCCGCATACGTAGCCGCCTGCACACCCTAATGCCTTGCTAAGAGTTCCCATGTGAATGTCAATCCGCTTGGAAAGGCCCTGCGCGTCAGAGAGTCCCGCCCCGCTTTCTCCATGCACTCCAACGGCGTGCGCCTCGTCCAATAGAAGCCATGCGCTGTAACGCTCCTTGAGTTCGACTATCTCTCTTATAGGCGCGCAATCGCCATCCATACTGAAGACGCTTTCCGTCGCAATAATAACCCTCGCACGTGGATGTTTGGTCCGCGCCCAGCGCAGATGGCTCTCCAAACGATCCAAGTTGTTATGTGGAAAAATGCGGAGTGTCGCCCCCGAAAGTCGTGCGCCGTCAATAATGCACGCATGACAAAGCTTGTCCAAAATTACAATATCCCCCACACCCGCTATCGCCCCTAGTACGCCCAGCGCCGTCGCGTATCCGCTTGAAAATGCCAATGCCGCCTCACTCTGCTTCCACTTCGCGAGCTCGCACTCGAGCTCGGCGTGAGGCGCAAGCGTTCCGCTGATTAATCGGGAAGCTCCAGCACCAGTTCCGTATTGAGCGATTGCGGTGATGGCTGCTTCCGCCAAGAATGGCTCCGTCGCTAGCCCGAGATAATCGTTGCTCGAAAAGTTTTGCAACCGAACTTCACCCACACTGACTTCAGGCCCTTGTCTCGAGGATAAGGGGCGCAACACTCGTTTTGATCCTGATTCTTCCAGCTCCGAAAGTGAAGTCGTAAGCTGTTGGTTCATATTGGTTAAGGGCTGCTGGCTGTGCGCGGGTCTTCTCCAAGGCCCCACTGTAAAAGTTTCTGGGAATCACTCCAAACAAACGCTTTCTCGGCTCCAAGTACGACAGAAATTACGTCCTTAGAATTATTGTTGGCGCTTGAAACCAAGCAGAATTTCGCAGCCGCCGTGTAGCCGGTTTTCATTCCATTGCAGAACCTTAAACTCGAGAGAACCCTGTTGGTATTGTGGAATTCGCTGATATGACCGTCCGGATGTTGCCAGCGCAATTCTTTGAGGCAAACAATGTCGCGTATCGCTTTCTGCTTGTACGCGGCAGTAGCCAGTTTTGCCATGTCGCG
>Ga0209598_10002243_pt1 | contig 15198 bp, 14 predicted proteins | sample M_140807_EF_Meta_FD_187317 | JGI IMG/M metagenome (GOLD analysis project Ga0209598, IMG submission 187317) | Freshwater microbial communities from Lake Montjoie, Canada to study carbon cycling - M_140807_EF_MetaG (SPAdes) (version 2) | ecosystem: Environmental > Aquatic > Freshwater > Lake... | reverse complement strand
CCCCGAATCCCCCGAACTCGCCGCCGCCGTTCGCCTCCTTGATACACAGATCGGCGCCCTCCGCACGCGCTTGGCCGAAGTCGGCGTCACGCCGAATTTTGTGATCGTTTCCGACCACGGCATGACGCCCGTGAGCGCCGATAAAGTCATGCTCCTCGACGACTACATCGACCTCGCCACCGTGCAGGTGGATTTCGATGGCTCGGCCGTCGGCCTGCGCCCGCACGACGGTGATGCTGCCGCGCTCGTCCGCCGGCTCGCCGCGCTCCCGCACGGTCGCGCGTACCTCGCTGCCGATCTGCCGGCGTCGTTTCATTTGAAGAACAACCCGCGCATCCCGCCCGTCTGGATCGTGCCCGAACTCGGCTGGCACGTGGAGCGCCGCCTGCGCTTCGAGCGCATCCGCCTCGCCTTCCTCAAAGGCGATCACGGCTACGACCCCGCCCACGCGGCGATGCGCGGCATCTTCATCGCCAGCGGCCCATCCCTCAAAGCCGGCGTCGTCGTCGAGCCCGTGGAAAACATTCACATCTACAACCTCCTCTGCGCGGCCCTTAAATTGCAGCCCGCGCCCAACGACGGCGACGACCGCCTCGTCCGCGCTGCGTTGAAATAACTCGTTGGCGTCCAGCTGCGTCCGCGCCTTCGGGCCACGTCGCCGCCGGGTTTATGACAAACTTCGGCCAAAAAAATCCTCGACCCCGGCGCGGCGTTGGGCACGTTGTATGACGCATCAGGAATGAACTGACCCTCAAAAGTCAGTTCCGCCAACCGGGCCGGGAGCGGCCACGGTGGATCGAGCGCAAGCTCGGATGTGCGTCTCCCGCAAGGGCGACGAACCAAGCACGCTCCCGAAGACGAAACCGATCTGATGCCTCAGATCGGTTTTTTGTTTTCCACCCCTGCTGCGCGATCCTCCTCAACCAAGAAATCACGCAACATGATCACGTTCAACTCCATCCCCGGCCTGCGCCGCCCCGCGGCCAATCCCAACCACCACCTGTGGAATAACCACGGCACGTGGTTTTTGCACTACACGGTGCATCCCACGCCGTTCACCAAAGACCGCATCCGGCGCACCTTGGGCACCAAAGACCTCGCCGAAGCCCGCCAACGCCGCGACCGCTTTTTTGCGCAACTCGCCCGCTCGACCCCGGCCGCGTCGGGCCGCGACCGTCGCGAACAAGTCGCCGCATGAGCTCCCCGGTGCGAGTGATTCACTTCGCGCGGGTCGTCGGCCCGGTCGCGACGTCTCCCGGCGGCGAGGCCGGCGAAATCGTGGCGCGCGTGTGGCTGGGCGAATGTCCGGCCGCCACCATCGCGACCACCGCCACCGGCGCTGTCGGCGCGATCGTGCGCACGGCGGCCGGGTGGCATTACGTCGCGCCGCTGTTGGCTGGCGTGGCCGCTGCGGCCGATGTGCCCTACGCGGCCGGTGTTAGCGTCGCGACGCCGTTGCGTAGCACGCACTCGCGCGCCGATCTCGAGCGCCAGATTGTGCGGTTCTACCGCGGCGAGGCGGCGGATGAGGGCGGGCCTTGGGCGGTCGCGAGTTAAACGCGGCGCGCTCAGACGCTCGCGAGCACGCGGGCGAGGAAATCGCGGTTGGCTTTGGCGTTGGCGGTGGTCTCGGCGGCGGTCGCGCCGATCTTGCAGCATTCGACCATCACGGGACCGTTGAAACCGCCCGCCTTCAGGCCTTGGAACACGGCGGCGAAGTCGACCTGACCGGCGCCAAATTGGATCATCACGTCGGGCTTGCGCTTGCCGGCGGCGTCGATGGCGACGGAGCAATCTTTCGCGCAGAAACCGGTGACGTGTTGGACGATGGGTTTCAGTTCTTCGACCGGGTCTTTGCCGGTGTAGTAGATGATGTTGCCGGCGTCGTACCAGATTTTGAAATTCTTGTGCCCGACGGTCTTGATCGCGCTCAGGATTTCCGACGAGGCGCCGCTGCCGCCGCCGTGGGGTTTCATGACGAGCTTGATGCCGCGCTCCGCCGCGAAGGCCGCGGCGTCGGCCATGATTTTGAAATACTTTTCATAACGCTCGGGTTTGTCCTCGCCGAAAGTGAGGGCGAATTCGACGCCCACGGTGTGGCCGTTTTCGATCTGCTGGCGGGTGTCGGCGATGGCCGCAGGGAGCTCGAGCGCGGTGTTCACGCGGAGGGCGGTCATGTTGAGCTTGAGGCCGCGGGCGGCTATTTTCTGTTTGAGCGCGGCGAGGTATTCCGGGGTCGCGCTGGAGCCGGTGAACGGGTCGTCCTTGGTGGGCGTGAGCAAGCCGGTGTGGGTGTAGCCCGCGGCTTTGATGGCATCGAGCGTCTCGTCGTACGACCACTTGGTCCATGGGCGATTGAAACAACCGACCGGCCAGGCGGGGCCGGCGGCAGCGGCGAAGAGTTGGCGCGGCAGGAGCGCGGTCGCAGCGACGGCGGAAGAAGCGGTGAGGAAATGACGGCGGGAGAGCGAGTTCATGGGGCGGAAGGGTGAGACAGGGTGAAACCAGGGGGTTGAAAGAAACCGACAGCATTAATCCGACGCCGATTTTCGGAGCGTGGGCAATCTCAGTTTGAGCTTATCGGCGCGGGGGCGGGTCTAGATCGGCTAAAAACCCTACGGCTTTGCCGGAGTTGGGTCGGATCCAGCGCGCCAGTAGTTTTCGATATATTTTTATGACACCATATAATTGCATTAATCTGATTGGCTTTAAGAAATCTATATGCATCATCCCGCGAATCAACTAATTGATTATCAACTTACAAAAGACCCCATGGATCTATCACAGCTACTCCTCAACCTCGGCCTGAATGTCGCGTCGAACGCAATTTACGATATCGTGCGCCTTGCGCTACGACGGAGCCCGGAAGTTACTCACGACTCCCTCCAGAAAGAATTGGCGGCGTTTTTGCGCGTGGACGGAGCGGACATTAAAGCGGAGACCATCATTACCTTCCTCGCGCAGAGAGGCGACATTGTCATCACCGGCAGCCGGATTTACGCCACCGAGAAGATCGAGATGGGTTCGGCACCCGGCACGAAGTTTGTGTTTGGCGACAATAGTTCTAGTTCGACGGCTAAGTCTTCGATTCAAGCCGGACACGGAGCATTTATCCAAGGCCAAGGTGGAGCGAAAATCGTTCAGAATTCCGATGGCAGCATTAGTTTCTACACCTAAGAAAGAGGCTGTCCAATCGCTAGAGCAGCCAAACAAAGGGGTCTGGCCGTGTTTTCTTAGTTAAAGATGGAGCGATGAAGCGGCCATTCAGCTGAGGCAACCCTCGGTCCCGCGCTTGTGAGCTTCAGCTGCCAAAAGGGCCAGAAAGCGGGCGGGCTTTTCCGCTTAAACCACCCGACACGGGAGCAAGGCGGCGTCTTGCATGCCGTGAATGATTTTTTTGTCGGGCGGGCAGAAGGTGGCCAAGGCGCCGGAGAGGCGGGTTTGGCCGGCCACCACGAAATAATACGGGCACAGGCGCAGGCGGCCGTCGACTTCGACGGCGGTCATCGCGGCGGTCGCGGTCTCGTTGCTGGGTGAGGGCACCCCGCCTACAGCGGCGGCGGTGGGGCGGTAGACGCGGTGACGGGCGCCGGCCAAACAAAGGGTCTGGCTGGGTTTAGTTAGTCTGATCGCCAGTTAATCTTGTTGGCTAAATTAAAGCCCGTTTTACGACAGGCTTTTTCATTTTGAGGTCTTGGATGTCGGAAATCTTATTTCTGGTCGGCTGCCATAGGCACTAGGATCAAGCTCACGTTGGCGCCGCCGGGTAGCTTTTTTCGTGAAAATAAAAAAGCACCACGGATTAGGTAGTGCTTTGTGGGATTAAAATTGGAAATTAAACCTTACTTTTTAATACCATCTGCATTAATTTCATAAGCAACACGCCAAACACCATCAGTTCCTTTCACCCAGTAATCTACGAATGGATTAATGTGATCCTCGGTTTTTCCTTTAATAACCATGGTCGAGAATCCACGAGCTAAAGTTAAAGCTTCAGTATCGCTTATAACGATTATTTTATCAATAATTAAAGATCCTGGCTTAAAAGATTCATAGCTATCAAAAAAGGCTTTTGCTCCGTCCGTGATTTCCTTATGACCTTTAAATGTACTCGCATCTGGTAGTATCCAAGTTGCGTCTTCGGTGAACAAAGCCACAATAGGAGCAACCTGTTTATTCTGCAGAGCAGAATAAGTCGGTTCCAATTGTGATGATAATTGTTTTTTCAATGCTTGGGCGTCTACAGTGGGTAATTTTGAAGATTGTGAACTAACAATTACCCAAGAACCGTTTCTGCGAACAAGCATATCTAAGTTGCTGTATTTACCGCTCGTATCACGACCATCCCAAGTACATATCTGGTTTGTTATGTATTTAGCTGATGCTGAATCTCCGAAAACATTCACTTTTAAACCACTTAATTCATTAAGTTGGAACTTTTGGCTGCCTGACTTAATTTGATCTAATGTATGTTCTCTAGTAGATGTTCCGCTTTCATCATCATACGTCCATTCGGGAGCTAAATTTTTTTCTAGGAATTTTACATCGTTCTTAAGCAATGCCACTGCGGTAGCATTTTCTAATTTTTTAATTGTTGCGATATCATCATTAACATCAGCCCTTGCAAAACAGACGCTGATTAGTACTAAAATAGTTAGTACGCTATTTAGGGATATACGTTTCATATTTACTCTTTGGGGTATCGGACGGGATTATCCGATTGAAATATTAATTTCATATAAAAGGTAACGGGGCAAAAACTACAAAGCAACTGCCATGGGACTGGATTTTCAGGATGATCGTTTCACGACGGGCTTTTTCATTTTGAGCGCATGCAGGTCGGAAATCTTACTTCTGGTCCTCTTTCGCCGCAGGAGGCCAAATAAAGGGTCTGGCCGTGTTTTGTTAGTTAAAGATGGAGCGATGAAGCGTCCATCCAGCTGAGGCAGCCCTCAATCCCGGGCTTGTGAGTTTCGGAGACTAAAAGAGCCAGAAAGCGGGCGGAATTAACCGCTTAAACCACCCGACACGGGAGCAAGGCGGCGTCTTGCATGCCGTGGATGATTTTTTTGTCGGGCGGGCAGAAGGTGGCCAAGGCGCCGGAGAGGCGGGTTTGGCCGGCCACCACGAAATAATACGGGCACAGGCGCAGGCGACCGTCGACTTCGACGGCGGTCATCGCGGCGGTCACGGTCTCGTTGCGGGGTGAGGGCACCCCGCCTACAGCGGCGGCGGTGGGGCGGTAGACGCGGTGGCGGACGCGGCGGGGCTTTTTGAAGGCTTGGAGGATGTGCAGGTGCGTCGGCGCGAGTTCGAGGGCGCGGGCGAGGCCGTGTTGCCATTCTTCGCGCGAGCAATCGCTGCCGAGGATCACGCTGCGGGCGCCCCAGGCGGTCTCGTGGTAGCCGGAGATTTTAATGATGAGGTCGCGCTCTTTCTGCGTGGCGTGGGCGAGGTCGAGCCAGGTGCTGAGGGCGCGGCCGGCGGCGCGCGGCGCATCGAGGACGGCACCGGGCGGGAGCGGCGCGGGGTCCATGATCCACGAGGGCGGGATGATCTCGCGGAGGATTTTCAGGGCGCGGGCGCTGAGGGCTTCGGCCCAAAATTCGGCGAGCAGGTGGTGATGGAAGAGCGCGAGGGAGAGTTTCTCCTCTTGAAACGGTCGCATCGGTGGGGCGAGGGCGACTTCACCGGCGGCCCAGGCTTCGAAGATGAAGTTTTGGGTGCGGAGGTTGGCGAGGTCGAAGAGCTCGAAAAAGCGGTAAATGATGTCGATTTTCTCGGGGTTGCCGTCGGCGGAGAAAAACAGGGAGTTTTCGAGCGGGAAAATGTCTTCGGGGCGGATGCAAAACACGCGGTGGCCGAGGAGCTGGAGCTGGTGGGCGAGCCACTGCATCTCGGGGCGGTAGGTGGCGGCTTCGTCGCTGACGACGAGGGCGATGAGGGGGTTGCGCTCGGTGGGGCGGAGGGCGGCGAGCGAGGCGTAGAAGTTGCGGATCGTCGCGTCGTCGGCGCCGAGGATGCGCGGGGCGGGGTCGCCGGTGGCGGGCGCGGTGCGGGGTGGGTTCACCCCGCCTACAGCGGTGGGAGCGGCGGCGTAGAGGCGATTGAGGAAGGCGGTGAGGCCGATGCCGCCGGGGACGGAGTCGAGCTCGGTCATGACGAAGCCTTCGTCGGTGAGGAGCAAGTCGGGCCGGAGGACCGTCGGGAAGGCGCCGCGGTTCTGGGGGTCGCGGGCGTGGGCGATCAGGTGGGCGGGTTTGCCGCGGTCAAGGTAGTCGGCGACCCACGGCGCGAGGAGGGGTTTGTTGCGGAGGAGATTTTTACCGGCGGCGGAGCGCAGGTAGAGCGTCTCGAGGGCGTGGTGAAACTCGAGGCAGGCGCCGCCGATGGCTTCGAGTTGGGTGACTTGGTCGGGTGTGAGGGCCCAGGCTTCGGGGGCGAGTTGCCACGTCTTGTCCTCGAACAGCGACTGCGCGGCGAACGTCGAGCGGAGGTGTTCGTAGGGCAGGTCGGACATGGGGCGAAACAGCGAAGGCCGATAATCGCGCGGGGCCAAACGGGAAGCGTGTTCCCGGCCGGCGGGGCGCGCGCGTTATTCGTCCATCTGGATGTCTTTGTTGCGGTGGCGCGGGCAGCCGGCGCGGAGCCAGGCGTTGACGAAGCGATCAAGGTCGCCGTCGAGGACGCCTTGGGTGTCGCTGGTGCTGATGCCGGTGCGCAAATCCTTCACCATCTGGTAAGGCTGGAGGACGTAGCTGCGGATCTGGGCGCCGAAACCGATTTCGCCTTTTTCGCCGTAAAATTTATCCATCTCGGCGCGTTGTTCGTCTTGGCGGCGCTCGTAGATGCGGGCCTTGAGGACGTTCATGGCGGCGGCCTTGTTCTTGATCTGGGAGCGCTCGTTTTGGCAGACGACGACGATGCCGGTGGGCGCGTGGGTGAGGCGGACGGCGGAGTCGGTGGTGTTGACGCCTTGGCCGCCTTTGCCGGAGGAGCGGTAAACGTCGACGCGGATATCGGTTTCGTTGAGCTCGACGTTGATGTCTTCGGTGATTTCGGCGACGACGTCGACGGCGCAGAACGACGTGTGGCGGCGCTTGTTAGAATCGAAGGGGCTGATGCGGACGAGGCGGTGGACGCCGCGCTCGGCTTTGGCGTAGCCGTAGGCGTTTTCGCCCTTGATGAGGATGGTGGCTTTGCTGATGCCGGCGGTGTCGCCGGGTTGCACGTCCATGAGCTCGACGGTGTAGTTGCGCCGCTCGGCCCAGCGCGAATACATGCGGAACATGATGTCGGCCCAGTCGTTGGACTCGGTGCCGCCGGCGCCGGCTTGGATGGAGAAGATGGCGTTGTTGCGGTCGAACTGGCCGGTGAGGAAGGAGGCGATCTCGAGCTCGTCGAGCTCGGTGGTGAGCGCGGCGAGGGTGCCGGTGAGTTCCTTGTCGTAGGCTTCCTGCGCGGCGGCGTCTTCGCCAGCCATGAGCTCGATCATGACGGCGACGTCATCGATCTTTTTTTGATAAGCGACGACGGGCAAAATGGCCCGTTTGAGGGCGTTCAGTTTAGCGATGTGCTTCTGCGCGCGGTCGTTGCTGTTCCAGAAATCGGGCGCGCCCATTTCCGCGTCCATGGCCTCGATTTCACGCTGCTTTTGATCGCAGTCAAAGAAACCTCCATAGATGCCCGGCGCGCTTCTTGATGGTTTCGATTTGGTTTAAGTTTTCGGTGGAGACCATATGCAGAGGGTCAATGCCGCAAAGTGTGGCGCGGCGCGCAAGCGTGAAGTCAGGCGCCCGCGGGCGGTGCGGCCTTATTTCACGCTGACGGCGACGGTGAATTTCTCGGTTTTACCGGGTGCGACGAAGTGCAGGCCGAGTTTGTTTTCGGGGGCGTTGGGCGGGCCCATCCAAGGCTCGACGCAGTAATACGGAGCCGCGTCGTCGAGCGTCCACGTGACAAACGTAGCATCGGGCGGCGGAACGGCGGTGTCGCCCAGCCGGACGCTGATGGCGCCGGGGCGGCCGGGTTCGCCGAAGAGGACTTCGTTGCCGCTTAGATGGGTGTGCTGCGTGTCGACGAGTGCGGGGTGGGAGAGCGGTTCCTCGAGATTGAGCGCGGGACCGGGGGTGAGTTGGCCGGTGGCAAAATCGTGTTTATAACGGCGCGTCGCAGGAATGCGGATACGGTAATCAGCGCGCGTCGTACCCTCGGCCCAAGGCAGGGTGAAATAAAAATGATGGCCGGCGCTCCACGGGATGGGCTCGTGGCCGTGGTTGGTGAGAGCGAATTCGCAGGTGAGGCCGAGCGGGGCGAAGCGGTAACTGACGTTGAACTCGAACTCGTAAGGATAAATCGCGCGGGACTCGGCGGTGGGCGTGAGTTGCGCCGTGAAACCAGCGGGGTCGAGGCGCGTGACCTTGAAATCCGAGTGGCGGGCAAAACCGTGCATCGGCATGGGGCGGCGCACGCCATCGGCCGCGCGCCAAAAATGGATGTCGCCGCGGTCAAACGTGCGGGCGTTGAAGGGAAACAGGATCGGGTTGCCGCCGCGTGTTTTGAAAAAATCGTCGAACGAGTCGAGCTCCGGCCAGTAGACGATGTCGCGCACCGAGCCGTCGCCGAGCGTGAGGTGCCAATTCATGAGACGGGCGCCTTTTTCGGGATAAGCCAGAAACGTGGACGAACCGACGCGCCAGCGCGTCAGCGTGTGGCCGAGGTGAGAAAGCTTTTCCATGCAGCGCAGAAAGTGCGGCGCGGGCCGCGGTGAAAAGGATTTTCGATAGCGCGCGACGAATTCTGGCCGGAGCGCGTGAAACTCAGCGTTAAACTAAACGTTGGAAACAAGCGCCGTTCTCTCCAAGGCCCGATGCTTGCGTGGACGGGCCGAGCGCATATCAATGGGCGCGAATTCATGCTCTCGCGTTGGCTTATCGTTTTAGGGGCGCTGTGGATCTGGCCGTTGCGGGCGCAGACCGAGGCGCCACGTCTGGAAGCTCCGGTGCCGCAGGCTTCGACTGCGTCCGAGCTCGCGCCGGCGGCGACGAAACGCGTCGTGGTCATTCCGGTGCGCGACGAGATCGCTTCGCCCGTGCTTTATATTTTACGCCGCGGACTGAAGGAAGCCATCGAGCAAAAAGCGGATGTCGTCGTGCTCGACATGAAGACGCCCGGCGGTGCGCTCGATGTGACTTTCGACATCATGGAGGCGCTCGCGAAATTTCCCGGCGAGACGGTCACGTTTGTAAACAACGAGGCGATGTCGGCGGGCGCATTCATCTCTGCGATGACGGGCGAGATCTGGTTCGCGCCCGACGGGATCATCGGCGCAGCGGCGCCGGTTTCGTCTACGGGTCAAGACGTGGACGCGACGATGAAATTGAAAATCACGAGCTACTTGAAGGCGCGATTGCGCGCGATCTCCGAGGGCAAAGGCTACCGCGGCCAAGTGATTTCGGCGATGGTCGATGCCGACTATGAATTAAAAATCGGCGACACGGTGTTGAAGGCGAAAGGCGAGTTGCTGTCGCTCACCGCGAGTGAGGCGGGCAAAACCTACGGCGAACCGGCGCAGGCGCTGCTCGCGGCAGGCACGGCGAAGAGCGTCGATGCGTTGCTCGAGAAAAAATTTGGCGCCGGCGGATTTACGGTAAAACGACTCGAGCTCACGTGGTCGGAGCGGCTGGCCGTGGTCTTGAACCGGCTCTCGCCGATATTGCTGGGGCTTGGGTTGCTGGCGCTGTTCATCGAATTCAAGACGCCGGGCTTCGGAATTTTCGGCATCGCGGGAATCGTGTGTCTTGGCGTCGTATTTATCGGGAGTTACGTCGCAGGATTTTCCGGACATGAGCCGGTCTTGGTGTTTAGCCTCGGGCTGGGGTTGGTCGCGGTGGAACTGTTTTTCTTTCCCGGCGTGGCGATCGTCGCGGTCGCTGGCTTAGGCTTGATGCTCGGTTCGCTGGTGTGGGCGATGGCGGATCTGTGGCCGGGCGTGCCGATCAACGTGGCGTGGTCGGGCGATGTATTTGCCGAGCCGATACAAAATCTCGGGCTCGGGTTACTGATCGCAGGCGGGCTCGGGTTGGCGTTGGCTAAATTTTTACCGAGTGGCTGGGTGTGGGACCGGCTCGTGGTCGGCTCCGTCGTGGGCGGAGCGGCCCAGGTCGCAGGCGGTGCGCCGGAGGCGGCCGGCGGCGTGGCGGCGTTGATCGGCCAGCGCGGCGTGGCGGCGACGGCATTGCGGCCGGGCGGGCAGGTGGAAATCGCGGGGCGGCGCTACGAGGCTTCGGTCGCGGTGGGCGCCATCGATGCGGGCGCGCCGGTCGTGGTGTGCGGGCGTTCGGATTTCGGACTCGTGGTGGAGAAGGCTGACGTATGAGCGTGGTCGTTTTACTTTTTGCCGTCGGCGTGATGCTACTCGCGGGCGAAGTGTTCGTGCCGGGCGCGGTGCTGGGTATCATCGGCGGGCTGGCCATGGCGGTGGGTTGTGGCGTGGCATTTTTCCAGTGGGGCGCGCTGGGTGGCGTGATCGCGACGGTGGCCGCGTTGGGATTTTTGGGCGTCACGCTTTACCTCGAACTCGTGTGGTTGCCGAAGTCTCGGCTCGGGCGCGGCATGGTCGTGGAATCGACGGTGGATGCGACCAGTCAGCCCCCGTTGGCGACAGCGGACATCGTGGGCAAAATGGCCGAGGCGGAAACGCCGCTCGTGCCGACGGGTTATGTACGCGTCGAAGGTCGGCGCTATGAGGCGTTTTGCCCCGCGGGGCATGTGGCGAAGGGCGCGATGCTGCGCGTCGCCGGTCAGGATAATTTTCGTCTCATCGTAACCAAAACCTAAATAACTCCATGCCTCCTCTATTCCTTGTCGCGCTGATTGGCGTTCCGTTGCTGATCATACTTTTCGTCGTGTTTTCTTTTTTTAACACGTGGCTCAAGGCCAAGCTCAACGGCGCGCCCGTGGGTTTCGCTAACTTGCTCGGGATGCGGCTCGGCGGCGTCCCCGTGGATCTCGTGGTCGACGCGCGCATCACAGCGGTGAAGGCCGGCATCGAGGTTTCGACGGATAAAATCTCCGCGCATTTCCTCGCGGGCGGTAACGTCGTGCCGACGGTTCAAGCCATCATCGCCGCGCAGAAAGCCGGCATCGAACTCGGTTGGGACCGCGCCTGCGCGATCGATCTCGCGACCAAGGGCTCCGGTAAATCCGTGCTCGAAGCGGTGCGCACTTCGGTTGATCCGAAGGTGATCGATTGCCCGAATCCCGAGAGCGGTCGCACGACGATCGACGGCGTCGCGAAAGACGGCATTCAGGTGAAAGTAAAAGCGCGCGTCACCGTGCGCACGCACCTCGATCGTTTCGTCGGCGGCGCGAAGGAAGAGACGATCATCGCCCGCGTCGGCGAAGGCATCGTTTCCACGATCGGCACTTCGGACAGCTACAAACACGTGCTCGAGTCGCCTGATAGCATTTCGAAAACCGTGCTCGCGCGCGGCCTCGATGTCGGCACGGCGTTTGAAATTCTCTCGATCGATATCGCGGACGTGGACGTCGGCGAAAACGTGGGCGCCAAACTCCAGGAAGCGCAGGCGGAGGCGAACAAGAGCATCGCGCAAGCGCAGGCGGAAATCCGTCGCGCCGCGGCCGTCGCCGTGGAACAAGAAATGAAGGCCCGCGTGCAAGAGATGCAGGCGAAAGTCGTCGAAGCGCAGGCGCAGGTGCCGCTCGCGATGGCCGAAGCCTTCCGCCAAGGCCGACTCGGCGTGATGGATTATTACAAAATGGAAAACGTGCAGGCCGATTCCGCGATGCGCCAAAGCATCGCTCAACCCGACGGTAAAAAATAATTCTGCTCGCGCGGCGCGAGGTGAACTCGCGCCGCGCATTTATCTCCGATGAATTGGATTTCCGAACATCTGCAGCTCATTCTCGCCGTCGCAGGCGCGTTGGCGTATTGGCTGAACCAACGCCGCGAGGCTGAGGCGGCGCGTGAGTCGGAGAAAAATCCGCCGCCCGCTTCGCTCGCCGAGGCGGACGCGGATGATCCGTTTCGCGCGGAAAAAGTGCGGGAAGAAATCCGCCGCAAAATCGCGGAGCGCCGCGGTGGCGCGCCGTTGCCGGAGCCGGTGCGCGCGGAGCCGCCGTTGGTGGAGGAAAAAAAATTTCCGTTGCCGCCGTTGGCGCGGCCACTCGCACCGACCGATACGTTTGGCGGACCGAGCCGACCGCTCGTGCGGCGCACGGAATCCGTGCGGCCGGTGGAGCCTGCGCCCGCGCCGATGGCTACGACGATCGCGCCTGAAACGTACGCGGCTTCGCTCGAGCGGCAGGAACAGTTGGCGACGAAAATGCGCGAGTTGGCCGAGCAGCGCGCGCTGGTGGCGCGGAAGGCGGCAGCGCTCGCAGTCACCGATGCGGCGGTGGCGCAAAGCGCGTTGGCGGGTAACGAACTTCGCCACGATCTGCGCGATCCGCGCAGTCTGCGGCGGGCGATGGTGCTGCGCGAAATTCTGGGCGCGCCGGTCGCGTTGCGCTGAGGCGCCGCGCGGCGGATTACTTCCCGAGCTTCACGCGGTCGTAGCCTTTGAAGCCTTGATCGCGGAGTAGGGTGCGGCGGCCGTTTTCCTCGATGGCGAGATTTTCGAGCGCGGAAGCCGTGATGAAGATCGCGGTGGGTTTGGGGACGATCTGCGTCTGGCCGCGGGCGAGAGTGGTGTCGGGCAGGAGCACGCGACCGTCGGCGGCGACGACGACTTTGACGCGCACGGTTTCGAGCGCGATGAGGGTGACGACGGGATCGGCGGCGGGTTGGGCGACGGCGGTCGCGGGCGCGGTCTTGGCCGGCTCGGCGGGGCCGCTGGTGAGTCCGGAGAAAATGGCTTTGGCGGCCCAGATGACGAGGACGAGCACGAGAATCCCGATGGAGATTTTCCCGATCTTGAGCACGAGGGCGGGATCGACGAGCGGGGCCGCGGGGAGGTTCGTGTGCGTGCGCGAAGGTTTGGCTTGGGCGCGGCTGTGGTCGGCGGGGTTATCGGCGGGCGGCGCGGTGCGATCGGCGCGTTCGCCGGCGGAGGCGACGGAGACATCCATGCGGCCGTAGACTTCGCGGCTGGGTTGGCGGGGGCGGGGCTCGCCGCGGCCGAGGGCGGCGTAGTCGTAGAGGATGCGGTCGGCGGGGATTTTGAGAAACTGGGCGTAGGTGCGCAGGAAGCCGCGGACGTAGATCTCGCTCAGGCTAATATCGAAATTGTTGCTCTCGAATTTCTGGAGGTACTCGCCGCGAATCTTGGTCGCTTCGGCGGACTCGCGAATGGAGATGCCTTTCTGTTTGCGGGCGTCTTCGAGGCGTTCACCGATGGTCTGCATGATGGGGGTAGTTAGGATTGGGGGCGGGGGAAGTCACCACGAAAGATAAAATCGTGGGGAAGGGAAGTGGCGGTTGGAGCGGGGATCAGAGCGAGTCGAGGTCGACGAGGATTTCGCGGGGGCTGGAGCCGTTTTCAGGACCGACGATGCCTTTTTCTTCCATGAGGTCCATGATGCGGGCGGCGCGGTTGTAGCCGATGCGGAGCCGGCGTTGGATCATGGAGGTGCTGGCGCGTTTGGTGGATTTGAGGACGTCGAGGGCTTGGTTGTAGAGTTCTTCGTCGTCGCCGAGGTCGCTGTCGCCCTCGCCTGCGCCGTCTTCTTCGGCGTCTTCGCGGGCGGCGCGGTCGATCTGGGCTTGGACGGATTGGGCGTATTGGGGCGGGCCGTTTTTCTTGAGGAATTCGACCATGGCCATGACCTCTTCATCGGAGACGAAGGCACCTTGGGAGCGGACGAGGCGGGAGCTGCCGGGGGGTGAGAAGAGCATGTCGCCGCGGCCGATGAGGGTGTCGGCGCCCTTGGTGTCGAGAATGGTGCGGGAGTCGACTTGGGAGGCGACTTGGAAGGCGATGCGGGAGGGAAGGTTGGCCTTGATGACGCCGGTGATGACGTTCACGGAAGGGCGTTGGGTGGCGATGATGAGGTGGATGCCGGCGGCGCGGGCGAGTTGGGCGAGGCGGGCGATGCTCGTCTCGATCTCGGCGGGGGCGACCATCATGAGGTCGGCGAGCTCGTCGATGATGGCGACGATGTAAGGGAGACGTTCGGGCACCTCGAGGCCGTCGTCGAGGAGCGGGTCAACGCCGGTGAGCGTGGCCTGCGGGTCGGGCGGGGGCGGGAGGTCGGGCTTGCCGGCTTTTTTGCGGGTGTTGAAGCCGACGATGTTGCGGACGTTGACCTTGGCGAAGAGTTGGTAGCGTTGCTCCATTTCCCCGAGAAGCCATTTGAGGGCGGCGGGGACTTTTTTCGGCTCCGTCACCACCGGGATGAGCATGTGGGGGAGGCTGTTGAAGATTTTGAGTTCGACGACCTTGGGGTCGACCATAATGAGCCGGAGGTCTTTGGGGCTCTTCGAGTAGAGGATCGAGGCGACGATGGAATTGATACAGACGGATTTGCCCGAGCCGGTGGCGCCGGCGATGAGCAAGTGGGGCATCTTGGCCAAGTCGGAGATAAGCGGGGCGCCGGAAACGTCTTTGCCGAGGGCGATGGGGATCTCGGCTTTGGCGCCGGCCCAGTCTTCGCTCTCGAGGAGTTCGCGCATGCCGACGGGCGTGGGGTGTTGGTTGGGGACTTCGACGCCGACGGCGGCTTTGCCGGGGATGGGGGCGAGGATGCGGACGGATTGGGCGCGCATGCCGAGCGCGATGTTTTTATCGAGGCCGGCGATTTTCTCGACGCGGACACCGGCGGCGGGGACGACCTCGTAGCGCGTGATGACCGGGCCGACGTGAATCTCGCCCAAGGTGACATCGACGCCGAATTCGCTGAGAATACGGAGGAGGTTTTCGGCGTTGGCGCGGTGTTCTTCCTCGCTGTTGCTGGAGGCGGGTTTGGCCTGCTCTTTGAGCAGGGAAAGCGGGGGAAATTCGTAGGTTTTGTCGTCGCTTTGGGGGAGCGTGATTTTGGCGGCTTTCTTGGGCTCCTCGGGTTTGACGATGTTGAGCTCGAATTTGCCGGTGGTCGCGACGGTGAGGTCTTTGAGGTTGTTCGCGGTGCCGGTGGCTGCGGCGGGCGGCGTGGGTTTGGCGGCGGCTTTCGGGAGGGCGGGGGCCGGTGTGGGCGCGGATTTGGGGGCGGCGACGGGTTCGGCAGGCTCGTTGGCGG
>Ga0209598_10002242_pt1 | contig 15199 bp, 10 predicted proteins | sample M_140807_EF_Meta_FD_187317 | JGI IMG/M metagenome (GOLD analysis project Ga0209598, IMG submission 187317) | Freshwater microbial communities from Lake Montjoie, Canada to study carbon cycling - M_140807_EF_MetaG (SPAdes) (version 2) | ecosystem: Environmental > Aquatic > Freshwater > Lake... | reverse complement strand
CTTGCAATTGCCTTAGCCGTTGGCTCATTGATTGCTTATTATGGTCTGGCCAGCGAATCCATGATCATCCGTTTAAGTGTTCTCTTGGGTGGGTTTGTGGTGGCGCTTGGAGTAATTGCCATCACGGCAAGTGGCAAGCGTTTTCTGGCATATGCCAAAGAAAGTTTTTACGAAGTAAAAAAAGTAGTCTGGCCAACGCGTAAGGAAAGTTCACAAATGACGCTTGTCGTGTTTGCTTTTGTGGCGGTGATGGCAATCTTTCTTTGGAGTGCTGATAAGCTCATTGAATGGTTAATCTTTTCTGTGTTTTTGGGATGGAAATAAAAATATGACAAATACAGTAACAGAACAGAATCCCCAAGCGGCAGAAGGCATGCGCTGGTATGTAATTCATGCGTACTCTGGAATGGAGAAAAGTGTCAAAAAAGGTTTAGAGGAGCGTATTTCTAGATCTGGTATGACGGAAAAATTTGGTAGAACTCTGGTGCCGTCTGAAGAGGTTATAGAAGTGAAGTCGGGTTCAAAGACAGTAACCGAAAGACGCTTTTTTCCGGGATATGTATTAATCGAAATGGAAATGACCGATGAGTCTTGGCATTTAGTAAAAAATACGCCAAAAGTGACAGGCTTTGTTGGGGGTATTCGCAATAGGCCGTCGCCAATCTCGACTGCCGAGGTTCAAAAAATTATGGAACAAATGCAGGCTGGGGTAGATAAACCAAAACCAAAAACATTATTTGAAATTGGTGAAATGGTGCGCGTTAAAGAGGGACCATTTACAGATTTTAATGGAAATGTAGAAGAAGTTAATTATGACAAGTCTAGGCTTCGAGTTTCTGTTACAATATTTGGTCGCGGTACGCCAGTAGAGTTAGAGTTTGGTCAAGTAGAAAAGATGTAACAACATTCGACTGTCTGAGAAGTGTGCTTTGTAGTTGCTTTAATTTGTCAGTACATTAACAGATGGTGGAACAGAGGAGCAAAGTTAAAGTTGCCACTTTAATAGAGCGTTTACTCAACAGCGGTCAAAAAAATGACGCGCTTTTTAGGAGTTGAAATTATGGCAAAGAAAATTATTGGTTTTATTAAGTTACAAATCCCTGCAGGAAAAGCTAATCCATCACCACCCGTTGGACCTGCATTAGGTCAGCGCGGTTTAAATATCATGGAGTTTTGTAAGGCTTTTAATGCCCAAACCCAAGGGATGGAGCCAGGGTTGCCTGTGCCGGTTGTTATTACCGCATTTGCAGACAAAAGTTTTACTTTTGTAATGAAAACGCCCCCTGCTACGGTGTTAATTAAGAAAGCCGCGAAACTTGACAAGGGTTCCGCCCGGCCCCACACCGATAAAGTAGGAAAGATTACGAGAGCGCAAGCGGAAGAGATTGCTAAGGCAAAAATGCCTGATTTAACGGCGGCGGATTTAGACGCGGCTGTACGAACAATTGCTGGTAGTGCCCGTTCCATGGGTATTACAGTTGAAGGAGTATAAAAATGCCAAAAATTTCGAAAAGAGTAGCTGCATTTCAAGTAAAAGTTGATCCTAATAAATTTTATCCTATCGATGAAGCCTTGACCCTAGTGAAGGAATGTGCAACTGCTAAATTTGACGAATCTATTGATGTTGCCGTTCAACTAGGTATTGATGCTAAAAAATCGGATCAAGTTGTTCGTGGTGCAGTAGTATTACCGGCTGGAACTGGTAAATCCGTCCGAGTGGCGGTTTTTGCCCAGGGTGACAAAGCAGAACAAGCTAGGGCTGCCGGCGCAGAACTAGTTGGCATGGAAGACTTGGCTGAACAAATTAAAGGTGGCAAGATAGATTTTGATATTTTAATTGCTTCGCCCGACACGATGCGAATTGTGGGCGCTTTAGGTCAAATTCTCGGACCGCGCGGATTAATGCCGAACCCTAAAGTAGGCACAGTTACTCCGGATGTTGCTACTGCAGTGAAAAATGCGAAAGCTGGGCAAGTTCAATTTCGCGTAGATAAAGGTGGAATTATTCACGCCACGATTGGCCGGAGATCTTTTGAGCCAGGAGCTTTGAAATCGAATCTATTGGCCTTAATCGATGCATTGCAAAAGGCTAAACCGTCTTCAAGCAAAGGCGTGTATTTGAGAAAGATTGCCGTTTCTAGCACCATGGGTGCTGGTGTACGCGTTGAGCAATCTTCGATTAGTGCTTAAGCTTTAAAAGAACTTTGGGTCGTTGACTGAAAAGTCAGCGGCCATCAAAGACCGTTGGTGGAGTAATCCTTAATGTGTAGTTTGACCAACGTAGATGGCGAACCTGTAAAGAATTCGCTGATGTTCAACCCCCTAGATGCATAGGGAATAACGGAGTATTAAATGCCTTTAAATTTGAACGACAAAAAAGCGGTGGTGGCTGATATTGGTGCTCAAGTAGCTCAAGCTCAAACCATTATTCTCGCTGAGTATCGAGGCATACCAGTGGGCGAATTAACCAAGTTGCGCGCGAACGCTAGAGCAGAGGGAGTATATCTGCGGGTATTGAAAAATACACTAGCTCGTCGAGCTGTACAAGGAACACAATTCGAAGCGCTGGGTGAGTCGATGACTGGCCCATTGATTTATGGTATTTCGGCAGATCCAATTGCTTCAGCAAGAGTTTTAAATGACTTTTCTAAAACAAAGGATGCCCTCGTAATTAAAGCAGGCTCATTTAACGGCAAGACATTAGATGCGAATGGTGTAAAAGCCTTGGCCTCTATACCTGGGCGTAATGAGTTGTTGGCGATGTTACTAGGCGTAATGCTAGCTCCAGTCTCGAGTATGGCTCGAGTGCTTGGAGCGGTTGCTGCCCAGAAATCAGAAGAAGCGCCTGCAGCGTAATAGCTTGGCGTATTAACAATTAAACCTATCAGGAGTTTTAACATGGCAATAACTAAAGAAGAAATTATCGAAGCAGTAGGAAGTATGTCCGTAATGGATTTAAATGACTTAGTAAAGGCATTTGAAGAAAAGTTTGGCGTTTCAGCTGCTGCAATGGCAGTTGCTGCACCGGGTGGCGCAGGCGGCGCCGCTGCTGCCGAAGAGCAAACAGAGTTCAATGTGATTCTCGCAGAAGTAGGCCCCAATAAGGTTTCTGTCATTAAGGCTGTGCGTGAAATTACAGGACTAGGCCTAAAAGAAGCGAAAGACCTAGTAGATGGGGCTCCAAAGCCAATCAAAGAAGGTGTTGACAAGGCGGCTGCAGAAGACGCCAAGAAGAAACTAGAAGATGCTGGCGCAAAAGCAGAACTCAAATAAATCTAAGCTCCGATTAGTCTGAGCGCTAATTGGAGCATTTGGTTTGGTTAGTAGCCAAACTAGATCATTTATTGAGTGATCTAGTTTGCCTTCTGATACGACTGCAGTAGGCAAGTTTGGTCGGGCGCGCCGATGTGCGTGCTGTCCGCCAGAGGTTGGTAGAGGCCAACCACCAAATCTTTGAACAGTCGCCGAATTCGGAGATGACATGGCTTATAGCTTCACCGAACGCAAGCGCATCCGTAAGAGCTTTGCTAAGCGCCTGAATAACCACCAGGTACCCTATTTATTAACTACGCAACTTGAGTCTTATAGCAAGTTTTTGCAAGAGAAAGTACCGTCTCACACTCGTTTAAACGAGGGTTTGCAAGCGGCATTTTCGTCAATATTTCCCATTGTGTCTAACAATGGCTTTGCTAGAATGGAGTACGTGTCATATCAGTTGGCAGCTCCGCCATTTGATGTCAAGGAGTGTCAACAGAGGGGATTGACCTTTCACTCGGCTCTTCGTGCAAAGGTCCGATTGATTATTAACGATCGCGAAGCCCCGACCAAAGTAAAAGAAATTAAAGAGCAAGAAGTCTATATGGGTGAGATCCCATTAATGACCGATACGGGCTCATTCGTCATTAACGGTACTGAGCGAGTTATCGTTTCTCAGTTACATCGTTCACCTGGCGTATTTTTTGAGCATGATAAGGGTAAAACACACAGTTCAGGAAAGTTGCTTTTTTCTGCGAGAGTTATTCCTTATCGCGGATCTTGGTTAGACTTTGAATTTGACCCAAAAGATATTTTATATTTTAGGGTTGACCGTCGCCGGAAGATGCCGGTTTCTATTTTGCTCAAGGCCTTAGGCTTAAATGATGAGCAAATCTTGGCGAACTTCTTTCAATTTGATCACATTGAAATCTCCAATGATGGCGTTTCAGTAGAGTTTGTCCCGGAACGGTTGCGTGGCGAAGTCGCCAGATTTGATATTTTGGATCGTAACGGTGTGGTAGTGGTGCAAAAGGATAAGCGGATTAATGCTAAGCACATACGAGAGCTAGAAGCAGCTAAAACGCAAATGATTCACTCACCGGATGAGTATTTAATTGGTAGAGTATTGGCCAAAAATATTGTTGATGAAGAAACTGGCGAAGTCTTAGCGCATGCAAATGATGAAATTAGTGAGGATATTCTTGCCAAATTGAGAGAAGCCGGCATTCAAAAAATTGAGACTATATACACGAATGATTTAGATCAAGGTGCGTATATTTCTCAGACATTGCGAGTAGATGAGATTGCCGATCAAATGGCTGCAAGGATTGCTATTTACAGAATGATGCGGCCTGGGGAGCCACCCACAGAAGATGCAGTAGAGGCGTTATTTCAGAGACTCTTCTTTAATGAGGACACTTACGATTTATCCCGAGTGGGTCGAATGAAGGTTAATAGTCGTTTGAGTCGTTCCGAAATGGAAGGATCTATGGTTCTATCGAATGAGGATATTCTTGATTCGATTAAGCTCTTAGTAAACTTGCGAAATGGTAAAGGTGAAGTAGACGATATAGACCATCTTGGTAATCGTCGCGTCCGCTGCGTTGGGGAATTGACTGAGAATCAGTTTAGGGCAGGATTAGCCCGAGTCGAGCGGGCAGTAAAGGAGCGTCTGGGCCAGGCTGAAACCGAAAACTTAATGCCGCATGATTTAATTAATAGTAAGCCTATTTCATCAGCCATTCGTGAGTTTTTTGGTTCTTCACAGTTATCCCAGTTTATGGATCAAACCAACCCGTTGTCAGAAATTACGCATAAACGCCGAATTTCTGCCTTAGGGCCTGGTGGATTAACTCGTGAGCGAGCTGGTTTTGAAGTGCGCGACGTTCATCCCACGCACTATGGGCGAGTCTGTCCGATTGAAACCCCAGAAGGGCCAAATATTGGCTTAATTAACTCTTTGGCTTTATTTGCCCGCTTAAACGAACATGGTTTCTTAGAGACGCCTTATAGAAAGGTGGTAGCCGGTAAGGTGACGGATCAGGTTGAATATCTATCTGCTATTGAAGAGGCTAAGTATGTTATTGCACAGGCCAATGCGGCAATTGATGCCAAGGGGACTTTATTAGATGAGCTCGTTTCATCTCGTGAAGCCGGTGAGACCAAAATGGTAACTCCGGAGCGCATCAATTATATTGATGTTGCGCCTAGCCAAATTGTATCTGCGGCTGCTTCTTTAGTGCCTTTCTTAGAGCATGATGATGCTAACCGAGCGTTAATGGGTGCAAACATGCAACGTCAGGCTGTGCCGTGCTTAAGGCCGAATAAGCCATTAGTCGGTACAGGGCTTGAGCGCACTGTAGCGGTCGATTCGGGGACGGTTGTTATGGCAACCCGTGGTGGCGTCGTTGATTATGTAGATGCTAATCGAATAGTTATTCGAGTGAATGATGACGAAACGGCTGCTGGAGAAGTTGGCGTGGATATTTATAACCTAATTAAATATACGCGTTCAAATCAAAACACCAATATTAACCAACGTCCAATCGTGAAGGTTAGCGACAAGATCGTCCGCGGAGATGTGGTCGCGGACGGCGCGTCGACAGATTTAGGCGAGCTGGCGCTGGGTCAAAATATGACCGTCGCATTTATGCCTTGGAATGGTTATAACTTCGAGGATTCGATCTTAATTTCAGAAAAAGTAGTTGCCGCTGATCGGTATACATCCATCCACATTGAGGAACTATCTGTTGTAGCTCGGGATACTAAGTTGGGTTCTGAAGACATCACTAGAGATATCTCCAATTTAGCAGAGTCGCAATTAGGCCGCCTTGATGAGAGTGGTATCGTCTATATTGGCGCCGAAGTAGAGGCGGGCGATGTGTTAGTTGGTAAAGTGACTCCAAAGGGTGAGACGCAATTAACCCCGGAAGAAAAGCTCCTACGCGCCATCTTTGGTGAAAAAGCCTCTGATGTGAAAGATACTTCTTTGCGCGTTCCGTCTGGAATGACCGGAACAGTCATCGATGTACAAGTGTTTACGCGAGAAGGTGTTGAGCGCGATCAACGAGCACAATCGATCATCCAAGAGGAGTTGCAGCGTTATAGACTTGACTTAAATGATCAGTTGCGAATTGTAGAAGGTGATGCTTTTAGTCGTTTAGAAAAATTACTATTAAATAAATCTGCTAACGGTGGACCTCAGAAGTTGGCAAAAGGTTCAAAAATCACCGCGGATTATTTGGCCAGTGTTGAGAAATATCATTGGTTTGATGTTCGCTTAGCTGATGAAGATTTAGCTAGTCAAGCTGAAGCGATTAAAGAGTCGATTGAAACGAAGCGGAAACAGTTTGATGAAGCCTTCTCTGAAAAGCAGCGCAAGTTAACTCAGGGTGATGAATTACAGCCAGGAGTAACTAAAATGGTGAAGGTCTATCTCGCTGTGAAGCGGCGCTTACAGCCGGGCGATAAGATGGCTGGTCGCCATGGCAATAAGGGTGTGGTCTCAAAGATTGCGCCGGAAGAAGATATGCCATATATGGCTGATGGAACTCCGGTAGACATCGTATTAAACCCACTTGGCGTTCCTTCTCGAATGAATGTTGGACAAATCTTAGAAACCCATTTGGGATGGGCTGCACTTGGAATCGGCAAGCGAATTGATGCGATGTTGCAAGCACAAGCTAAGATTCAAGAGTTGCGTAAATTTTTAGCTAATTTATACAATGAGACCGGTCGTGTAGAGGATTTAGATAGTCTTTCTGATGATGAAATTTTGGAACTTGCTAAAAATCTTCGCCAAGGCTCGCCATTTGCTACGCCGGTTTTTGACGGAGCAACAGAGGCTGAAATTGCCAAGATGCTTGAGCTTGCATATCCAGAGGAGGTTGCTGGGCCTTTATGTATGAATGCCTCTCGTCAACAAATGAAGCTGTTTGATGGTCAAACGGGAGATCCTTTTGAGCGCAATGTGACGGTTGGTGTAATGCATGTCCTAAAACTGCATCACTTAGTTGACGATAAGATGCATGCTCGCTCAACTGGGCCATACTCACTAGTTACACAACAACCTTTGGGCGGTAAAGCGCAATTTGGTGGTCAGCGATTTGGTGAGATGGAAGTTTGGGCACTTGAAGCATACGGCGCCTCGTACGTCTTACAAGAGATGCTTACCGTTAAATCCGATGACGTCAATGGGCGTACCAAGGTTTATGAAAACATCGTCAAAGGTGAACACAGCATCGAAGCTGGAATGCCTGAATCCTTCAACGTTTTGGTAAAAGAAATCAGATCGTTGGGTATTGATATCGATATGGAGCGTAACTAATATGAAAGCATTGCTGGATTTATTTAAACAAACGCATGGGGAAGAGCAGTTCGATGCAATTACGATTCGACTTGCCTCGCCTGAAAAAATCCGCTCTTGGTCGTATGGAGAGGTTCGTAAACCAGAAACAATTAACTATAGAACCTTTAAGCCTGAGCGCGACGGTTTGTTTTGCGCAAAGATTTTTGGACCAATTAAAGACTACGAGTGCTTGTGTGGTAAATATAAACGCTTAAAGTTTCGCGGGGTTATTTGCGAGAAGTGTGGGGTAGAGGTAACTCTATCTAAAGTCAGGCGAGAGCGCATGGGCCACATTGACCTTGCCGCTCCAGTTGCGCATATTTGGTTTCTGAAATCTTTGCCATCCCGTTTGGGTATGGTTTTAGACATGACGCTTCGGGATATTGAGCGCGTTCTTTACTTTGAAGCTTATGTTGTTGTCGACCCAGGCTTAACCCCTGATGGTGTAATGAAGCGTGGCCAGATTATGTCTGAAGACGAATTCATTGCCAAGGCTGAGGAACATGGTGAAGGCGCTTTTACTGCGACGATGGGAGCGGAAGGAATTCGGGAGCTTCTCAGAAGTATTCACATTGAGCGTGAAGTAGAAACCTTACGCGCAGATTTAAAAGCGACCGGTAGCGATGCAAAGATTAAGAAATTTGCCAAAAGATTGAAAGTTTTAGAGGCGTTTCAAAGCTCTGGGATTAAACCTGATTGGATGATTTTAGATGTTCTGCCGGTATTACCTCCCGAGTTACGTCCATTAGTGCCCCTGGATGGTGGGCGATTTGCCACGTCCGATTTGAATGACTTATATCGACGAGTTATTAACCGAAATAATCGATTAAAGAAACTCTTAGAATTACGCGCGCCAGAAATTATTGTGCGAAATGAAAAAAGAATGTTACAAGAAGCGGTAGACTCCTTACTTGATAACGGTCGCCGAGGCAAAGCGATGACTGGCGCTAACAAGCGTCCGCTCAAATCTCTTGCTGAAATGATTAAAGGTAAGGGTGGTCGTTTCCGTCAAAATTTACTCGGTAAGCGCGTAGACTATTCTGGACGCTCAGTAATCGTAGTGGGACCAAGTCTAAAGCTTCACCAGTGCGGGCTACCCAAGCTGATGGCGTTAGAGTTGTTTAAGCCATTTATTTTTAACAAACTCGAAACGCTTGGTATAGCTACAACGATTAAGGCTGCAAAAAAAGAAGTTGAGAATCAAACGCCAATCGTTTGGGATATTTTAGAAGAGGTTATTCGCGAGCACCCAGTCATGTTAAACCGGGCGCCGACTTTGCACCGACTAGGTATACAAGCTTTCGAGCCCTTACTGATTGAAGGTAAGGCGATTCAGTTGCATCCATTAGTTTGCGCTGCGTTTAATGCAGACTTTGATGGTGATCAAATGGCTGTGCACGTCCCTCTATCGTTAGAGGCGCAAATGGAAGCGCGCACTTTAATGCTCGCCTCCAATAATGTCCTTTTCCCTGCAAACGGAGAGCCATCAATTGTGCCCTCGCAAGATATTGTTTTAGGTCTTTACTATGCGACTCGAGACAAAATTAATGCCAAGGGCGAAGGCATGGTTTTTGCAGATATTTCGGAACTATTAAGGGCGTATGATGCTGGTCAGGTAGAGATGGCTAGCCGGATTTCTGTGCGAATCAATGAGTGGGACATCATCGATAAGAACGCAGAAGGTGATGCACGTTTTCAGAAAAAAACGACCTTAATCCAGACATCTGTTGGAAGAGCAATTTTGTCAGAAATTCTTCCTAAAGGAATGGCTTTTGAGAACATCAATAAGCCCCTGAAGAAAAAAGAAATTTCACGATTAATTAATACTTCATTTCGTAAATGTGGTTTACGTGAAACAGTTATTTTTGCAGATCGGTTATTACAATCGGGCTTTCGTTTAGCAACAAAGGCAGGAATTTCAATTGCAATTGATGATATGTTGATTCCTTTACAAAAAGAAAAAATTATTACTGATGCATCAAATAAGGTAAAAGAGTACGAAAAACAATATCAGTCAGGGCTTGTCACGAACCAAGAGCGATATAACAATGTGGTCGATATCTGGGGTGCGGCGGGTGATCAAGTCGGTAAAGCGATGATGGAACAATTGTCTCAGCAAACAGTAAATGATCGACACGGTAAAGAGGTAAAACAAGAGTCTTTTAATGCGATTTATATGATGGCTGATTCTGGCGCTCGCGGCTCAGCTGCGCAGATTCGACAGCTTGCTGGTATGCGGGGTTTGATGGCCAAGCCAGATGGTTCGATTATTGAGACTCCCATTACTGCTAATTTCCGCGAGGGATTAAATGTTTTACAGTACTTCATTTCTACGCACGGGGCGCGTAAGGGTCTTGCCGATACAGCTTTAAAGACGGCCAATTCCGGTTATTTGACTCGTCGCTTATGTGATGTGACACAAGACCTAGTCGTTATTGAGGATGATTGCGGCGCCATCGATGGCGTTACTATGAAAGCATTAGTAGAGGGTGGGGAAATCATTGAGGCCTTGCGTGATCGTATTTTAGGTCGGGTATGTATTGGTGATGTGGTTCATCCGGATACGAATGCTGTCATTGTGAGCCATGACATTTTGTTAGACGAGGATATGGTTGATGAAATTGTCGCCTCTGGCTTAGATGAAGTGAAGGTTAGAACAGTTTTATCATGTAAGACACGCTACGGCTTATGCGCCAAGTGCTATGGCCGTGATTTGGGTCGTGGTGGACTAGTGAACGTTGGTGAAGCTGTGGGTGTGATTGCGGCGCAATCGATTGGCGAGCCTGGCACACAGTTAACCATGCGGACCTTCCATATTGGTGGCGCAGCCTCGCGCGCACTCGTGGTTAGCAATGTAGAAGCTAAGTCAAGCGGAGTAGTTCGTTTTTCATCTTCGATGAGATACATCTCTAATGCCAAAGGTGAACAGGTAGTTATTTCAAGATCTGGAGAAGCTTTAATAACAGATGACCATGGTCGTGAGCGCGAGCGTCATAAAGTACCTTACGGCGCAAATTTATTGGTTGGTGATGGCGGTGTAGTGAAAGCGGGCGCAAGTTTAGCGACATGGGATCCGTTGACACGACCAATTATTTCTGAGTTTGCTGGCCAGATTCATTTTGAAAATGTTGAAGAGGGTGTAACTGTTGCTAAGCAGGTCGATGACGTAACTGGCTTATCTACGCTAGTTGTTATTGATGGTAAGCGCCGAAGTGCAGCTGCCAAAGGGATACGTCCAATTATCAAAATATTAGACGCTAAAGGTGCTGAGGTAAAGATTGCTGGAACAGATCATCCAGTAACTATTGGCTTGCAGTTTGGCGCGCTAATTACTGTTAAAGACGGTCAGACGGTAGTTCAGGGTGAGGTTTTAGCACGTATTCCAATTGAGTCACAAAAAACACGTGACATCACTGGCGGTTTACCACGCGTTGCAGAGCTTTTTGAGGGGCGCTCACCAAAAGATGCGGCTGTCTTGGCCAAGGTTACAGGTACTGTCTCGTTTGGTAAGGAGACCAAAGGTAAGCAGCGTTTAGTAATTACCGATATGGATGGTGAGAGTAACGAGTTCTTGATTGCTAAAGAAAAACAAGTATTAGTGCATGATGGTCAGGTTGTCAACAAAGGTGAAATGATTGTTGAAGGACCTGCTGATCCGCACGATATCTTAAATCTGAAGGGTATTGAAGAGTTAGCTATTTACATCGTTGATGAAGTACAAGACGTATATCGCCTGCAAGGTGTGAAGATTAATGATAAGCACATTGAGGTGATCGTTCGGCAAATGTTGCGTCGCGTACAAGTTGTTGATGCTGGTGAAACAAACTTTATTACTGGCGAGCAGGTAGAGCGCTCGAAGTTATTCGATGAGAATGACCGTGTAATTGCAGAGGGTAAGCGCCCAGCATTATATGAAAACGTTCTTCTGGGAATAACAAAAGCATCCCTATCAACGGATAGCTTTATTTCGGCGGCATCTTTCCAAGAAACGACGCGAGTTCTCACAGAAGCAGCAATTATGGGCAAAAAGGACACCTTGCGTGGCCTAAAAGAAAACGTCATTATTGGTCGTTTGATCCCAGCTGGAACGGGCTTGTCTTATCGAAAAGCTCGTAAAGTACGTGAACAGTTTGAGCGTGACCGTGCAAACACGATAGCTGTGGAGGAGGCCTTTGTCTCAACCGTGCCGGAGGAAACACCCGTAGCAGATGCAGAGTAAGTAAGGAATTTGTCAAGAATCCCTACAGGGTTCTTGACGATTCTTTAAACACAGTCTAGAATGCTAGGTTCTGTGAAACCCGTTTCCCAAATTTATTTGGATCACGATTGACTAAACAAATTGAAAAGTAAAGCATTTTGAAAGTAAGTTATGCCAACAATTAACCAGTTGCTAAAAAAGCCACGCACAAGCTTAGTCGTTAAGAGCAAGAGCCCTGCGCTTCAAAATAGCCCTCAGCGCCGTGGTGTTTGCACACGGGTATATACAACCACGCCAAAAAAGCCGAATTCTGCCTTACGTAAAGTTGCCAAAGTTCGTTTAACCAATGGATTTGAAGTAATTTCCTACATTGGTGGTGAGGGACATAATCTTCAAGAGCACTCGGTTGTTTTAATTCGTGGTGGTCGTGTAAAGGATTTGCCGGGTGTGCGTTATCACATTGTGCGTGGATCACTAGACTTGCAAGGTGTTAAAGATCGTAAACAGTCGCGTTCGAAGTATGGCGCTAAGAAGGCCAAGAAAGCGTAACTTCCTGGTGAGATAGGTAAATAGGCATAAGCCAATTTACCAAGTAAGTGATCACTCCGACCGAAATAATTTTGGGTTAGTAGTGTGATCAAGGGAATTTTCCCAACTGAAAAGAAGGAGCATTTATGCCACGTCGTAGAGAAGTACCAAAAAGAGAAATACTTCCTGATCCAAAATTTGGGAATGTCGAAGTTGCCAAGTTTATGAACGTTCTGATGCTTGACGGTAAAAAGTCCGTTGCAGAAAGAATTGTTTATGGCGCTTTTGACCATATTGAGAAAAAAGCGAACAAAGTCCCACTCGATATATTTTCTGTAGCTATGGGCAACGTGAAGCCAATGGTTGAAGTGAAAAGTCGCCGAGTTGGTGGGGCAAACTATCAAGTACCGGTCGAAGTTCGGCCATCACGACGCTTAGCTTTGGCAATGCGCTGGCTTAGAGAGGCTGCTAAAAAGCGTAGTGAAAAATCAATGGCTCAACGATTGGCTAATGAATTGCTAGAGGCATCTGAAGGCCGTGGCGGTGCAATGAAAAAGCGTGATGAAGTTCATCGCATGGCTGAAGCAAATAAAGCCTTTTCGCATTTCCGTTTCTAAATTCGCGTAATTAATAGAGGACATTGTGGCACGAAAGACCCCCATCGAGCGTTATCGTAATATTGGAATTTCAGCGCATATTGATGCTGGAAAAACCACCACGACAGAGCGTATTTTGTTTTATACCGGAGTTAACCATAAAATTGGCGAGGTGCATGATGGCGCTGCCACTATGGATTGGATGGAGCAAGAGCAAGAACGCGGAATTACTATTACATCCGCTGCCACAACTGCATTTTGGAAGGGTATGGCTGGTAACTATCCTGAACACCGTATCAACATTATTGACACACCTGGACACGTTGATTTTACAATTGAGGTTGAGCGCTCGATGCGCGTCCTTGATGGCGCCTGCATGGTTTATTGTGCAGTTGGTGGTGTGCAGCCACAATCAGAAACTGTTTGGCGACAAGCTAACAAGTATGGAGTCCCTCGGTTGGCTTTCGTTAACAAGATGGACCGCACGGGCGCTAACTTTTTTAAAGTTTACGATCAAATGCGCGCACGTCTGAAGGCTAACCCAATTCCTATTCAGATCCCAATTGGTGCTGAAGAGGGTTTTCGTGGTGTAGTTGACCTTGTCAAAATGAAATCAATCATTTGGGATGAGGAATCTCAGGGCGTTAAATTTAATTATGAAGAGATTGCTCCCGAATTGCTAGAGCTGGCAAATGAGTGGCATGAAAAGATGGTTGAAGCTGCTGCAGAATCATCCGAAGAATTAATGGATAAGTATTTGAGTGGTGAAGTATTGACCGAGGAAGAAATTAAAGCGGCGCTTCGCGCAAGAACTTTGGCCGGTGAAATCGTGCCAATGATGTGCGGCTCGGCTTTTAAAAACAAGGGTGTTCAAGCCATGCTTGACGGAGTGATTGATTACATGCCAGCACCCGTTGATATTCCACCAGTGACCGGGGAGCTTGAAAACGGTGAGCAGGGCGAGCGCCGTGCGGCTGATGATGAAAAGTTTTCGGCATTAGCATTTAAGATCATGACGGATCCGTTTGTTGGGCAGCTAATTTTCTTTAGAGTTTATTCAGGAGTTATTAACTCTGGTGATACGATTTATAACCCAATTAAAGGTAAGAAAGAGCGAATTGGTCGAATCTTGCAAATGCATGCCAACCAGCGCGAAGAGATTAAAGAAGTGCGTGCTGGGGACATCGCTGCTGCAGTTGGTTTAAAGGATGCAACCACTGGGGAGACCTTGTGTGACCCAGCAGCAATCATTGTTTTAGAAAGAATGATATTTCCTGAGCCGGTGATTTCGCAAGCGGTTGAGCCTAAAACAAAAGTAGACCAGGAAAAAATGGGAATTGCTTTAAACCGTTTGGCCCAAGAAGACCCGTCATTTCGGGTAAAAACGGATGAAGAGTCAGGTCAGACAATTATTTCCGGTATGGGTGAGTTACATCTGGAAATTTTAGTGGATAGAATGCGCCGCGAGTTTGGCGTTGAAGCTACTGTTGGTAAGCCGCAAGTTGCATACCGAGAGACTATCCGCAAAGTTTGCGAAGAAATAGAGGGCAAGTTTGTCAAGCAATCTGGAGGGCGTGGTCAGTATGGGCACGTAGTTCTAAAGCTAGAGCCACAAGCTCCAGGCAAGGGTTATGAGTTTGTAGACGCGATTAAGGGTGGGGTTGTGCCACGCGAATACATACCGGCAGTTGATAAGGGTATTACTGAAACACTAAATAGTGGAGTATTGGCTGGTTATCCCGTGGTTGATATTAAGGTTACGCTATTCTTTGGTTCGTATCACGATGTTGACTCGAATGAAAACGCCTTCAAGATGGCAGGGTCAATGGCTTTTAAAGACGGTATGCGACGGGCAAGTCCTGTTCTGCTTGAGCCAATGATGGCCGTAGAAGTAGAAACACCGGAAGATTTCATGGGTAACGTGATGGGTGACCTTTCATCTCGCCGCGGAATTTTGCAAGGCATGGATGATATTGCTGGGGGTGGCGGCAAAATTGTGCGCGCTGAAGTTCCATTGGCGGAGATGTTTGGATACTCTACGGGGCTGCGCTCACTTACTCAGGGTCGAGCGACATACACCATGGAATTTAAGCATTATGCTGAAGCACCTAAAAACGTTGCGGAAGCTGTAATTGCAGCTAAAGCGAAATAATTTGTAAACTGTAAAAAACTAACTGACAAGAGGCGGAAATGGCAAAAGAGAAATTTGAGCGGACCAAGCCCCACGTAAACGTGGGGACAATCGGTCACGTTGACCACGGCAAGACGACGTTA
>Ga0209598_10002240_pt1 | contig 15203 bp, 11 predicted proteins | sample M_140807_EF_Meta_FD_187317 | JGI IMG/M metagenome (GOLD analysis project Ga0209598, IMG submission 187317) | Freshwater microbial communities from Lake Montjoie, Canada to study carbon cycling - M_140807_EF_MetaG (SPAdes) (version 2) | ecosystem: Environmental > Aquatic > Freshwater > Lake... | reverse complement strand
ATGGGGGTCGGCACCGAGATCACGGCGATGTCGAAGTCCGCCAGGTCCGCCGGTTCGCAGCTGGCCCGGTACGAACCGGACTCCACCGCGGCGGTGAGCCGGTCGTCGGTGATGTCCTCGACGTAGGACTGGCCGGCGTTCAGGAGCTTCACCTTGCGGGGTTCCACGTCGAACCCGACCACGCTGAACCCCGCCTCCGCCGCCCGGACGGCGACGGGAAGGCCCACATAGCCCTGCCCGATGACGACCGTGCGATCCGTGATTCGCCCCATACCTGTGTGCCCCCGATTGAGTGTGAGTTGGCTGTGTGCCCGACCAGTGTGGTCCGGGTCCCATTGTGCTCCAACAGGGCACTTTTCCCTACCCGGAGTAGCCAGATTCGGGTTGTTTCCAGCGTGTTTCGGTGCTCTACTGACGGTGTTCCTGGCGGGGAAGCAGGGACGACAAGTTGGGGAAATCACGGGGACAGGCGGGGGCAAGAAGCGTGACGAGTCATTTTCCGAGGTTCAGGTTCTTCTTTCAGGCCGGGTTCGACGCCTGGGCATGGCTGGTGGGCATGTGTGCCGCCGCCGTGTTCCGGTACGACTTCTCGCTGAGCTCGGTCCCGTGGGGCGGCGTCCTCGCGGTGGCGGCGGTGGCCATGATCGTGCAGATCACGGCCGGTCGAATGATCGGGCTCTACGTCCACCGCTGGCGCTACGGCACCATCGACGAGGTGGCCGCCACCGTGCGCACCGTGCTCACCACCACCGCGGTGATCACGCTGCTCGACCTGATTCCGCGTCTCGGTCGGCCGGTGCCGTTCACCGTGGCGATCGTGAGTGGGTTCCTCGCACTGTTCGTCATGTGCTGCGGCCGGTTCGCCTGGCGGATCCAGCTCGACAAGTGGCACCGCTTCTACGGCGACGACCGCATCCCGGCCGTCGTGTTCGGCGCCGGTGAGGCCGGCTCCCAGCTGGTGAAGTCGATGATCCACACCGGTCCGTACCACCCGGTCGCGGTGCTCGACGACAACCACGATCTCGGCAACCTCCGGATCAAGGGCGTGAGCGTCCGTGGTGACCGCTCGGCGTTGAAGAAGGTCGTGGCCGAGACCGATGCCGAGGTGCTGGTCATCGCCATCCCGTCGGCTGGCTCCGAGCTGCTGCGTGACCTGTCGGCCGTCGCCGACGAGATCGGCATCAAGACCTACGTGCTGCCGCCGGTCGGTGAGCTGCTCGGCCAGAACGCTGTGGCATCCGACATCCAGCCGCTGACCGAGGCCGATCTGCTCGGTCGCCGTGAGATCACCCTCGACATCGATTCGGTGGCGGACTACCTGACCGGCAAGCGGGTCCTCGTGACCGGCGCCGGCGGTTCGATCGGCTCCGAGCTCTGCCGTCAGCTCAACCGGTTCGCTCCGGAGTCGCTGGTCATGCTCGACCGCGACGAGTCGGCGCTCCAGGCCGTGCAGGTGTCGATCGAGGGCCGCGGCCTGCTCGTCAAGCCGACGAATGGCCTCTTCCCTCGATGGATCCGATCCTGGCATGGGTCACACGGTCTGACGGCCCCCTGGCGGAGGCCAGGACCCCGGGCTGGATTTCGGGCCGGAACCTATAGAAGCGGTTGCAGTGCGTCAAGGCTGGGCGGGGCCCTTTTAACACATTGAAATCGAAAAGAAATTTGACGCTGAAAGGGGGCCGGGACCCCGGCCATCTCCCGCCGTCCGGGGATTCCCGCGATCGGGCTACTCCGCCGCCAGGGCCTCGGCCTGCCGCAGGTCCACGGAAACCAGCTGCGAGACCCCCCGCTCGGCCATGGTGACCCCGAACAGCCGGTCCATCCGCGCCATGGTGACGGGGTTGTGGGTGATGGCGATGAAGCGGGTGCGGGTCCGCTGGCGCATCTCGTCCAGCATGTTGCAGAACCGGTCGACATTGGCGTCGTCGAGGGGGGCGTCCACCTCATCCAGGACGCAGATCGGGGCTGGGTTGGCCAGGAAGACGGCGAAGATCAGGGCGCAGGCGGTCAGGGCCTGCTCCCCGCCGCTCATCAGGCTCATGGTCGCCATGCGCTTGCCCGGAGGGCAGGCGAAGATCTCGAGCCCCGCCTCGAGCGGATCCTCGGACTCCACCAGCCTCAGCTCGGCCTGGCCGCCCTCGAACAGGGCCTGGAAGAGGGCCTGGAAGTGGCCATTGATGACATCGAAGGCGGCCAGCAGCCGCTCGCGGCCCTCGCCGTTGAGCTCGTCAATGCCCTGGCGCAGCTTGCCGATGGCGCCCGACAGGTCGGCCTGTTCGGTGCGCAGGGTGTCGAGACGCTCGGCGTACTCCCGGCTCTCCTCCTCGGCCCGCAGGTTGACTGCCCCCAGGGCTTCACGCTGGCGCTCGAGGGCGTAGAGGTGGGACTCGATCCCGCCAGCCTCCGACGGGATGGCCACGGCCTCATCAGCCAGGGCCCGGGCCAGGGCCTCGGGCTCGACCTTCGCCGTCTCGCGGATCTGGCCGGCGATCTCAGCGAGCCGTTCGTGGGCGGCCTCCAGCCGGGCGTCCAGCCCCGCCCGCCGCTCGCGGACCTCCGAGGCTGCAGAATCGCAGGCGCGGGACTCCCGGGTCGCTTCGGCGCGTTCGGCCTCGGCAGCGGCCAGGGCGTCCCCGGCCACTGCCCGCCGGGTCTCGGCCTGGCCAAGATCAGAAAGCAGGGCCTGGAGGCGCTCGGCGTGGGTCGAGGGCTTTTCCCGGGCCGCGTCCAGGGCACCGAGGGCCCGGGCGCGCTCGGCGACCAGTCGTTCCAGGCGGGTCTCCGCGGCGGCAGACCGGCGCGACCATTCCTGGCGTTCAGACAGGACCCGGTCCAGCTGGCGCTGGCGGCCCTCGCGCTCGCGCACCTCGGTGTCGAGGGCGGCCCGGGCCTGGGCGGCGGCCTCGACAGCCGGTGCCGTCAGGGCCCTTGCAGCCTCGAGCCGGGCGGCGGCGTCGCTTTCGTCGCCGAGGGTCGCGGACTCGGCCTCTGCGGCCGCCAGGGCGGTCTCTGTCTCAACGCGCTCGGCGTCGAAGCGCCGGATGGTCTCGTCGAGGGACTGGCGCTGGGCGTCCCGGCGCGCGGCCTCCCGGTCATGGCGTTCCCGGGTCTGCCGGGCCTGGGCGAGGGCCTGCTCGGCCGCCGCCGGTTGGCGTCGGGCCTCGCGGACCGCCTGCTCGGCTGCGGCCAGGCTTTCAGACGCCGTGCGGGTTGTCGTCGCCGAGGCCTCCGCCTCGGGGCGGAGGTCGCCCAGCAGGGCCTCCAGCTCCGCGAGCCGGGCCCTCTGGGCCATCCGGACGGCAGCAGCGCGGGGGGCGTCGGCCCGGGCGGTGAATCCATCCCAACGCCATAGGTCGCCCTCGCGGGACACCAGGCGCACGCCTGGCGCCAGGCTGCGGGCCAGTCGGTCGCCATCCTCGCGCCGGACCAGGCCCACCAGGGCCAGGCGCGCTTCAAGGGCACCCGGCGCCCGGACCCGGGCGGCGAGGGGCTCTGCGCCTTCCGGAAGCTGCACATCCGGCTTGGCGGCACCGCCCCAGAAGGCCGGTGCTGAGGGATCAAGGGCCGCGTCCAGGTCATCGCCCAGGGCCGCCGCCAGGGCCGCCTCCAGGCCCCGTTCGGGAAGGATGGAATCCACCGCCGGGGCGTACCCCTCCGATCCGCCATCCTCGAGAAGCCGGCTCAGTCCCCGGGCCTCGGCCTCGGCGACGTCGAGCCGGGCCCGCACCTCGCGTACGGCAGATTGGGCCTGGGACTCCAATTCGGCGGCGGCAGTCCGCACGGTCTCTGCCGCTTCCAGCTCGGCGCGGACGGCAGCGAGCCGGGCTTCGGCCTCCGCCAGGGCCTGGGTCGCGGCAAGGGCCTCTGGGCCCTCGTCTCCCGACAGGGCTTCGCGCTCGCGCTGGGCCTGCTCCAGGGCCCTGCGGGTCCGGGCCACCCGGCCCCGGGCCTCCTCGACCCGCGCCTCGGCCGCCCGCCGCCCGGCGGACTCCGCGGCGACCCGGGCGGTCAGGGCCTCGACCTCGGCCTGGGCCTGGTCGCGTTCGGCCTCCGTGCGCCGCAGGGCGGCCTCGAGTTCCGGTCCCCGCGACGGCGCCGCGGCGATTTCCGCTTCCAGCCTGGCCACCTCTGTCGCCAGGCGGGAGAGGGCTTCGGCTGCGTCGGCCGAGTCCTGGGTCTCCCGGGCCCGGTCACTGTCGATCCGGGCGATGTCGGCCTCAAGCCGCCGGACCTCGTCGGCCAGGGCCTCGGCCTCGCGTTCCAGGCGGTCGCGGTCGATGGCCAGCTTGTTGAGGACGGCTGTGGCCAGGGTCTCGGCATCCCTCAGGGCGGGCATGGCGGCCTCGGCCCGGGCCGACCGGGCGCTCGCCGCCGCCGCTGCCCGCGCCGTGTCCTCGACCCCCTGGACGGCGTCCCGGGTCTCGGCGGAGAGCCGGGCGACAGCCTCGCCAGCCTCGCTCCACCGGGCATACAACACCGCCCCCTGGAGGGTCCGGATTTCGGCGGACAGGCGGCGGTAGCGCTCGGCGTTTCGCGCCTCTCGCCTCAGCCGGTTCAGGGCCGAGTCCAGCTCCCGGGCGATGTCGTCCAGGCGCGAGAGGTTGGTCTCGGCCGCCCGGAGCCTCAGCTCGGCTTCATGCCGCCTGGAGTGGAGGCCCGAAATCCCGGCCGCCTCCTCGAGGATCATGCGCCGGTTCTGGGGCTTGGCGGCAATCAGTTCCGAGATCTGACCCTGGCGCACCAGGGCCGGGGAATTCGATCCGGTCGAGGCGTCGGCAAACAGCAGCTGGACGTCCCGGGCACGCACCTCCCGGCCGTTGATCCGGTAGGTCGATCCCTCACCGCGGTCGATCCGGCGGACCACTTCCAGCACGGGGCTGTCATTGTAGGCGGCGGGTGCGCGCCGCTCTGCATTGTCGATCGTCAGCACGACCTCGGCGTGATTGCGCGAGGCGCGGCCTCCCGAACCGGCGAAGATGACGTCATCCATCCCACCGGCCCGCATGGCCTTGGCGGAATTGGCACCCATCACCCAGCGCAGGGCCTCCAGCAGGTTAGACTTTCCGCAGCCGTTCGGTCCGACGACACCCGTGATCCCGGGCTCGATGCGAAGCTCGGTCGCTTCGACAAAGGACTTGAAGCCAGAGAGCCTGATCCGCTGGAACTGCACCTGCCTGACCGGTTTCCCTTACTTCGAGGCTTCGGCGACGGCTTTTTCCAGTGCCGCCAGGCTGATTTCACCCGAGCCCACGGACTTGCCGTTGATGAAGAAGGCGGGGGTGCCGGTGATCTTGTCCTGCTTGATCGCCCGTTCGACCCGGGCGTTCAGGGCCTTGAGCGCCGTCTCGTCGGTGATGCAGGTGTTGAACTGGCTCTCGGTCAGCCCCGCCGACTGGGCGACGCGCAGGAGGACGCCCCGCATGTCACCGGTCTGGAAGATCTCCTGCTGGCTGCGGAAGATGGCGTCCAGCACGCTGAAATACTTATCCTTGCCGGCGCAGCGCGCCGTGAGGAACCCGGCCGCCGCCAGCTCGTTGGGCGGGGTCAGGAATTCCTTGAGGGTGTAGTGGACCTTGCCGGTGTCGATGTACTTGGCCTTGAAGGCCGGCAAGACCGTATTGTTGAAGGTCGCGCAGTGACTGCAGCTGGCGGAGGCGTACTCAACCATCTTCACGGCGGCCTTGGGGTCTCCCATCGTCATGTCGTCGGTGGAGGTTGCCGACCCGCGGCTGCAGGCCGCCAGGAGGAGGACGCCGGCGACGGCGATCAGGGCGAGGGGGCTAAAACGGGACATGCGACCTCCAGAAAATAGCAGGGACAATAAATAAACCCCGATTCTTACGCGTCCGGGACCGCGTGGAACCGTGGGATCAGGCCCCGGGGGGCGGGTTTCTGTGGACGGACCGGCCCAGGGACACCAGGGCGCGCTTCAGCCGCTCGCTCCGGGCCGGCTCGGCCGCCTCGGCCAGGGCAGCCTCCACGGCGGCGTCGAGGGGCGGCGGTCGCCGTCGCGAGGGCGCCTGTCCAGGTGGGCTGGAGCCGGTCCCGCGCAGGGGCCCCTGGACCACCCGCAGCCTTCCGGCCGCGCCGGTGCCGAGGAACAGGTTCACCCGGTCAAGGATCTCTGCGCTGCGGTGCTGGATCAGGGTCGCGGACGGCCCGGCAACGCGGATCTCCAGCACGCCCTGGGCACCGCCCCGGGGGGATGAGACCCGGACCGGTTCGGTGCGGCGGGCCAGGTCGGCCCCGACGATCTCGGCCCACCGGGCCTGCAGGGCCGCAGGGCCCTGGCCGAACCGGGCGTCCAGCGATTTAAGCAGGGGCGCAAGGCTGCGGCCAGCCGGCGGGGGCGCACGCCGGGCCGGACGCGTCCTGCGCCGGGTCAGGATCTCGGCGGCCTCGGCGGCAGTGGGCAGTTTGCGGCTCGGCATGAAAGGCAGTCTAGCCCGCCCCCGGCGCTGGATACGAGTCCCGATCCGGCGCCAGCGCCCTTCCGCACGCCCGGAAACCCATTAGGCTTGGACAATGGATTCCGAGCGCTTCCAAAGCCGCCTTCTCGACTGGTACCGGGCCTCCGCCCGGGACCTGCCCTGGCGGCGGGCTCCAGGACCGGGTCCGGGGGCGGGAAACGCGCCGGCACCGGATCCCTACCGGGTCTGGCTGTCCGAGGTCATGCTGCAGCAGACTACGGTGGCGCACGCGACCCCCTACTATGCCGCTTTCCTTTCCCGCTGGCCGACGGTCTGCGACCTCGCCGATGCCGAAGACGCAGAGGTCATGGCGGCCTGGGCGGGCCTTGGCTACTACGCCCGGGCCCGCAATCTCCTGGCCTGTGCCCGGGCGGTCCGTGACCGTTTCGACGGCCGCTTCCCGGACACCGAGGCGGGCCTGCTGAGCCTGCCGGGCGTGGGCCCCTACACGGCCGCGGCAGTGGCCGCCATCGCCTTCGACCGTCCGGCCAATGTGGTGGACGGCAATGTCGAGCGGGTCATGTCGCGGCTCTTTGCGGTCGATACTCCCCTGCCTGCAGCTCGCCCGGAATTGCGGACCCTGGCCGCTGGCCTGGTCGACGCCGGGGCGCCGGGGGACTGGGCCCAGGCCCTGATGGACCTTGGCGCCACGGTCTGCCGTCCCCGCTCGCCGCGCTGCGACCTCTGTCCAGCGACGGAGGATTGCGCCGCCCGGGCGTCGGGCACCCCTGAGACCTGGCCCCGGAAGTCCGCCCGCGCCGCGCGACCCAAGCGGGCCGGCGTCGTCTTCGTACTGAGGCACGGCGATGGCGTCGCGGTGGTCCGCCGGCCGCCCCGGGGCCTGCTGGGCGGCATGTTGGGCCTTCCGACCACGGACTGGACGGCGTCAGGTCCCGACGCGGCGACGGTCGCAGCGGCGGCGCCCGCAAGGCTCCACTGGCGGGAGGCCGGCACGGTAGATCACGTCTTCACCCACTTCAGCCTGGAGCTGAGGGTGCTGGCCGCGGAGGGTCTGGCGAGCGATTTGGACTGGCTTTCGGTGGACGCCCTGGGCGACCTGCCGAGCGTCTTCCTCAAGGCGGCCCGACGGGCTCTGGCGATGCGCGACGGGGAATGAGGAGGGCGGTCAGGGCCAGGCCCGTGACCGAAATACAGATCGCCGACAGGGGGATACCCGGCACCCCCAGGCTCGCCAGGGCGAAGCCGCCGACGGCCGATCCCAGGGCCTGGCCCATCGAGTTGACCGATCCGTTGACCGCCATGGCAAGGGGTGCGCCCTGGCTGGTCTGGAGGATCCGCGAGGACAGGACCGGCATCAGCGAGAAGAGCGAGGTCGAGGCCGTCAGAATGGCGAGGGCCACCAGCAACTGGCTGGGAAGTCCGGGCGGCGTCAGGTGGTGGGTGGCGGCCAGGTGCAGGCTCATGGCGACGAGCTGGCCCAGGAAGCAGACGATGAGCCATTCCTTGCCCTCCCCCCGGTCGCCCGCGCGGCCGCCCAGGTACAGGCCGGCGATCGAGCCCAGGCCGATCACCATCTGGAACAGGCCGACCCCGGCGCCCGTCACCCCGGCCCCGACCCGCACCACCGGAGCGATGAACAGGTTGACGGTCATGTTGGCGGCAAAGGACAGGAAGGTTGCCGCATAGAGGGGCAGCAGGGGCGACAGGGCGATGCGGCTGCCGGGGGTGGGCGGCGGGGGCCTGACCGAGGGCATCAGGGCGGTGACGCCCACGAAGGCGATACCCGTCAGCCCTGCGGCCAGGACGAAGGTCGAGCGCCAGCCGAAATGGGCGCCGACGAAACTGCCCAGGGGGATGCCGATGACGAAGGCGATGGTCATGCCGCCCATCACCATGGCCACCGCCGACCCGCGACGCTCGGGCGGGACCAGGGCGGCGGCGGCGACGCTGGCTGAGGGTCCGGCGATTGCCGCGGCCAGGCCCACGACGCTGCGCAGGACCAGCAGGGCTTGGAAGTTGGGCGCCGCCGCACAGGCCAGGTTGGCGAGGGCCCCGCCGCCGAGGGCAGCGACCAGCAGGAACTTGCGGTCGGCGCGCCCGAGCAGCCAGGCCATGACCGGACCCAGGAGGGCGGAGATCAGGACATAAGACGTCTGGAGCTGGCCCGCGACCGCCGTGGTTACACCCAGGTCACGGGCCATAGTCTCGAGGACGCCCGTAAAGATGAAGGCGGTCGACCCGAAGGCGAAGGTGGACAGGGTGAGGACCAGAATGCGCGGGTTCATGGGGCCAGCTTAGAGCGGCCCGGGGCGGTGCAAAGCGAAAAACGCCGCCAACCCGGACCCCGGCTCAACCCGGACTCAGCCAGGAAGGCGGCTCCGGACCTGGGCGCGTAGCACGTCGATGGGGGTCAGGCCCTTGTCGGTGCGGAAGTGCCAGTAGGTCCAGCCGTTGCAGGCCGGGGCGGACTGGACCATGGCGCCGACCTTGTGGATCGAGCCGGTCAGGTCGCCCGTCGCCAGGGAGCCGTCAGCGCGGACCCGGGCGGCGCGCTCGCCCCTCGGGCAGTAAAGGACGTCTCCCGGATGCAGCAGGCCGGCCTCGAGGATCTGGCCGAAGGGTATCCGGGGCTCGGCGCGCCGGGAGCCCGTGACCTGCAGGTCTTCGGGCGCAACAGGCTGGACCCGGGCGATCCGCTCCCGGGCCAATTCGACGTATTCGGTGTCGCGCTCGATGCCGACATAGCGTCGGCCCAGGCGGCGGGCCGCGGCCCCGGTCGTGCCCGTACCGAAGAAGGGATCAAGAACGATATCGCCGGGCTTGGTCGAGGCCAATAGGACCCGGTGCAGCAGGGCCTCGGGCTTCTGGGTGGGGTGGGCCTTGGCGCCGGTCTCGTCCTTGAGCCGCTCTTCTCCGGTGCAGAGGGGAAAGGTCCAGTCCGAACGCATCTGAAGTTCGTCGTTCGCCATCTTCATGGCGTCGTAGTTGAAGGTGTAGCGCTTGGCACCCCGGCCCTTGGCCGCCCAGATCAGGGTTTCATGGGCATTGGTAAAGCGCGTGCCCTTGAAGTTCGGCATGGGGTTGGTCTTGCGCCAGACCACGTCGTTCAGGATCCAGAAGCCCAGGTCCTGAAGCACCGTCCCGACCCGGAAGATGTTGTGGTAGCTGCCGATCACCCAGAGGGCACCGTCGTCCTTCAGCACGCGCCGGCACTCCGTCAGCCAGGCCCGGGTGAAGGCGTCGTAGGCGGCAAAGCTCTCGAACTGATCCCAGTCGTCATCGACGGCGTCCACGCGGGAATTGTCCGGCCGCAGGAGGTCGCCGCCCAACTGGAGGTTGTAGGGCGGATCTGCGAAGACCAGGTTCACCGACCGGTCGGGCAGGCCCTTCAGGACCTCGATACAGTCGCCCTGGAGAATGATGTCGGCCTGGATAATGGAATTGGGGGTCACGCCCAGCCCTTTGTGCTCGCAAACCGGATTCGGAATCCTCGCTGAGCGTGGTTGAGGCTTCGTTTACAAACACGGTAAATGCAGCGTTAACCCGTTGAATTCAATAGCGCCCGGATCGGAGCCCAGCTCATCCGGTGTGCGGGGCAGGGTCCCAGCCGCTGCAGGGCCTCCACGTGAACGGGCGCATGGTAGCCCTTGTGGGCTGCGAAACCATAGCCCGGCCAGGCCTGATCCAGCTCGACCATCACCCGGTCCCGGGCGGTCTTGGCCAGGATGGAGGCGGCAGCGATCGAGGCGGACAGGCTGTCGCCCCTGACCACCGGCCGCACGGGCGCCGGCAGGTCGAAGCGGTAGGATCCATCGACAAGGATGAAGGCCGGCGCCACCGCCAGGGCCTCCACCGCCCGCCGCATGGCCAGGCCGGTGGCCTGGAGGATGTTGAGCTCGGCGATCTCCTCGACGCTGGCGAAGCCGACCCCCCAGGCCAGGGCGCTGGCCTTGATCTCGACCTCCAGGGCTTGGCGACGGCGCTCGCCAAGCTTTTTGGAGTCGTCCAGGCCCGCCGGCGTCCGGGCCGGGTCGAGGATGACGGCAGCGGCGCTGACCGGGCCGGCCCAGGGACCCCGACCGGCCTCGTCCACGCCGCAGACGGGCCAGGGATGGTCCGCCTCAAGGCTGAGGTCCGGACCCTTGCGGGACGTCACTGGCCCATCTCCAGGACGGGTCCGTGGCGGTGGCAGGTCACCAGGTGGTCGTTGACCATGCCCACGGCCTGCATGAAGGCATAGACGATGACCGGCCCGACGAACCGGAAGCCCCTGGCCCTCAGGGCGGCGGCGATCTCCCGGCTGAGGGGAGTCTCGGCGGGCACGTCCTGGGGGCCTTCAGCGAAGGTCTGGATCGGTCGTCCACCGGTGAAACCCCAGAGGAAGTCCGAGAAATCCACCCCGGCCTCTCGCATGTCGACGAAGATCCGGGCGCTCGAGATGGCAGCGTCGATCTTGGCGGCGGACCGGACGATGCCCGCATCAGCCAGGAGCCGGGCCCGGTCGGTCTCGCCAAAGCGCGCCACGACCTCAGGATCGAAACCCGCGAAGGCGGCGCGGAAGCCCTCGCGTTTCCGTAGGATCGTGATCCAGGCGAGGCCGGCCTGGAAGCCGTCGAGGACCAGCTTTTCCCAGAGCGCCTCGGAGCTGCGTTCCGGCACACCCCAGTCCTGGTCGTGGTAGGCCTCGTACAGCGGATCCCCCGCCATACCGCGCCAGCTGCAACGAATCAGACCGTCAGACATGCCGCCACCGTCGCAGCGCCAGCCTGCCAGCAGCAAGGCGAAGCGGCTTCAGGGCGTCGCCCCGGGTACCGGATCGGCCCGGACGGGTCTGCCGTCCACGGTCAGGTCGCCGTCAATACGGTCCAGCCGCAGGAGGGCCAGGGCCAGACCGTCGACGCCCGAGCGAACCTCGCCCGCCCGCAGATCGCCGCGCAGGACCTCGGCACCCCGAGGCGGCGGTGGGCCTTCGAAACGCAGGGGCAGGAGGCGGGTACGGACCTGCCCCCGGCGCTTCATCCGGGATGTCGTCTCCTGCCCCACGAAGCAGCCCTTGGCGAAGTCGATCCCGCCGACCAGGTCGAAGTTGAGTTCGATGGGATAGTCCCGGTCGAAGTCGAAATCCTCGGCGTCGCCGATCCCGAACTCCAGACGCCGGCGGCGCCAGTCTTCCTGGCCCACGGTCGCCTCGGGCACCGGGTCCGGCCCCCAGGCCCGGAAGGCCAGACCGGGTCGGCGGGGATCGGCGACCCAGTCCGGGCCAGGTGCATCCGGCCAGGCGACCCAGGCCTCCGCGTCCAGAGGCTGGATCTCAACCTTGGCCCTGAGTTTGTAGATCCGCAGCCGGGCGAGCATGTCGTCCCGGCGCGCAGCCTCGACCTCCAGCCAGATCGCCTCTGGCCGGCCGATGACGAGGAGGTCGAAGAGCAGCCGGCCCTGTGGCGCCAGCAGGGCACCGTAGCGCACCTCCCCCGGGGCGAGGGTCTCGACGTCCTGGCTGAGGAGGCCCTGCAGGAAGCTGGTGCGGTCTGGACCCGACACCTCGACCAGGGCCCTGTGGGCAAGGTGGACGCAGAATGTCATGGCGGGAAACCTCCGGCGGCTGGAGCCTTCCATAGCCTGGGACTATTTGTCTGCAATGTCGCCTCCGCCCTTTCCGATTCTCTTCATAACCGCCACGCGGATCGGCGACGCCGTCCTGTCCTCGGGTCTGATCCGAAGGCTCTCCGAGGAAATACCGGGCGCCCGGTTCACCATCGTGGCCGGACCGGCGGCTGCGCCCCTGTTCGAGGACGTCCCGGGCCTGGAGACCCTGATCCCTTTTGAGAAGTCCCGGGACGGTGGGCACTGGTTGCGGCTCTGGAATACGGTCAGGCGGAAGTCCTGGGGCCTTGTGGTGGACCTCCGGGGATCCGCCATCAGCAGCCTGCTCAATCGTCGGAAGCGGGCCGTTTACCACCGGGTCGCCGGACCGATCGTCCACAAGGTCATCGAGGCCGCCCGGGTCCTGGGCCTGCAGGACGATCCGCCTGTGCCCTATATCTACGTCGGCGAGGCCGCAGCCCGCCGGGCGGCCGAGTTGGTGGCCGGGGAGGGGCCGATCCTCGCCCTCGGTCCCGCTGCGAACTGGGTCGGCAAGACTTGGCCCGTCGAGCGGTTCGCCCAGGTCGCCATCCAGCTGCTCGGGGCCGGCGGACCCCTGGAGGGCGGCCGGCTCCTGATCGCCGGCGGTCCCCAGGACGCCAGCGTCCTGCCAACCCTTCGTGCGGTCGTGCCCCGGGCGCGCTTGATAGACCTGGTCGGCAAGGCAGACCTGGTCACCCTTCACGCCGCCCTCGGGTCTGCGCGTCTCTTCATTGGAAATGATTCCGGCCTGATGCATCTCGCCGCCGCCGCTGGTGCCCCGACCCTGGGGCTCTTCGGGCCATCGGACGATCAGGCCTACGCCCCCTGGGGGCAGAAGGGTCGGGTCCTCAGGGGGCCCCGCACCCTCGACCAGATCCAAACCCTGGATCCGGACCTCAATCAGGCGATTTGTCACATGATGGACCTGTCGGTCGAAAGCGTGACCGTCGCGGCCCGCCGTTTGGTTTCCGAGACCGCTTGACGGTTCTCCCGCCGCCCACCGGGAAGCCCAACGCCCCCTGGTTCCCCCGGACGGCAAGGCGGAGACATGCGACAGGAAATGCAACCTAAGGGTTCGTTAACTATTTACATTTCGTAGAAATTGAGGATTCGGAGGGCATTGGTGAAGCGCCAAAGCCGAAGGATTGCAGGCGGAGGCTAGTTTCTAAGGTAGCGTGCGGCAGTGGCAGTTCAGCTTTACGGGTCCGGATCGTCCGGTGAGGACGTTGAGACGACTGCGCTCGCGCTGAGGCCTGCCCGCTCGCTGACACCCCCCCGTTACCATAAACTGAAATCCCTTCTTCTCGCTGGCGTCTTCGCGGGCCTCGCGGGCAGCGCCCTCGCCGAAGGGTCTCCCGAGCTTCCGACGGACGGCGCTTTTGCGGCAGGCTCCGGGGTCATCGGCCCGCCCATTGCCGGAAACCTGCAGGTCCAGCAGACCTCCGCCCGCGGGATCATCGACTGGCGGACCTTCTCCATCGGGCAGGGCGGCGCAGTCTCGATCCTCAATGGCCAGGGCGCCACCCTGAACCGGGTGACCAGCGGCCAGCTGTCGGTGATCCGCGGGACGCTCAGCGCCACAGGCTCGGTCTACCTGGTGAATCCCCAGGGCGTGGTGGTCAGCGGCGAGGGGCGCATCCTTGCCGGTGGTGCCATCGGCCTCCTGACACGCGATATCTCGAACACCGACTTCCTCGCCGGCGGTCCGTTCACGGCCCGGGGACAGACGGACGCCGGGGTGGTTAACCTTGGCCGGATCATCTCCCGCGACGGCGACGTCTTCCTGGTGGGCGCCTCGGTGCTCAACGACGGGGAAATCTCTGCGGGATCCGGCCTTGCCGGCCTGGCCGCCGCCGACACAGTCGTCATTGCGCCCGGCGAGGGTATCCGCGGGCTCTATGTCGCGGCCGGTTCGGGCGGGAACGGCGACGTCACGGTCTCTGGCCGGATCGACGCCGCGGCCGCAGCGCTCCAGTCCGCGGGGGGCGACGTCTACGTCCTGGCCGGCAACCGCGCGGGAACCGTTCAGGCCACCGGCGTCAGCCAGTCCGGCGGCGAGGTCTGGTTGTCCGCTCCCGAGGGCGAGGTCCGTGTCGACGGCGGTGTCCGCTCGACGAAGGGCGAGGCCGGCGGCGACATCACCCTGTCCGGGCGCAAGGTCACGGTGGGCGGCTCGGCCGTCCTGGACGCCACCGGGAATTCGGGCGGGAACGTCCTCGTCGGCGTCACGGCACCCGCGACAGGCCTGTCGGACGTGACCACCATCGCCTCGGGCGCCCGTATCCTTGCCGGCGGTTCCATGGGCGGCGGGCGGGTGGAGACCTCCGGCCACCTGATGATCATCGGCGACGCGGTCATTCGCGCCGGTGAGGGCGGCCGCTGGCTGGTGGACCCCGTCGACCTGACGATCGACGCCCCCGCCGCCTCGACCATCGCTTCGGCGCTAAACGCCGGCACCAATGTCATTCAGCAGACGACCGCCACGGGCGCCGTCGGCGTGGGCTCACAGGCGATCGGCCCGGGCGACATCATCGTCGCCGCGGCCATCAACTGGACAGGCTCCGGCTCCCTGACCCTCGACGCCTACCGGGACGTCCTGGTCAACGCCGCGATCAGCGGGACGGGGACCGGTGGACTGACCCTGCTGGCGGGCGGCGGCATATCGACCACTGCGGCCGTGACCGCCTCCACATTGAACCTGACCGCGACGACCGGCGGGATCTCGACGTCTGCGGCGGGCGCCCTGACCGGCCCCAACGGCATCACCCTGACGGCGGCTCAGGCCATCAGCCTCGGCGGCGCCGTGTCCAACCTCACCAGCGGCCAGCTGCTGGTTAACGGAGCGACGGGCGTCACGCTCTCCAGCGCCGTCAATGCCCGCGCGGTCACGGTCAACGCGAATGGCGGAACCCTGGCCACCGGGGGCTCCGCTACGATTACCGGCACCAACGGCGTGACGCTCTATGGGTCGCAGGGCGTAACGCTTGGAGCGGCCGTTACAAATACGCAGGCCGGTTCGGGCAGCCTTTCGATCGTCAGCGGCGGGGCGATCTCTGCCCCCGTCGCCCTGGTCGGGCGAGCGGTCAACCTCCAGGCCAACGGCGGCTCCCTGACGGCGGCAAGCGTGAATTCCTCGACGGCGGGCGC
>Ga0209598_10002238_pt1 | contig 15217 bp, 10 predicted proteins | sample M_140807_EF_Meta_FD_187317 | JGI IMG/M metagenome (GOLD analysis project Ga0209598, IMG submission 187317) | Freshwater microbial communities from Lake Montjoie, Canada to study carbon cycling - M_140807_EF_MetaG (SPAdes) (version 2) | ecosystem: Environmental > Aquatic > Freshwater > Lake... | reverse complement strand
CAACAAGGCCCCGGCCTGATTGACAGTACCAGCAAGCAGATTGGAGCCCACAGATTTTTCAACAGGCAATGGTTCTCCCGTCAGCAGAGACTCGTCTACTGACGAAAAACCTTCGACCACCGTACCGTCTACCGGTACAACATCACCCGGTCTCAAACGAATAAAATCACCAATATTCAAATCTGAAATCAAAACCGATCGGTCTGGTCCACCAGATTCAACACGCAAGGCGTTACCAGGAACATTCCCCAACAGGTCTTGAAGTGACAAACGACTGGAAAATCTGGCTCCCGACTCAAGGACCTGCCCCACCAGCACTAAGGACATGATCATGGCTGCCGTATCAAATTGAGCAATCGTGCCCCACAATTGTGGATTTAATATCGTGCCAATCCCTTGAAGTATGGCGACAAGAACAGAAAGCGTAATCAATCCAAACATATTGGCACGAAGGCTCAAAAGGCTTGACATTCCACGGACCAATACGGGCATGCCTAGAACAAAGACAACGAATCCTGAGTTGATAGCCTCTACAAAAACCAGCAAATTATGAACAGAATGCGGTATGAATCCGTGGAACAAATGTGCGATCATCATCGGAGCAGTCGCAGCTAACGCTAGGCCCGCTCGCGCCCATGTCCAAGGACCGCTGGAATGCTTGCCTAGATCTGGGCTATTCGACTCAAGGTCCATTCCACAGCGAGGACATGCGCCAGGAACCGCCTGAAAAACTTCAGGGCACATCGGGCAATAATACCCCTTGACATCATGCGGAATTTTGATGTCCGGAAGGACTGGCGCGCTGGACAAATCCTCATACTTGGCAGGATCCTGAAGAAATCGTTCCCGGCAGAATGTCGCACAAAAATAAATGATTCTGCCAGCATGAGTGGCCGTGATTGCCGCTGGCACAACCTTTACATTCATTCCACAAACCGGGTCTTTGACAGTCTGGTTGGTCGCAGTGGGTTCCATACCTCCACAGCAACCAGCGCTTTCGTTGTGCATCACTCATCCCTCGCCAAGCAGTTCACACATTATCTTATGGTGAATGCTCGGGAGCGCACGGAATTAGCATAGAGTCACTGCGGCGGCGGGTTGGTCCCGTAGAGCAAATCCCAAGGTGTCGGACAGGCACGGCCGGGCACACACGATTCTCCAAAAAATGCACGGCACGAGCCAAACAGGAATGTCGCTTCCGTACGGAAGTTGCCGCAACCCAATCCATTCATGTCTGCATCACAGCCCTGCTTTTTACCAAAAAGGCCGCGCTTATGACCACACGTGCCGTTGGCACAACCATTACCAACGGGCTCCATACGCCCCTGATAAACAAGGAACGATGGAACTGGAGAGCTCAGATCAGAAGGAGGCATGACGGGACCGTAAAGTGACGTTGGCCACCCTACCTGACGCGATGGACCAGATGCTGATGCGTAATACGAGGTGGTTGTGGGTGGTGGCAATGAAAAGATTGGGGCCGCTGGTGGCACCGCTGGTGTTTTTGGCTGGGGAAGGGTGCTTTGCGAAACCATCAACAACGCTATTGCGGCTGCCATGCCATTCATGGGTTGTATCTCCGTGGTGTCAGACCTTGGTGCAATCGTTGTTTCGGTTCATCAGTTCTCCTTTCCAAATCATTTGCCAGAAATTTACCTTAGCTGCAGCGCCATATGGTTACAGATCTCCCGAAGGCGCAGGTTAGCCGCCCCCTTCGCCTTTCCGTTTGAACACAAACGCTCTAATGTCAACACCATCAGCCCAACAGGCCAAGGACTGGCAATCATGAGCAGTACTGTTCCAGGATTTCGCGAAACCTCACTACGTTATGTTTTCAAAGCCCATCCATGGCATGGGGTTTCACTTGGGCCAGAAGTACCCAAAATTGTCACTGCGTACATAGAGATAGTCCCAACCGACACCGTGAAATACGAACTCGACAAAGAAACAGGCCTGCTACTAGTTGACAGACCTCAACGTTATTCCAATGTTTGCCCAGCCCTTTACGGACTCTTACCACAAACGTACTGCGGGAATCGAGTTGCTGAATATTGCATGAAACATACCGGACTGACTGGTTTGTCAGGCGATGGCGACCCGTTGGATGTTTGCGTCTTTACTGAAAAAACCATTACCCATGGCGATCTCCTGATGCGCGCCAGACCCATAGGTGGCTTGCGGTTACTCGACGGGAACGAAGCCGACGATAAAATTCTGGCAGTCATGGCAAATGATGCCGCCTATGGCCATTGGCGCGACGTTTCTGACATTCCTACCCAACTGCTCCAACGCCTCCAACATTATTTTCTGACGTACAAAGATGCACCAGGTGCCCAAGAGCCTAGATGTACGCACGGCGAATCATATGGGGTTGCCGAGGCATACGAAGTCATCCGCCGCAGCCAAGAAGATTATTTCGATTACTTCTGCAATCTAACTAGCTCGCTGCCGTTTTAATCGACAACGCCGCCACAATTGTTTCAAGATCCCTTCAACCCTGAACCGATAAGGAAAGATGTATGGGCTAGTACAGCCCGAGAGGCGCTGTAGCGTACACACCCGTGGAGGATCGGCCATGTTGCAAGCGTTCACTGGACCGATCGCTGGTCTGCTGATGCTGGCTCTGGCCGATGACGTGGAAAAACACCTATCGGTCCCGAGGTTCACAATCCCAGTCTCACTTGCTCCTGAACGTCAAGCAGATGTCAAAGAAGTGTTGCTTTTCGTTTCGCGAAATAAAGGCAAATCTTGGGACCTTCATAGCCGAATCAAACCGAATCAGGATGGTTTTCCTTTCCTAGCAACCAATGATGGCTCTTATTGGTTCAGCGTGGCAGTCATCGATTCCAAGGGCGCCATGGAACCACGCGATATTTACCGGGCTCGGGTAGATCAGAAAATTGTTGTCGATACAAGTAAGCCAGAACTTCAATTGGATTGCGAGCAACGTGGGCAAATTGTGCACCTGACGTGGAATGGTCAGGACGAGCATCCAGATTTGGCCAACATGCGCATGGAACTACAAGTTGAAGGCACAGATGCTGCCATCCCCATTCAAATTATTCCTGGATTGAAAGGTTCTGGGCATTTCCCATTACCGGCTAATTCCACAGGTGTGGTGAGGCTGATCATTCAAGATAAGGCAGGCAATCAAACCGTAGCCATCCGTGACGTTGGTAAGTCACTCGTTCAATCACAGCCTATTTTGCCTGCCATTCCAGCGAACGCTTCGCCAGTTGCCCTGACTCGCAACGATCAGCCGTCCCCGTCGCAACCACCACCACCAGATCCAACCCCCAATATTGCAGGTATTCCACCGCTTCCGCCTGCATCCGCTTCGATTCCTACCGTTCCAAACGCTGCGACAGCCTTAGCATCCCCCACCATGATTCCCGTTCCAAATCTTCCAGCAGGTGTTCCTGCCAATAACACCGACGTATCACGCGGTATCCCTGCCATGCCTGTACCAAACGTACCTGTTCAGATTGCGCCCACACCAGCTGCCTCTTCCAATGCCCCAATCCAATACCGTGGGCCACTTCCAGTCGTGCAAGTCGTTGGTAAACGCCCAATACGAGCAGATATTGAAGTGACGCGGATGGGCCCCTCAGGAATCGGTTCTATTGAAGTCTGGGCTACCCATGACGATGGCTTGACATGGTCTCTGGCAGGAACAGAAACACCAACTCCCGGCAATGGCCCTGGCCAGAAAATGTCCGTTAACTTGCCAGTAAGCCAAGAAGGTTTGGTTCATGGATTCACGTTGATTGTGAAAAGTCGAGCAGGCCTTGGTAGGCCTGCTCCGCAACGAGGCGATATTCCCAACCTACGATTGGAACTTGATTCCACTTATCCAGAAGCCACACTGTTCAGCCCACAACCCGACCCTGTCAGGCGTGACAATCTTATTCTCACATGGAAGGCCGGTGACAGAAACCTTACTAACCAGCCGATAGTACTTGAATGGGCAGAACAAAGGGATGGTCCATGGACCAACGTGGCGGGTGCAGATCTCCCCAATACTGGTCGCTATCTTTGGCAGGTGCCAGCAAACGTTCCGCCAGCAGTTTTTCTGAAATTGACTGTCAAGGACCAAGCAGGAAACATTGCTGTGGCTCAAACGCAAGATGCTTTGTTGGTCGACTTAAACATACCAGAGTTTCAGGTCATTGGGCTTCAAGGCCGCTAACTTGCAATATTGCTCATTTCATTGGTTTTTCACGTTTCCTGATACTTGCATAAACAGCAACAGGGTTGCCTCATGAACGAGCAAATAACAACCATTGGTCAAATCACAAAGCAACTCGACCAATGGTTCCCCCGTCACTTGGCAGCTTCTTGGGACAACACAGGCCTACTAATTGGGAATCAGATCAATCCGGCTAAGCGTGTATTGTGCTGCCTTACTGTCACTCTGCCAGTTGTAGGTGAAGCAATTGAAATGGGTGCCGATTTGATTATTAGCCACCACCCCGTTATGTTCAAAGCCATCCAAAACTTAACCTATGATTCTCTCGAAGGAAAATCACTTTTAGGATTATGCCAGAACAATATTGCTGTTTATTCTCCCCATACATCCCATGACGGAGCACATGGCGGTATCAATGAACAACTTGCCAAGCATCTAGATTTGACAAATATCCGTCCATTGATATCCACAGTTGGCACTCGCCTTGCTAAGCTTGTGGTTTTTGTTCCTTCAACACACGTAGATTCCCTTTCACACGCTCTATTTTCTAAGGGCGCGGGAAACATCGGAAAGTACAGCGCCTGCAGCTTTCGCTCGACAGGCACTGGAACATTTTTGGGTGGTTTAGGAACCAACCCAACCATTGGTACAGCAGGTCGTGCGGAAATTGTTGATGAAATACGCCTTGAAGTCGTAATTAGCCTGTCAGATCAGAAAATAATGGAATCGACAATACGCGCATTCCATCCCTACGAAGAACCAGCTTTCGATATTTACCCCCTCTCGGCTGTTTCGGGCCAGGAGGGTGATGGCAGAATAGGCGCGTTACCTGCCCCTGAAAGTTTAGGAACCGTGGCTAACCGTATAGCGTCTCGATTAACGTACGAAGCGATACAAGTAATGGGATCTCTTGATTCCCCCATCCGAACCATAGCCATTGGCTGCGGAGCAGCTGGCAATTGGGTCAAGGAAGCCCACAAGCAAGGTGCGGACCTCTTTCTAACTGGGGAAATGCGCTACCATGATCAACTTTGGGCGCACCAAGCTGGGATTTCAATTGTTGTTGCTGGCCATCACGCTACTGAAGCCGGATCCATTCCCGTTTTGGCACATAGGATTCGCCAAGCCTTTTCTGCCGTTGATGTTGCCGTTTCCAAGCGCGATCACGCCACAAGCCATTGGATAATTTACCCGGAAAAAAGTACAACATGTTTGTAAAAATGTAGATTTGCGTCTTGGTTTCTAATTCTCCGAAACCGCGCAACACCCACTTAACCTGCTCTTCGCATTAGGGTTACAGTAAATCATCAACATTGAAGCATTCTTGGCACAATAACTGCTTGTTATTACTCCAGTCGATTCTGGAGGAATGCAAATGGTGGCTCATTTCTGCTGGCTTGCTTTAACTCTGACTGCTGGTCTGTGCGGTTGGGCAACAGTTCAGGGGTTCACAAACCCGCCAACTTCGGGAAAAATTACTGCTGTTATTGAGGACCGCGACCACCTGAATAGCGCAGCAGGTCATCGGTATTTGGAAAGCCGCGCATCCCATTGGCGTGGCGCTATTCTTGCACGCTAACAAGTGTCCTAACGAACGCTGCCTTGGCGAGCGGCAGAAAGAACCTGTACAGACTCTGTGGTCGTTGCCGCACTTGCTCCGCCAACAACAATGTCCGCTTTGATTTGCCCCTTGCTGGGACCTGCAGGAACTCCAGTCACTTGAAACTGATACTCACGGCCGGGATCAATTGCAGGAACCTGTGCAAATGTCAGTGTTGTGCCCACAACAGTTGCCACCCCTGAACTTCCCCTGCCAGAAGCGTTCTTCCAATCTTGAGGCAAGGTTACCTGCAAGGAAGATGCGGCAACGGGAGCAGTTCCCAAATTAACGACCTTGATGGTGTATGTCGCGTTTTCACCAACTTCAACTGGATCTACGGTTTTATCGATTTCTATAACCAACGCTTTTTTCTGTTCAAATACTGTATTTTTCTCGCCTTGAATCCCGGTCCCAAGCCTCTCGGCAATACACTCGGCACGGCTGATCAATTCGCCTGGTTTTGTTGCGCGAACAACCAACTGCAATGTCTTGCGCTGGTTTGGATCGAGGTAAGGAATATCCCAAACAACCTCGCCTCCAGCAACACGACCGCCACCGCTTGCCGCTAACATTACAAAAGTTGGATCGATTTTGCTTGAAACGCGAATGTTCTTGACCTGCGTGGCTCCGTCATTTTCCAAGGTAATGTGGTATGTTGCCGGGCGACCAACTGCCCGACGATCAGGCCCTGATTTGTACATGCGCAACTTCGATTCGCCCACCACTGTCCGGCACGTTGCATCGCGGGAAATACCTCCAGCCGCTGTTAATTTTACTGGTGTTTCATATTCTCCCGCTTTTTTAGCGGCTACTTGATACTCAATGCGTTTTGACTGTCCGGCTTCAATCTTGCCGATCGACCAAGTCAAGGGGTTTTCACCTTTTGTAGACGGATTACTTGTCAAGAATTCCAAACCGTCAGGAACGGTATCCACAACAACAACGTCAGGTATTGCAGAGGCGCCAGTATTGAACACATCAATCGTGTATGTCCAGGAATCGAATACCAAGGCGCGCTCGGGAGCTTTTTTGGTAATGCGCATAGCGGATGCCACACGGGTCCGCGTGGTTTGGCCATGCTCAAATCCCACCCTTGCGGTACTCTCGAGATCACCCATGCCATCGGCTTGCAGCACCATCGTAATCACACGCTGTTCGCCTGGTTTCATTGAACCGAATAACCAAACAAGTTCTTGGCCCTCGACCTCAGGCTTCGGGTCTGCACTGACAAACTTTGCATGGGCTGGAATCGGGTTACGAACCCGAACCCGGTGCGCCATTGCTGATGAAACGTTATCGACATGGATTTTGAAAATCGCCTCCCCACCCGGAGAAACCGCGGCAGGAACGCGCACCCGAACAGTAACCACCGGGGCGGGTGGATCCTGAGGATTGTATGTGCCCTGAGATTCTATTCCGGGTTCTAATGCACCGGGAGCAGATGGAATGGCAGTTTTTGCTGGTTCACGCGGGACCGGTGTACCCGTTGGTGGAGCGGCAAGTGGCGGCTCCCCACCCGATTGCGAATGGGCAAAAGCCACAAATAATATAAGGACAACAACTGTTCGAACCCCAGCAATCATCGGAACAACCCCGGACAGGCTTGGCTGACAAGGTTATCTTCGTGTTTTTGCCACTGTCGAGCAACCCTTCAGTGGCGTAATTGCATCAATCCTTGACCGCTTTGGTATTTGCACCCTACCATCTGTTGATGACTCAAAGGCTTAATGAGAAGGAATCACTGATGAAAAGTTCATATGTTTTCACTCCTTCAGCCTTATTGATTGCCTGCTTGGTTGCTGCAGCAGAAGAACCTAAATCTGTTGCGGTCTCAAACAAAGTGGCACACATTCAAATTGCGGGCGAGGTTTATCATGGGCCTGCGCACCCAGAACAAGGACGAATCGACAAAAAGCTCGGGTCAATTCTTGGACGACTAGAAAAAGCTGCGAAAGATCCCGCCATCAAGTGTGTTTTTCTTGAACTGAGAGGGGTCGATTGCGGTCACGCAACAGCAGAAGAATTACGCCATGCCTTGGCGTCAATCCGAGCTGGCGGAAAAAGCATCGTCGCTTTTACGAACGAAGGAAGTTCTGACGACATCTTGATTGGTTTAGCAGCAAACCAATTATGGATGCCGGAATCTGCTTGGATGATGCTTGTAGGGGTTCGATCTCAGGTTTTCATGTACCGCGATTTATTCGAACTCGTGGGTATTCGGGCAGACTTTCTTAAAGTTGGCGATTTCAAATCTGCCGTAGAACCATACACCCGCAACACGCTTAGTGAGCCTGCACGCCGTCAAATGAATGAAATGCTAGATGACATATTCAACAACACAATCGTAGCTGCACTGACAGAATCCGCTAAAAGCAAAGGAATAAAAACCGAAAATGCCAAGGCTATCATTGACAAGGCCCCGATGTCTGCCCGTGCAGCCAAACAAGCAGGGATCATTTATGACATTGGTTACAAAGAAAAAGCTCAGATTGCCGCTTTGGCTTTGGCAGGTAAAGAATCAACAATGGTCACAGACTATGCCAAACCCAATTCAGAAGAATTAGACCTGTCTAATCCATTTGCACTTCTTAAAGCGTTGTCTGGCCCGAAAACCAAATCATCCAAAGATGCGAAAATCGCGATTATTCATGTTCATGGTTCAATTGATACGGGAAAAAGCAGCTCTGGTCTCAATGGACCCGTTGCTGGAAGCGAAACAATTATTGAAGCCATTACTCAAGCTGAAGAAGACGCAACTGTAAAAGGTTTTGTACTACGCATCAACAGTCCCGGTGGAAGTGCAAGTGCAAGCGATTTCATTTGGGAACGCCTTAATAGATGCAAGAAACCTTGGGCTGTAAGCATGTCCGATGTTGCAGCAAGTGGAGGGTATTATATTGCCGCCCCATCGGCACGAATTTTTGCAGAACCATCAAGTATCACAGGATCAATCGGTGTGTTTGGAGGCAAGCTTGTCATTGGCGATGCCCTTTCCAAAGTTGGCCTTAAAAGCGAAGTGATTTCCCGAGGGGCCAATGCGGGAGTTCTATCAACAGACCGCATCTTTTCGCCATCGGAACGTCTGGCAATGGAATTGCTGATCGATGAAACATACAAGCAATTTATTGATAAGGTTTTGGCAGGAAGGCAAGCTGCTGGGCTTAAGGACATGAACCGTGAATCACTACTGAAAATCGCGGGCGGAAGGGTTTGGACAGGTAGGCAAGCATTGACACAAGGACTTGTTGATGAATTGGGCGACCTCAAAAATGCTGTCGCTTGGGTGCGCGAGAAAGCCAATCTTCCACGTGATAAAAACATTGAGACTCTGGATTTACCCAAATCTCGGCCATTGCTGGACGAACTGATGGATGGTGCGTTTGGGCTTCCTTTTTCGTTTCAAAATGGCATGGAACGCCTCCTATTTCAGGGAAAGCCTCCTGCTGCATTGTTGCAAGCATTGCAATTGACCACACTCAAAGGGGGACCTGTATTCATGCTTCCCTTGGAACCTTTTAACATTCGCTAGGGTGGACAAAATCATGGGCCTTGCCGATGAGGTGAAGCGTTTTTTCGCCTCGGCTGGCCCATTGTCAAAGGCACTGGACGGTCATGAACCAAGGCTTGGGCAGCTTGAATTGGCTCTCAAGGTTTCAGAGTCTTTGGAATCTGGGGGAAATCTAGTTGCAGAAGCTGGCACCGGCACAGGGAAAACCCTGGCTTACCTTGTTCCAGCCGTTTTATTTGCCGAAGCTAATCCGAATCGCCATATCTTCATCGCCACAAAAACAATTGTTCTTCAGGACCAACTGCTCAAAAAAGATATCCCCCTAGTCAGAGAACTGCTGAATCCTAAACGCGCGATTGTTTCCCTGAAAGGAAGAAGCAATTATCTCAGCTTACGTCGCCTCAAACTGGCCATCGAACAACCCCAGCTTTTTCACGAAGCTGGAAAGGCCCGCAACGACCTGAAAAACCTGCGCACATGGGCTTCAACCACTCAGACCGGCGAACGCGCCGATCTTATGTTTGAAACGGGAGACACTGCTTGGGAATTGGCTCAAAGCGATTGGCAGAACTGCCGGTTTACAAAATGCCCCAATCACAAGGACTGTTTTTACTTCAAAGCAACACGCACCGCGGCAAAAGCAGGAGTCATAATTGTCAATCATGCACTGTTTTTCACCCGCCTGGCTTTTTCAGGACGCCGCGCTCAAGGCTCGATCGATTTTTCCTCAGTTATTCTAGATGAAGCACACGAAATTGAGGACATCGCCACAGAGCAGTTTTCCCAAACCCTTTCCGACCGCAGTCTGACACGTATTCTTCGAAGAATTGACCACAATGCCGCCGATGGAAACAAGGGAATCCTGCCCAGAATTGATCCTCGCTTACCGGAAGCCATTGCCCTGATGAAAGCCATCGAGGCCGCCCGGCACCAGAATGAACTTTTTTTCTCAGCAATCGATTCTTGGTTTGACGCCCAAAGGGGCAGGGAAGCCTTTGCGATGCTGGATACCTGGCCATGCGAAACAGAACCACTGTGTAAATCCATTAAGGAGTTGGGAACAGCAATTCAAGAAATCAAAACCATCGCACCGGATGCCATCCTTGACGAAATCGACTCACTTGCAAACAGAATTTTTGATCTGGGAAGCGAACTGGATGCTTGGTTTGCAGTGGATCAGCAAGAATATGCTCGCTGGGTTGAAGAACAAATGTCTTCAAAAGGATTGCCCTTTGTCCAAATGAAACGTGCTCCACTCGATATCGGACCTATTCTGCGTAAGCATTTGTACCAAAAAGGCAGGCCTGTCATCATGACGAGTGCCACCATTGCTACTGACAATTCTTTTGATTTCTTCCTATCTCGCGTTGGCATTGACGACACTGTTAATGTCAAAAAATCCATAATTGAAAGTCCGTTTCAGTACCACAAACAAATGACTCTTGAACTTCACGACAACCTTCCAGACCCATCTATGACTCCAACCGATGCATGGATCAACGGAATCTTGCCAGAAATCGTGCGCGGCATCCAGCACACCGAAGGTGGATGCTTAATACTGTTTACCAGCATTGCCGCCATGAAGAATTGTCATGCCAAACTTGTTTACCCTTGCAAAGAACTACGAAGAAGACTTCTTATTCAGGGACAAGGGCCAATGGCACCACTGATCCATGATTTCTCCAAAGCTGGAAATGGAGTAATGCTGGGAGTTGAAAGTTTTTGGCAGGGTATCGATATTCGCGGCACGGCGTTGTCGCGTGTTATTGTAACCCGCCTGCCATTTGAATCGCCCAACGATCCTCTCACGCGCGCGCGCTCATCATTGGCAGAAGAATCAGGAAGTCGGTACTTCATGGAAGTTTCCGTTCCACGGGCATTGGTACGCATGAAGCAGGGCTGGGGACGATTAATCCGCTCATCTATTGATTGTGGCGTTATTTCAATTCTCGATCCCAGAATCCTTACAAAGCGGTATGGCGAACGTTTCCTCGCCTGCTTTCCAGATTGCCCAACATTTCGGAATGGTGTTCCATGGAATCAACATGGATAATTTGCTGGGATTTTTAGCTTTAATAATTACTACGAACGCTTCATTGTGATTTAGACCTACTCATTCAAACGTTCAATGTTGACCTACCAGAAGCCAAACGCAGCAGGAGCATCGCATTTCGTTTCGGAAAGTTTGACCGTACAATTTTCGGAATCAATTAAATTTGGTTACGACAAATGCAAGAGGGCCGGCTTCATAAGCCGGCCCTCTTCAGTAAATCTTAGTTCGATTCAAAAATCAGATCAGTCCCTTGAGGGGCTTACCATCAGCAATAGCAAGAGGGCGACCGATGTTGTCACGAACCTGAGTTGCAGGATCAACACCAAGGCCCTTGAACACGGTGGCAAAGACGTCGCCGATGGAGCAAGGATTATCCTTCACATCCATACCGTCGTCGCTGGTAGCACCGTAAACCTGTCCGCCCTTGATGGCGCCGCCACCAATGACAACCGACCAGCAACGGGCCCAGTGATCGCGACCGCCGTTTTGGTTGATCCGTGGAGTACGACCGAATTCGCCCATCCACATGACCACTGTGTTCTTGAGAAGACCACGCTCCTCAAGTTCTTTCATCAGGTTGCCCATACCCTTGTCGAGGCGTGGGCCATTTCCAGTGCGGATGGTGTTGAAGATACCGGCGTGGTTGTCCCAACCGCCCAGATCAATTTCAACGCAGGTAACACCCTGTTCGACCAGTTTACGGGCGAGAAGGCAACCCATTCCAAAACCGTTGGCGCGGCCACCATAAGCGTCAATAACGCTGGTAGGCTCTTTCGAGATGTCAAACACATTACGCAAAGGCGAGATGGTCAGGTCAAACGCCTTCTTGTAGATGGAAGCGTGAGCCTGAGCAGAGCTACCTGCATTTTCCCTGTCTTCAGCCTTCATCAGGTGAGGGAAGTTGCCTTGAGCAAACTGATCTTCAACTGTGTAGAAGAGGCGCTGACGACGACGAAGGCGCTCATCCTGTTCCATCTGGGAACTGCCAAGGCTGGCGGGTGGCTTGATATTGGCTGGTGGCTGGCCAGCATTCTGAACGCTGAATGGGGCGTACATCATGCCCAAAAACCCGGGCCCGATGCGCTGAGCAGTACCACCCACACCGATAAAACCGGGCAGTGCCAATTCTTTCGAGGTGAGAAGAGAAGACGCCACAGATCCAATTGCAGGATACTGCACAACAGGGCTTGGCTGGCGACCTGTATTCATCAACGTGGTGCCACGCTCGTGGCTACCTTCATTCGTTACAAGTGAGCGTACGATGGCAAGATTCTTGAAATTCTTCGCAACGGTGGGCAGTGCTTCAGAAATCTGAACGCCACTGGCATTGGTTGCAATAGGCTTAAATTCGCCACCAGTGGTAGCACCGGGCTTAAGGTCCCAAAGGTCCATATGGCTGGGTCCGCCGCCCATCCAGAACACAATCAGACTTTTACTTTCCTTCTTTAACTTGTCTTCTGCTGCCTTCAATCCGTGAAGAAAGTTTAGGCTTGGAAGGGCAAGTGCTGACGCACCGGCCACATGCTGCATGAAGTGACGACGTGAACTGCTCATCGCTCATTCCTCCCAATTATTTCCAGAACCTAGGACAACCGTTCGATCTAAACGAAAAACTTAAATTGTGTACGGGGTTCGGAACGACCGATCTCCGCAACTCATTACTTCCAATACTCATGACGTTTGGAAACGAATGCAAGTTCCATTTTTCCATTCCTTCGGCTTTTTTTCCTGAACGCCATGAGCCACCATATTAAACATGAACACAATCAACTGGGAATGGGCCCGGTCGCGCATCCTGCTGGACCCTCATTCCACCAACCTCAATTGCGGCTCATTTGGGCCGACACCTATTGCGGTATTTGAGGCATGTACCAAGCTACGTTACGAACTGGCTAGCCAACCCATGGACTTTTTCTTGCGCACAAGTCCTTCCCGATTAGCCAAAGCCCGAACCGAACTTGCCAATTACCTCGGGCATGATTCCAAAGGGCTGATCTTCACAACTAATGTATCAACAGCAATCAATCTGATAGCCAATTCCTGGCGATTTCAACCGGGTGATGCAATTTTAGTTACCGACCACGAATATCGAGCCATGCGATGGGCTTGGGAACGAGTCGCACAGCGGACTGGTGCAAGAATTATCACCGCAACAATTCCACACCTTGCATCGGACCCACAGCAAATTATCGACTCCATTGAACCATTCCTTGGTCCCCCTGTCCGCCTACTTTTCTTCAGCCATGTAACTTCACCCACTGGATTGGTCCTGCCCGCATCTGATCTTTGTTCGTTGGCTCGCCAACGCGGAATTGCAACTGTCGTGGATGGTGCCCATGCCGTGGCCACGCTCAACCTCGATTTGACGGCTATTGGTGCAGACTGTTACGGAGGTAACCTTCACAAATGGTTAGGGGCGCCCACAGGCTCAGGATTTCTTGCTTTTCAATCCTCCTTCGCACGTTACCTCGAACCCCTAGTTGTCAGCTGGGGGTACTATCTGGGCGATACCGACCCGGATAGCGATGATATTTTCGGATCCACACCCCATATACGCCGACTCGAATTCGAGGGCACACGTGATCCATGCCCTTGGTTGGTTGTACCAGACGCTATTGCCTTTCAAAAATCATTGGGTCCACAAGCCATCCAACACCGCCAACGCTCACTGGTTACTTTTACCCGAGAGACGCTCCAGCGTTTTTCTTGGCTGGTTCCTGCAACCCCGCATGAGGAAGCACTGTCTGGCCCAATGATCGCCTTCCAAGTCATCTTACCGATTACGCTTGAACAGCTTCGTGCGTTTCTTTGGGACCATCACCGGATTGAAATAGGCTTGAACCAGCACGAATCATTGGGACTTCTGATGCGGATTTCTTGCCACTTTTTCACAACACATGAAGAAATCATGCAACTGGCCGCTGCTCTTTTGGACTTAGAAAACCGAGGAATTGCGTGACGCCATCCATTACAAGCTGGAGAGACGTTGCCACCAGAATTTGGCAACGTGGTGTGGCCGGAATTCATCCAGACTGCGTGATCCCTCCAGCAGTTGGGGCTCTGATTGCAGCTCCAGAGCACAACGATCTGATGATTTTGGGTGGTGGTAAAGCCGGCGCCGCAATGGCAAAGGCTTTGGTTCGTTCAATACCAACTTCAACCCGACTGCATGGTTTATTGAATGTACCAGAAGACCATGCGGCTCCTGCGGTTGGAAATCATCCCATAGTTCTTCATGGTGCTCGGCCTGCCGGAAGCAATCATCCCACCGAAGCAGGGGTTCGTGGGGCACGCATACAAATCGCCTTAGCACAAAATGCACCCGTAGGGTGCGTGGGTTTATGCCTTTTGTCTGGTGGAGCATCCGCGTTGATGCCATTACCCTGCCACCCAATAACACTTGAAGAAAAACTGGCCGTTACCAAGATTCTTCATGATAACGGTGCAGACATCACGTTATTAAATGCCACGCGCAAACATCTGTCAGCAATCAAAGGCGGTAGGCTTGCTAATTCTTGGCTTGAATCCCCATCGGGAAAAGGGGGATGGCCATTAATCACATTGGCCATATCCGATGTGGTCGGAGATGATCCCTCAGTCATTGGATCTGGGCCAACCGTTCCCGATCCAACAACCTTTGAATCAACGTGGAAAGCATTACTGCGACTTGGTGTGACGGATCAGTTCCCACTAGCGATCAAAACTCATTTGCTTGCTGGATCTGCTGGCAATCTGCAAGAAACACCAAAGGCACTGCCTAGTAACATCCACTATCATTTGCTCGGCAACAATGCGCTCGCCCTGAAAAATGCAGCCAAAGCTGCCGAAGAAACTGGATTGGCAAGCCGCGTCTTGGAACCCGCTATT
>Ga0209598_10002236_pt1 | contig 15224 bp, 13 predicted proteins | sample M_140807_EF_Meta_FD_187317 | JGI IMG/M metagenome (GOLD analysis project Ga0209598, IMG submission 187317) | Freshwater microbial communities from Lake Montjoie, Canada to study carbon cycling - M_140807_EF_MetaG (SPAdes) (version 2) | ecosystem: Environmental > Aquatic > Freshwater > Lake... | reverse complement strand
TCTGCTGCTGGGGATATAACGCTTTGTAACTGTGCGGCATTTTACAAAGCTTTAAGAAGCGGCATGATCATTGAATCACACAAGCTACATGCCAATTCAAGTTCGCTTACACTTGCATTGCAGAAACCTGGACGTCCCAAAAGAAACACAGCAGCCAAGATGGAGAGTCGAAAGAGCGCTGGTCTGTGCCCGTCATGGCATGCCACTAGTAGAACATAGTGTGCTGCATCAAGCCTCGCTGTGTGCTGCGTTTTCCAACGACGTTGTTTTTGTTTGATTGAATCACAATGTCGATGATCGAGGTTCTTACAATTCTCAGAAGTGCGCCACGAGCCGCAGTCAGCTGCCAGTGCCAGCTCGTTGCTTCACCGCCTAACCTCTGCTGAATCATGGGGTGGCTCAGCCAATAAATTCTCGTTTAATAGTGACAACAGGTATAACCAGTGCCCGCTAATCACTCACTGTTCTCACACTGCCAGATCTCCACGGTCCCAGACGCTCTCTGCAGCAGATTCATCGTCACCTGCAGGGCCAGGGCCTGTCAGTACATCGTGGTCCAGCCCTCTGCCCGGCAACGCTCCTGGGTGACATACACACTCATAGACTCGTGATAATACACTACAGTTGCAAGCCGCCCTGCCTCAGCGGCGGAAGAAATTTTTCCAAACACTTACATCTGCCCTATTAATCATTTAATAGTGTCTCAGTAATATCATGATATTTCTCACCCCAGTGCACCCGGCTCGAATATGGCCTTCAATCTCCCACCCTGTACGTCTGTTGTCTGTTTATTCGTGGCAGATTCCAAAACAGCAATGCCTGGTGCTTTCTAAACTCTGTCATGCGCGGCTTGGCCCACACACCTTTCAGTGAGGCCGTGCTGCATTATGTTTCCGAGTCCAGCAACCTTGACAAACAGCCAATTTTGAGGTAAGACAGCTTTGTGTCGTGCCCATTCAAGCAGGTTGATCCATGTGGTGTGGCCACCCCCCCCCCCTTTCCTCTCTCTCTCTCTCTCTCTCTCTGTGTGTCTCTCTCTCTCTGTCTCTCTCTCCCCTCTGGTCGTGCTAAATTATGGTTTGTTTTCTTACGAGGGACTGCAGCGCCGTTGCCGACAGAGGTCGACCATGTCACGGTCGCACGGGCATCACCAGCTACGGCCGCGACCGTCAATGGTGCGGTCGGAACAGCCGCAGGAGTGATCGCTTGCGATGCAGCGGACACGGCGGATGCACCCAAGCTGCTGTTGGCTACCACCGTGAACCTCTGGCTCACACCGTTGGTGAGGCCATCGATGCGACACGACCGGCTGGCACCGAACGGTGCCGACAGTGTGCATGTCTTGCTCGCGTTGGAGACGGCCTTCACCACGTAGGAGGTGACGGGCACGCCGTAGGTGAGCGAATCAACCCATGAGATGACTGCGGCACTGTCCTCGGCGCGTGCGGTGACTGAGGTCGGAGCGTCAGGGACCTTGAGTGCCCTCACCTCATTCGAAGGAGAGGACCCCACCGAGCTGCCGGCCTCGCTGATCGCAACCACCGTGAACGTGTACCCGCTCCCGTACTCGAGCCCACTTATGGAACACGTACGCCGGAGCACTCCCAGAACTGCGACTGCGGTGCAGCTCTTCGCCGGATCCTGCACCGAGGTCACGACATAGGACGTGATCGGACGACCATTCGAAACCGAGAGTGACCATTGAATGGTTGCGGTAGTGCTGCTGAGGGTCGCAGTGACCGAGGCAGGTGCACCGGGAACCGCCGCAGCGATGATCGGAGAGGTCGGCAAGGATGCCGCCGACGTACCCACAACATTGGTCGCAGTGGCGACGAACGTGTAGCTGGCGCCATTCGTCAGACCAACGATGGTGCACGTATTGGCAGCGTCTCCGGATTCGGGCACGGTGTAGGTGCAGTTCTTCCCTGACGTCGGCACGGTACGCACCGAATATGACGTGATCGCTCGGCCGTTCGAGGCAGGAGCGCTCCACTGGATAGTGGCTGACCTGTCACCGGCGACGGCAACCACGTTGGTCGGAGCATCGGGCGCTCCGACGGCCTGAACCGAATCGGAGGGCGCGGAGGCCAGTGAATCGCCCGCGATGTTGGTGGCCACGACCGTGAACGTGTAGTCCCTGCCGTTCGTGAGACCCCGCACAACACAGCTACGGAAGGGCACTCCGACAAGCGAGCTCGAGACGCATCCGCGGTTGGGCTCCTCAACAGCAGTGACTGTGAACGAGGTGATCGTGGCGCCATTGTTCGCACGGCTCGTCCAGAAGACTGTTGCTGACCCCGAGCCTGCAGTCGCTCGCACCAGCGTCGGGGCAACCGGAACGCCGGCCGGAACCACCGATGATGATGCCGCCGAGGCAGGTGAATCTCCCACCGCATTCCGCGCCACAACCGTGAACTGATAGCTGGTGCCGTTGCGCAACCCCGACACGGTGCAGCTTGGCTGGCCACCACTCTGTCCCCCCGGTTGGAGGAGAAGCGTGCAGCCAGTGAGCGAACTGCCGACGACCGAGACCACATAGGAGCTCACCGGTGAACTGTTCGACAACACCGGGGACCATGTGACCACCGCCGACGAGGGAGCAGCGACTGCGACCACATTGGTCGGCGCCGACGGAGCCACGGGAATCTGATTCTGCTGCTGATTCTGATTCTGATTCTGCTGTCCTCCCTGCGTGGTCATTGCGCTGACCGACGCGTTGAGGAGACTGTTTGTGGAGCGAGCCTTACGGAACACTGTGGGGGCGAGGACCTGCACAGCCACATACCGAGTGGAGACCCGAACGCCCGGAATCGTCTGGGTGACGGAGATGATGTGGACTGACGTGACCGAACGTTCGACAGGTAGGTCGATGCTCCAGGCGCCGTCACCGGCAACGGCGACCTGCCTGGCTGCACCTTGGCGGGAGCTCTCGGCGAGATCAATGGCGCGACCGAGGGCATCCTGGGTTGGGATCACCCCAACAGGAAGTTGGAATCCCCAATGGTCGACGACCTCGATCGTCGAACCGGGCGGATTGACGACCGCCGAACCCTCAAGAGAGAGGCTCGAGGCAGAAACAGTTGCGATGGTTGCGTCAGTCGCGGCAGCAGTGCCCGCGAGAACAGCGGTCAGTGTGCGATCAGTGGCGATTGCTACAGGTTCGGAGATCGTCTCGAATCCAGCCTGACGAGCGACCACTCGGTAGAACCCGGGAACGATCGACGCCGGAATGAGCCCCGACCAACCTCCGTTGCCGTCAAGCACAGTGACCGAGTCGAGCGAGATGTCGCCTGCCTCACTGCGCAGCTTCAGTTCGATCGGGCGGGCATCAACTGCTCCGTGTCCGGCCCGGCCGGTGATCGCGTCGACACCAGGGGCACGCAACGATGAAGACGGGTCGATGGTTGGTGCTGCCGTGCCCCGGGTGGTGGACACGACCTCGATGGCGGAAGATCGACCGGCCGGGCTCACTGCGCGGACGGAATACTCGCATCGGATACCAAGGCCGCATGAGTCATCGATGAACCGTGGTTCGCTGAGCGAGCGAGCAAGCACACGATCACCGCGCCATACCTCCCACAGTTGCGGGATCGGCGGGATGGAGCCAACCTGCGCGACATCAGCACCCGCGGTCCATGACAATGCGACCGAGCGCCCATCGGCCTCCGGCGCCGCAACAAGATCAGTTGGTGCGTTCGGCGGGGTACCACCAGAGCCCACGACAACTGCTCGTGACTGCAGCGAGCCGGTCTCGGCGAACACTGCGATGACACAGAACTCGGTCGCGGTGGGCACACACTTCACCACCGCATCGGAGACATCGGCAGCGACACGAACCTGGCTCGAAGACTGTTCGTCGGAACACAGTGCGTTGGCAGCGCTTGTGGCCTCGTTGGAACCGAACGCGTACGGGCCACACCCCACAACGAGGTACCCCGATGGCGCAGGTGCGAGTTCGGAGGGCGCCGGCGCACCCCACCGCACCTCGGTGCCGTCTGCGGTGGCAACCGCCCTGACGTCGGTGGGTGCATCCGGTCGGTCGGATCGGGTTGGCTCAGTCGTCGACATTGCTACCGGCGAGTCCGAAGTAGCGGGGGCCGCAGAGGACCCGGGTGCACCCTGCGCTCCTGCGGGTTCGACCACCACGACGGCAGCGAGGAGGGAAACGACAAGCGTGAAGCAAAGTGCGGTCGAGAAGGAGAAGCGTCGGCGCGCTGAAGGAAGCGTCGGTACAACCTCTTTCTCCTCCGTCACAGACTCCATTGATGTCGTCCGATTCTGCACAAGATTTGAACTTTTCTTACCCTTGGCCGGTACGACGCTATACGAGCACCCAAGGAGAATTCCTTCGGTCTTTTCCTCGCTGCACTCCGACGCAGCAAGAGGAAGATCGATGTTTCAGGATGCTGACGATGAGGAGACAGTGAGCGAGGCGGCCACCACCGCTGCAATGGCGGAGACATGAGGATGCATGAGCATCGAATCGTGGTCCCCGCCCACGGTCTTCTTGATGAACGAGGGTCGAGAACCAATGCCCGGTCACCATTCGTCAAACTCTGACTGGACATCGGAATTAGGTTCCATCTCGAAAACCGGCTCGAACAGTGAATGGAAACGAAATGAAGATTCGAATGCGCGTTTCCCTGAGCGTGTGCCTCGTGTTCGTGATGGCGGGTTGCGGCGGTTCCGAGTCATCGAACGCGACCACAACCACTGTCAGCACGACCACCGAGACCAGCCAGCACACCTTCGAGGTCGACCATTTCGCCGATGGAGCGGTCGTCGGGGAGGTAGCAACCGCCGATTGCACGTTGAGCGGCGGAACGACCGCCACCTGCGCCACCTTCACTATCTCAGGTGCGCCCGCTACCTACAGCCCCGGGCCCTTCTGCCCCGACACCATCACCACAACTGCTGATAAGGCCGGTATCTGGTTCGACGGCAACGGCACCTATGACCTCACCGGTGAGTTCATCAAGAACCTGTCGACGTTCTACAACGACGATCAGTGGCATATGTACGACGACCTCGGGAAGGTGAAGGTCACCGACACACAAGCGGCGTTCCAGGGCGCAGCCCGACCGGACGTCGATCCCCAATACCAGAACCACTGTGTTGAGGGCCGCGTGGAATGGCTCACCAACGGCGAGCCGATCACGAAGACCGTCGTCATCCCCACCACTCCGGTCGTGGCTGCGGGTTCAAGCACGGCCCAGAGTTCGGCCCAGAGTTCGAATTGGGGGATCACGCTCGACGGCATCGTGATCGCCAAGTCGGCGCCCGTCAGTGCCATTCTCGGTGCGCACACGATCGCCGCCTTCGATGATTGCGGCGGACACTTCAACAACGCCGAGGGTTACCACCTTCATGGAGCCACCGGCTGCGGCACCCTCGACGATGATCATCTCGCGGGCGAGACCGCAATGTTCGGGTACGCGATGGACGGCTTCCCGATTCACCTTCCGCTCAGCGGCGCTGACCTCGAGGCCGCGGATCTCGATGAGTGTGGCGGGCACTCCGTCGCGGGAATCGGCTACCACTATCACGCCAATGATCCGTCGAAGAACTCCGTGCTCACCTGCCTGAAGGGCGAGTTCGTGGCGACCGCCAACGCGCAGGGTGGACCACCCAACGGACCACCCAACGGACCACCCAACGGACCGCCGCAGGGACCGCCACCCGGCGGTGCGCCCGGACCGGCCCGCTGAAAAGGGGCCAGCCCACCATGAAGACCACCATGAAGAAACGATTCGTCATCGCATCGGCCCTTTGCCTGCTCGCCTTGCTCGGCAACGCATGCGGAGGATCGGGAAGTTCCGGCGATTCGGCGGGATCCGATAGCAGCACGACCTCAACTGCCCCGGGCGCGGGTACCTCCATCGTGAACGTGTGGGTCGGGCCACCGGCGGACACCACGAAGCTGCCGATCGGCACCTCGAAAGTGACGCTCACCGGCCCGACGGCGGACGGGCTTTACGCCTGCGATGGTGGGTTGCCGAACGGTGGCGGCGCACATGCTGCCGGGCCGTGGCTCGATGAAGCCGCCGGCACCTGGGACCTCTCGAAGAAGATCTCCGTCGAGGGCGATGTCGCATGGCCGATGGCTTCCTATTCCGAAGTGATCGACGGCGACACCCGGCTCATCACCAGCAACGGACTGCCGGTCGATGAACACACCGGAACCTTCCCGATCGCGTCGAATGACCCGGCCTATGCCTACGACCGCAATCCCAACCGGATCGCCAGCAACGATGTGAAGGTCTCGTTGTCGATGACCCCGACCACTGCGGCAGCACCGAAATGTCTCGGCAAGGGAAGGATCGGCATCATGAAGAACGGCGTTTCGATGTTTGCGCCCCTCGACGAACGCAATCGTGACGCCGTGGCCTACGAGACCCAGGACTCCTGCGACGGTCATCCGCAGCAATCGAGCGTGTACCACTACCACGACGTGCCGTCCTGTCTTCGCAATGCCGCGATGGGTCCTTCGACGGTCGTGGGATTCGCCTATGACGGGTTCCCGATCGTGGTGGAGCGCAACGCCGCGGGCGAACTTCCGACGAACGCCGACCTCGACGCATGCCACGGACGCAGCTCCCCCATCGAGCTCGACGGGAAGGTCGTCGACTCGTATCACTACTCCGCGACCTACGAGTTCCCGTACTTCGTCGGCTGCTTCACCGGCACACCCATCTCGTAGACGGAGCGCGGGCCGATCTCGGCCCGGTCAGCATTCGGCGGACGGGCGTGTCACCGCTCGTCGCGCTCGAGCAAGCCGCGTACTGATGCCGGGAGCGGCATGTCGTGGTCGAGATTCGCCGCGGGAATCGGCGACCCGAACTGCGCCGTCACCGGAATCTCACCGGCCCACACATCGGCTCCGACATCGGAATCGAGATCGGCGGGGTCGTCGTCGGGATCCCCCGTGCGCACCTTCGCCGACGCCTCATCAATGGTGAGAGCCAGCACCTTGGTTGCTCTGGTCTCCGTCGAGGTCGGACGCCGAACCTCAGCTGACCGACCCGGCGCGATGTGTTCGACAATTGCGTCGAGCGCCAGTTCGATCTCTTCGGGATCGGTGACGAGGCGAGCGCGGCCGAAGATCATCACCGAGCGATAGTTCATCGTGCTCCAGAAGCTCGAACGGGCGAGCACGATGCCATCGAGATGCGTGATCGTGCAGCACACCTCGATCCCTTCAGCCAGACGACGCAACGAGCGACTCGCCGCCGAACCGTGCACGTAGAGCACCTCACCAACTCGGGCATGGATGGTGGGAATCACCAGCGGATGACCGTCATGATCAGTGAGCCCGAGATGGCACATGGGGGCGGCATCGATGATGGAACGGATCAGTCCCGGATCATGACTGCCGAGATGTGCTTCACGGTGCAGTCGGGTGCGCTCTGAGATCGGTTCGAAGTCCATGGGAGTACCGATTCTGACGGGTCACCGGCGTCAATGCACAATATGTACACTCTGTGTAGTTCATGGTGAAGCGTCCGTACCTCCGCACTGACGATCGACGTCAACAGCTGCTGGAGGCCACCTCGCGCCTGCTCGCCCGTGACGGCCTGCTCGGCATCACCATGGTCGCGGTGGCGGTCGAGGCAGGTGTGAGTCGCCGGCTCGTCTACGACCACTTCGCTGATCTCACCTCACTGTTCGAGGCCTTCTTCGAGGATCGCGCCAACCGCTCGCTCGTCGCCATCGACCGGGCGATCCTCGCTGGTGAGGGCCCTGCATCTGGCGTCGCCGGTTCCTATGCCGAACTGCTGGCCATGCCGATCGAGGACCAGCAGGCGATCCGACTCCTCGTGGCCGGACCGGGCCTGCCCGCACTCGAATCAGTCCGCGCTCGATTCCGTGAACACATCGAGCAGCGTTGGCTGCCACGCCTTCCGGTGGCCGACACCGAGATGGCCCGGGCCCTGTTGTGGACCCTGGTCTCCGGAGTACTCGGCCTTGCTGAGCTCGTCGAGCGCGGCGATCTCTCCGAAACCGCGGCGCTCGAGTTGGCGAAGAGCCTTGCGATGTCGATGCCCGCTGCATTGGCTGCTGCATCGGCTGAACTCGCAACTGCGTCATCCTCGGCGTCACCGGCCGCGTCATCCGCCGCCCACCGTCCCAACACATCCACCTAGCAAAGGGAACACCAATGTCAACCTGGCCCACCCACGAACAAATCGTTGATTTCGTCAGCGGACCGATGGATCAACCGGTCGTGATGCTCAACATGCTCACCTTCAAGAAGGATGCCGACGAAACGCATGCCGGCCAGTCCGGCAAGGAAGCCGTGATGCAGTACTCACGAGCGATGAAGGAGTTCGTCGAGTCACATGGCGGCACGTTCATCATCGCTGCCGACATCGATTCGCAGATGATCGGCGAAGGCGGCGAACACTTCCAGTTCATCGCCATCATGCGCTACCCCTCGCGTCAGGCCTACATCGATCTTGCCGGCGATCCGGAAATCGCCAACACAATCGGCAAGCACCGCGAGGCCGGCCTCGAGAGCCAGTGGCTGTTCGCGATGACGGAGATGACCGAATGAGTTCGCTGCGCGAAATCCCGACCGCCCACACGCCGCCCGGCGGCTACGGCACCGAGATGCCAGCGCCCGTGCTCGCCGACTGCACCGACCCACTGGTGGCGGGTGCGCCGGATCTGCGCGGTACGTGGCGCGTCATCGACGCCGAATCCGACGGCGCGGCCCTGCCCGATGATCACCCGGTGCGGTCGCATTTCGAACGCATCGAGCAGGCCGGCGACCGCGTTGTGGTCACCGGTGGTGGCGTCGTCCACGACATGGTCGCCGATGGCACCAATGAGAACGGCCTCGACGATGTCATGGTGCACGACTTCACCACACCACTCGTTGTAGCCGCGAGCTACGAGGATGGTGTGCTGGTGATGCGCCCGCGGGATCTGCCCGGCGTCGAGGTGAAGCGCTGGCTCGACGGCGAGCACCTCATGTGGTCGTACCACACGCTGTTCACAACGCGGATGGAACGCATCAACGAAGCAGACGCACGTGCATCTTCCCCGCGAGAACCATCGACGACATGACGCTTGAACTTTGATGGAAACCTCTCCAGTGTCGGTTCATCTGTTCTGCGAGACAAGATCTCGCGAAGCAGATGTGAACCGAATCTGCAACAGAGCCAACCCGCCTATGAGAGATCGATCCAGACCGTCTTCTTCTCGACGTATTGGTCATAGGCGTAGATCGACTTATCGCGTCCACCGAAACCGCTCTGTTTGAATCCGCCGAACGGTGTGGTGTTGTCGCCCTCGCTGTAGCAATTGACTGACACGGTGCCGGCCTCGAGTCGGCGGGCGATCGTGTGGGCCCGGGTGATGTCACGGGTGAAGACACTGGCCTGCAATCCGTAGTCGGTGTCGTTGGCAACGTTGATCGCCTGCTCATCGTCGTCAACGGCGATCACTGCCATGACCGGCCCGAAGATCTCCTCGCGGGCAATCGTCATTTCAGGTGCGACACCATCGAAGATCTTCGGCGTCACGAAGTAGCCGCCATCATTTGCACCAAGAGCTCCGTCGTAGACCAGCTCCGCACCTTCGCTCGCACCGATCGAGATGTACCCATTCACCTTGTCGAACTGTTCATCGGAGATGAGGGAGCCGAGCAGATTGTCAGGATGAAACGGGTCACCCATCGTCCAGTTCTTCGACTCGGCGATGACATGGTGAAGAAGTTCATCCTTCATCGCCCGGGAAACAATGAGCCGCGAATTCGCTGTGCAGTTCTGGCCCATATTCCAAAACGCAGCGTTCACTGCGTGCTTGGCCACCGCTTCGAGATCCCCGGCGTCAGAAAGCACGACGCAGGGATTCTTTCCCCCGCATTCGAGCACGGTGCGTTTGAGGTTCGAGTCTGCCGAGTAGTGAAGGAAGAGTCGTCCAACTTCCGTCGAACCGGTGAATGAAACTGCGCCGATCCCGGGGTGAAGGCCGATGGCGCGGCCTGCGGTTTCCCCGAGCCCCGTGACGACGTTGAGCACCCCGTCGGGAACGCCCGCTTCGGATGCAAGAGCAGCAATCTTCAGTGCCGTCATGCTCGTCTGTTCGGCGGGCTTCACGATGATGCTCGAACCGACGGCGAGCGCAGGGCCGATCTTCCAGCTGAGCATCATCAGCGGGAAGTTCCATGGAAGAACGCAGGCGACAACAGGAATGGGCTCACGCACGATGAGGCCGAGTGCTTCCGAACCCGACGGCGAGGATTGACCAAGAATCTTGTCGATACCTTCAGCGAACCATTCGATGCATCGAGCTGTTTCGGGAACATCAATCTCGAGAGTGTCCCGGATCGGCTTGCCACTTTCCAGGGTCTCGAGCACAGCAAGTTCAACGCGGTCGCGATCGATCAGTTCGGCAAGACGCTTGAGCGTTGCCTTCCGCTCACTGGGATGAGCGTTCGACCAGACACCCGAATCGAACGTCGATCGAGCAGCAGCGACTGCCCGGTCGACGTCACCGGCGTCGCAGCTCGCAATGGCCGTGAGTGACGCGCGATTCGCAGGATTCACCGTCTCGAACGTGGCGCCGGACTGACTCTTGGTGAACGAGCCGTTGATGAATGCGTCAGTCGGAAGTGAAAGTGACGCGGCGATGGCCGCGATGTCGTCTCGTGAAAATTGCGTATCGCTCACGTTGGATCCCTTGTTCGGATGCGACCCCCGGACGGATCGCCAACTCAGTTGCAGCAGAACGTACGCGAAAGATGTCCTCAGGGCACTGAATCGGCCATGGCATCGAACTCGGAGAACTCAACCGGGGCCGGAGGCGGCGCCCCGGGCTCAACTGATTTCTGAGATCCGCGCCTCGACAATCGCCTGCAGTAGTGCTGCGTCGACCTTCCAGTCCGAAGGGACGATGAAGGTCTTCTTGTTGGCCTTCAGTCCGCCAAGCCTCCCGGCAAACGATTCCATCACCGCCCCACTCATCGGACTGAGCGTGAGATGCGCGGTGGCTGCAGACAACCCGAACACATACCCGGACTCATTGCGCAGCATCGGCTGATTCCATGCTGTGACGAGCTCGAGCCCCTTCACCCTCTTCTGGATCGCCGCGAAGATCGCTCGTGCTGTTTTGGCTTGCACCGGGTTGAGCGAATCGAAATAGGAATCCGGATCTGCGAAGCGCCGGGTCGTGGTTGATCCACGATGGGTCATCACCACCGCATTGGCGTGAGCCTGACTGAAGCCATGTCCTTCACGCAGCAGCGCCATCTGCTCGTCGTATTTGGCATCACCGTGATCGGCCAGAAGATCGAACCAATGCTGGATCGGCTGCCCATGCTTACGCTCGATCGCAGGGAAGTGTTTCGAGCGGTCACCCGAATTGTCGGCCATCGATGGATCGTAGAGCGATACATCGTCAGTGTTCCCGGCAGACTTCGTCGCAGACCGCTGACGCCAAACGCTCCGTCGCCGCCCTTTTGGATCGCAGCACAGGCCTGGCCGCCATCGAGTCGCTCGCAACCCTGTTGGAACCGATCAGCAAAGCCGAGGTTCCGATCACCGACCTCGTGGTCGCTAGTCGATGAATGGCGGGAACGGCACCGAGGGCGCAGGAACCGAATACATCTCCCGAATGGTGGAGATCGGCAGATGAACCATCGACAGGTGATCGGCGGTCGAGAAATCGCCGGAACAGTTCGAACCGCGCTCAAACCCCTCGAAGAGGAGCTCGGCGGCTCCCTCCCTGGTGAGGATCCCATCCTTCGCCTCAAACTCGGTTGTACCCGAGCTGATTCCGACTTCGTAGGCCGCCATCGATGTGAGGAAAAGCATCCAATGCTCCTCGGAATCATTCATTGCCAATTGCATTGCTGATAAGGCGACTTCCTCGGGGCCAGTGGCACCAAACCCGGCGATGAGGTGCGTCATGTCGTGGGCGACGAAGAAGCCGGGGATCGAAACTCCTTCGCCGGGGAATTGGAACTTCTGCTCCATGTAGAACTCAAAATATTCCCGTCCCAGCGTGCCCCGAGGCAGTTCCACCATTTTCCTCAGCATCGACGCCAGTTCAGGATCTACAGCCCCGATCTGCTCGAACCGTTCGAGAAGCACGGCCTCGCTGAGTTGCATCATCGAGGAGGCCCAAGCGACAAAGAAGTGCTGTGCTGCTTCCGCACGCGACTTCGCGACGAGATCTCGAGCCAGTTCAAGACCGGTGTCCTCGACCTCTCCGATTGCCGCTGCGAACGTATCGACCCGAGCGACCTGCTCTTCGATGAGCGGATGACGACAAAGCTCGAGCAGCACCAGGAACATGCGCAGACGTCGATGAACCACCACGTCAGAGCGAAAGACTTCTGCTTCTTCGATGCTCATCGGCTCGAGCTCGCTGACATCGATATCAGGACGATGCCAGATGTTGTGCACGACAAGTTCAAGAACCCGTCGCTGTTCGGCAGTTCCGCCATCGCCAAGGTCGATTGCCGTTGCCAGAAGTCGCGCTGCGGGTTCGACGAGATCCGACCTGCTGTTGAGCGTCATTGACATCTAGTAAATCTACATCTGATGGCCCGGTAGACCCCGAACCAGCCTTCGCCCGTGACTCTTGGGTCGTTGCGTCGAAGTCCTGCTCCACGTTCGGAGCCCGAATTCAGCCGGCGTACACCGGGATGACCTGATCAGTCGGCATTGTGGTCGTGGTCGTGGTCGGCCCCGGTTCTGGTTCCGGCTCAGGGCCGGTGAGCGCGAGGACCAAGGTCTCGCTCGACCCACTGGTGGAACCAACACCAACACACCAGGACTCAGACACGCAGGTCGCTGCGAGCAGTTGTTCGCCAGTCTCACCCGCGGCCGGATTCGGCAGCACTGACCAAGTACTGCCGTCCCAGACCATGACCAACACATCGGTGACCGAGGAGGTCGCACTGAAACCGACGGCAACACATGACGAGGAAGATACGCAGGACACTGACTTCAGCAGGCTGGTGCCCGGACTCGGAGTCTCCGCGATCGACCACGCGTTGCCGTCCCATGACTCGATCAACGACCCCGGCCCGGAATCCGACCAGGTAGAACCGACTGCGACACAGAACGATGCAGAAACGCAGGAGATACCGTCGAAGTCATCCGTACTTGTGCTGGCGTTCGGACTCTCCACGATCGACCAGTCGCTGCCATCCCAGGACACGACCAACGTCTGAATCGGGGATTCCTCGAACGCCATGCCAACAGCGATACAGGAGGAGGGCGACACACAGGACACGGAACGCAATTGATGCTGCGGTGCGGAGGCAATCGGGCTGTCGGCAACCGACCAGGAACTGCCGTCCCATGTCTCGATCAACATCTCAAACGCAGAACCGGTATCAGTCGTACCAACAGCAACACACCATGCGGTCGACGCACACGACACCGATTCCAACGCATCGAACGAACTGCCGGGGGTGGACTGATATTCGTGCACCACTGACCACGAACTGCCATCCCACTTCGCCACCAAGGTCGACGCACCCGAGTCGGTGTCAGAAGTGCCAACGGCGACACACCAGGAAATCGACAGACACGACACCGAACGCAACTGTCCACTGATACCGCTGACATCCGGACTTTCGACGATCGACCAGGAAGTTCCGTCCCATGACTCGATCAGCGTCTCATCCCCAGAATCGCTGCTGCTGGCTCCAACTGCGACACACCACGAGGTCGTCACGCAGAACACGGAATTCAGGAAGTCAGAACTTGTTCCGGCATTGGGGCTCGGTACGGGTGTCATCGTGTCAATCGCCGCACCAGCGGGCGTCGACATCACGAAAGAACCCACTACCAGCGCCGCAACGCCGACAACACCAGTAAGACACTTGCGAATCATCGGAAACCTCCAGCGAACTTTCGACCGGCGTAGCCCGAACGATTAACAAATGTTAGTGAATTTCCCCGGGGTTCATCGTTAGATTTCGGACGCGGACCAGCCGGTGAGATTCGCAATTCGGAATACCAGCACATCGGCGAATGGTTCGTCCCGGTATTGCTCGTAACGCTCGGCCAGGAGACCAGAAAGCGTTGTGGATTCTTCGGGTTCGGGGTTCGCAACCCAATGCAGGTCTGCGCGCACCCACCACAGTTTCGACCAATCATGCTGATCCCACATCTGAACCAGCAGTACCGCACGGGGATCGGCTGTGAGATTTCGTTCGCGCTGCAAGCGGGTCGACGATTTGGGTTTCACCTTGTCGATGGGAATACCCACAAGGTCATCACTGGTGATGGCATACACCACCGGAACTGCATCAGGTCCCCGGTCGGGGTGAATGGTGGACAAGACCCCGTGAAACTCCTGCGACAGTTGTTCCCGAGCTAGTTCTGGCGTCAGTTTCATTGATCTTCCTTCTGTGTCACCTCGGGGCAGGTGCAGTTCGCTCCAGTGGCACGACGAGCGGATAATCTATCACGCATGATAGATATTTCGAGGCCAGGTTCGGCGTTGATTGACGAGGCCACGCAATGAATCCAGCAATTTGGGTGGCACGCAACGGAATGACGTTGCCGCATTCGCCAGCGATTGCCGACGGTGAGAACGTTCACGCCACGTGGTCCCAGTTCGCGACAACAGTTGCTGCGGTAGCGGGTGGACTGACGTCATCATTCGGATTACAGGCTGGCGACCGTGTCGCAATCGTGATGCGTAATCGACCCGAGTATCTCGAAGCACAGTTCGGAATCTGGCATGCAGGTCTTGTTGCGGTGCCGGTGAACGCGCGTCTGCATCGGGAAGAGATCTCGTACATCGTTGAACACAGCGGCGCCACCGTGGTGATCACTGATGAGGACCACGCTGAAGATGTGCAATCTCTGCTCGGGCGGGTGCCCGCATTGAATGCGGTGATCGTCGCACCGGGCGAACAGTGGGACAGGATCATCTCCGCAACATCTATTCCGCTCGCAGACCGAGTTGCGTCGGACCCTGCGTGGTTGTTCTACACCAGTGGAACAACGGGCCGTCCGAAGGGCGCAACCTTGACATTCCGCAACTTGTTGATGATGAGCCTCAGTTACTTCGCAGACATTGACGAAATATCACCTTCGGACAGCATCCTGCAGGCCGCACCACTGTCGCATGGAGCAGGTCTGTATGGCCTCCCGCATACTGCGCGTGGAGCCGTCACGGTCATTCCGCACTCGGGTGGCGTTGATGGTGAAGAGATCGCCTCGTTGTTGCAACGCTGGACAGGAATGTCATTT
>Ga0209598_10002232_pt1 | contig 15257 bp, 14 predicted proteins | sample M_140807_EF_Meta_FD_187317 | JGI IMG/M metagenome (GOLD analysis project Ga0209598, IMG submission 187317) | Freshwater microbial communities from Lake Montjoie, Canada to study carbon cycling - M_140807_EF_MetaG (SPAdes) (version 2) | ecosystem: Environmental > Aquatic > Freshwater > Lake... | reverse complement strand
CCCTACATACAAAGTATGCTTGATGGCGAAGAAAATGTACTTTGGAACACACCTATTAAATGGTTTGCTAAAAGCAGCGGAACAACGAGCAATAAAAGTAAATTTATTCCTGTTAGTGAGGAAAGTCTAGTTGAAAATCATTTTAGAGCCAGTAAAGATGTGTTATCAAGTTATTATAAAAACTTTCCCGATAGCGACCTTTTAACAGGAAAAGGTTTGGTCGTAGGAGGTTCGCATCAAATTAATCATCATAATGAAGACATTCAATATGGTGATTTAAGTGCCGTTCTAATGCAAAACACACCGTTTTGGGGTCATTGGCTTAGAACACCACAACTAAGCGTTGCACTTCTAGATGATTGGGAACAAAAAATAGAAAAGCTTGCTTTAGCTACTTCAGATGAAAACGTTACCTCAATTGCTGGGGTTCCCACATGGACGTTATTATTACTTAAAAGAATTTTAGAAATCAAACAAAAAAAATCAATTAAAGAAGTTTGGCCTAATCTGGAGCTTTATATAAATGGTGGTGTTTCTTTTGTTCCATATCGTGAACAATTTGAAAAAATTATCGGAGCCACTATCAATTATGTTGAAATATATAATGCTAGCGAAGGATTTTTTGCAGGACAAGAAAACGCTAATGAAGAGGGCATGACTTTATTTACAGAACATGGGATTTTTTATGAGTTTATGCCCATTGAAGAATACGGAAAAAAATTTCCTACAACCTTTGGGCTTGACAAAATAATCGTTGGAAAAAACTATGCACTAATCATTAGCACCAATGGCGGTCTTTGGCGTTATTTAGTTGGAGATACCATTCAATTTTGTTCATTAAATCCATACAAGATTAAAATAACAGGGAGATTAAAACACTATATTAATGCTTTTGGAGAAGAGGTTATTGTTGATAACGCCGATAATGCGATTGCGATTGCTTCAAAAAAAACGGATGCATTGGTGTTAGATTATACAGTTGCTCCTATTTATTTTTCTTCCAATAATAATGGCGCTCATGAATGGTTAATTGAATTTGAAAAAAAACCAGATAATTTAAATCAATTTGTTTTCGAATTAGATGAAGCATTAAAATCATTTAATAGTGACTATGAAGCAAAACGACACAAAGACATTGCATTAAGTTTACCAAAAATAGTTATTTTAGAAAAAGGCTCTTTTGCTTTTTGGCTTAAGAATAGAAATCAATTTGGTGGGCAACACAAAATCCCAAGATTATCAAACGATAGAAAAATTGTTGATGAGATTTTGAAAATGATAAAATCACGATAATGACTTTTTTTGGTGGTTCAATACTACTTTTGCAAAAAACAAACTTAATATTATATGAAACTTTTGGAAGGAAAGGTAGCAATTATTACAGGCGCATCAAGAGGAATTGGCGAAGCTGTTGCTCTTAAATTTGCTGAACAAGGTGCAAACATTGCTTTTAGTTTTGTAAGTGAAAAAAGTGCAGAAAAAGCAAATGCTTTGGTGGAAAAATTAGAAAGTATGGGCGTAAAAGCAAAGGCGTATCAAAGCAATGCATCTGATTATAATGCATGTGAAGTATTTGTAAATGAAGTGCTTTCAACGTTTGGAAAAATTGACATCTGTGTAAATAATGCCGGTATCTCTAAAGATAATTTATTGCTAAGAATGACGCCCGAACAGTGGAACGATGTGATAAACGTTAATCTTAATGGGGTTTTTTATATGACCAAGCAAGTTATTAAACCAATGATGAAAGCAAAGGCTGGCAGCATTATCAACATGAGTAGCGTAATAGGAGAAATGGGTAACGCTGGACAAAGCAGTTATGCAGCAAGCAAAGCCGGGGTAATTGGTTTTACCAAAAGTGTTGCTAAAGAATTAGGAAGTAGAAACATTAGATGCAATGCTATAGCACCAGGATTTGTAGAAACAGACATGACAAATTATTTGAAAGATGGAGAAGGCGCTGATAAATATAAATCATCAATTCCATTAGGAAAATTTGCAAGCGCTGAAGACATAGCAAACATCTGTCTTTTTTTAGCGAGCGAATTAAGCAGTTATGTTACCGGTCAAACAATTAGCGCTTGTGGAGGTCTTAACATTTAATCTAAATAAATGGAAAACATTAACTCTTACGAAAAATTATTAGCCGCAAATAAAGAATGGGCAACAGAAGAAATAAAAAAAGATCCCGATTTTTTTTCAAGATTAGCCCATATTCAAACTCCTGAATTTCTTTGGATTGGATGCAGCGACAGCAGGGTGCCCGCCGATAAAATTACTGGTACACAACCCGGAGAAATTTTTGTGCATAGAAATATTGCGAACCTGGTTATTGATACCGATGTTAACCTACACAGTGTATTAGAATATGCAGTTAATTTTTTAAAGGTGAAGCATGTTATTGTTTGTGGTCATTATGGTTGTGGGGGTGTAAAAGCAGCAATAGACAAACACTCTTTAGGAATTATTAATAATTGGTTGAGAAGCATTAAAGATTTATATAAGTTTCATCAAGTAGAAATTGAATCAGAAACATCAGAAGAAAATAAGACCAACAAACTAGTAGAATTAAATGTAAAAGAACAGGTATTAAATCTTTCAAAAACATCAGTAATTCAAAAGGCTTGGAAAAACGATTTGAGACCCCATCTGCATGGTTGGGTATACGGACTAAATGACGGTATAATAAAAACTGTTTGTGAAATGAGTCCTGGTGACAAAATTGATCCGGTATATGAATTTGATGATTTATAGTTTGATATGAAAAACGAGTTAATTGATTATTATAGTTTGATGCCACACCCAGAAGGTGGTTGGTACAAAGAGACATACAAAAGCAATGAATCAATAAAAAAAAGCGGGCTTCCTAAAAGATTTAAGGGAAAACGATTTTTGTCAACCGCTATTTATTTTTTATTAGAGAAGGGCAATTTCTCTGCATTTCATAAAATCAAAAGCGATGAGTGTTGGCACTTTTATAGCGGAGACGCACTTTTGATTTATATTATACATGAAAGCGGAGCTATGGAAATGGTTAAACTTGGAAACAAATTTAAAGAAGGTGAACTATTTCAATACGTTGTTCCCGCTAATTGTTGGTTTGCTAGTATGCCTGAAAGGAAAAGCTGTTTTTCTTTTGTAGGCTGTACTGTTTCTCCGGGGTTTGACTTTGATGATTTTGAGCTTGCAAACAAAAAAGATTTAATAAAAAAATACCCACAACACAAAAAAATAATTTCAAAACTTTGTAGATAGATTTTATTCTTCTCTAATTACCACCATCCAATTCTCATCCAGTAAAAAATATCCAACATCATAACAGAAATAATAAATTGATCCCTGTTTGTTTTTCTTTGTATTTGTAAAGAATTTAAAATTAAAGCCCTTATCAAGTAATTTACTTTTTTTTATTTTATTCATTTGTTCTTTAGGCAACAGCTCTTCATTTAAAATTCTTCTGTTTTTTCCTAAATAATTATTGATTGTTCTTATGTTATTATTATTAACACCATTTAGCTTGTTGTTAAAATAATTTCTACAGTAGTCATTGCAAAATTTTTTATCGCTTCTTCCTTTTATTACTTTGTTACAATATTGACAATGCTTAGTTTCTGTTAACATTTTTATTGCTAAATTATTTATGTTGTTTTTACATTTTTGCGTTTTTTAATCATTTACAAATGTTTTTTTTCATAAACAAATGAATAATACCGAATACGGTTTTTTATAGTGATGATATTTGCTGCATGATTATCAAGGCGCCTGGTAATTATTGAAATATTATTTATTAACAAAAACATTAAATTATGTATTCATTAAGAAACAAAGTACAATTAATCGGAAATCTTGGAAAAAGTCCAGAAATTAAAACAACCGAAACCGGAAAAAAGCTAGTTAGATTTTCACTTGCTACTAATGAGATTTATACAAACGTTAAAGGAGAAAAGGTAAAAGAAACACAATGGCACAATTTAGTTGCCTGGGGGAAAGTAGCTGATGTGGCAGGTAAATATCTTATTAAGGGATCCGAAGTTGTTATTGAGGGTAAACTAATAACCAAAGACTACCTTGACAAACAAGGTATAAAAAAGTATGTTACCGAAATCCAAGTAAACGAAATTTTATTACTGAATTCAAATCCCAAGTAATCTATAAAAAAGCCATGATAATAAAATATCATGGCTTTTATGACATATTGTAACATACCTAATGAAATAAATCATGATAAAAAATATTTTTTTTATTCCTTTTTGATTGGTTATATAAAATTAAAAAAATATCTTACATTTGTCTAATCGTTTTTGTTAGTTATGAAAAAAGTATATTTATTTCTGTTTTTGCTTTTGGTTTCATTTATTAGTTTTAGTCAATTTGTTGATAATGCTAAAATTGGTATTAATTTAGGGACAAGCTCTTATAACGGAGATCTTGTAGAAAATACTACCCCTTTTAAAAGAATGTTGCCCTCTTTTGGATTGGATTTGAAATACACTAATTATAGCCGTTTGCCTTATTTAACTTATAGAGCCAGTTTGCAATTTGCAAAGGTTTATGGTGACGATAAAAAAAACAAGGATCAGGAATTAGTTGCTAGAAACCTAAGCTTTTGGAGTAATATTATTCAATTAAGCGGTGTTTGTGAATATCATTTTCTTAATCATATTTGGAAAAATAATATTGTTTCTGAAGATGATGAATCCGAATTATTGTCGAGTAAGTTAAATTTTTATAATTACAGATTTAACATAAGTCCCTATGTTTTTATTGGAGCTGGCATTTATCATTTTAATCCTTATACTTATGATGATGACAATGTGAAGGTTTTTCTAAAGCCTTTACACACTGAAGGTCAGGGCTTTGCAGATTTTCCAGATAGAAAAAATTATTCTCTGTATCAGTTTTCAGTTCCTTTTGGTGGAGGATTAAGATTTTCCTTTCCTGATAATCCTATTTCAATAAACTACGAATTTACTTATAATAAAATTTTTACAGATTATCTTGATGATGTAAGTAAAACCTATATTGCCCCAGAAAAATTTGGAAACAATACATTAGCAGCTAGTTTAGCATTCAGAAATAAAAATGTAAATGTTGCCAAAACAATTGGTGATAGAAGGGGTTTGGGAAAAAATAACGATGTCTTTTACTACAATACTATTAAAATTTGTATCCCCTTAAACAATATTTCTAATATTTTTGGTGGTTACGGTTATTAAGTTTTTTGCTAGATTAATTTGAATAGAAATAACAAACTTTGTTTTTGGACTTAGAGTTCACTATCTTCCCATGTATAACATTAATATTTGAATGTCACAAGGATTTACCCCCGAAATTCTAGATGCCTGTCCTAGTGTTTTTGGAAGTATTTTCTTTAGTTTTTGCTTAGCTTCATTACTAAGTGAGTTTATCTTTTCATAATTAAACTCTTTTGGTATTAATAAATCCTCCAATTGATTTATTTTTTCAATCATCTCTTTTTCTTTTTCTATATATATATCATATTTTATTTGTATTTCTGTTTGTTCTATTATGTCTTCATCGTAATCAGACAGGTTTAAACTAAGGTTTTTATCGTTTTTAATAAGAGATTGCAAACCAACACCTGGCCTAAGTAATAATTGATCTGCTTTTTGTTTATTTGAAATTGTTGAAGCGCCAATGCTTTCTAAATAATCATTGATAATAATTGGCTCTATACTTGTTTTACTTAAGAGCTCCTTAATAAAAACAACACCTTTGCTTTTTTGATCAACCAATGACATTCTGTTTTCTTTTGCCAAACCAAGCTTAAAACTCATTTCTGTTAATCTTAAATCGGCATTATCTTGTCTCAGCAGCGTTCTATGTTCAGCCCTACTAGTAAACATTCTATAAGGCTCGTCTGTGCCTTTATTTATTAAATCGTCAATTAACACCCCTATATAAGCCTCGCTTCTTTTAAGAACGAACGAATCTAATTTATTTGTAATTTGATGTGCGTTTATTCCAGCCATTATGCCTTGACAAGCAGCTTCTTCATAACCAGTGGTACCGTTTATTTGTCCTGCAAAAAATAAATTTTTTATGTTTTTTGTTTCTAGGTTAAAATTTAATTGCGTTGGTGGGAAAAAGTCATATTCTATTGCATATCCTGGTCTAAAAAATCTACAATTTTCAAAACCAGGAACCAATCTAAGTGCTTGATATTGAGTTTCTTCTGATAAACTTGTTGAAAAACCATTAACGTAAATTTCTATCGTATTCCAGCCTTCTGGTTCTACAAACAATTGATGTCTATCTCTTTCTGAAAATCTAGTGATTTTATCTTCAATACTTGGACAATATCTTGGTCCAGTACCTTGAATTCTTCCCTGAAACATAGGACTTGATTCAAATCCCGTTTTTAATGTATCATGAACGGCTGAATTAGTGTAAGTAATCCAACAGCTTTTTTGATTTTTCGGTTTTAAAGTAGGTTTTTCAAGATAACTAAAGCCAACTATATCCTCATCACCCTTCTGTTCTTCCATTTTAGAATAATCCAAACTTCTGCCATCTATTCTTGGCGGAGTCCCTGTTTTTAATCTAGCACTTTCAAAACCAAAACTTATGAGCTGTTCTGTTATTCCAAATGAGGACTTTTCTGCAACCCTTCCACCTATAAAATTTTTTTCGCCAATATGTATTATACCGTTTAAGAAGGTGCCGTTTGTTAAAACAACAGACTTAGAATAAATTTCATGCCCTAAGCCAGTTATGACCCCTTTTACCTGGTTGTTTTCTATAATTAATTGATTTACAGTGTCTTGATAAAAATCTACGTTTTGTGTGTTTTCTAACATCTCCCTCCAAGTAGCCGCAAAAAGCATTCTGTCGTTTTGGGCTCTTGGACTCCACATTGCCGGACCTTTTGATCTATTCAGCATTCTAAACTGAATCATACTTTTGTCGGTTACTATTCCACTATACCCGCCTAATGCATCAATTTCTTTAACTAGTTGACCTTTTGCTATACCCCCCATTGCAGGATTACAACTCATTTGTGCAATTGTTTGCAGATTCATTGTAATTAACAATACCCTAGAGCCCAGGTTTGCTGCCGCTGCTGCCGCTTCACAGCCAGCATGCCCAGCCCCAACTACTATTATATCATAATTTTTAAACATTGCACCGCAAAGATATGGGGGTTGTAATTATTAGCACCTTATGTTTCACGTGAAACCTAGATTAAGGTTGTATTTCGTTTAACTGTTCCACGTGGAACAGTTAAACGAAATAATTTTTTAAAGATTGGTTTTCTTTTTGTCTCATTGTTGTCTTTTGTGAGTGTGATTTATCTTTATAACCACACAGATGCAAAACGCCGTGGAATATAACTCTATGTAATTCGGTTTTTATTGATGAGTTGAAGGTTTTTGCGTTCTCTTTAACTCTTTCGATGCTTATATATATCTCTGCATCTATAAGTTTATTATTGGTGCTAAAATCAAATGTTATTATATCTGTGTAATAATTGTGTTTAAGGAACTCTTTATTAATATTTAATACGTACTTGTCAGAACAAAAAATTATGGATAAAGAGTTGAGCGATTTACCTTCATTTTTAAAGATGGATTTTATGTGGTTTTTTAGTCTATTTCTTTCTTTGAGTGTAATTGGTTTTAAAAAATTAAAACTAATATTAGTAGTGTTATTTTTATCATTAAATAGTTCAGCTAGCATTGATTTATCTTTGTTGTTCAAATTTAAAATTAATGTATAAACGATTATCAGAAATTGAAATTGGAGTGCCGGCAATAATTAGATCGTTTGAAAATGAAGAAATATATTTAAAGCTCATGGAAATGGGTTGTATACCAGGAGAAGAAATTATTGTTTTGAAGGCGGCGCCTTTGAAAGATCCAATTTCAGTTATTGTTGCTGGATATAAACTTAGCTTAAGATTAAATGAAGCAGAGACAATTATTGTTGAACAAAAAATATAGTTTTTAATAAAGCAAACATGAAAATTGGTTTATTTTTCGGTTCTTTTAACCCAATTCATACTGGACATTTAATTATAGCTAATTATATGTTAGAAAACTCTGATTTAAAAGAGGTCTGGTTTGTTTTGTCTCCTCAAAATCCAGAAAAATGTAAAAATAGCTTATTGAATAAAAATCATAGACTAAATTTAATAAAAACAGCCATTGAGGATAATAATAAATTAAAGGCTAGTAATATAGAATTTTCTTTACCTACTCCATCATATACATCAATTACATTAATGCATCTATCCGAAAAGTATCCCAAAAAAGAGTTTGTGATAATTATGGGTAGTGATAGTTATTCTAATATAAAAAACTGGTATAATGTTGATTATATATTAAATAATTATTTTATTTATATATATAAAAGATTGGGCTTTGATAAAATTGAATTAATTGGTGAGAGTTCTACCTTTTTTAATACTCCAATTATTGAAATCTCATCAACTTTTATTAGAAAACAAATAAAAGAAAAAAAATCTATTAAATATCTTGTGCCTAATTGTATTGATGAATTAATTATAAATAATAGATATTATAGTTAAAATATTATTCCTAATATAATACATAAAAGAACTATTAAAGATGGCGGTGTTTTTGTTTTAATTAGTAAAATTAATGTGGTGAAAACTATTAGCAGGTTTACAATTGTATTGAAATTTAAATAAATACTATCTGTTTTTAACAAATAAGTAGCGCTTGCGAGCATTATTCCAACAACAACAGCGTTAATTCCTTGAATTGAATTTATAATTAAGTTATTAAGTTTTAAGTTTTCCCAAAAAGGAAATACGAATAAAATAATTAAAAAACCAGGTGTAAAAATTGCAATAGATGCTATTATGCAGCCTAATACTTGCATTAATTTCCCTTTATTAGAAAGACTTATTCCGCCTATAAATGATGAAATAGAGAATATTGGACCTGGTATAGCCTTGACCATTCCGTATCCATTAAGAATAGTCTCTTTATTTAATTTAATTGATTCTGATTTATTTATCGATTGTTTATGAGTAGTTGGTCTTTCAATATATTGATCAATTAATAATGGAACTAAAACATCTCCTCCACCAAATACAATGCTTCCAAATCTATAAAAATTCTCAAATAAATTAAATATTTTTCTGTTTTCCCAAGAGTTAACTCTTGATTTTTCGCTATAATATCCAGATAATGCGAAAATACTTAAAAATAATATTAAATATTTATAATTTACATTATATCTTTTAGGTTGTGCGTTTTTAATTACTGGTTTTGTTAAAAAATTCGAAAATAAACTAGCAAATACAATTAAAATAGGAATAATCCACGGTGTTTTAAAATAGATTAATGTAAATAAAAAACCTGTTATAAAGATAAATATTGTTGTTATGTTCTTTATTGATATTTTAAAAATTATATAAGTTGAAAATAAAAGAAAACCAATGGCCATTGGTTGAATAAACTTCAGATATTTAATAATTTTGAGTGAGGTATTGTTATTTACAATAAAAAAAGAGAATAATCCCATTATAAAACATGCAGGAATAATCCAAATTAAAAAAGTTAGAAAAGCTAATTTAAAACCTCCTTTTTTATATCCTAGTAATGTAATTAATTGAGTACTAGTGGCACCTGGTAATATTTGACACAAACTATTAAGTTCAATTATTTCTTCTTTAGAATAATAATTACTGTTAATGGTAAAAGTTTTAAGTATTAATGCTAAATGTGACTGCGGACCACCAAATGCGGAAATTGTATATTTTAATACATGATATAGAAATTTTTTATGTTTTTTTATGAACAATATAAAATATTTAAGAGTAAATTAACTTAATTCAAGCATTCTTTTAATAGGTTTTATAGCTTTCTTTATTAATTCCTTATCTAAAATAATTTCTGGTAATTCATATTTTAAAGTAATATAAACCTTCTCTAGAGTATTTAATTTCATAAAAGGACATTCATTACATGCACAAATTGTATTGTTTGGTCCTGGTATAAATATTTTAGTTGGATTTAATTTTTGCATCTGATGTAGTATTCCTGCCTCTGTACCAATTATAAATTCTTTTGAAGGATTCTGTTCAGTATATCTCAAAAGCTCTGTAGTGCTTCCTATATAGTCTGAAATCGCTAATATTTCTTCTTTGCATTCTGGATGTGAGATTAATTGAGCTTTTGGGTGTCGTATTTTTAATTTAATTAATTTTTCTAAATTAAAGTTTTCGTGAACCATACAAGATCCATTCCATAATATCATGTTTCTACCTGTTACTTTATTGATATAATTACCTAAATTTTTGTCAGGAGCGAAAATTATTTGTTGATTTTTAGGTAAACTTTCTACTATTTTTATAGCATTTGAAGAAGTACAAATTATATCGCTCATCGCTTTTATTTCGGCACTACAGTTGATATATGAAATAACTATATAATTTGGATAATTATTGATGAACTTTTGAAATTCTGCAGTAGGTGTAGAATCACTTAATGAGCAACCAGCTTTTAAATCTGGTATTAGTACCTTTTTTGTTGGATTAAGAATTTTAGCAGTTTCTGCCATAAAGTGTACACCAGCAAATAATATTACATCAGCGTTAGTATTTGCTGCCTTTTGAGATAAACCTAAACTATCTCCAAGATAATCTGCAATTTCTTGAATTTCTGCGTCTTGGTAGTAATGTGCAAGAATGATTGCGTTTTTTTCTTTTTTTAAATTATTAATTTCTTCAAATAAATTTAGGGTTGGGTCAATTTCTATGTTATAAAATCCAAGATTATCTATTTGATTTTTTATAAAATTTTCTTTGTGTATATCTACCATAATATGTATTAATACTTTATTTATTTATTAGTCTTATTATTATTAGGGGTGTTAATAAGTGGAAAAAATAGCATAAATCTATTTTATTATTATATTACTTATTGTTTTCCACAGATATTAACAAGTAAAGAACAAAAATATCTATCTATTTTAAGTTTTAATAAAGATTTTTTAAAACTGTGAATAAAATAATCAGTGGATAAAATTAAATTTTTCATCAAAATAAAATTGTTGAAACATTTTGTAAAAGTTATTTAAGTTGGAGTATATTTTAAAATAAATTATAATATTTATATTATTATCAACTTTATTTAACCATATAAAATTTATTAAAACAAGGGTTTTCAACAAAAAAATGAAATAGTCACAATTTTATTGTTAGTAAAAAAAATAACACAATGTCATTTATCCACAGTTTGTTAATACCCTTTTTTATCTTATTTTTGCCAACCTAAATTTTTTAAAAAATTATTATGCAAATTATTAAAAGTATTCGTGAAAAAGGTGCCGCAATAGTTATTATTGTAATAGCATTAAGTTTAATAAGCTTTATTTTAATGGATGCAAAGCAGGGAGGCAATAAATTATTTGGATCGCTTTCAAATAATGTAGGTAGTGTAAATGGAGAAAAAATAGAATTAGCAACCTTTAATAGTAAAGTAAAAGAAGCTGAAGATATGCAAGAGCAGAGATATGGACAAAGACCTTCTGGTCAAGAAACTTATCAAATGAGAGATAGGGTATGGGATCAACTAGTTGCAGAGAAAATCTTTTTTAAAGAAGCAGAAAATTTAGGTATTGGTTTCACTTCTAAAGAATTGTCCTATATTTTATTAAGTAATGAACAGAATAATCCTTTTTTACAAGAACAATCTCTTAAAGATTCATTAACTGGTAAATTAGATATTTCAAAAGCGCAAACGGCACTAAATAATATCAAAAAACTTAAAGGAGAACAGCGAGCTTCTGTAAATTCTCAAATTATTGATCCTTTAAAATTAAATACAACCGTTGCAAAATATTCTGCATTATTATCATCAAGCGCTTATTACCCTTCTTGGTTAAAAGATAAAGAGCAAAAAGAATCAGAAACATTTTCAACCATTTCATATGTGGCCATACCTTATTCTGAAATTTCAGATGATAAAGTAAAAGTAACAGGTGATGATGTTGCTGAATATGTAAACAAAAACAAAGAGTTGTTTAAACAAGAAGCAGGAAGAAATATTTCATATGTTTCATTTAGTCAACTTCCTAGTTCATCAGATAGTGCAACAACAAAACAAATGTTAGATCAAATTAAACCATCATTTGAAACAGATACTAATTCAAAAGCGTTTGTTGCAAGAAATTTATCTAGCGTAGACTTTGTAGATGAATATTTACCAAAATCAAAAATTAATAATAGTTCAATTGATACACTTGCTACACTACCTGCTGGTGTTGTATACGGCCCATATGTAGATAAAGGAAATTATTTAATTTCTAAATTATTGGGCGTAAAACAACTTCCTGATAGCGTAAAAGCAAGACATATATTAATTGGAACAAATGATCCTTCTACAGGAAAAGAAATAATGTCTGACTCATCAGCAAAAAAACTTGCAGACAGTATTTATAATGTAATTACAACCGGAGGAGATTTTACGAGTTTAGCATTACAATATTCTTCTGATCAAGGAAGTAAAATAAAAGGAGGAGATTTGGGAACTTTTGGATACGGAACCATGGTTACAGAATTTAATGATTTTTGTTTCAATAAAACTGTGGGTTCAAAGGGTGTAGTAAAAACACAATTTGGATATCATATTATAGATGTAGTTTCTCAAAAGGATTTTAAACCAGCATATAAAATTGCTTCGGTTGGAAAAGAAATAATTGTGTCAGACGAAACTGTTGGAAAATCAAGTTTAGAGGCAACGAAAGCATCAGCAGAAAAAACAAAAGCTGGTTTAGAAAAATTCATCCAAAAAAATGGTAAGAGTTTAAATGCTGTACCTTCTTTAGTAAAAGAAAATGATTATAGTATTGGTGCACTTAAAGATGCAAGATCAATTGTAAAATGGGCATTTGAAGCTAAGGTGGGTGATGTTAGTGAGCCTTTTAGTTTAGGAGATCAATTTGTTGTTGTTGTATTAGATAAGGTTTTTGAAAAAGGTACACAAGATACTGCAACTGCAAGGTCTGGTTGTGAAGCAATAATAAGAAACAAGAAAAAAGCAGAAATAATTATTAAAAAAATAGGACAAAATCCAACATTAGAAAGCGCTGCTTCTGCTTATGGAAAAACAGTGCAAATGGCTGGAGCAGATTCAACAATTTATTTTAACTCACAAATTATTAATGGTGTTGGTATGGAGTCTAAAATGATTGGAGCTGCATTTAATAAAACATATCAAACAAAAGCATCACCGGCAATTGAAGGAACATCGGGAGTATATTTAATAAAAATAAACTCAATTCAAACTAAACCTGCATCTAGTCCAGAAGTTATCGCCCAAAATGCAGCTACTAAATTAGGAACAATAAGAAGCCAAATTAACGGATGGTATGAAGGATTAAAAAAACAAGCAGATATAGTAGACGAAAGAAGTAAGCATTTCTAAAAACGAATATCAATATTAAAATTGTTTTAAAACCGGCTTTAATGGCCGGTTTTTATTTTATTTTTACACCATGTCAGAAGAAATAAAAAACAAAATAACTGAAAGCGGAATTATTACTATTAATTTAGAAAAATATCTACCATCAGAAAATGTTGAGGTTTTTGATATCAAGGATTATTTATTTATGGGCTTGATCTTAAAAGAAAAAGAGTTTCGCCAGCAACTTAAAGATTTAGACCTAGAAAAATATAAAAATAAAATCATTGCCGTTACCTGTTCTGCAGATGCCATTATTCCGATGTGGGCGTACATGTTAATTTCCTCTGTTTTATTACCTATATCCGTAAGCGTTATGTTGGGGACAATAGAAGAAGTAAAAAATAAAATATTAATTGAAAATATAAACAAAATAGATTTTCATACTTACGTTGATCAAAGAATAGTAGTAAAAGGCTGTGGTGAAAATCCAATTCCTGAAGAGGCTTATTTATTAATTACAAATAAATTAATGCCAATAGCAAAAAGTATTATGTTTGGAGAGCCTTGTAGTACGGTTCCAATTTTCAAAAAATCAAATAAATAAAATAAGGCTGCTTTTTTTATTAAAAGGAAGCACTTTTTGGATATCTAGGAAAAGGTATTACGTCTCTAATGTTTCCCATGCCAGTTACAAATTGTACAATTCGTTCAAAACCTAATCCAAATCCAGCATGAGGGCAAGCGCCAAATCTCCTTGTGTCTAAATACCAATCAAGCTCTTCGGTTGGAATATGCATTTCGTTCATGCGTTGTGTTAGTTTTTCCAAACGCTCCTCTCTTTGAGACCCGCCAACAATTTCTCCAATTCCAGGTGCAAGAATATCCATAGCAGCAACAGTTTTTCCATCATCATTCTGTCTCATGTAGAATGCTTTTATTTCTTTTGGATAATTAGTAAGTATTACCGGCTTTTTAAAATGCTTCTCCACTAAATATCTTTCGTGTTCGCTTTGCAAATCAATTCCCCATTTATCAATAATATACTGGAACTTCTTTTTCTTATTGTGAGAACACTCTTTTAAAATTTCAATTGCTTCTGTATAGGTTATTCTTTCAAAATCATTATTTATTACAAAATCGAGTTTTTCCAATAAGCCCATTTCGCTTCTTTCGATTTGAGGTTTTTGTTTTTCTTCCTCTTCAAGTCGTTGTGATAAAAATTCCAGATCTTCTCTATTATTATCTAAAGCGTATTTGATAATATGCTTTATAAATTCTTCAGCAAGATTCATGTTGTCTTCTAAATCACTAAAAGCCATTTCGGGTTCAATCATCCAAAACTCTGCTAAATGTCTCGTGGTGTTGCTGTTTTCTGCACGAAAAGTTGGACCAAATGTATAAATATCACTAAAGGCCATAGCTGCTAATTCACCTTCCAACTGTCCGCTAACGGTAAGGTTTGTACTACGACCAAAAAAATCATCTTTAAAATTAATAGATCCGTCATCGTTCTTTGGAGCGCTTCCATCTAAAGGAAAAGTAGTTACCTTAAACATTTCACCAGCGCCCTCTGCATCACTGGCTGTAATAATTGGAGTGTGTAAATACACAAATCCTTTTTTATTAAAAAAATCATGAATGGCAAAAGCTAAAGAATGACGAACTCTAAAAATTGCACCAAACGTATTTGTTCTAAATCTTAGGTGTGCAATTTCTCTTAAAAATTCAAGACTATGTTTTTTAGGTTGAAGCGGAAATTTTTCTGCGTCACTATCTCCTAAAATTTCAATAGAATCTGCTGTTAATTCAACTTTTTGTCCTTTACCCAAAGACGCTATGATTTTACCTGTAGCTTTT
>Ga0209598_10002229_pt1 | contig 15267 bp, 13 predicted proteins | sample M_140807_EF_Meta_FD_187317 | JGI IMG/M metagenome (GOLD analysis project Ga0209598, IMG submission 187317) | Freshwater microbial communities from Lake Montjoie, Canada to study carbon cycling - M_140807_EF_MetaG (SPAdes) (version 2) | ecosystem: Environmental > Aquatic > Freshwater > Lake... | reverse complement strand
TCGCCCCCCTCCATCACGGATCCCTTGTAAAGGACGACGATCTGGTTGGAGACGTGATAGGCGGTCGTGAGGTCATGCGTGATGTAAAGGACTGAAACCCCGAGTTCCTTATGCAAGGTATAGATGGACTCAAGGATTGTTGCGCGGAGCGATGCGTCAACCATTGAAACTGGTTCATCCGCAACGATGATCTTCGGCTTCAAGAGCATTGCGCGGGCAACGATGATGCGTTGACGCTGACCTCCCGACAACTGATGGGGATAGCGACCGAGGATTTCTTCGGGGCGGAGACCCACCTTGCGGAGGGCTTCGCCCATCTTCTCCCTCGCCTCTTCCTTGTTCCGTGCAAGGCCGAACTTGCGGATGGGCACCGTGAGCACGTGATCAACCGTATAGAACGGGTTGTACGCAGCGAACGGGTCCTGAAAGATCGCCTGGACATCCTGCCGAAACTGCCATCGCTCAGCCCCGCTGAGGGTTGTCATGTCCTTGCCTCGGTAGAAGACCTGACCCGAGGATGGACCGATGAACCCCATTAGCAGGGATCCGAGGGTTGACTTGCCCGAACCGGATTCGCCGACTACCGCGGTGATTGTCGGGTTCGCTTCGTCGATGGTAAGACTGAAGTCGTCAAGCGCAACCGTCACCTTCGGCGAGAAAAAGCCGCTCTTGTAGACCTTGCTGCAATTGCGGAGCTCAAGGAGGGCGGTCATGAGAAGCCTCCGGTTTTGTTGGGGCCGGCCTCGCCGGTGCCCTTCTCCGCGTTTGCGGGATTCAGCCTGGCCTCGGCGTCGCGCTCAGCCTCGACCCTGCCGGTCAGGCCACCGGGTACTGAGGAGAGGTGGCACGACGCCACATGCCCACCATCAAAGGCAACTTGGGTCGGCGCCTCGGATGAACAGACGTCCATGACGTATGGACAGCGCGTCCGGAAGTAACAGCCAGTCGGCAACGCCAAGAGAGACGGAGTGATTCCTGGAATTCCCCGGAATACCCCCTTCTGTCCGAGGGTCGGAAGGCTGCTGATGAGCATGTGGGTGTAAGGATGATTCGGTTTGGCGAAAAGCGTGGGTGTCGGCCCAATTTCCGCCAGCTTCCCGGCGTACATGACCGCGAGATGATCGACGAATTGGGCCATGAGACCCATGTCGTGACCGATGAGGACAACGGCGATGTTCATCTCACGCTGCAGACGCCCAATGGTCTCCATAACCTGTCGCTGAACAATGACGTCGAGGGCACTGGTGGGTTCGTCGGCGATGATCACCTTTGGACGAAGTGCCACGGCGATGGCAATGCAGACGCGCTGCTTCATGCCACCCGAGAGTTCGTGGGGATAGAGGTTCGCGACCTCAGGACGCAGTTCGACTGCTTCGAGCACCTCGATGATCCGCGCCTGGACTTGAGAATAGGTCAGGTTCGGTTCGTGCACTTGCAGTACGTCCTGGATCTGCGCCCTGATCCGGATGACTGGGTTCAGTGCGCTCATGGCCGCCTGTGGCACCATGCCGATCAGTCGCATTCGCGCGCTGCGCATCTCGTTGTCTGACATTGCAGTCAGGTCGTCATCCCCGACCATCACGCGCCCACCGGAGATCCGTCCCGGTGGCTTGATCATGCGCATCAAGGCAAGAGCGATGGTTGACTTGCCCGACCCCGACTCACCTACCAGGCCAAGTCGTTGACCCGGATAGAGGTTGAAAGACACGTTGTCGCATGCACGCAGGCGTCCGGCATCAGTGTAGTAATCAACACAGAGGTCTTTGACGCTAAGTACTGGCTTGGTTCCCGATGCGACACCCGAACGGCCAGTGGAGTCAGCGCTCATAGGACCCTCCTGGTGCGCGGGTTCGCCAGTTCATCCAGTCCGGCGCCGAGGCTGAATAGCCCCACGAAGATGATGATGATGACGCTGACGGGTGCCATGGCCCACCACCACATGCCCTTCAGGAGGGCGCTGTAGTAAATGACCCAGTAGATGGTCATTCCTAGTGTCGGTTCGCGCATTGCACCGAGACCGAACGCTTCAAGACCGATCGATGCGAAGATCCCGCCTGTTACTGAACCAACGAGGCTGGCTGCGAGGTACGGCAGCAAGTTTGGCATGAGCTCAAGGAAGATGATCTCGATGCTGTTCATGCCGGAGAGACGTGCAGCTTGCAGGAACGGCCGTTCACGAAGGGACAGAACCTGCGCGCGGATGCTTCTCGTGGGGCCCATCCACGCAAGGCTGGCAATGATCAGCGCCAGAAGTGTGATGCTCATGGCTTGCTTGGTTGCCGAGGCGATGATGATGAGGACCATCAGGCCGGGGATCGTGAGAAGGATATCGACGAGGGACTTGATGACCACGTCAACCCATCCACGGAAATAGGCTGCGATGAAACCAAGCACGGTTCCTGTCGCAAGACCGATGAGGCCGGCGGTCACGCCAATGCGCAATGTCAGGAATGTGCCGGCGACGATGACGGCGTACAGCTCACGCCCTTGGCTGTCGGTGCCCAGCGGGTATTGCCACGATGGGGGCTTGTTCGCGGGCGCCGCGAGTGGATACGCCGCCTTCGCGAGGTCATAACGGAAGTACCCGATTGTGCAGAACACGAACAGGATGGCGAACATCAGGAACCCGATCCCAAGGTTCGGGTTCCGCCGGACGTAGTTCAGGAAGCCTTTCACGTCGTCACTCGCTTCGGCGTGTTATGCCTGCTCATAGTTGATCCTCGGGTCAATCAGGGGATAGAGAAGGTCAAGGACGAGGAGAACGATGCCAAGGGTCACAATGAGGAAGAAGACAATCCCGTAGATGGTGGTGTAGTCGAATTGGGTGATCGACTGACCAAGAAGCGACCCGATACCGGGATATCCGAAGACCACCTCGACAAGTCCGGCGCCCGCGATCAACTGTCCGAGTGACAGTGCCAATCCAGTTGTCTGCGGAAGCATTGCATTGCGTACCGCGTATCCAAAGAAGATCCGGCTATCGGGAAGACCCTTGGCTTCCGCGTAGTTCATGTAGTCCTCGCCCTGAATGGTGACCATCATGCCCCGCATTCCAAGCGCCCACCCGCCGGTGCTCGCGAGGATCATTGAGAGGGATGGCAGCATTGCGTGATAGACCAGCTTGGTCACGAAACCGAACGTGAAACTTGGAACGGTCCCAATGGGATAGCCCCCTCCGATCGGAAACCATTTCAATTGGAATGCGAAGAAGTAGATCAGGATGAGTCCGAGGATGTAGAACGGCACGGCAGAGAACGTCAATAGGAAGGGAACCGTGTATTTAAGGAACCCCGGTGCGCGGGGCCACGCGATGAGCGCCCCCAATATGGTTCCCAGCGTGAAACTGGTCACAATCGCGAACGAGACAATCCCGAGCGTCCAAGGCAGCGCCTCACCGATGAGGTTCATCACCGCCTTCGGATAGTTCGTCAGGGATTTGCCGAGATCAAACCGGATAGTATTCCATAGGTAATTCACGTACTGCTTTGGAAGTGGTTCGTCGAGCCCGAACTTTACTCGGTACTCCTGGACCATGACTTCCATTGACTGGGACATGAACCCACCGCGCATGGATTGCGCAATAAGCTGTTCCCGAATCGGATCGCGTCCGGTTGCAAGACGTGGAAGAACAAAATTGATGGTGGCGGCAAGCCACATGATGGCGAAAAACAGCAGAATTCTCTGCACGACATATCCGGTACGCACGGGTCACCTCGTTCCGGTCAAGCGGCGACCGCGGGACATGGCAAAGGCCGGGACCGCACGCAGCGGTATCCCGGCCCTCACCGACGCCAGAGGGCGCCACCAGTGGATTACTGGGCGGGCTTGAGCTTGTGGAGGACCAGCGGGAAGGTAAGGTGCCAGAAGGCGCCGTTGCAGTAGCTGTTCAGCACTGTCGGCCATCCCTGCCAGTAGGTCGTGTTCATCGGAATCCGATGGAACCACTGGATGAATGGGAGGTTCGGCAGTTCCTTCAGCCAGATGGCCATCGCATCATGGAACAGGTCCAGGACACGCGGGTCACCCATCGGGATGTTGTTCATCTTCTCGATGATGGCGTCGAAGTCCTTGTTGGACCAACGGCTCCACTGGTTTCCGCCACCACCCGATGTCGTGTCCTTCGGGATGGAGTTCTCACTCGAGAAGAGGAACATCGTGTAGTACGGGTCGGCGATGCTCGCCCCGTGGCCCATGAACCAGGCGCCCGGATGCGTTCCGAGGCGAGCCTGATCGGCCCAGTCCGGAGGCATGCTGTAGGAAGACTCGAAGCCACCCTTGCGCAGCTGCTCCGCAACGACCGGTCCGATGTCGGCCCAGATGCCCCATCCGAAGATGTCGACAACGAGGCGCTTGCCACCCTTCGCCCAGAAGCCAGCACTGTCCTTGGCATAGCCCTTGGCAGTCATGCGCTTGGCGGACTCGGCAAGGTCGTACTTGTTGTTGTCGTACTTGGCAAGGATGTCCTTGACGGATTCCTTGTACGGCTTGAGTGCCGGATAATCCGGGTATGGAAGTTGGGTGGTCTGGCCGGCACCCTCGTAGGCCACGTCAACCGCGCCCTGGTTGTCGATCGCGTAGGCGAGCGCCCAGCGGATTTCCGGGTCGTTCCACGGCTCAAGCTTCGTGTTGATCCAGAAGCTGTTCGGCCACCAGTCGATGTAGCCGAATGGCGGACGGTTGAAGCTGTGGGTGATCAGGGCCTTGTTCTGCGGGAGCAGCGCCTTGATCGTGCCTGGGCGAAGGTCGAGCGATGCATCGACTTCGTTGGAGGCAAGAAGCTGCGCAGTGCGGTTGTCGTCGGAGTAAGGTGTAAAAACAATTCGTTCGACTTGCGGAAGCAGGGCAAAAAGGGTCTTCGCTCCCCACCAATCCTGGCGCAGGTCCATGAACTTCTGGGTCTCACTCCAGAGGGTGATCTTGTACGGCCCGGTGCCGCACGGCCAGCCCTTCTCGAGATCGAACCACATGAACTCCAGCGGATCCTTGCCCTCGAAGATGTGCTTCGGGAGCAGCTTCACGCCGTTGTCAAACTTGAATGCCAGGTATTCGAACAGGAAGCGCGGGTTCGGTGAGTTGAAAGTAAACGTGACCGTCAGGTCATCCGTTGCCTCGACCGACTTGACGTACTTCTTCATGTCCCCGCCGTAGGTCAACTTCTGGTTGTCCTTGAGCAGGTTGAAGGTGAACGCCACGTCATTCGCGGTGAAGGCCTGGCCGTCGCCCCACTCAGCACCCTTGCGGATGTTGACCGTGAGCGCACTGAAGTCCTCGGCATATGAATATCCGGTGGCAAGCCACGGGATCATGTCGTCAGCGAAGGCGGAATAATAGAAGAGCGGCTCCCAGAGGGCAGCGTTGCCAATCTGATGGGTTGCGCCGGCTGCGTAAGGGTTGCCAATGCCGGTGTCGGTGAACTTACCGCCACTGCCACCGAACACCATGCGCAGGGTGCGACCACGGGGAAGTTCCGACGCCTGCGCGCCAGCTTCACGTGCGTCGAAGAGGCCAAGAGTGCCCGCAACCGCGGCCGCACTCGCAGCACTTCCGAGACGCAGCACCCCTTCACGAGTCTGCTTAAGTTCCATAGGTCCTACGGTCCCCCAGCTCAGGGCAACCCGGCTTGAGCCGAACTGCCTACACGTTCAATCGGAGATCCAGCTCGCCAAGAGCTGCCTCGTGACAAGAAGGGCCCGGAGATGTCCGGACTTCCAGCAAACGCGCGCTCAGGAAATATTCGAGCGTGGTGACGCTTGAATTGCCCATCTGCGCGCCCCCCGAGGCGCTGTGAACTGCGACTAGCTCCGCCAATCGCTACGGTATCACACCCACTGTTGATCTTCCAGTGATGTTGATCCGTCGGTGAATTGTCACCGAACTGACACTATGAGGGTTAGTCTCCACTCCGGGTGTGCCTGTAAGCGCAGCTCGCGATCTGGACGAACGCCCCACCACAGGGGTACGATTGGTTTATGTCAGATACTCAGCGCCCCGGCGATCCGACCCGCCCACGCTACCTCGGCATCTGGGTAGCTGTGGTGCTAAACCTTGTCCTTTTCGGTGGAGCGTCGGCCGTCGTTGCTGACGTGTTCTATAGGATGATGCTCGGCCTTTGATGCTTTGAGGCAGACGCCCGTGCGTTCCCGCTTCCTTTCGGGAATTGCGAAGTGGTCGGTGCGGTTCAACATGTCTCTAGTTTTGACTTGACGAGGGCAAGCAGTTCGTCATCAAGCTTGCGTCTCACGGCTCCGGGGTTGACATCGGGCCAGTCGTAGAAGCCCCGGCCATTTTCCAAACCCAAGCCGCCCGCGTCGACGATTGCCTTCAGAAATGCAATCGGGACGCTCGCGCCGTCACCCATGTCGAGTTCGGGCCAGAGGCGCGACGCCACCTTGACATGCATCGCCAGGCCGTTGACGTCCCGTTGGCGGAGCGGCCCGGCGGTTACGAACCGGGGCGCGAGCCCGTGGGTTACGGCGGCGTCGATGTCCTCGGCCGTGGCCAACCCATCGGCGAGCAGCCTCACGGCCTCCCGTACGAGGGCATGCTGTAAGCGGTTGATAAGGAAGCCTGGTTCGTCCCGACGCATCCTCAGCGGGCGGCGCCCAAGCGCAGTCCAAATCGCGCACATCGTGGCATCCGTGGCATCAGACGTCTCGGCACCGCGCACTACCTCGAGGACCGGCAGGGCATGCGCCGGCTGCAGGAAGTGCGCAATGATCACCCGGTCACGGTGCGTTGCGCCGCCCGCGAATTCTGCAATGGGAAGCGCGGAGGTATTGCTCGCGAGGATTGCCGGTGGCGGCACAAGGTCATCCAGTTGGGTGAACAAGTCTCGCTTTGTCGCGGCGTCTTCGGTGACCGACTCGACGACGAGGCCGACTCCGCTGACTGCATCGCGGAGGGATGTTGTGAACCGAAGCCGGGAATGGACGATGGCGGGCTCGACGGAGAGTAGTCGGTGTCTGGCGAGGTCGGCAACATAGCCGTCTATGCGGGCACGCGCCCGGGATATCGATTGTTCGGAACGTGACATCACACTCACGTTTTCGATGCCATTCACTCCGCCTGCCAGTACCACGGCGATGCCGGCGCCCATGAGGCCGGCGCCGATGACGGCGGCACGTTCCGGTAATGGATTGCTGGATGGCGATGGCGGAGTCTTCATCTTTTGAACGGCCCTTACTTAGACGTCAGCGTTTTGGACCGGACGCGTTGGGTTGCGGATTTCCGGTGCAGGCAGTGTAGTGCGAGATTGGTGGCACGAATGTTGTTCGGTCTGGTTCCTGAACTACCCCCGCGGACGGCGCCTGAGGATTCGATTGTGGTGCAGGCGGTCGTTTTCCGTCCTGGTCCAGCCCTGGTCCCGGAGATCCTGCTGGTTCATCGGACTTCGCCCCGGGCGTGGGAATTGCCGGGTGGTCATCCCGATGATGATGAGTCGATCGAGTTGACAGCGATTCGCGAGACACGTGAGGAGACCGGTATCGAGGTGGTAGTCGCCGGGCGGCTTGCTGATTTTCACCGCACTGGGTTCGTGCCGCACGTTTCTCCAACGGTCCTGTGCGAGGCGATCGACGGCATACCGATCGGCAACCGCGAATCTGTAGAGGTTCGGTACTTTCCCGTAGACCGCCTCCCGTGGGGGCTGCTTCCTTGGTATCGACCGGTCATCGCTGAAGCGTTGTTGCTGAGACATGCCAACCGAAGAACGGCACCAGTCCGGTCAAGCGCTCGACTCAGCGCCGGAGATGGTGGTTTGGCTTCCCGGAGGCACCAGGCACTCGGATTAGGCGAGGTGACGATGGCGGGGCTCATCCACCTTGTTGGCATCGTTGGAGCGCAGCGCTGACAACCTTTGGCGAGGGTCGGGTGGTACGATGACAAGGGTTGAGGAGTCGAATTCGATGACTGGCAATGATGCGTCGCACGAGCCGGAACCGGCTTCCAAAGCGGTCGTTGTAGTGAAGGTTTTTGATGACCTTGCCAAGGTCGACGATGAGTTCTTGCGCCAACTTTCCACGCGTGTTCACCTGATCGATCTCGCCTACGCTTTCGGATACGGCGATGCGGCGTTACGCGACCGGCTCATGTCAATCGTTAGGCCGGGGCTTGCTGAACAAATGCGGTCGGCGATTGCGATGGCCAAGGTCTCAAATGAACGGTATCCCGTTGACGAGACAGTGCGGACTTCGCGCGCACGCGTGATGGACATCGCTAAGCGGGTGCTAGGGGACCAGGTGTAGCGTCGCCCCTTTTCGCGGGTGGTGACGTACAGTTCTGCGCGCGAGGCGTGGGCATTCGTGTCCGTTCGCCATCGAGACGGTTCGCGGCGAGGAATCGCATCCCGGCTTGTTCGTGACGTAAGTTGGTGCCATGCACGGGCTTGTTCGCGCTCCGGAATGCTTGGTGAGGAACACAGGACAATGGCTGAGCGCGTATTCGGGATTGGGATCATCGGAGCGGGACGCATTTCTGGCGCGCACGCGCGTGCTGCCGGGGAGGCCGGTTCCACCAGGCTGGTGATGGCCAGTGAGGTCGATGACAAGCGGGCGCACGAATTCGAGGCGAAGTGGCACGTGCCAGTCGTCTCGGATTACATGGAAGTCCTGAACAACCCCGAGGTTGATATCGTTTCGCTCACATTGCCGCATTGGCTGCATGAGCCGATTGGCATCGCAGCCGCCCAGGCCGGCAAGCACATCTTTGTTGAGAAGCCGATGGCTGACAGCATTGAGGAGTGTGACCGGATGATCGCAGCGGCGCGTGCGAACGGTGTAAAACTCTTCACTGGCCACACTGAGCAGTTCCTCGCCCCAAATGTGAAGGCGAGGCAGATGATTGCCTCCGGTGAGGTGGGATTACCTGTACTTGCCACTGATTGCTGGTACAAGGCCTTTGGTGTTGCGGCGCGTCCGCCTTGGTTCCTTGATCGGAGCAAGGGTGGCGGCATGTGGCTCATGAACGGTGCACACATGATTGACCGTCTGACTTACCTCATGGGTGACCGCGTGGTGTCAGTCAAGGCGATGGTGCAAACGCGATTCCACGCGATCCAGGCGGACGATACGGCGCTTGCCTATTTGGAGTTCGCGAACGGGACCGGGGCGACGATTGCACACACTGGGTACAAGGACCATGCCGGTGCCGGGGTTGATCAGCCTGGTGGTGAGATCGTGATCACGTGCACTGAGGCGCAATTGAAGATCGTGGACCGAAACCGTCTTTTCCGCAGTGTTCCGGGTGACCGGGGCGGTGCGTGGGAGGAAGTGGGTGTCGACCGAGTTGACACGACAACCGTCGAGCTCCGCGCGCTGGTGAGCAACATAGTGAACAACGAGCCGGAGACGGTCAGCGTGGAACAGGCTCGGCACATTGTCGACGTCATGACTGCCTGCGAAATGTCGTCGCAGACCGGTCGCGAGGTTCGTATTGACGACTAGGTGATTTGGCTTCGAAGGTGGGTTGTTCGCCCCACCTATCTGTGGCATTGGAGTGAAGCGATGGGTTTCCTGAACTTGAAGTCTTGGAAGAGTGCCGGGGGCCGGGTGCGTGCCGAACGGGGTTCAACCGAGGTCCAATATCAGCCTTCGCGTTACTACTACAACCAGTTGTTCGAGTTTCAGGCAGTCGTCGACAGATACTTCGAGGTGACGGGACACCGACCTCCTTCGGTGGACGACCTCTATCTGTGGACACTCGCACAGGATGGCGCGTCCGCCGACGACGTTCGTGCCGCCGATTTGGCCGACTGGATGAGTTACTTCGATATCGAGCCAAACTCACTACTCGGCATCGTCAACGTCGCCGCGGACCATGAACCGGTTGCACTACGGTTGATTGGCAAGCGCCAATTGGCATCGCGACCCGTGCCCGGAGAGGTGAGAGCGCGCCGCCGGTCGGTCGCTGGGGGGCAGGTTTGATGTCGACTGCTGTCGTTCGCCAAGTGAGGAGAGTGGAGGGAACGGTCCGTGCGTGCGTGATCGGGGCAACGTTCGCGACCATTTCTCAGGTTCAGCAGGCGTTGGGCGCGGTGCGGGCGACTGGGACCGCCGGTGACATCGTGGGGTTTGCAATCCCGCTGCCAGGCGATCCGAAGGATCCTGCCGTGGCTGCGCAGGTTGTATCGGTGATGATTGCCCCCCGCGGGATCGGGGCGTGGTTCATGAACGTCCTGGATCCGCACAAACCATTGCCGACCTATACTGAGCAGGTTTCGGGAAGAAACGTGCCCCTGGCGCATGCGGTTCTTGGAGACCTGACCAATTGGGTCGGGGCGGCGGGATACATGCGGGTGCCAGTAGCTGGGCGAGATTCGGTATGGATTGTCGGCAGGCCGAACCATGCCGTTTCAGTGCAGGGGGGCAATGGTGTGGGGCGTGGAGACGCCCTCGTCACGATCGGCATACCGGCGGCCCAACTTGAGGCATTCCGGGGTGCAATCGCGGATGGACTTTGTGTGGTGACGACTTGCGAGACGGACCCGGGCCGGGCCGAGCGCGACGCGTCGATCATGCGGCGTGCCGGCGCGAAGGCGGTATTCGTCCATCCTCTGAACGCGTCGCACGAGCCGGCAAGCTGATAGCCACCCCACGTCGTCGCGATTGCCGTGGTTGACGGCCTGCCGTGTCTGTCTCACGTAGGCGCCTGCGCGCAGCGTGCATCCCTCCAGCGGTGGCATGATTGGTATTCTGGGAGTAGTTATGGAGCGGTATTCAGCGCGCGCACGTCAATCCAGTCGGGCAGATGCGTTGGTGCCCGCTTCACACCCATCCGCATCGCTGCCTCGCAGAAGATTGGCGACGCTGAGGCCTGGCGCCGTCATCGAAGGGGTTGTCACCCGTTTGGTGCGTGGAGGCGCTCTGGTTGACGTGCAGCTGGAGAGCAGCGAACCAGCGTTCGCGCCACTTACGGAGATTCCTGCGAAGGCAATGCCCGTGCTGCGTGAGCTGATCGCGTCTGGCGCCATGCAACAGGTTCGGGTTGTCCAAGTAGACCGGATGCAGGGAACGGCAATCGTGTCATTCCATGGGATGGTCAAATTGCCTGAGGAGCCGGGAACCTCTCCGGTAAAGGCAGAGGTGGCGAAGGAATTTGCCGAGCCGGTCAAGCCAAAGTTGACGGCGAGTCAACGGGCAAAGATTCAGCAGCAAGAACTTCTCAAGCGCCTAAGAAGCGGAGACCTATAGGGATAGGGCGCTGTTTCAGGCTTTTGATTCTCGCTATGAGCGCCAAGCAGAGAGCCGCGCGTCGTTAGGGGCGGCTCCTCAAGGCATCCTAGAACTTAAATCTCGTCGCGCGAAACCGCGGACAACAGGAGGAGCCACGTGTCCTCGGACTCGGTAGGTTGACCGTCCGCCCGATTGCCAAGCTTCTGGGACGCGATCCTCAGCATCAAACGGGCTGACGCTCTGACGCTATCACGCGCTTCGTCGGCCTTGACGATTGCCCGGGCTTCTTCGAGGACTGTCGCCTCGCGCACTTCGGTTGGCAACGCTGCCATCGGGATTCTCCTTCGGTGTGCCGCGATTTCCAGAACGCCGCCGTCGCGTTCCGACCTGCACTCTCTTCGTATGCAGTTCATACCATATGTGACGGATTTCACAATCACAAAGTCCCGTATCAGTCGTGTAACACCGAAACCGGACTTGTGGGACAACCTTTTCCGAATGGGGCGGGGCGCGTGTTCGGCCGGCTTCCGTTCGTGGGGGTTCAGGCGTTGGGCCGTTCTGAGCTGCTATCCCGTGCTCTGAAGACCGGCCGCAATGCCATTGATGGTGAGGGCGAGGACTGGTCCAAGAGTGCTCGCGGGCGACGCGGAGGTCCCGCTGCCCGGAGCGACGTACTCGGCGTTGGCGCGTCGGGCTTCGTGCCACCGTCCAATGAGGGCGACCTGAACCGCGCTCATTGGGTCGATGTATGGGTTACGGAGGCGCACTGACCGGCTAAGGACCGGGCTGTTTGCCAGGATTGTGGGCTGTCCGGTGATGTGCCGTATCGCCTGTTCGGTTGCCCGCCACTCGTGGAGAATGCGACCAAAGATTTCGTCACGAGTGGCACCTTGGGCAAGGTTTGCGTAGAGGGAGGCGATTGGCAGATCGGCCCTGCCAAGACTGAGTTGGGCATTGTCGATCAGCGTTCGAAAAAACGGCCATTCGCGATACATCTGCGCGAGTTCTGACCAATCCGTTTCACCTGAACCGGCGCCGGCGGCCCTGCCGCAAGCCGCCCCTAGCCCGAACCAGCCGGGCAGGCCGTGACGGTTCTGTGTCCACGAAAAGACCCACGGGATTGCCCGGAGCTCTTCAACGCGGGCGCTGGCGGACCTTCGTGCCGGACGCGAACCGAGGCGCAATTCGGAAATTGCCTCTATCGGCGTTGCCTCCCTGAAGTAGTCGAGAAACGCCGGGCTTTCGTACACCAACCCTCGATACGATGCACGTGCGTCAGCGGACAGTCGGTCGAGTAACGCGAACCACCGATCAGGCGGATTGCCTGTCTTGGGCCCCCCGGGCCCGGTCACCTCTTCGGTACCGGCCTTGCCTCGCATTTCGTCGTTGATGGTCGCCCGCAGGACGGCATGGAGCGTCTGTTCAAGGTGCCGGTAGGCGATGTCACGGTGGGCGTACCGGGCAAAGGCAACCTCGCCTTGCTCGGTGAGACGGAGGCGACCCTTCAGCGTTCCCGGGGGTTGCCCCATGATGGCTCGGTTTGTCGGGCCGCCTCCGCGTCCAAGCGCACCGCCACGTCCGTGAAACAGCGTGAGCTCAACATGGTGCGCCTCACCCAGCTCCGCCAAGGCCCGCTGCGCGCGGTACAGCTCCCAACTTGACGTAACGAATCCACCATCCTTGTTGCTGTCCGAATACCCGAGCATTATCTGTTGGCGTCGTTCCCAAGCTTCAAGCTGACGCGCGTATGCAGGCACGCGGAAAAGCTGCTCCATTAGATGGGCGCTTGCCCGGAGGTCGTCGATTGTTTCGAAGAGGGGCACAATCTGGAGCGTACTAACGGGTTTGCGACCAGAATCGGCAGCTTCCCCGTTCGCGGGCGTCACCCTGGGGTCGAACAGTCCGAATTCCTTCGCAAGCAGGAGAGGTTCGAGCAGGTCGCTGACCCCTTCGGTCATCGAGATGATGTAGACGTTGCAGGCCTCCGGTCCCAGTTCGGCCTGCATCCGGTTCAGGGTTTCAAAGACGGCAAGCGCTTCCTGTGTTTCCGGCAGGTACGGCGAGATGCCGTCGGGACCGGTCTGACGCTGCAGGGGGCGTGGGTTGAGCAGTTCGCGTGAGAGCAGCGACACCCGGGCGTGTTCGTCGAGGTTCTCGTAGGACGCCTCAACGCCAGCGACGCGCAAGAGGTCGGCAATCGCTCGGGCATGGACCGCGCTGTGCTGGCGGATGTCAAGGTGCGCGAGGTGGAACCCGAAGACATCGATCCGGCGCTGGAGATCGGCGACAAGGCCGGCACGCAATCTCGGGAGGCGATCGGCAATCAGGCCACGGGCAACAGTCTCAATGTCTTCGGCGAGTTCGGATGAGCGTCCATAAGCCAGGTATGCGTCTCCGGCTTCGGAGGGAGCAACGACGGCGCCATCCCTCCACAACTCCTCGGCACCGGCCACGGCGCGTTGTTCGGCCCATGCCCGGTCTCCATTTGGGCTGACTGAACCCGGCGCGACGTCTGCGTTCGGAACCAACTGGGCGATCCGTGCGGAATTGAGCCGTCGGGAAGCGCCAATCCGCGCAAGGACCAGCCCGAGCTTCTGACGGTATGGCTCGTGTTCGTGCGCTGCCTGCAACGATCTCACCAGAATTGGATGGCGGTGCAGATCGGCTTCAAGGCTTTCGAGGACCGGATGTGCATCCGGGAGATGGGTGAGCGACGCGTGACCGCTCGAAGGGTCATCAACGGAGGTATCGTCCCCGTGCGCGTGCGATGCGCCTAGGTTGAGCGAGGCCGGGGCGACGCTCAGATGACGTTGCAGTGCCCGCAGGCTTCCTTCGTACAGCGCGAGCGCGGTGTCCTTGTGCAGGCGCAGTGCGTGTTCAGTTATTCGCGCGGTGACCGACGGATTGCCGTCGCGGTCTCCACCGATCCAAGACCCGAACCGGAGGAACGACGGGACGTCGAACCCGCCATCGGGGAATTCGCTGCGAAGCGCATCCTCGAGGTCCCGATAGAGACGCGGAACAACATCCCAAAGCGATGATTCAAAGAAGTAGAGGCCGTTCCGGACTTCGTCGAGGACTGACGGTCGCCGGGACCGGACCTCTTCGGACACCCAGAGGGAGGTGATGACTTCCCGAATGGCGTTGAGGTTGATTTCCCTCTCACGAGCCGTGATCCGCGGTTGGTCAAGCGGCGCGATCAGTGTCGAGAGATTTCGAAGCTTATGCAGGACGGTCCGGCGGCGTGCTTCGGTCGGATGGGCAGTCAGTACCGGTTCGACGAGGGCTTGCCGGAGGATTGTTGCAAGACGGTCCGCACTGATGCCGGACGAGCGGATCTCGGCGACTGCTTGCCTGATGCTCTCGGATCGAGGCGTGTCACCGGATTCCAATTCACGGACGCGAAGTATCCGGAGGCGTTGCCGTTCCTCGGCAAGATTGACAAGGTGGAAGTACGCGGTGAAGGCCCTTACAACGAGGTGGGCCTCGGGTAGCGAGAGGGATCTTGCCCGCGCTAGCAGTGCCTCGCCAGTCCGGACAATCGCGCTCTCGGCGCCGGTGTCTGTGGCTGCCCGGAAGTTACGCGCAAGACCGCGGAACTCCTCCACAAGGTCATAGGTATCAATGCCCGCGACCTCCTGGAGAACTTCGCCGAGGAGCCTTCCGAGCGTGCTTACATCCCGGGCTAGGGAATCGGCGACTTCGGCGTTGCCCGTAGCTCCGGGCACGGGTGGCGTGGTGTCCTTCATGAATGGAAGTCTAGCCGTCGTCAAACCCGAGCGGACCGTGCCTATGGAGCCGAACGTCGCATTTACACTTACGGCATGAACATGGAAGACGTGCGTGGCCGGATCCGGCTGACGACGCTTGCCTCCTGCGCGGGGTGAGCGTCCAAGCTGGGCCCTGGTGCCCTGGCGCACGTGCTGCGTCATCAACGCGCTTCGGCGCACCCCGCGCTTCTGGTTGGTCTTGAGTCACCTGACGATGCGTCAGTGTGGAGGATTGATGACGCCCGCGCGCTCGTGCAAACGGTGGACTTCTTCCCCCCGGTGGTTGACGACCCGTACGTCTATGGGTGGATCGCCGCTGCCAACGCAAT
>Ga0209598_10002228_pt1 | contig 15273 bp, 10 predicted proteins | sample M_140807_EF_Meta_FD_187317 | JGI IMG/M metagenome (GOLD analysis project Ga0209598, IMG submission 187317) | Freshwater microbial communities from Lake Montjoie, Canada to study carbon cycling - M_140807_EF_MetaG (SPAdes) (version 2) | ecosystem: Environmental > Aquatic > Freshwater > Lake... | reverse complement strand
GGGGGCGCCGGGCTCGGCCTCGCGATCGCGGAGCGGGGGGCGGCGCTCCACGGCGGGCGACTCATCATCGGAGATGCGGACGGCGGCGGGGCGCGGGTCAGCCTGCACATCCCGATCCGATCATGAGCGCGATGACCCCGCGCGCGAGACCGCCCATACAGTCTGCCTACCTCGACCACAACGCGACGACGCCGCTCGCCGCGACGGCACGGGCGGCCATCAACGCCTATCTGGATGCCCCGGGTGCCAACCCGAGCAGCGTGCACACCCTGGGGCGGTCGGCCAAGGCAGCGCTCGAAGCGGCTCGTCGGCAGGTCGCAGTTGCCTTGGACGTGCGCCCTGCGGAGGTCGTGCTGACCAGCGGGGCGACCGAGGCGCTCCACCTCGCTGTCGGCGGCATGCTCGGCGCCGGTGCCCATGTCGTGACGACTGCGATCGAGCACCCTGCGATGTATGGCGCGCTGGACGCCGCGGGCGCGTCGAGTGTGCGCGTCGCGCCGAGCGCGGACGGACGCGTCTTGCCCGACGATATCGCTCGAGCGGTCCTGCCGACGACCCGACTCGTCGCTGTGATCGGCGCGCAGAACGAGATCGGCACGCTCCAGCCTCTGAGCGAGATCGTACGAGCCGTCGGCGAGATCCCCGTGCTCTGCGACGCCACGCAAATGTGGGGCAAGGTCGCGCTTCGACCGAGAGAGCTGGGCTTAGACGCAGTCGCGCTCTCGGGACACAAAGTGGGCGCGCCCGCAGGTATCGGCGTCCTGTGGCTCGCTTCGGGGCGCTGCATCACGCCGCTGCAGCGTGGCGGGGCACACGAGCGTGGACGACGGGCGGGGACGGAGAACCTGCTTGGGGCCATTGGACTTGGGGCCTCTGTCGCCGAGCTCGGCGCCCGCCTCGGCTCGATGGCGCGTGTTCGAGCGCTGCGTGACCGATTGCTTGAGGGCCTCCGAGCGCTCGAGCCGTCACTGGTCGTCCATGGCGATCTGGACCACACGCTGCCCAACACCTTGGCGTTTCGTGTGCAGGACCTGCCTGCCGACGCAGTGCTCGCGGGGCTCGATCTCGCGGGCATCTGCATCTCGGCAGGGTCGGCGTGCGCTTCGGGTGCGGTCGAGGCCTCGCCCGTCCTTCGGGCGCTCGGACTCTCGGACAGTGAGGCGCGCCGTGGCCTGCGCGTCTCCCTCGGACCGGAGAACACGGACGCCGAGGTCGACGCGGCGCTGCGCGCGTGGCCTGATGTTGCGCGTCGGATTCGGGAGGCAGAGACGTGAGGGTGGTTGTCGCGATGAGCGGAGGCGTGGACTCGTCGGTGGTCGCCGGCTTGATGCACGAGGCTGGGCATGAGGTCATCGGCCTCACGATGAAGCTGCGTGATGGGACCGCCGCAGAAGCTGCGGGGGCGAGCGGTTCATGCTGCTCCGCCGATGATACGCAAGACGCTCGGACGGTCTGCGATGCGCTCGGCGTGCCGCACTACGTCGTGGATTACAGGGACGCCTTCCGCAAGGCGGTCATCGAGCCCTTCGCGCGGGCGTACTTGCAAGGCGAGACCCCCAATCCGTGCGTGCTGTGCAACGACCACCTGAAGTTCTCCGCGCTCATCGGGCGAGCGCGCGCGCTCGGCGCCGACGCTTTGGCGACGGGGCATTACGCGCGCGTGCAGCGCGACGCAGTCGGCCGATACACGCTGCACACCGCGAGCGATCCGACGCGTGACCAGTCCTACTTTCTCTTTGGTCTTGACCAGCGCGCCTTGTCGCGCGTGATGTTCCCGCTCGGGGACATGCCCAAGACCGAGGTCCGCGCGCACGCGCGCCGCATGGGGCTCGAGGTCGCCGAGAAGCCCGACAGCGAAGACATCTGCTTCGTCCCCGATGGCGACTATGCACGCATCGTCGAGGACGTGCTTCAGGCGCGCGGTGAGTCCGCGCCGGGGCCGGGCCAGATCGTGGACACGCACGGCCAAGTGCTCGGTGAGCATGCCGGCGTACACCACTACACGGTGGGCCAGCGGCGCGGCCTGGGTGTAGCCCGCGGGGAGCGCCTGTATGTCTTGCAGGTGGACGCGCCGACAGCGACCGTGACTGTGGGCGGACGCGCAGAGCTCGCGTCTCAGGGCTTCATGGCGCGCGACGCGTCCTGGGTGGACGGCGACGCCCCCACGGCGGGGACGCGCTGCGTTGTCCGCATTCGCTCTCGTCACCGCGGGGTCTCGTGTCTGGTCAGCGCGGACGGACGCACGCTGCGCGTGCTCTTTGACGCGCCTGAGGAGGCCGTCACGCGCGGGCAGGCCGCTGTCTTTTATGTCGGCGACCGTGTCTTGGGTGGGGCATGGATTGACCGTGCGCTCAGTGAGCGCGAGGCCGCGCAGTGAGCGCTGCGTCTTTGCGGAGCGGTGCCATCGAGCGCATCGCCGAGGCGCTGGGCTACACCGAGGGCGCGTCGACGCGCCTGAACGAGGCCCTGACGCATCGTTCCTTTACGAACGAGCTCGCGCCCGAGGCCGCGCCGGACTTCGCCCACAACGAGCGCCTGGAGTTCCTGGGCGACGCGGTCGTTGGCCTCGTGGTTGCGCAGGCGCTCATGGAACGCTACCCCGACGCAGCGGAGGGACAGCTCAGCCGCTGGCGCGCGGGCATCGTCAATGCGCGGTCTCTCGCTGCGTTCGCGAAGGCGCGCGGCATTGGAGACGCGCTCCGCCTCGGCCGTGGCGAGCACCAGTCAGGGGGCCGCGACAAGGAGACGCTGCTCGCGGACGCGTACGAGGCCGTCGTGGGCGCGGTCTACGTGGACTTTGGGCTTGAACCGGCGCGGGGGCTGATTCTCGAGGACGCGCAGCCATGCGTCGACGCCGCGCACGTCGCGCAGGCCACACCCGACCCTAAGACTGCGCTCCAAGAGCTTGTCTACGCACGTTGGCGCAGGACACCCCGGTACGCGCTCATCGAAGCGACCGGGCCGGACCACGAGCGCACGTTCCACGTGGAGCTCAATGTGCCCGAGGTCGTCTCGACGCGTGGGCTCGCTCGGTCGAAGAAGCTGGCCGAGCGCGAGGCCGCAATTGCGGCGCTCGAGGTCCTCAGTCGAGCCCCTTCAGCCGACGGATCCGCTCCATCTGCTGCTGGTAGCGAATCTCCCAGTCCTGAGTGCCTTCCTGAAGGTTCTTGATCTGCTTGCGGACCTCTTCGTCGAGCGGGTCGTTCGCTGACATGTGACGCTTGAGCACCGGCGCGATGGCGGCGCGCAGCTCGTGGTCCTCGGCGAAGACCTCGCTGACGTGGCCCGTGTGCAGCAGCGTCTCGATCAGCTGATTCGCGAGGTAGGCGACCGCCTCGTCGTGAATGCCGAAGCGCTGTTTCTCGGCCATCTGCTTCTTGATCTTCTGATGCTGCGTGTAGTCGAGGCCGCGCTGGGAGGCGAGGTCCTTGGCGTCATCCGTCAGCTTGCGGTCGGTGCGGATGTACTCTTTGAGGACAGACTCGACGTCGAGCTCGACCTCGTTTCGGGCGTCGGCCTCGATCTCGACGAGCTCCTTCGCGAGCAGCGTGTCGACGATCTCGCGCTTAATCTGACCAACGCGGGAGTTGTGGAGGCGCATAGGGGCTCCTGACGGGCTGAAGAGGCGCGGTCTGATACCACGCCCACCCCGGTCCGTAAAGGCGGCCGCGCGCTAAGAGAGCTGCAGGCAGGGGATGGGACGCTCGACAACCACCGCCTCGATGAGGTCCCGCTCCCCTTGGGCGTCACCGCCGATCTGGAGCGGCGCCTGTCCGTCGATCTCGACCTTGCACGCAGTCAGCTGGAAGTCGAACAGCCGCGAGTGCTCAAGGCGACCCTGCCAAGCCTGCGGCAGGCGAGCGACCGCAGCGACGGGGTGAAAGTCGAGCACTCGAAAGTGGAACATGCCCGGCGTCCTGTCCGCGAAAGGCAAGATGCGGAACTTGAAGCCGTAGAAGGGCGTCGTGCCGAAGCAGCCGAGTCGGGCGCCGCCTTGGTAGACGACGGCCCCGGGCGCAAACCGCTCCACCACCTGCCCGTCTGCGTCCAGGCGAAAGCCGGTGCTGCCTGTATTCGTCACGCGGATCTGCCAGCTCGGCTGCCGCACGACAAGCTCGGGTACGCTCTTGCCGACGCCCGCGATGAGGTAGCCCATCACGTTCTTGAACATCGCCCGCGTGAGCGCGCTGTGCTCCGCGGCCCGCTTCATCTGTTCGTAATTGTTCAGAATGAACGCGTCCCAGCCGAAGCCGAAGAAGGGTGTGCGGCACGCGTCGGCGACGTCCATCAGGTAGAGTGGCTTGATCGGGGCCGTTCGCGCCTTGAGCAGGTCGTCTCGGAAGTCACCCGCGCCGAAGAAGTCGGCGACGGCGTTCCCTGTCCCCAACTTCAGGATGCCGAACTTTGGGCAGTGCTCCGCCGATGTCTCGTCGAGGCGGCGCATGATTTGATCGAGGGTGTTGACGACCGTCCCGTCGCCCCCGCCCGTGAAGACGAAGCCGTAGCCGGCGTCCGCTACTCGGCGGGTGACGAACGCGGCCTCTTCGAGGCTACGGGTGTAGAAGACGTCCGCATCCGGGGCGACGCGCTGCACCTCGGCGCGAACCGCCGGGGTGACGCGCCGCGCGTTCGCGTTCAGGATCACGGCGGTCCGACCCGTCGCGAGGACGAAGTCGCCGGGCGTGGGCTGCGGGGCAATGAACGCGGCGGACATGGAGACTCCCTGAGACGTTTGCCGCGCGGCCATGCAAGTAACACGCCTTGTCTGGCGAACTGCGAGACCCAGAGCTGGCGCGGGATGGCGCGCGGGAGTGCGTAAGCCGCTACGCACCCGCGCCGGGGGGGTGCGTGAGGAATGTGGCAGGGCCGCGACAGCGCTGCTATGCAGTCCGCCATGGAGGCGCCCTTCGAGACTGCGCTCGTCGGTGCTGGCCGGTTCGGTCAGGTGCACGCAGCGAAGCTCGCCTGCGCGGCGCGAAGCCGGCTCGTGGCCGTCATCGACCCCGATGTCTCGCGCGCCGAGGCGCTGGCGCAACGCTGGGGTGTTTCAGCGCATGCGTGCTTGAGCGACGCGCTTGTGCGGCACCCGAGGCTGCGCGCGTGCGCTGTTGTCACGCCCCGAGCCCACCTCGCAAGGGTCGCGCGCGAGGCGCTCTGGTCCTCGCTCGACGTGCTCGTCGAGAAGCCGGGGGCGGCGTCGGGCGCCGAGTTCGCTGAGCTTGTCACCCTGGCGCAAGCCCGAGGCCGTGCGCTCAGGGTGGGGTATGTCGAGCGATTTCTCCCCGGTGAACCCCAGGGCGAAGCCACGCTCATGAGCGTCCGCGCGTTCGCAGTCGGGCAGACGCCGGAAGAGCTGCTCCTCGATAGGCTCTGCCACGACGTCGACCGCGCGGTGCGCGTCCTCGGACCGCGCCTTGCGCTGACCGCGGTGCGTGTGCATCGGGGCGCCCTGCGCGTGGACCTTGCCGCGGCCGACGGTCGGCGCGCTCGACTCGTCGCTTGGCCCGCGCCAAGTGAGGCGCGCCGGTGGTGGACGCCCGTTGGGCGCTCGCGTCGCTTCAGCGTGCCGGAGGCCGATCCGCTCGCGGCGCAGTGGCAGGCCTTTGAGACCCTCGTCCTTGGAGAGATGCCTCAGCCCATCGAGCCGGCGGGGGCGGAGTCGTGCAGCGCAGTCTGGGCGCTCCTCGAGGCAGCGCGCGCCGAACTCCGCGGAGCGCGCGAGTGACCTCAGGTGACGGGTTGCCCGATGTGCGCGGCCTCAGGATGCTCTGCGTTGCGGGCGAGGCCTCGGGGGACGCGCTCTTGGGGCCGCTCGTCGCGCGCTGGACCCGCGGCGGCGCGTGTGTCTTTGGTCTCGGCGGACCGCAGAGCGTTGCGGCGGGCCTGTCCCCCGTGGCGGATTATGCAGGCCTTGCCGCGCATGGCATCACAGAGGCGCTCCCCGCGCTCCCGGGGACGCTGCGCGCGCTCTCGGCGCTCAAGCAGGCGGCGCGTGACTCGGACGCCGTGGTTTTGGTTGACTTTCCCGAGGTCTCACTGCGCGTCCTGCGTGCCGCGCGCGCGCTCGGTCGACCTGTCGCATACCTGGCGCCGCCCCAAGCGTGGGCATGGCGCCCGGGGCGAGCGGCCGACGTCGCGCAGGCCGAGTGGGTGGGCTGCCTCTTTGACTTCGAGCGTGCTTGGTACGCCGCACGAGGCGCTCGCGCCGAGTGGGTCGGCCACCCTCTGGCAGACCAGACGCCGCCCACCGTGGTCGTCGCCCCCGGCAGAGTCGATCTGGCGGTGCTGCCCGGGAGTCGGCGCGGCTCCGTGACGCAGATGGCGGGGCTCATGGCTGATGCTTTGAAGGCCATCGCCCCCGTGCATGATGGGCTGTGCGTTCATCTGGGGCGCGCACCAGGGCTGGATGTCAGCGACATCGCGCCCTTGATGTCACTGGCTCGACATGGCGTTCAGGTCATCGTCCACAGCGGCGCCGCGAGCGCGCTCGCGGCGAGCAGTGCGGCGATTGTGGGGGTAGGCACCGCGACGCTGGAGTGTGCGCTCGCGCAGCGCCCGTTCGTCGCGGTCGGCGCGCTCTCGTGGCTGTCGACGCAGGTCGCGCGGCGGCTCCTTCAGGTCCCATACTTCGCGTTGCCCAACCTCATCTTGGGACGCGCAGCGTTCGCCGAGTGCGTGGGCGACCGGGCGAACCCGCCGGCGATTGCGCGCGCCGTACGTGGATTGCTCGGCGACCTGCCCAGTGGGCGTGCGGCGTGCGGTGCGGTGACCGAGGCGGTCAGGAGGCCGCTCGTCGCGGGGCTCGCCGAAGCGACGTTCGATGCGCGGGTCGCCGCGCGTGTCGCAGCGGTCTTCACGCGGGCCCCCCATGTTCGGTAAGGTCCGCGCCTATGAAACCCCTCGTGATCATCCCGACCTATAACGAGTCGGAGAACTTGCCCCGCCTGCTCGACCGAGTCGCGGATACGCTGCCGCAGGGCGATGTGCTCGTCGTGGACGATAACTCGCCCGATGGGACGGGCCGAATCGCAGACGAGCGCGCGGGCACCAACGCCCGGGTGCACGTCCTGCATCGCGCGGGCAAGGAAGGTCTCGGCAAGGCGTACCTGGCGGGCTTCCGGTGGGCGCTTGAGCGGGACTACACCCACGTCTTCGAGATGGACGCCGACTTCAGCCATGACCCTGCGATGTTGCCGGTGTTTCTCGACGCGGCTGAGCGCGCCGACCTCGTCCTGGGGAGCCGCTGGGTCGACGGTGGCGGGACAGTCGATTGGCCGTTGTCACGCCAGCTCATCAGCCGCGCAGGCAGCCTGTACGCGCGGACGATCCTGGGCGTCGGCGTGCGTGACCTGACGGGGGGCTTCAAGTGCTTCAACCGCCGGGTCCTTGAGGCGATCGACCTCGACACAGTACAGACACGCGGCTACGGATTTCAGATCGAGCTGACCTATCGAGCGACGACGCGTGGCTTCACGGTTGTCGAGGTGCCCATCCGCTTTGCGGACCGCGTCGCCGGTCAGTCGAAAATGTCGGCGCGCATCATGGCCGAGGCGTTCACGATGGTCTGGAAGCTGCGGCTCGACCATATCAGGGCAGGGGGCTCACGATGAGCGAGGTCGCGATCGGCATCGACTTGGGGACGAGCAACTCGGTGGTCGCGATCGTCGAAAACGGCGTTCCACGCGTCCTGCAGAACGAGTGGGGCGAGGCGATCCTGCCGTCCGTAGTTCACTTCGAAGTGGACGGCGGCATGACGGTGGGGACGCCCGCCAAGAAGCGCATGATGCTAGACCCCGAGAACACGGCTTACAGCTTCAAGCGCCTCATCGGGCGCTACTTCTTTAGCCAAGAGGTGAAGAAGGCGCGCGAGGTCTTCCCGTATCGACTCGTCGAGGGGGAGAACAAGGACGTCCGCATCGAGGCCCAAGGTCGCGTTCACGCGATCCCCGAGGCGTCAGCGGCAATCCTGCGGGAGCTGCGTCGAACCGCCGAGCGCGCTTTGGGTCGGCCTGTCACGAAGGCTGTGATTACGTGCCCTGCGCACTTCAACGACAACCAGCGGCAGGCGACCAAGGACGCGGCACGCATTGCCGGTCTGGAGGTCCTCAAGATCCTCAACGAGCCAACCGCCGCGGCGCTGGCTTATGGCTACGGCAAGGGCCTTAAGCAGCGGGTCGCGGTCTACGATCTCGGCGGCGGCACGTTCGACATGACTGTGCTCGACATCGACAACGATGTCTTCGAGGTGAAGTCGACGTCGGGGGACACCTTCCTCGGCGGCGATGACTTCGATGCGCGGATCATCGACTTTCTGTGCTCGGCGTTCCGCGAGCAGACGGGCATCGACCTGCGGCAGGACCGCCTCGCGATGCAGAAGCTCAAGGAGCACTCAGAGTGGGCAAAAATCCAGCTCTCCGAGGTCGACCGGATCGAGGTATCGATTCCGGACATCGCCCGCGACAACGAGGGCTCGCTGACGCTCAACGCGCTCCTGACGATGAAGCAGCTCGCGCAAATGACCTACGACCTCGTCCAGCGGACCTTCAAGGTCTGTGACGAGGCGATGCAGAGCGCGGGGCTGACGGCGGGGGATGTCGACGGGATCGTGCTTGTCGGTGGGCAGACGCGCAGCCGTTTCATTCGCTCGGCGGTGGATGCTTACTTTGGCCGGGCCGTTCAGGCGACCGTGAACCCCGACGAGGTCGTCGCGATCGGCGCTGCGATTCACGCGCACCAGCTGGTCAATCGTCGCAGAGACGCCGTGCTGATCGACGTGACGCCGCTCACGCTCCGCGTCGGTACGGTGGGGGGCTTCTCGGACGTCGTCTTGAGCAAGAACACACCGATCCCGGTTGAGCAGAGCAAGACCTTCGTGACGGCCTCGGACAATCAGGAGAAGGTCCGGATCCGAATCTACCAAGGCGAGGCGCGCGAGACCGACGCCGACACGCTGCTCGGCGAGTTTGAATTCAGCGGTTTTCGGCGCGCACCACGCGGCGAGGTCGAGGTCGTCGTGACATTCGACGTCGACGCGAACGGCATCGTGAACGTGAGCGCGGTCGAACGCGAGAGCGGCGCGCGTGCTCAGACGACGGTCACGTTGTCGCAGAACCTGTCCGAGCAAGAGCTGCGTCGGCTCGCGCAGATGTCGTGAGCCAGAAACGAAAAAGCCCCCCCGCATGGGCGGGAGGGCTCTCCAGAGTGCGAAAGATGGGGGTCGAACCCACACGCCCTAACGGGCACAGGAACCTGAATCCTGCGCGTCTGCCAATTCCGCCACTTTCGCGAAGCAGGCGGGTGATAGCCGAGGGACCCGGCCGTGTCAAATGAAAAACGAGTGGTCTTGGTCGTCGATGACGACCGCCTCAACCGCCGGCTATGCGCCGACCTCTTGATCGAGGAAGGTTACGAGGTGACCACAGCGAGCGACGCGGACGAAGGGCTCTCGCGCGCTTGGACTGAGCGCCCGGACTTGGTCGTGATGGACGTTGAGCTGCCCGGGATGAGCGGGCTTGAGGCGACGCGCGCGCTCCGGCTGGACCCCCGGAGTCAGGCGATGCCCGTGCTCGTGTTGACCGCTCAGGCGCTCTCCTTCTCCCCGGAAGACGCCGCCCGCGCGGGCGCGACAGCCTTCGTGCGGAAGCCGCTGCGTTTCCCCGAGTTTCAGGAGACCGTGGCGCGGCTCCTGGGAATTGGCGGGACAATCGCGCGCGCTCTGGCCGCGATCGCCCTCGGCACGACGTTGGGCACCCGAGCAGCCAGCGCGGACGTTCGGTACGAGGTCCCGGGCGAGCTGCGGCTGCGCGTCGAGAGCGTCGGGGACTTCGCGCTCGATGACGCGACGCGCACCGGCGGACAAACATGGGCGCGTCACTTGCTGCGGATCTCGCCGGTCATCACGAGCGATGCGGTTGATCTCCACCTGCGCTTGGACCTTCAAACCGGGCAGAGCTTCGGTGAGGTCGCGCCTGCGGGGGCCGACTTCGTGGAGCGACGTGCAGGCGAACCCCTCGACCGGCACGACGGCTGGCAGACCTTTCTCCCCCGTCAGGCGTGGCTCGAGGCGAGGCTGCATTGGACTGAGCTCCGGTTCGGCTTGATGACGAGCCAGTGGGGCCTTGGGCTCTTGGAGAATGCCGGAGAGCCCGAGGAGCAGGTCGACGCGCGCGGCCACGCAAGGCCACACGCGCTCGGCGAGGCGTGGACGGGTGACCACGTGGCACGCTTGGCGTTGGCGGCCAGGCCCTTTGGGGCGGGCAGCGGGCGGGCGCTCTCTGGGGTCCGCCTCGAGGCCGCGGCCGATATCGTATACGAAGACGAAGACGCGAACGCGCTCGGCGGCGATGAGGCGCGGCGGGTCTCCCTCAGCGCTGAGCACGTCGGGAGCGGGCAGGCGCTCGGCGTGCTGGGCGCGTGGCGCACGCAGACGTCTGAGTCGGGGTACGTCGCGTCGTGGACGACCGCGCAGGCTTACCTGCGCGGTGCACACGCGCTGGCCAGCGGGGGGGCCATCCTGGCCGCCGAAGCTGAGTTCGGTGCGCGCTTCGAGGACTCCGCGGGCGCTGACCCGGCCTTCGACAGGCTCGCCGGCCTCGCGCGCGTCTGGCTCGAAGACGTGGGCCGGTCGACGGTCTGGGCGACCGAAGCGGGCTACGCCGCAGGTTTGGCGTTCGACCCGAATCAGCACGTCAGCGTGGTGCTATTCGACGAGGTCGTGCGGCGCGTCAACCTGAGGCTCGCGGAGCGGGTCGATGCGCGCCCGGATGTGCGGGTGCGAACGCCCACCCGCACGGTGCAAGTGGACGGGGCCGTGCACGACGCGGTCTACGTGCGGCCCTCGTGGACTTGGCGGCCTGACCGCTGGACCTGCGCACTCGGGGCGCTCGCCGCGTGGGCCACCGCACCTTGGGCCGATCCCGTCGAGACTGCGGACCGCGCGCTGGAGTCAAACGCCTGGGCCCAGCCCGCCGCGCAGTTCTACGGGGTTGAGGTCGACGCATCGGTTGGCTACCGCGTCCCATTCGCGCCGCTCAGGTCTGTCGGTGTCGGACTCGAAGGCGGTCTTCTGCTCCCCGGAGCCGCGCTGGCTGGCCTCGGCGAGGCGCCAGTCGGACGAATCGAGGCGCGGGTCGACGTGGCGTTTTGATTTATTGACACTCCTTCGGCCGGGGCCGGAAAATCACGTTCGAGCGCAGCCTCGACCCCACACGTGCGCGGAGACGAATGGCGCAACGCCCCCAGGGCCCCGCAGCTGGGAGCCAGCCGAAGCGATCAGGAGAGCCCCAAGCCAGCGACGCCGGGCTTGACTGGGGACGAATCGCTGACCTCGACGCCAGCGCGCCGGGCGGCATGCAGGCGGGCGTGGGCGCGCTCGACGGCTCCGGCGGACTCCTCGGGGTGGACTCAGGCTTACTCCGCGTGGTTGGCCCCAACGATCCGAGGGCCCCCGCGGAGCCCGAACTCCTGCCCGAGGAGAACACGGAGAGCCCCGCAGCCGAGCAGCAGAAGGCCTGGATCGGCGGGGTCATGGGGCAGATCGAGGGCGAGTCCAAGGAGAGCAGCGCCTGGCTCGACGGCCTGATCGAGCGCGCCATCATCGACGAAGCGTCGGCGCCCTGGGGGGCTGTCGATCACCCGGGCTTTGTGGAAGACGCCGACCCAGGGCCCGATGACGCGGCCGACGAGTCGCTCGACCCGGAGGAGCGCGCCGCCGCCGCAGGGGACGATTGGCAGGATGCCGGCTTCGAGGCGCGCGACGATGACCTCTTTGATGACTTGGGCAGTGTCGCCGGCGCGGGCGCGAATGACGTCCCGGACGCCTCGGCGGAGCGACCCGCGTGGGAGCGCGTGGCTTGGGGCGATGAGGACGACGTCGAGCTCGGCGAGCAGGTGCCAGACGCCCTCGATGGGGGCGCAGGCGCCGACATCGACCGGTGGTCGAGCGTGGCCGCGCAGGACTGGGGGTCGCCCAAGCGCCGCTTCACAGGCCCGGTCAAGGTCGACGCCAAGCTCGAGGCGCTGCGCGCCCTCGACCCGTTCGCGGCGCCGGTACAGGTCAGCCTGACTGGGGAGCTGGGTGGACTCGACCTCGATGACCCGTTCGAGAGCCTCTCGGGCTCGGCGCCGCCGCCTCGCTCTGGCTCCGCGGACCGAGCGCCAATGACGCCTGGGCCCGATGAGGCGCTGCCCGATGCGCCGAGCGCGCTCGATGCGGACGACGGCTGGGTCGCGCTCGGGGAAGAGCCCGCGGTCGAAGAAGAGTCGCAGGCCGAGTGGGAGGCGGCGATCGCGGCATCTGAGGTCGACGATTTCGCGCCCGCAGCGGTCCCGCGCAACGTCGTCGGTGACTTCGAGGGTACACTCGAGGACGCCCGCGCGCTCATTGGCCGCCTGACCGCCGAGCGTCTGGACGCGCTCGCGCATGCGCGCTCCGAAGCTGTCTACCCGATGACCGAGCGCGTGCTCGCGGACGGGCCCGACCGACGTGTGGTCGTCGTCGAGAGCGATGAGGCCGAGGGCATCGAGGACTTTGAGGTCATCGAGGAGCTCGACTTGTCGGCCTCGCCGGGGGCGGGGGACACCGGCGCCAGCCGTCGCTCAAGCCTCGCGGCCCTCAGTCTTGAGCCGCTGGAGCTCGACACGCAGCCGCAGGGGGCGTCCTCCCCCGTGAGGGCCGATGCGCGGCGTCCGGCGCCGAGCATCGCGGCGGCGCCGATCGAGGTCGACGCGGGATGGGCTCTGCCCGAGACCATCGCCGACGCGCTGCTCGAGCCGCAGCAGGCGGACCGCGTCGCGGTCGAGCGTTACGGTGTCCCGCTCCTCGGCGTACTCGCTCACTTCGAGCCTGCTGCGCGGCCTGATGAGTTCCCCGAAGGCTCGCTTGTCCGCGTCGAAGACAACGCGCAGACCGCGCCACCGCTGGTACCCGTGCTCGGACTGCCTGAGCCCTTCGACATCGACCATCGCGAGCATCGCCTCTTGGCGATGTTGCAGGACGAGGTCGCTCACGCGACGGACCGACGCCGCTTGGCGACCCTGCTCCACGCATGCGCACGAATCGCCTCGCGCTTGCCAGGCAGCGCGCCTCTGGCCCGAGTAGCGGCGGGGGCGGCTCACGTCAACGACCCCACGTTCACGTTTAACCGCTGGCTCCTCGATGACCTCGTGGACGCTGAGGGGCCGACCGAGGCGGTTGTCACGCACCTCGCTCGCGTTGGGGGGGCGGCTTCACCCGATGCGGACGCGCTCCATCGCGCCGCGCACTTGGTGCACACGCGCCTCGACGACCCAACGCGGGCGCTCGCGCTGTGGCAGCGGGTCCTCGAGGTCGATGGCGGACACGCGGGGGCGCTGCTTGCGCGGGCTTCCGCCCAGCATGCTTTGTTCGACTGGGAGGGGGCCGCGGCGTCACTCGAGGTCTTGGCGCCCCTCATCAGCGGCCCTGTCCTGGGCGCCCTCATCGCGCTTGAGCGACTCCGGCTGGGAGAGGAGCTGGGACACGAGGAGAGTCGCCTTCTGGGCCATATCCGCGAGGCGCATCGCCTCGCAGGGGGGGCCGTCGCCGTCGCGGCGGTCGCGGAGCGTTACGCGGCGCGGTCGCAAGACGCCGAGCTGCTCCTCGGCCTGTTGCGGGGGCGCTTCGACACGGTGAGCGCGGAGTATCAGTCGGGCGCGCTGGCCGAGGACGCCGCCAAGCAGGAGATCGGTGAGATCTTCTTCAAGGCGGGCTGGGCGCTCGAGCGTTTGGGCAGGCGCTCTGAGGCCGTGCGGGAGTATCAAAACGCGCTGCAGTCGCTGCCCAATGACCCGATTCTGCTTCACAAAGCGGGCGACTTGGCATGGCGACTCGGGCGGGCGGAAGAGCATCGCGCCCACCTTGAGCGCGTCGCGGCCCTCGCGCGCGACCCGAACGAGGCCGCGAACGCGCTGTACCAGATGGGCTTGATCGCGCAGAGCGTCCTCGCAGATGAAGCGCGCGCAGCGCTTGACTTCGAGCGCGCGCTGGCCGCGATGCCGACATTTACACCGGCGCTCGCGGCGCTTGGGCGGCAGGCGATTCGGCAAGGCCGCTGGCTGGACTTGCGGCAGCGCTTCGAGTCGGAGATCGCGCAGCTCGAGGCGGCGCTCTCGGGTGAGCTCACCCCCGACGTCCGCGTCCGCACGGTCCGAGGCTTGGTGACGCGCTACTTCCGCGTCGCGCGGCTCCTTGAGACCCAGCTCGCCGATGCCGAGACAGCGCTCGCTTACCACAAGCGCGCACTGAGCCTCGACACGGGGTTCCTGCCGGCCTTTCTGGCGGTCGAGCGGCTCTATGAGCAAGCAGGCCAGTGGAAGCCGCTCGTGGCCCTGTACCTGGGGCTTGTCGAGCGCACCCCCGCGCTCGGTGTTCAGCCGCTCGCGTATCTGCAGCGCGCCGCGGAGATTCTGGAGTCGCGGCTGCGCGACGACCGCAACGCAGCCCGGGCGTACGCGCGCGTGCTCGCCGTCGCGCCGGAAGACGCAGGCGTTCTGGAGCGTGCTGCGCGGGTGTTCGCGCGCATCGAGGGGCGCGCAGCCCAGATCGAAGTCGACGTTCAGCGCGCGAAGGTCTCGACCGATGACGGCGTTAGAGCGGCTTTACTGACGCGCGCCGCCTCGGTCCAATCGCTCGACGGGGACGCGGTGGCCGCGGCGGGCGAGGCGCTCCCGCTCTTCCGGGCTGCGCTCGAGGCTTCTCCGAGCCACCCCGGCGCGATTGAGGGCATCATCCGCGCAGCGACCTTGCTCGGTCGCACGGGCGAGGTCAGCTGGGTCGCGCAGTCGTTGCAAAGCGCGTCGGCGCCCGATCCTTCGCAGCGGATGCTCGTCTGCGATGCGCTCCTTGCCGCGGACCACACAGACACCGCGGGCACGCTCCTCGACCTCGCCTATCGGGACGCTCCGCGGGCGGATATCCTGAGTCTTCGGATAATGGCGCACGAGCGAGCGCAGGCATGGCGAGCGCTGGTCGACGCGCTCGAAGATGACGTGGCGTCGACCCAGGACGCACTGCGCCGCGCCCGTACACTGACCTACTTGGCCGAGATTTACGAGTTCCGCCTCGACGACCCTGCGACGGCGTCCGAGACCTACGGACGGGCGTTGGCGCTTGATGCCTCGAGCGCGTCCGCCCGCGAGGGCAAGCAGCGGACGGATGAACGCGCTGAGTACGACGCGCTGTCTGGCGCCGTTCAGGCATACGACCCCGCTCAATCGGGGCATCCCCAGGATGTGGCGGTGCAGTATGGACACATC
>Ga0209598_10002226_pt1 | contig 15280 bp, 8 predicted proteins | sample M_140807_EF_Meta_FD_187317 | JGI IMG/M metagenome (GOLD analysis project Ga0209598, IMG submission 187317) | Freshwater microbial communities from Lake Montjoie, Canada to study carbon cycling - M_140807_EF_MetaG (SPAdes) (version 2) | ecosystem: Environmental > Aquatic > Freshwater > Lake... | reverse complement strand
CAGCCGCCCAGGGCGGCGTCGCCATCGGCGTCTACATGGAAGAGCATGTCATGGTCAGCGGTGCCTTCGGCGCGAAGGACGGGCAGCTCACCTGGAGCGTCCAGCATGACCCCGAGCATGGGTTGGAGCATCTGGATGTCTGGGGGGAACCGCCCGGCGCCCTGACGTCCATCCGCGAACGCCTGCTGGCGGAGCTCCAGGAGGACGACGAAGTGGATGCCCTCTTCAGTGCGCCCCTCGACCTGGCGGCCAGCGCCTGCGGCTTCCACCCTCACGAATTCGAGGGCGAGATCGACCTGACCATCCTATCCGTGGCCCGCAAGGACCTGATGAAGATGCGCGAGCCCGGATTGTCGGCGGATCCGGGGCTGGCGGCCCCGGCGGCGACGGCGGCGGCTGAATCGACCGCCCGCCCCGGCTTCCTCGCGCGGCTGTTTGGGCGGCGGTAGGAGGCTTACTCAGACTGGGGTCTAGAAAGTTCGTTTGTTGTTCTTTCGCTGAGGTGAAGCGGGATTGCAGTCCCTCTTCATTCCCAGGAGATGCTGATGGACCGGAAGATCGGCTCTTTCGCTGCTGTCGAGGGTCCGACAGCCAATCCGACCAGGGTCGCGTCGGATGGGCGAAGACAATCCGTCTGAAGACGCCCATCGGGCGATCTGGCGGCAGCACTAGTTTCCGATGGCCGCCGGGTCCGCCCACCAGGACAGGGTGTGGACGTCATGCGCCGAGGTCCAGATGCCGTCGGGGGTGTAGCGCAGGGCGCCGCTGCCGACGGGAGCGCCGACCCGGGCAAGGATGGCCAGGGATTTCGGATCCAGGACAACGAAGGCCTGCCCGGCAGTCGTGCGTAGCCAGACCTTGCCGCCACCAATGTCGATGTCGCCCCATTTCAGCGTCGTGTCGACCTTGACGCGGCCAGTGACGGCGCCGGTCGCGGGATCGATGCGAGCCACCGCGCCATCCCCCTGTTCCTGCACCCAGACCGCGCCTTCGCCGGCGGCGAGGAAGCCTGGCACCCTGCCGAGCCGGGTGGTCGCCACGGCGGTGTTACTCCCGGGGTCGATCTTCTGGACGATCTGAGCGGGCGCGCTGACTGCCCAGAGCGCGCCTTCGCCGAAGGCCAGGTAGCTGGTGCCGGGTTCGACCTTGATGGACGCGATGACCTTGTTGGTCGCCGGGTCGATGCGGGCGATGACGCCTGACTTGTCGCTGGCCACCCAGATCGAACCGGCACCCGAGAGGACGTTCATTTCGCCGTCCGGGCTGGCGAGGCCGGTGGGGATGACGGCGGCGACCCTGTTGGCCCGGATGTCGATGCGGTTGACGCTCATGGCCTTGCAATCGGCGACCCACAGCGCGCCGTCGCTGATCGTCATGGCACCGCAGGCGCCTTCCAGCGGTACCTCGGCGAGCTTGCCGGCCTTTGACCAGCGCTCGACCCGGCCCTTGTTGGTGGTCCAGACCGTGGCCCCGTCGACGGCGAGGAAATCGGCAAAGCCTGGCACCTTGATGACGGTCTCGACGGGCGCAGCCCCGGCGGCGGAAGCAAAGGCAAGGCTGCCCGACCAAGCCAGGACAGCCCAAAGCTTTTTCATGGCGTTCGCGATCAGTTGGCAGAGGCGGGAGGGATGCGGTCTGGCTTCATCCGGTCGCGCCAGGACTGGAAGGGGAAGAGCCATTGTTCCTGGATCGACAGCCGCCTGCGGTCACCCTGGCCCACGACCTCGCTTTCGCCCTCGCGATAGGTGCCGAAGATCCGGTCCATGAGGATCATGGCGTTGGCGTAGTTCCAGCGCGTGTCCTCATAGCTGGTCGCCGTGTGGTGCAGGCTGTGGTTGCGGATGGTGGTAAAGACGTAAGCGTACCAGATCGGTGGATCGGCGCGCACATTGGCATGGGCATAGATGGAGATGGCGGAAAGGCAGCTAAAGCCCGCGAACATTGCCGCAGGGTTCCAGTCAAATAGCGAGACGACCCCCAGGCTGATCAGGAACAGCTCGATCGGATTGCCGACAAAGCCCTTCATGGCGTTCAGCTGGGTGATGTGATGATGCGGCGCATGGGTGGACCAGAACAGGGCGTTATTGTGCATCAGCCGGTGCATCCAGTACTGGCCCAACTCCCAGATCGCCATGAACATGAAGACCTGCACCAGGAACGGCAGGGAGGTGACCCAGGGCGTGGCGAGGCCCAGCGACTCCTTCAGCGCAACCATGGGTTGATCGGCGAGGGTGCGCGTCGCCCAGACGATCACAGTCGCATTCAGCCCCACATAGAAGACGTCGGTGAAGAACTCGGTCGTATTGAGACGCCAGCCCTGGTGCCGCGCGTTCAAGAATTCGAGCCCCTGGACAAAAGCGATGACCCCGAAACCGACAACCGGCAGCAGCCACCAAATATCGAGCCAGGACTTGGGGATATTGGCCCAGAACAACAGCAAGGCGATGAGGGTCGCCGGCGGCATAAGGTCGAAGATTTTCTGCTTCATGACTGGTCTTTCGCACTCACGTCCCAAGTCGGCCTTGCAGAAGGTGCAGGTGACCACGATCGGGCGCTCCCGACAATAGAGGCGCGACGGCGGACGGCGCTTGCGGATAAACGCTCAGCGGGGCTTCAGATAGCTCGATCCGGGCCTGAGGATCCCTTGGTTATGGCGCAGGCGACGGCTGCCTTCCACACAGATTGCTACAGGAGGTCGTTTCTCCCCGGGGGGTCAGGGCCTGGAAGCGGACGCTAGACCGACAGGGCGTCAGCCCACAGGCAGACTCCAGCGTCTGAGTTTATCCCGGAGCGGGTTGAGGGCTCGCCTGCGGTTCGCGCTGGGGCGCCATCCCGGGAGACAACAGGGGCTGGCGTCCCGCCGACCTGACCTCTAGCCTGCGGGCAATGACAGGGGGAAAGAACATGGCGCGAATGATGGCGGCGGGGCTCTTGGCGGCCCTCCTCGCGCTTCCGGCGGCGGCGGCGGAACCGGAGTACCGGGCGGAGGTGATCCGTACCGCCTACGGCGCGCCTCACATCATCGCCCGCGACTATGGCGGGCTCGGCTACGGAGGGGGCTATTCCTCCGCCGAGGACAATTTCTGCGACTTCGCCGAGCGGCAGATGACGGTGAACGCCCAGCGGTCCCGTTACCTCGGGCCCGGCGAGAAGAACGCCAATGTCATCAGTGATCTCTACCATCAGCACCTGATCCAGACTGGCGACCTGGACGCCATCATGGCGGGTCCCGGCAAGCCTTCGCCAAAGGCGCGCGCCCTCGCCCGGGGCTTCATCGCCGGGGTCAACCGCTATGTCCGAGACGTCGGCGTCGCCAACCTCCCGGACGCCCGCTGCCGCGGTGCCGCCTGGGTGCGCACCTACGACGAGATGGACTACTGGCGCTCGGTAATCGCAACCCAGCAGCCGACCCTGATGGCCGGCGTCGTCGCCGCCGCCCCTCCCGGCGCGCCGGACCTGCCAGGCCTGCTGGCGCCCGCAGAGCGCTCGCCGGTTCCGGAGGGACAGGGCAGTAACGCCTATGCCCTGGGACGCGAGGTGACAAAGAGCGGCCGCGGCGTCCTTCTGGGCAATCCCCACTATCCCTGGGACGGCATCAACCGCTTCACGCGGATGCACATGATCCTTCCGGGCAAGCTCAACATCGTCGGCGCCGGGCTGCAGAACAGCCCCACCATCGGCATTGGCCACAACAGCTGGGTCGCCTGGACCCATACGGTCTCCACGGCCCGCCGGTTTGGCCTGTTCGAGCTGACGCTCGATCCGAAGGACCCCACCGCCTACGTCTTCGAGGGCAGGTCCGTGCCCATGACCCGCACGGTGGTCACCGTCCAGGTGAAGACCAAGGCGGGGCTGACGCCGGTCAGCCGCACCTTCTACGGCACTCGGTTCGGCCAGGTCGTCGAGAACGAAGGGCCGCTGCCCACGCCCTGGACCGCGGAGCGGGCCTACGCCGTCCGCGACGCCGGCCCCGGACTGCGGGCGACCGACCAGTACCTGGAGATGTATCAGGCCCGCAGCGTCCGCCAGCTGGCCGCCAGCCTGGCGAAGTTCCAGGCCGCGGGGTTCAACACCACGGCGGTCGACGCCTCCGGTGAAGCCTATTACGGCGACGTGGGTGCCCTGCCCTATGTGACCGACGCCAAGGCGGAGGCCTGCACGGTCTCGGAGATGGCCAAGATTCTGTGGCGCACCCAGCGGCTGCCCGTCCTCGACGGTTCCCGCGCCGCCTGCGAATGGGAGTCCGACCCGCGCGCCGTGACTCCGGGGATCTTTCCGCCACAGTCCCTGCCGCAGCTCTTCCGCTCGGACTACACCAGCAATTCCAACGACAGCTACTGGCTCACCAATCCCAAGGCGCCGCTGACCGGCTATCCGCGCATTCTCGGCGACGAGGCCACGGCGCGGTCGCTCCGCACCCGCCTCGGCCTGAAGCAGATCGAGGACCGGGTGGCCGGACGCGACGGCCTGGACGGCGCGAAGTTCGACCTGGCCAGCGTCGAGGGGGTGCTATTCGCCGATCGCAACCTCGGCGCGGAGATGACCCGCGACCCCCTGGTCGGCCTTTGCCGGAAGGCGGCGGCCGGACCGCATCCTGACCTCGCCGACGCCTGCCGGGCCCTCGAGGCCTGGGACCTGAGGGTCAACCTCGACAGCCGCGGCGCGCACATCTTCCGCCTTTTCGCGGAGAAGGGCGGCCTGGTGTTCAAGGTCCCCTTCGATCCGACCGACCCGGTGAACACCCCGAACACCCTGGATGTCGACAATCCCCGGGTACTCGCCGCCCTGGTGGACGCGGTGAAGCAGCTTCGGGGCCTGGGCATCCCCATGGACGCGGCCTTGGGCCAACTGCAGACCGAACCCCGCGCCGGGGGCGAGCGGATTCCGATCCACGGGGGACCCGGCCCCGAGGGCGTGTTCAACGTGATCACCCCCGTCGACCTGAAGCCCGGCCTCGGCTGGACCAAGATCCGCCACGGCTCGAGCTGGATCATGGCGGTGGAGTTCACCGACAAGGGCCCCGTCAGCCAGGGCGTGCTCAGCTATTCCCAGTCCACCAACCCGGGCTCGCCGCACGCCGCCGACCAGACCCGCCTCTATTCGCAGAAAGGCTGGGACGACCTGCGGTTCTCCGAGGCAGCGGTGCGCCGGGATGCCGTGTCGCGGGTGGTGTTGCGGGGGCGCTGAGGCCTGGCGCCGAGGGAGCCCGGGTGTGACCGCGTGGTGCGCCGTCATGGGCTAGAGCCAGGCTATCATTGGAGAAATGGCGCCAAACTGAAGGCTGTGCCGTTAGACGGACACCATCGTCAAACGGCACTGGCGCTTGACCCGCTTTCGACCAGATTGCGACGTCGCCTGCTGTGAAAAATCTTCAATGCACACATACCGAGACTTGACCTGAATCGCATTTTCGCCGCCCGCTGGCCACGCGCAAACCTCGTCGTGGCATCAGCTTGGTCGAAAGCAGGTAATTCATGTCCGACCCAAATTCCGCGCCGGCCAAGCCGTTTCCACGCAACGATAGCCGCGCGCCTGTGGAGAACGTGATCGGTCGCATCCGGTCGACTCACAAGACACTTGGACCAATTTCACGGGCGATAGCGGATTTCATCCTGACCCAACCCGACGTCGCCATGCGCATGTCGGTTACAGAGCTGGCTGAAGCGACGAACGCGAGCCAGGGCAGCGTCGTCAATTTTTGTCAGGGCCTTGGCCTCTCGGGATTTCAGCAACTCAAGCTGTCCCTGGCGCAGGCTGCCGTGCAGCCGGTGCAATACATTCAGGAAGACCTTGGCCAGACCGACGACATTGAGACAATCTGCAGGAAGATGTTTCACGCGGGCATCCAGGCGCTTCGCGATTCCATGAGCGTGCTCGAACCCAAATCGGTCGCGACCGCCGTCGACCTGATCCGAAGCGCCAGCCGCATCGAAATCTACGGGATCGGCTCGTCGGCTCCGATTGCGGAAGACGCTCAGTATCGGATGCTCAGGATTGGGCTCGAAGCGAAGGCCGTTACCGACAGCCACATCCAGGCTATCAGCGCCTCGCGCACAGGGCCCGACGTTGCCGTCCTGACGATTTCTCATACGGGCTCGACCCGCGAGACGGTGGTCGCGACGCAGTTGGCGAAAGAGGCGGGTGCCAAGACGATCGTGCTGACGAACTTTGCGCGCTCACCGATACAGGCCTACGCGGACGTCACGCTGTTCACCATGGCGCGCGAGACCCTGTTTCGCACCGAAGCCATGACCAGCCGCATCGCGCAACTCTGCGTCATCGATACCTTGATCGCGGCCTTGGCGCTGGCAGACTACGAGCGCGCCACGATCACGCTGCGCGAGACATTCGACGTGCTGTCGCTCAAGCGGTTTTAGACCTCTGCCTCAGCAGAGATCCACCAGACTGAGGGTGGACCCCGGGCTCACCAGCACAGTTTTCATGCTCAGGCGCCTGCCGCCGTCGATGTCGGTGGTCGGATTGTCACCGATCATCAGGGCCTCCGCCGCCTCCAGACCCAGCGAAGCGCTGGCGATATGGAACATCTCCGGATACGGCTTGCCGATCACATCCATCGCGTCCCCGCTTAGAGGCACGCACGCGACCAGCGCAGCCAACAGCGCGCCGGTCTCAGGAACGATGCGGCCTTGTGGCCCTGGGTGCGACAGGTCGGGATTGGCAACGATCAGCCGCGCGCCGCTCGCCAGGGCGTTCACCCCCAGCATCAGTCGCGCGTAGCTGAACCGCGTGTCACGCAGCAGCACGAGCACCTGGGGATTTCTGGCGACCTGTTGAACGCCAAGCTCACGCGCCAACGCTCGCATGTGCAGATCGCCGAGCACCGTTGTCGCCAAGCCTAGCTGTGCCGCCTTAAGCACGGCCTGGTGACCCGCCAGTACGATCCGCCCCACCGGCATCTGGATGCCGCGGAGGGTCAGAATCCGTTGAATGTCACTCGGCCACAAGGTCGAATTGTTGGAGACAATTGCGATCTTGTCCGCGTAACGGCGGAGGAATGCCAGTCCGGCAGTGTGCGGCACATCACGCAGCGCTACGCATCCATCCCAATCCAGAAGGATCCCAGCCGCACTCGCAACCAGAGCTCGCGCCTCACGTGCGAGCTCCGCGGCCGGAAGGTGCGCAGAACGCAAGGGGTTCACATCATATCTCCGCATACGGCATCGCTTGGCCGTAACCCCATACCTGCTCATAGACAAAATGAAATATGTTCATCAAAATTTTTGAAAAATACACAAGACCGTCATCTGAAATGTGTAGCGATTGCTCAGCTAAGAGCGGGTTTATGCCCTGCTTTGGGAGCACAAGTGATCGACCGTAGCTGAGAATTTCTCAGTCTCGGCAAGGGGACCGACCATGACAAAATACGCACTGAAAACAAAGACGCGTCTGCTTTCGCTGCTGCTTTCGGCCGCGATACCCTCAATCGCGTTCGCGCAGAGCGGTCCTTCCGACGAGGCGAAAGCCGCGCCGACCGCCGCGTCCACAGTCTCAACGGTCACAGTGACCGCCCGACGCAATGACGCTTTGGTCACAACCGTGGCGAAGGAGCAGGAAGCGTACGGAACCGACGTGCAGGTCATCTCGGGCGCACGCGTCGAGCAGAGCGGCGCATTGAACTTCGCGGAGGCCTTGCAGTTCCTCGTCAAGGGAGTGAACATCGGTTACTCCCCTGATGAGGGAGAGTATACGATCCGTCTCGATGGTGGCGGCGACCGCGACACATTGCTCACCCTCGACGGAGTACCGCTGTACGACCGCGGCCCCGTGCTGGAAAACATCTGGGGCGCCACGATCATAGACAACCATATGATTGAGAATATTGAGGTTTTCCGGGGCGGCAATAGCCTTTACTTTGGCTCAAACGGCGGTATCGGCGTCGTCAATGTCATCTCCAAGAAGCCCGACGGAACGCGCAAGGGTGACTTCGGGGTTTCCTACGGCTCATTCGCGACCCGGGAGGTGTGGGGCAACTATAGCTTTGCCCTGGACGACGACGGTCGCCATTCGGTGATGGTCTACGGGTCAATGCTCGCGACCGATGGGCCAAGGATTTACGACCCGGCACTCTTCACCGACAATGTGGCGCTGTCGGGCGGGATCCAGGAATACCCCCTGAACAAGAACGACGTCGGCATAAAATATCTGTGGAAGATCGACGACCAGACTGAGTTGCGGCTTAACGCAATGTACACTGAGAGCTGGTTTCAGGACGCCTTCCCGTCAGGCGAGTCCTATTCGCCCAACACCCTACGGTATCCCATTTACGATGCGTCATTTACCCGGCAATGGAATGACTGGCTAAAAACGGAAGCCTCCGCATATTATTCAAACCCGGTACTCTACAACGCCGAGCTTTACCCGGTGGTCTGCCGTATCCGCGCAGGCTGTCCGGCGGCAAACGTGGTGAACACCGCAGGGGTCTCAACGCGGACCGTGCCGCTGGGGGCATGGACTGGAACCGTGGAGCCAGCCTTTGCCCACGGCTTCGGTACGACCAACCAATTCAGGAGCGGCTTCGTTGAAATGGGCGCCACCGCCCGCTCCACGATCACCTTCAACAAGTACTTGGAAGCCGTCGCGGGCATTCAATGGGTGTCCTACAAGGACGACTCGGATGAAAGGTTCGCCGTTCCGAATAACGACTCGACGACAACAGGTCTGTTTGTCGATCTCCGTCCCAAGATTCCTTTCAGCCCTGACACCAATATTTCACTCGCGGTGCGCACGGACTTCTCCAACGCGTTCGACAATAAGACGATCTGGAAGTTTGGTTTCAAACACCCCTTCCTGACCGACTTCTACATCCGCGCCAATGGTGGTACGTCCTACAGCCTGCCACAGACCAACGAGTTGTTCATCAACAACCCGCGTCCGCCCACGGCCGTTTCCGGTGCGGCCTTCACAGTAATCGGCAACCCTGAACTTCTGCCCGAGCAGACCGAAACCTACAACGGGGCCATAGGTTATACTCATGAATTCGGTGACCTTGGGGTCTTCGTTGAGTTTGGTGCCTTCAGAACCGAGGTCACCAACCGGATCTCGACCACTTCGGGCCGTCCGCTCACGGTCGTCGATAATGGCGTCAACGTACCGGTGGATACCTACTATAACAACAGCGCCATCAACGAGATCAAGGGTGTGACCGCCGAGCTGGACATCCGCTACGGGGAGCAATGGCATGCCAACATTGGTTACACCAATCAGGATTCTTCCCTGACGTCCGGGTCGCGCAAGGGCCTTCAACTTAACGAAACCCCGGCCTGGTTTGCAACGGGCGCGATCGACTGGAAGTCCCTCGACGGACGCTTAAAAATCCAACTTCTACCGCGCTTCCAGGGTGCGGAGTACTCTACAGGCGGCCCGGCCATCGCTGGTACGACCAAGCCGGCTATCAACGGCATCGGTGCAGACACGGGTATTTCGCGCTACCGTTACAATTTCGGTAGCTACTCGGTCGTGAATGCGACGATTACCTACTTGCTCGGGGACGACCTTCAGCACCGCATCCAGTTTCGCGTCGTAAACCTGCTCGACACCAAGTATGCGGAGCGTTGGGGCTTTGGGAATAATTTCTACGGAGCTGCCTTCAATCGGGGTGAATACACCAATCAGGACGATAGATATTTTTACGGATATCCCTTCGAAGGTAAGCCCCGTAGCGTCTATGTAACCGTAGCTACAAAGTTCTGAGGCGCTGGAAGACCCGAACTTGGCCGCCGCTATTTCGGGTCTTCCAGAACCATTATCCCACAGAACTCGTCGCCTCGTTGTCGGGTCTGCTAGTCACGGGCCATTGGCTTGAGGAATACCGTCACAGGGCGGGCGTGTTCGGGAACATGCGGGCAAAGCCAGGCTGGCCCGCACGTTCCAAAACCTGGCTGCCTTGGCTTCAGTAGGAAGATCGCAGATGAATGTTCGTCGAAGCACTGGAAAGTCGATCGCGGTGCTGCTGGTGGCGACTTCAAGCCTAGCCTGCGGGGTCGCTGCCTTGACCCCCGCTTACGCTCAGACCGTCGATCGACCCGTTCGCGCGGTGCAGGACGGAGGCGTGATCACGACCCGGCAGGCGATCACGCCCGCGGGTGTGCAGACCGTCTTTACGGGCCGCGTGCATGGGGCGGCCTTTGGGGAGGGCGGCACCCTGTGGGTACTGTCGCGGACCGACCTCTACCAACTCGACTGGCTGCAGAACCGCGTGGTCTCGCGCCATGCGCTCGGCGGTGTGGGCGGCATTCGCGGCCTGACACTCGATGCGGCTGGAAAGCCCGTGGTCAGTCTCATCGAGACGCGCGCTGGCAAGCCGGGTGAGGTCTTCCTGGCGAGGCCTAGCGAACCGGCCGCGGCGGGCGGGCTCGTCAAACTTGGCGCAGGCCTGGGCGTCCACAACGTCGGCGCCCCCCTTGTCCACGGTGCCCGCGTCCTGACGCCACTGACCTTCAACGACACGCTGGCCGTGACGGAACTGGTGAGTGGAAAGAGCCGGCAAGTCCCTGTCGGGGTCGCTCCGGTGGCGGTCGCGGCGGCTGGGGATGTCGCCTACGTGGCCAACTGGGGCGGCTTGGCGGCCAAGGTCGGCATGCCCAACGCCCCAACTGGCCTCAAAGCGGGGGCCGACCTCGTGAGCATCGACGCGCGGGGCGTTGCGTTGGCCGGTTCGATCAGCGTGGTCAACCTGGCCACCGGGGTGACCACAGCCAACATCGCTGTGGGGCGGCACCCGACGGGACTGGCGCTCGATGCCGCCAAGGGTTCGCTCTATGTGGCCAACACCAACGATGACAGCATCTCGGAGATCGATGTGCGCACCGGCCAGGTGACCCGCACCATCGCGTTGCAACCCTTCGAGCAGGCCGTGAAGGGGGTTGCTCCGGCCGGAATGGCGCTCGACCGCTCGGGCAAGCGCCTCTTCATCACCTGCGGTGGCATTAACGCAGTCTTGGTATACGACCTCGAAGCGAACCGCATCGACGGCATGATACCGACCGGTTGGTATCCCGTATCGGTGGCCCTGAGCGCGGACCAGAGCCAGATCGTCGTGGCGACGCTTCTAGGCGTCGGCTCCGGCCAGAACGAAGGGCCGGGGCGCCGGTTCGTCCATGCCAACCGCGGTAGCGCCCATGTCATCGCCATGCCCGATGCGGCGCAACTCGCCAGCTACACGGCCGCCGTCGCCGAGAACAACCGGATGGCCTTCCACGGTGCCGTTTCGCCGCGCATCAACGCCCAGGCAACCCCGCAAGCCATACCTGAACGTTCCGGCGAGCCGTCTTTGATCGAGCATGTTGTCTACATCATTAAAGAAAACCGTACCTACGATCAGTTATTTGGCGATCTGGAACGCGGAAACGGCGACCCCAATCTTGTGATGTTTGGTGAAGACGTAGCGCCGAACCAGAGACGTCTAGCCCGCGACTTCGTTCTACTGGACAACTTCTACGCTACCGGTGGGAACAGCGCGAACGGGCATCAATGGGTGACCCAGGGCAATGAAGTCAGCTACACGCTTTGGCCTGGCTATTCCGGCCGCTCCTATCCGTTCGACGGTAGCGATCCCCTGGCATACTCGTCCGGCGGTTTCATCTGGGACGCGGTCTTGGCGAAGGGCAAAAGCGTTGCCGTCTTCGGCGAGTACGCCCCGGGTGTGCTCGACGAGCCGCCGAATCGGCGAGGCCCGCTGTTCCAGCGGTGGCAGTCGGGGGATCAGTTCCCTAACGAATTTAACACCACATCCCCCATCCCGCCGCTGGACCGCTCCCTCGTCCGCAATTTTCCCGCCTACGGGCTCGATATCCCTGACGTCGTGCGCGCCCGCATCTTCATCAACAAGCTGAAGGCGTATGAAGCCCAGGGTTCGATGCCGAACCTCACGGTCATGCTCCTCCCAAGCGACCACACCAGCGGCACGCGACCTGGGGCCAACACGCCCAAGGCCATGGTGGCCGACAACGACCTGGCTTTGGGTCAGGTCGTTGAGGCGCTCAGCGCCTCGAAGTTCTGGCCCAAGATGGCGATCTTTGTCGTCGAGGATGACTCCCAGAACGGCGTCGATCACGTAGACGGCCACCGGACAGTAGCGTTGGCGATCAGTCCGTACACGCGCCGCAACAGCGTGGACTCGACGATGTATGCTCACCAGAGCATCCTGAAGACGATTGAACTGATCCTCGGGCTCCCCAGCATGTCACTGTTCAACCTGATCGCCACCGACATGCGGGCGAGTTTCAAGGACACGCCCGATCTCAAGCCCTTCAAGGCGATCCTACCTCGACAGAGTCTGTTTGAGTTGAACCCGCCGGCCACGGCCTTGACGGGTGCGCGCCGCACCGGCGCCCTGGCGTCGGCGAAGATGAACTTCAGTGTCCCGGACGACGTGCCGACGGCGGAGCTGAACCGGATCGTCTGGCACGATGTCAAAGGTTGGGGGACTCCCTATCCGGGTGTTGCTCAATCTGCTTTCAGCCCATTCCAGTTTGCTGACGAGGATGACTGATCAGGCATGACCGGATTGCACATCGCCGATTGGGCGAACCGCAGCCCCTTGCCGGTCCTCGTTGTCACCCTCGTCGTCGCCTGCCTGCCCGCCACTGCCCTCGCCAAAGGGCAAAGGTCTGTTGAAGATACTGAGGCCGTCATCGTAACGGGCCGTATTCTGCGCGGGTCCGGTCCAGGATCCAGCTTCGTTGTCGACGGCCTGGAACTTGAAAGCCTGCGACCACTCAGCCTGAAGGAAGCGCTGCGGCTGTCGCCGGGCGTTCAGGTCATCGACGAGGACATTTTCGGGCTTAAACTCAATATATCGGTACGTGGGCTGACGCCCCGGCGTTCGGGCCGCACCCTGTTGCTCGAAGACGGGATGCCCATTCAGCCAGCCCCCTATTCTGAGCCCTCGGCCCACTATTCGCCCGCTCTCGAGCGGATCGAGCGGATCGAGATCCTGAAAGGTTCAGGTGAAATCCTGGAGGGACCGCAGAGCCTCGGCGGGATGATCAACTTTGTCACGAGGCCCATACCCAGGTCGCAGGTCGTCAATAGTACGCTTGCGATCGGCACCCGTGACTTCGCTTCGGCGTACGTGTCGGCGGGAGCGGGGGGCGATCGCGGTGGATTTGTCGTCGATGCCGTCGCGAAACATAGCGCTGGCATACGCGACGGACACGAAACAGCCTTCGCCGAGTTCGCCTTCAAGGGGCGATTGGACCTCTCGACGCTGCAAAGCCTCACGCTTCGTATGACACGCCAGGTCGAGCAGAGCAGTCTGACTGAGGCGGGCCTGGACGCCGGACGCTACGGCGCCAACCCGTATGCCAACCCGTTCAAAAGCGATCGCTTCGAACTGCAGCGCACGGCAATCCAGCTGGTGCATGAGCAACAATGGTCGCAGAGTCTGCGTACCCGTGGGCAGGTCTATGCGGCCAGTACGTTTCGCGCCTCCTATCGACAGACCGATACCTCCACCGATGCAATGATCGCGAACCCCGCCACCGGCTGCATCGGTTCTGCGCGTTTCGAGTACGAAAGCTGGGCCCCGCAGTGTGGCAACAAGATGCGGCCCCGCGATTTTTACTTCCAGGGTTTGGAGGCGCGAGCGCTCCTGGATGGCGCGCTTTGGGGTACCGATCATGCGGCGGTCATGGGGCTGCGCCTGCATCACGAGGAGGTTGATCGCCGGCGTTACAATGGTCTCTTCCCCGATGCCCGCGAGAGTACGGCGGGCACAGTCTTGCGTGACCACAATGAGATTACGACCGACGCATTGTCGCTGTTTGCACTCGACACGGCGACAAGGGGCGCGGTCTCGCTGAGTGCCGGCCTGCGGGTGGAACAGATCTCGGCAAGAAACACCTCCGTCGTTGCAAATTTCGCCGCGCGTGGGCAGTCCGTCTCGAAGCGCGAGACGGTGGTCCTGCCAGGTGTCGGCCTTACTTGGCAGGTCGGCGCGGATTCAACCCTGTTCGCCGGGGTCCACCGCGGCTTCGCGCCCCCTCGCCCGGACCGCGACGTCGATCCTCTCGCCCCGACAAATCAAGTGCGGTCAGAAAAGAGCGTCAATACCGAACTGGGCGTTCGATCAAGCCCACGTCGAGGCGTGACGGTGGAGGGCACTGTCTTCGCGGTGAACTTCAGCGAACTGGTCGTCGCCGGTCCACTTCTCGGACTGCCGAGCGGTACGCTCTTCAACGCGGGCAAGGCGCTTCACGCGGGCGCAGAAGTGTACACCCGCGTCGATCTCGGCGAAGTGATGGGTTGGTCCGATAGACCTTGGGTCAGCCTTTCGCTCACTCACCTCGCAACCGCTGAGTTTCGCAGCGACATTGGTGAGGGTGTGGCAGGTGTGAAAGGTAAGCGCATTCCCTACGCCCCTCGCCTGATGGCGGAAGTCGGGGTTGGGGTCGAAACAGAATCGGGACTGGGCGTGCGCCTTGGATTGACCCATGTCGGCGAGCAATTTGCAGATGCCGCCAACACCGTCGCACCGTCCGCAGACGGGACAATCGGATTGATACCCAGTCACACGACCTCCTCGCTGGCCTTGAACTGGCAGCCTAAGGGGCGGGATTGGAGCCTGTTCCTAAGCGGCCAGAATTTGGGCGATTCCAAGTATGTCTCAACCCGGACCGACGGCTTGTTCGCCGGTCCGAGACGTCAGTTTCATGCCGGCTTCAAGTCTAGCTGGTAACCCTCCTGGGCATTCTCAGGCTAACTGCGCCGAGGCGGTTCGGCCGTGACAGACGCCTCCGGATGATCCAGAGGGTGGTGACGATCCAAGTCCGAGGACCTGATCGGCTAAGGTCTGCTTCGGGTCGTTCTTTCGCGTTGGGTTCGGGCCAACAAGCAGACGTTGGTCGCGAACAGGGAGGACTACCGCGCAGGTGGAACCAGCATCCCATGCGCGCGCAGCACCTGCTGCAGTTGATCGTGAGGCATGGCCGAGACGGTCCAATAGTCGGCGCCGGTCATCGTCCGCGCCGCGACCATGGCATTGACGACCGCCTCTTCCACGCTCTGCACCGTCGCTTCCAGCACAGGGTTCATGGCCTCGCTGGTCAGCCGGGAGATGGCGGCTGGCTTCCTCGGATCCGCTTCCCAGTTGCCGTCGTCGGCATCGGGATTAGCGGTGGAGAAGGCGATGAAGATATCGCCCGAGCCGTTGCCCGCCACCGCACCCGAGCGGGCGATGCCCATCGTCACGCGACGCGCGATGCGGTCGAGCTGGTGCGGCAGCAGCGGGGCGTCCGTCGCCACGATCACGATCACGGAG